>ENA-OOZT01001320-OOZT01001320.1-human-gut-metagenome-genome-assembly--contig:-NODE-1320-length-17421-cov-1.897443_pt1 | contig 17421 bp, 12 predicted proteins | sample MGYA00241192_ERZ501407 | MGnify/ENA primary metagenome ERZ501407 (study PRJEB25962, sample SAMEA2042911) | human gut metagenome | biome: human gut; feature: human-associated habitat; material: faeces...
CACGAGTTGGTGGTTCTGCACAGATTAAGGCTATGAAGAAGATTGCGGCTCCTATTCGTACAGAGCTTGCCCAGTACAGAGAGCTTGCATCATTTGCACAGTTTGGTTCAGAACTTGATGCTGATACAAAGGAAACTCTTGCACAGGGTGAAAGAATCAGAGAGATGCTTAAACAGCCACAGTATAAGCCAATGCCGGTTGAATATCAGGTAATAATCATCTATGCCGTTACAAAGAAATATGTTATTGACATAGATGTAGACAGAGTTATAGATTTCCAGGATGGATTATTTGAGTTTATTGATACTAAATATCCTCAGATACCGGAGAAAATCAAAGAGACAAAGGTACTTGATGAAGAGACAGAAAAAGAGCTTATCAGTGCTATAGAAGCATTTAAAAAGACATTTAAATAAAACAGTGGATGGAGGTAATGGATTATGGCCTCAATGAGAGACATAAAAAGACGTAAAGACTCGATTCAGAGTACCGGTCAGATAACTAAAGCCATGAAACTCGTTTCCACCGTTAAGCTGCAAAAAGCTAAAGGAAGGGCAGAGAATACAAAACCATATTTCGATTTGATGTATGAGACAGTCCAAAGTATTCTGGCAAAGTCAGGACACATTAACCATAAGTATCTTAAAGAGTCAGAATCTGACAAAAAAGCTGTAATTGTGGTTACTGCAAACAGAGGTCTTGCCGGCGGTTACAATTCCAATATAACCAGAATGATTATTGATGAAGGTTTTACTAAGGAAAATACCGTTGTATATGCTGTCGGTAAAAAAGGACGTGAATTGCTTGAAAGAAAAGGATATGAAATAAAAGCTGATTATTCTGAAGCAATTAATGACCCTATTTACAAAGATGCGAAAGAAATTTGTGATGATGTGCTTTCAGCATTTGCAGATGGTGAGGTAGGAGAAATTTATCTTGCATATACAGTATTCAAAAATACAGTTGTGCATGAACCTCAGTTAATCAGACTGCTTCCTGTAGAGGCAGATGATGCCGCACATGAAACAGACGGAAGTGAAGCACTTATGACATATGAACCAAGCGAGGAAGAAGCACTTGATATGATTATTCCCAAGTATGTATGCAGCCTGGTTTATGGTGCACTTATTGAGTCTGTTGCAAGTGAAAATGGTGCCAGAATGCAGGCAATGGATAGTGCAACAAGCAATGCAGAAGAGATGATTTCAACTCTGTCGCTTAAGTACAACAGAGCCCGTCAGGCATCTATTACGCAGGAGCTTACTGAAATTATTGCGGGCGCTAATGCTATCGAATAAAAATATGGAGGCTAGATTAAATGGCAGAGAAAAATATAGGTAAAATTACCCAGATTATCGGTGCCGTTTTGGATATAAAATTCCAGAATGAGATGTTGCCAGAGATTAACTCAGCGATTAACATTACAAGAAGTAATGGTGAGCGTCTGGTTGTCGAAGTTGCCCAGCATCTCGGTGATGATACAGTAAGATGTATTGCCATGGGACCGACAGATGGTCTTGTCAGAGGAATGGATGCAGAAGCTACAGGAGCTCCAATATCTGTTCCTGTTGGTGAGAACACATTGGGAAGAATGTTTAATGTACTCGGTGATCCGATTGATAACAAGCCGGTACCTGAGACAGAAGAATATATGCCGATTCACAGAAAGGCACCGGCATTTGAAGATCAGTCAACATCTACAGAGATGCTTGAAACAGGTATCAAGGTAGTTGACCTTCTTTGTCCTTATCAGAAGGGTGGTAAGATAGGTCTTTTCGGTGGTGTTGGTAAGACGGTACTTATTCAGGAACTTATCAGAAATATTGCTACAGAGCATGGTGGATACTCAGTATTCACAGGTGTTGGTGAGCGTACAAGAGAGGGTAATGACCTCTACTATGAAATGAAGGAATCAGGCGTTATCGAAAAGACAACAATGGTATTCGGTCAGATGAACGAACCACCTGGAGCCAGAATGAGAGTAGGTCTTACAGGACTTACAATGGCTGAGTACTTCAGAGATAAAGGTGGAAAGGATGTGCTTCTTTTCATTGATAATATTTTCAGATTTACACAGGCCGGTTCAGAAGTTTCAGCACTTCTTGGACGTATGCCTTCAGCCGTAGGTTACCAGCCTACACTTCAGACTGAAATGGGTGCATTACAGGAGAGAATCACATCTACAAAGAATGGTTCAATCACATCCGTTCAGGCTGTATATGTACCGGCCGATGACTTAACTGACCCGGCACCTGCTACAACATTCGCACATCTTGATGCTACAACAGTTCTTTCCCGTTCTATTGTAGAGCTTGGTATTTATCCGGCTGTTGATCCGCTTGAATCAACATCAAGAATTCTTGACCCAAGAATTGTTGGTGAAGAACATTATCAGGTTGCACGTCAGGTACAGGAGATTTTACAGAAGTATAAGGAATTACAGGATATTATTGCAATTCTTGGTATGGATGAACTTTCAGAAGATGATAAGCTTGTTGTATCAAGAGCAAGAAAAGTTCAGCGTTTCCTTTCACAGCCATTCTTTGTGGCAGGCCAGTTTACAGGTCTTGAAGGAAGATATGTGCCTATTAGTGAGACAATTCAGGGCTTTAAAGAAATCATTGAAGGTAAATATGATGATATTCCTGAAGGATATTTCCTTAACTGCGGAAATATAGACGATGTTCTTGCTAAGGTTAATAAAGCCTGAAAGGAGCATATATGGCAGATAGATTTACGCTAATAGTCAACACACCTGACAGAGAATTTTATCGCGGTGATGTGACAATGCTTGAATTGACTACAAGTGAAGGCGATATTGGCATATATGCTGGACATATTCCGCTCACAGCTGTAATTGTTCCGGGCGTTATGACAATACACACTGATGAAGGCATTAAAAAAGCTGCTGTTCATGGTGGTATAATCGAAATTTTGCAGTCACAGGTAAATGTGCTTGCAGAAGTTGCCGAGTGGCCTGAAGAAATTGATGTAAACAGGGCTAACGAAGCAAGAGTACGTGCTGAGAGAAGATTAAAGAGCAGCGATGCAGATGTAAATATTGTAAGAGCCGAGATGGCACTCAAGCGTTCACTTGCCAGAATTAATGCTGTAGATTAATAATACAGTTAATTTTATGAATAAACCTCCCGGGAGTGGTAATAATCCAATTATCACTTCAGGGAGGTTTTTATGTTAAAAGATATATTTTGTTATATAAAAATGAGTATAAGAGGAGAACTTGAAACGGATGGTGGTAAAAAGAAAATAAAATATCCTTTTCAGAAAATAGCAATAGTAATAGCACTTGCATTATGGACTATAACTGCAATCAACATATTATATTCAGAAAGTGCTTTAAGTGGTGAAGAAAGAATTATAAGTGCATTTGGAAGGCAGACATATTCAGATGTGTCATCATCAGTCAGTGCATATGGAAAATATGGTGATATCAGCATATCTGATAGTGCCAAAAAACTTATTTTAGAGAATATTGCAGAAAAAATCGGGATAAATCACTATATGATAAGTGATTTGGTGGATGAGGAGTATAATTCAGTTAAGACTTTGAGCCAGACATCTGTCAATGGTGATGTTATCCTGAAATTTATAACCCATGATGAGGATAAGCAGTATATTTATATCGGAATTACATTAAAAAATGGAATTGAATCAGCATTTACATACGAAAAAATTGTAAAGCAGATTTTAAAAGACCTTGAAATGACATCTGCTGTAAATGTCAATCTTAAAGGTGAAATAAATGGTGAACTTGATATTCAGGAAAAAAATGCACTTGCAGATTCACTGCTTGGAGAAGTGGGAGCAAAAATTGTTACGCAGAACAGAACAGATGATTTATATGTAATTTATGGTTATGATGATGAAATAGATGAGTATATTAATGTCGGAAGAGGGAAAGTCAATGTGTGTATTTCGGTAAATTATGATGAGATAGAAGATGTCACCTGTGTCTATTTTTCAACGCCAATGAATAATCAGGATTTTTAAATAAAAAAGTATAAAAACACAGATATAAAAATTGTTTTATATTGCGGTTTTTTACTGAACGGATTACAATATAAAAGAGTATGTACATTGAAATGGAGATAAATACGCATATGAATTTACATGAATTATTTGATAAATGTCTGAATAAAAATTTAATTGATTTGACTATAAGCGGAAGAAAAGATAAATCGCATGATGAGGTATCAAAAGTGAAGATTCGTCCTGTTATAATAAAAAACAACCTGTTATTTCAGGTATCTGAATACAAAGGGACAAAAGTTTACCATGACAATTACAGTGAAGCTGATGTCAGGAATTATATAGAAAAGATGATGACTGATAATTTTAAGCAGGCACAGTTTAAGATGACTGATGCAGATGCACAGGTTTTATCAGGAAAAAATTCAAATATGACAATTAAGTACAAAAAGAGCTGTGAAGTACGATGCCAGAAAGAATTGTCACATAACAGAAATAAAAAATATATTCTCGAGGAAGGCAAAAAGGTGGATTTTCTTGTAGACCTCGGAGTAATGACAAAAGAAGGTAAAATTGTTAATCAAAGATATGATAAATACCGCCAGATTAACAGATTTCTTGAGTTTATCGAGGATATACTGCCGGAACTTGACAGTACAAGAGAACAGACAATAATAGATTTCGGATGTGGAAAATCATATCTTACATTTGCAGTATATTATTATCTTAAAGTTTTAAAAGGCATGAATATAAGGATAATAGGTCTTGATTTAAAAGAAGATGTTATAAAAGAATGTAACAGGCTTGCAAAGAAATATGGATATGAAAAGCTTGAATTTCACGTAGGAGACATAGCTTCATTTAAAGATGTTGAACATGTTGACATGGTTATAACACTCCATGCATGTGATACAGCAACAGACTATGCACTTGGAAAAGCGGTAAAATGGGGTGCTAAGGTTATATTGTCAGTTCCATGCTGTCAGCATGAAGCAAATGGACAGATTAAATCAGAACTCTTATCTCCGGTATTCAAGTATGGAATTTTGAAAGAGAGGATGGCAGCAATATTTACAGATGCAATAAGAGCTGACATTCTTGAGGCAAACGGATACCAGACTCAGATTCTTGAGTTTATAGATATGGAACATACACCAAAAAATCTTCTGATAAGGGCTGTCTATACAGGAAAGAAGAACCGGGAAGCGGCAGAAAAGCTTAAAAAGATGGAGTCAGAGCTTAATCTTGACCTGACGCTTAACAAACTTTTATAAGAAAGGTGTAATTTATGAAAAATAAAAGTTTTTCAGGAAAATATATATTATATGTCATAATATTTATGGTTACTGCTATAGTGACATTTATATCAATGCATTATAAGACGGAGAGTGCCGCATCAGTTCTTATGTCAGAAGCAACACTTCCGGTTGTCATGGCAAAGACAGAAGCAGGAACACTTTATAATGCAATGCATGGATATACATGTGAAGTTGATTATTCAAGGCTTTCAACGGATCTTACACTGCTCCCGTCAGATAAAAAGCTTGCTATTGCAATTGATACATATGGTGAAAGTGTATCCTCAATATCATACAAAATCAGAGATTCAAGAGATATGTCGCTTATCGAGAGTACGAAAGTTGAAAACTTTGACAGTTCACCGTCAAGAGTGGAGACTGTGCTTAACATAAAGAATCTTATTTCAGATGAAGTTAAGTATATTCTTGAGATTACGCTAAATACGAAAAATCATGAAAATGTATATTACTATACTACCGTTGTGAGTGGAATGAGCGATGGTATTCAGGAAAAACTTGATTATGTAATAGAATTTAACAAAAATACTTATGATGCATCAAATGTTAATGAGATCAGTAAGTATCTTGAGACAACTGCATCTGCTGACAATTCAAATTATGGAAAGATTAATATTTATAACAGTCTTGACCAGGTAAGATGGGGGGATCTGCATCCGTTTATCGAAAGTAATATCATACCGTCGCTGTATGAGTCTGATGGTGATACTGCGGTTATTGCAATAGATTACACGGTTGGTGCCGGCAATGATAATGATTCATATGACACATACACAGTTCATGAATATTACAGAATAAGAAAAACGACAAGAGCAATGTATCTTCTTAATTTTGAGAGGGAATCAAATCAGGTATTCGACGGAAGGAATGATTTGCTTTCAAGTGGAAAAATCAATCTCGGAATACAGCCTGATTCTGATATAGAACTGATGGATGATGACAAGAATAATTACACATATTTTGAAAATGAGGGAAGTCTCTGGTGTTATGACAAGAGCAGCAATACATTTACAAAAGTATTTGCATTTGCTTCTGATGACACAGATAACATAAGAGAGCGTTATGAAAGACATAAAATTAAGATTCTTGATGTCACAGAAGATGGAAATGCACAATTTATTGTATATGGATACATGAACAGGGGTATACACGAAGGTGCAACAGGTGTTTCACTTTACAGTTATAATTATGTTTCAAATGAAACAGAAGAGCTTTTGTTTATTCCGGTAAATATGTCATATGAAGCTTTGTGTGAGACTGTCGGAGATGTGGCTTATGTCAGTGATGACAGATCATTTTATATAGTTTTAAATGATACAATGTATTCAATTTCGCTGGACAGCAGGGAAGTTATGACAGCTATTGATAAAATGTCTAAAGGCACATATAAAGTTTCAGGAAACGGACGGATAATAGCTTACAGTACCAATGGAGAACTTTATAATACTGACAGCATCAGGGTATTTAATATGGAGAGAACCAATGATTATACAATAGATGCACCGCCCGGCGATAAGCTTATGGTTCTCGGATATGTTAATACAGATTTTATATATGGTATTGCACACAGCACTGATATTATAAATGATGAAAATGGTATTACTACATTTCCGATGTATAAAGTCTGCATAATGAATGAAGGTTATGAACTTATAAAAGAATATGAGCAGGATGGAGTATATGTAAGCAGTGCGAACGTTGACGGATTAAGAATTAATCTTGACAGAGTTGCTAAGAGTGATTCGGGTTATTCGGCTGTTTCAGTAGACCAGCTTATCAATAAAGATGAAAATAATACGAGTGAGCATGCATCATTTGATATAATATCTACTTCATTAAGAAAAGTAGAACAGGTTATTGTGCTTCCAAAAGGCGGTGGGAAGCCTGACTCGGTCATAACAAGAGCTGCAGGTTCTGTTGAGTATAAGGAAAACAGGACGATTGATATTAATGATATTCATATCGGTACATGTGAACGCTATAATGTTATAGGAAAAGGCAGATATTATAGCTCATATGACGATGCTGATAAAGCAATTATTGCGGCGGCAGGTAATTACGGTAATGTTTATGATGGAGAAAATAATATTATCTGGAAGAGATTTAAGACATCTTCATATATGATAAAAGGCTTTAGTTTATCGTCATCATATGGCAATTCATATGCGGCAGCTTCACATGCTGTTGAAAGCTTTATGGGAAGCGATAAGAATCTTACAAGGCTGACTTTGAAAGGTATTTCATTTGAAAATGCATTGTCATTTGTAAGTGATGGAAAACCTGTAATAGCAAAGACTGACGATGGTTATGTTGTAATAACAGCATATGATACAGCAAATGTGACATATATTGATGCTTCAACAGGAAGTGAAGTAACACAGACGCAGGCGAATGCGACAAAATTATTTACGCAGGCTGGCAATATTTATGTGACATATTATAAGAAATAAAGGTCAATATGTAAGTTACAGAGGTGCATATGGCAGCAAAAAAGAAGAAAAATAAGAAAAAGAAAATGGTTAAAAGAGTAATCCTTGGGATATTAGCAGTTCTTTTTATTGCAGGTGGCATTTATGCCGGTCCTAAGGCATTTGCAATATTACGCATGAGCAGGATTGCAAAGGCATTTGTTGATTCAAGCACAGCCAGTACATTTAAAGAGGGTAAGACGACGCTTGTATATGATACAAATGGGAACGAATTGTGCAAGATTAAAAGCAGCAAAGATATGTATTATATCGGTTTCAGTGATATTCCGCTAACACTCGATAATGCATTTGTTGTAATGGAAGACAGGGATTTTTATAATCATGACGGAATTGATTACAAAGCAATTGTAAGAGCAGCAATTGTAAACCAGAAGAGTAATGAAATTGCCCAGGGTGCGAGTACAATAACACAGCAGCTTGCAAGAAATATTTTTCTTACGCAGGAAGTAACATGGCAGAGAAAAATTGAGGAAATATTTATTGCATGGGGGCTGGAAAAGAAATATTCAAAAGAGCAGATCCTGGAATTTTATCTTAATAATATTTATTTTGGAAATGGGTATTATGGTGTTGAGGCTGCAGCAAAAGGATATTTTAACAAAAGTGTTTCACAGCTTACATTGTCGGAACAGGCCTTTATAGCTGCGATTCCTAATAATCCGTCAAAATACAATCCGTTGACAGGATTTGATAAGACATTAAAAAGGCGTGACCTTATTTTACAGCAGATGTATGAGGCTGATTACATAAGTTATGTGGATTATTATATGGCAAAAGGCGAAAATATCGTTTTGAACCAGCCTGAACAGGAAAAAGAAGACAATTCAGTTGTTACATATGTAAGACATTGTGCTACAGAATCACTTATGAAATCGACAGGGTTTTCTTTTCGTGATAATTTTTCATCTAAAGAAGATGAGGAAAGCTACGATTCATTGTATGATACATATTATACAAGATGCCAGCAGATGCTTCTTAGCGGAGGGTATACTGTGTATACATCATTTGACATGGATTTGCAGAATAAACTTCAGCAGGCTGTTGACGATAACCTTGCAGGATATACAGAGGTGTCTGATGACGGAATTTATAAGATGCAGGGGGCGGCTGTATCGATTGATAATTCAACGGGAAATGTTGTGGCGATTGTCGGAGGAAGAAGCCAGGATCTGAAAGCCGGATATACGTTGAACAGGGCATATCAGAGTTACAGGCAGTCTGGTAGTGCAATTAAGCCGCTTTCAGTATATATGCCATATCTTATGCGTGGCAAAACTGCAGATTCTATAGTTGTTGATGAGCCGATAGAAGGTGGACCGGTTAACTCTGATGGAGGTTACTGGGGTGAAATGACTGTAAGAGATGCCGTGAAATTTTCAAAAAATACAATAGCATGGAAAATATATCAGGAAATTACTCCAAGAGCAGGTGCGGCATATCTTTTAAATATGGATTTTAAAAAGGTGTGGTATGATAAAGATTACACTGCGGCAGCATTAGGCGGATTTACATATGGTGTAACAACAGAAGAGATGGCAGGAGGCTATGCTGCAATTGCAAATGATGGCATATACAGGAAATCAACATGTATACAAAGAATTGTAGGGGCAGATGGCAAGATTGTCATTAATGAAGCTGATAGGGGAATGCGTGTTTATGATTCAAATGCGAGCAGGATGATGACAGGTATTCTTGAAGCGGTTGTTGAACCGGATGGAACCGGTGCAGCAGGTGCTGTGGGTAACGCGGTTATAGCCGGAAAAACAGGTACAACTAATTCTAATAAAGATATGTGGTTTTGTGGATATAGTGCGTATTATACAACAGCAGTGTGGATAGGCTTTGATTATCCAAAAGAAATTCAGGGGCATAACAGTGCCTCATATATTTTTAAACAGTATATGACACAGGTACATGAGAACCTGCCTAGAAGAGAGATAAGTATTTATTCGGATTCCGGACAGAATGAGACACAGTCAGCGACAGAAGCTGAGACCGAAAGCATACAGGAAACAACTGAAGAGCAGCAGCCTGTAACACAGCCGCAGACCACAACTCCGGCTAATGGTGGCACAACGGCAACAGGCGGTACTGGAAGTAACGGAGGAAATGGTAGTGCGGGAGGCAGTGCAACTTTGCCGGCAACGAAACCTACTTATCCACCTGGTGAATGGGACGCTCCGTCGATTGGTGACCCGGATAAACCGGCAGGCGGCGGTGGAGGAGACATAGATGTTCCAATAAGTGGAGATCCTGACAGACCGGCAGGGTAAAAAAAGGGGTTTGGTACTAATCAAGTGCCAAACCCCTAAATAATTATTTATTATAATGTAATTCGTTATATTCTTTTACACGCTGCTGGATTCTTTCAACAGGGCTTAAAAGGTTGCTGATTGATGAATCATGATTTAATGTATCGATAAGGAGAGCGATATATTTGCTCATATCAACATTGATATACCATGGCTTAGAAAGAAGTTCTTCAGGCTGGTATACAAGGTTTGTTGTAAGAACCTTATCAATAATTCCGTTTGTATAAGCTTCATCAAATTTCTTGAATCCGTTTGTGAAAAGACCAAATGTCGTAGCACAGAATACTCTCTTGGCTTTACGGCGTTTAAGTTCAGATGCAACATCAATCATGCTTTCACCAGAAGAAATCATATCATCAATAATAATAACATCTTTTCCTTCAACATTGCTTCCCAGAAATTCGTGAGCAACGATAGGATTACGTCCGTTTACAATCTTTGTATAATCACGTCTCTTATAGAACATACCCATATCAAGACCAAGAACATTAGCAAAGTATACGGCACGACCTGTACCGCCTTCATCCGGGCTGATAACCATCATATGGTCACTGTCAATGTGAAGGTCGTCCACATTAAGAAGAAGGTATTTGATAAACTGATAAGTTGCTGATACAGACTCAAATCCCTTGAGAGGAATAGCATTCTGTACTCGAGGGTCATGTGCATCAAATGTTATGATGTTATCCACACCCATATCTGTGAGTTCCTGAAGCATAAGTGCACAGTCAAGAGATTCTCTTCCGTTACGTTTGTGCTGTCTGCTCTCGTAAAGGAATGGCATGATAACAGTAATTCTTCTTGCTTTTCCTCCGGCAGCAGCGATAACTCTCTTTAAATCTGCATAATGGTCATCAGGTGACATGTGATTTCTGAATCCACAGAGTGAATACTCAAGGCTGTAATTGCACACATCTACCATAATATATAAATCAGATCCACGGACAGAATCGTTTAATACACCTTTACCTTCGCCTGAACCAAATCTTGGTGTGCGGGCATCTAAAATATAGCTGTCTCTTTTGTAACCGTTGAATGCTAGAGTTGATTCGTTTTCGTGTTCACGCTGTTCTCTCCAATCAACAAGAAATTTATCTACTTTTTCACCCATTTTTGTGCAGCTGGCCAAAGGAATAATTCCTAATGTACCATATGGGATAGTTGCTGTGTGACGTTCGTCTCGTGGCATAATAAAATCCTCCTTGTTTGTAAATTACATTATTGTAACAAAACCATATTAAAATATAATCATAAAAGCAAAATAAGTCAACAACTTTCGCAAAAACTTATTTTAAGCCTTTCCGGGCTTTCGTCCCGTTTTTTTCATCATTCGTATATCACTTCCGAAAACTTTTAATATTGTATAGGAACTTGTTATTCTTGAAAAAATTCGTTCGGAATAAGAATCCCTTATTTCCGAGAGTGAAAGATTAGTTGAAATAATTGTACTTTTCTTCTTTAACATCCGCTCATTAATTACATAGAACAGTTTGGAGTTAGTATAAGTGTTGCCAACTTCGGTTCCCAGATCATCAATAATAAGCAGGTCACAATCAGAAAGATAATTGGCATCAGAATCTTTATCTTCACCGAAGCGGCTGAAGTCCTGACGTTGGAATGTTGTAAACAGCTCAATTGCAGTCAGGTAAATAACGCTGTGTGAAGTATTTAAAAGCTCTCTTGCAATGCAGTTGGAAAGAAAAGTTTTGCCTGTGCCTGTGCCGCCAAAAAATAATATGTTAGCAGCTTCCTTATCAAAGTTATCAACAAATTTGTGACATATGTCAACAATACGCTGCATATTATGATAAGGTGTGAGCCCGTTAGATGGGTCAGGTGTTGTATTGTCATACCACTCATATGAAAATGTATCAAAATTTTCATTATCGGTAATATTCTTCAAATTGGAATCATGATATACAAGGTCAATAGCTTTTTTGTTAAAGCATGAGCATTTGCGGCTGTTTATATATCCGGTATCGTGGCACTGCGTACATGTGTATACAGGATCCAGGTAGTCCGCAGGCTTACCGGCACTAATAAGCAGATTTGCCTTTTGGTCATTGAGAGATTTAAGCAGACTTGTATAATCTTGGCTGTTTCCGCTTATACGGGCTTTTGCGGTCTGCATTGAAACGGATATTATCTCATTTTCAATATTCTGATATTCAGGGATAAGTGAAACAATCTCGTTATAACGCTGTTCCTGAATATGGCGGTTGTGAGTGCGTATTCCGTCATATATACGCATTATTGCATCATGTTGTGCATTGGTTAGCGGCATACTGTATTCCTTTCCCAACAGGCTGTAAGTCAGCCATTGTTGCTTATTAATTCACTTTCAAGACTGTCAATGTCAGTATTACGCTGATTAAAATTATTAAAACGGTTATTGGAAGCTTTTACTGCATTATTATATGCATTATTCCGCTTGACAGCACTTGACTGCTGGTTCTGTTCAAATTCCATATCAATCCGTTTTATGTCAGAAGTGTTTTTTACATTGGCATCTTTCCAGCGTGAAAGAATGCTGTCAGCATATTCAAAACTAGGCTGATGTGTCTTTTTAAGTGTGCGGTTGCATGCTTCAACAATTATATCGGAATCAAAGCAGTATACATCAGTCCATTTTTTGATGTAATCCTGTTCGACTTTGCCGGCTGTGCGGTTAGTTATTCCGAATGCACCGAGAACAGAAAAAGCGGTATCGTTGTATCCTGATGATGCAGCTTTTGCCTGCTTCACAGTCTGTATTCCCTTGTCAGCCCATGCAAGTGCTACTTTTTCGATATAACGCATGCTCTTGTGACCGTTAGAAACACAGTATTCAATAAGATACTCAATGAGTTCTGAAGAAAACTGTAAAGAGTCGTATAAATATGCGATTACAGAGGCATCAGACGAATTGAGGACAGAACCAAGATAAGTCTGGGCTGCATATAAAAGCATTGAAAAATCTTCCTGTTCAGACAAATCTTCCAGCTGTTTCGGTGTATATGCAGAACGCGGGTCACATGTTTCATTGGAATCCGGTGTAATAGGAACTTCTGTGTCAGAAGCGGCTGCATTATATATATCAGTAGACTGTTCTGCATGCATATGATTTGAAGGTATATGGTTTGAAGGCATCTGATTTGAATTAAGCTGTGCAGATGAATTATCGGGAGTGCTGCCTGAAGCAGAATCCAGGTTGCAGAAGGTAATTCCCGTAATCTGTCTGCCGGTGGAATCAGTTGATGCAATTAATACACCGGCCTTGTCCCAATAGCGGAGTGCACACATAATATCTGCTTCTGTCTGATTGAAAAAATCAGCGAGACAGTCTATTGATATATTAGTTTTTCCATTGGAAATACATCTTAAAAGATATAAATATATCTTTGTAAATTCACCATTGGCAAGGGGCATGAATTCGTCAATAAACACGTTGGAAACGGTAGTTGTATTATTATTGTTCATAGTTGATAAAGATAAGTTATTCATGATAATCCCCATTTCAAAATTTTCTAAAATCAGTTTAGCATATCCCGTTTAAAAATAAAAGAGGGCGACATATCCACAAAAATACAGGTGGAAAATGTGGATAATGTGGATAAATAGTAAAAAACGTGTAAAATCCTGTAAAATTTATTAACTAAAAATCCACACGGAAAATTCCATTCTTAGAATAATCCATGTGGATAATGTGGATAACTTTGTTGACAACTTTTATAAAAATTCAGAAATTACTGATTAACAAGGGCTTCGCCGACTTTATAAACATCTCCGGCACCCATAGTTATCAACAAATCGCCGTTGATACAATTTTTTAATAAAAATTTTTCGATTTCCTCAAATGAGTGGAAATAATAACATTCTTTGCCGAGTTCACCGATTGCTTTCTGTAAATCTGCTGAACTTATTCCAAGGTTATCAGTTTCTCTTGCAGCATATATGTCGGCGAGGACGACAATGTCGGCAGCTGAAAGTGCTTTTGCAAAATCACCGAGAAGTGCTTTTGTTCTTGAATAGGTATGAGGCTGGAATACACACCATGTTCTTTTGTGTGGAAAATGTTTTGCACTGTCAAGAGTTGCTGTAATCTCGTCAGGATGATGTGCATAATCATCAACAACCGTCACACCGTTAAAAGTTCCTTTTTTCTGGAAACGTCTGTCAGTGCCTGAAAAACCGCATAGTCCTTTTTTGATTGTTTCAAGGTCAAGACCAAGTTTTATGGCAACGGCAATTGCTGCAAGTGAATTGTATACATTATGTTCGCCCGGAACACCGAGTTTTATTGTGCCATTTGGCTTATTATCAATAAGAAGTGTATATGAGCAGCAGCCGGCACTGTCATATGCGATATCAGCAGCACTGTAACGGCTTGTCGCAGGATTTGAACCTACTGTAATTACTTCACAGTCTGTATCTTTATAAAAATATTCATAGTTATCAATATCTGTATTAATAATGAGAGTTCCGTCTTTTGGAAGTTTTTCTGTAAAAAGCTTGAATGAATGGCGGATATCGTCAATATCTTTAAAGAAATCAAGATGGTCTGCTTTTACATTAAGGATTACATCAATTGTCGGATAAAATGATAAAAAGCTGTTAGTATATTCACAGGCTTCAGTTACGAAAATGTCAGATTTTCCGACACGTACATTGCCACCGATACTGTGAAGTATGCCGCCTACAGAAATAGTAGGGTCACAGTTACCGGCAAGAAGGATTTCTGTAATCATTGATGTAGTTGTCGTCTTTCCATGTGTTCCGGCAACATTTACCGCAACCTTATAATTTTTCATAAGCTGGCCTAAAAGCTCAGCTCTTGTGAGGGTAGGGATTCCAAGCTCTCTTGCATGTCCAAGCTCAGGATTGGAGTCTGAAATAGCTGCTGTATATACAACAACATCATAATCAGGATGTATATTAGAAGCCTCCTGCTTGTAAAAGCATGTGCAGCCTTCCTTTTCAAGTGCATCTGTAAGTTCAGATTCGTGGCTGTCGGAGCCGGATACGGTAAAATGTCTTCCTATGAGAATATGTGCAAGACCGCTCATGCTTATTCCACCGATACCTATAAAGTGGACATGTACAGGATTATTAAAATCAATATGATACATAGATTAATTGCCTTTCTTAAAAATTACTTATTATAATGTAGTCTCCAATATTATTATAAACATAATGAGAAAAATTTCAAACTAATTTAAGGACACATTATGACCTTTTTGTCAATAGCCGGAATAAAATTGTTTAGATAATTTTTCTTGAATAAAATAATTGCATTAAAATTGTGTTTAGAATTTTTAAAATTGTCTATTTAAACAAGAAAAAAATAAAAAAAAATAAAAAATTCTTTTTACTTACAAGTCTGAATATGATATAATTAGGACAACTTAATAAGACAGTAAATTTTTAACATCAGGGGTGAGAGCATGATTAAAAAAGAAATGATAGCCATGTTACTGGCAGGAGGACAAGGAAGCAGACTCGGAGTCCTCACATCAAAGATGGCCAAGCCGGCCGTAGCATTTGGCGGTAAATACCGCATAATTGATTTTCCATTAAGCAACTGTATTAATTCAGGGATTGATACAGTTGGTGTGTTGACTCAGTATCAGCCGTTAAGACTTAACACTCACATCGGTATTGGTATTCCGTGGGATTTGGACCGCAATGTTGGCGGTGTTACGGTGCTTCCTCCGTATGAGAAGAGTACAAACAGTGAATGGTATACAGGAACAGCCAATGCCATTTATCAGAATCTTGAATATATGGAGCAGTATAATCCTGATTATGTTCTTATTCTTTCGGGTGACCATATTTATAAGATGGATTACAAGATAATGCTTGATTATCATAAGGCCAACAATGCAGATATAACAATAGCTGCAATGCCTGTTCCTATTGAGGAGGCAAAAAGATTCGGTATTGTTGTTACTGATGATGACAACAGAATCACAGAATTCGAGGAAAAACCTGAGAATCCTAAGAGTAATCTTGCTTCAATGGGTATTTACATATTCAGCTGGAAAGTCCTTAAAAATGCACTTATTGCACTTAAAGACCAGAATGAATGTGATTTTGGCAAGCATGTCATTCCATATTGTTTTGAAAATAATAAGAGACTTTTTGCATATGAGTATAACGGCTACTGGAAAGATGTAGGAACGATTGATTCTCTCTGGGAAGCCAACATGGATCTGCTCAGTAAGAACAACGAGCTGGATCTGAACGATCCTACCTGGAAAATTTACACAGAGGATGCTACTGCTCTTCCTCAGTATATCGGACCGGATGCTGAAATTAACCATGCATTCGTCAATCAGGGCTGCGTAATCGAAGGTGAAATTACAAATTCCGTACTTTTCACAGGTGCAAAAGTAGGAAAAGGCGCTAAGATTATCAACAGTGTACTGATGCCTGGTGTAGTAGTAGATGAAAATGCTGTCGTTACACGTGCGCTGGTTGCTGATAATGTTAAAATTGGTGCAGGCGCTGTTGTCGGCGACGCAAAGAGCGAACATATCGAGCTCATTTCCAAACGTGTAAAGGGGGTAGAATAATATGGCTAAAGCATTTGGAATCGTAAACTTTGCCGGAAATCACATCAGAGTGGAAGGCATGCAGGAATATCGTCCGGTAGGTGCATTCTCTTTCCTTGGACGTTATCGTGTTATTGACTTCCCTATCTCAAATATGAGTAACAGTGGTATCGACCACATTCAGGTCTATATCCGCAGAAATCCACAGTCTTTGACTGCGCATCTTGGAACAGGACGCCACTACAATATCAACTCAAAGAGCGGTAATCTTCAGATTCTCTATTCCGGTCTCGGAATGAACATGAGTCTGTATAACAATGACATTGCTTCTTATATTGAAAACCTGGAATATATCGAACAGGAACTGGCCGAATATGTTGTTATTGCACCAAGTTACATGGTCTACACACAGGATTACAAGAAACTGTTAAATGATCATATCGAATCCGGTGCTGATATTACATTACTGTATCATTCTGTAGATACTGCAAAAGAATATTTTCTGAACTGTTACGCATTGAACCTGAACAAGCAGAAAGGAGTTCTTTCTCTGGAACAGAATCACGGAAATGCAAAGAATAAAAATATCTTCATGGATACTTATGTTATGAAGAAAGATCTGTTCATCGAACTGATCCACAAAGCAAAAAAGACTTCTTCTGTATACACTTTATTAGATATCGTGAATGCATCCTGTGATGAACTCGATATCCGCGGTGTTTCTCACAAAGGTTATTTCGCTGCAATCTCTGATTTCAAGAGTTATTATGATTCAAACCTT
>ENA-OOZT01001324-OOZT01001324.1-human-gut-metagenome-genome-assembly--contig:-NODE-1324-length-17382-cov-3.057309_pt1 | contig 17382 bp, 18 predicted proteins | sample MGYA00241192_ERZ501407 | MGnify/ENA primary metagenome ERZ501407 (study PRJEB25962, sample SAMEA2042911) | human gut metagenome | biome: human gut; feature: human-associated habitat; material: faeces...
ATTAGCCATACCGCCCTGGATAATGGGATATTTTGTACCTAAAATTTCGTTGAGCAGCTTCATTTTCTACCCTCATACGTCAGCAGCATCCCGCCCCAGGTCAGCCCGCCGCCAAAGCCGATGCAGGCCAGTGTCTGGCCGGGGCGCAGCAGGCCGCTTTCTTCCATTTCATGCAGGGCAATCGGGATGCTGGCGGCACTGGTGTTGCCGTGACGGTCCATATTTTTATAAAATTTTGACGATTCTGCGTGCAAATGCTTAATGCAATGGTCAATAATACGGCTGTTGGCCTGGTGGCAGACGACCCAAGCAAGGTCGGCCAGCGTTTTTTGGCTGCGGTCCAGTACGGTTTGCAGGCAGCGCGGCATGGTTTCCACCGCAAAGCGGAAAACCGCCTTGCCGTCCATCGTAATGGGTGCTGTGTCACAGGCCGCAGGGCCGCCCGCGCGGATGGCTTCACTGCCCCGTGCGCCCAAAGTAACGGCGAACGGTACATTTTCGGCCAGCTCAAAAACAGCCGCGCCTGCTCCATCGCCAAACAATACACAGGTCGTACGGTCGGTCGGGTCCATCATGCGGGAGAGTGCCTCGCAGCCAATGACCAGCGCATACTGCCCGCCCAGGGTGGTCAGCAGCCCGTGGGCCGTAGCGGCAGCATAAATAAAACCGGAACAGGCCGCATTTACATCAAAAGCGGGTCGGTCCTCCGGCAAGCCCAGCGCCGCCTGCACGCGGCATGCGATGCTGGGGGTAGCCGTTGGAGCCGAGAGTGTTGCCACAATGCAGCAGGCAATGTCGTTTGCCGTCAGGCCGCTGCGGGCCATGGCCTGACGGGCGGCGGTGATGGCCAGCGTGGCGGCATCTTCGTTTTCGGTGCAGTAATAGCGCTGGCGGATGCCGGTGCGGGTCGTGATCCATTCGTCACTGGTGTCCACTTGTCGGCGCAAGTCCTCGTTCGTCACCACGCGGCCGGGCAATGCCCCGCCAGTGGCCAGCAGCCGTAAACCTTTCATGCGCCCCTCATTTCTCCGATGCGACGGTATTTTTTGTATCGCTGGTCGGCCAGAGCTTTGCCGCTCATCTTGCATAAGGCAGTAAGGTGCACCGCAATGGCGGTGTCCAACCGGCTGAAAAGCAGCTGCCGCCCGCGCTGTGCGCCGCCCAGCGGTTCGGGGATGACCTCTTCCACAATGCCGTCTGCGTACAGGTCCTGTGCTGTCAGCTTCATCATGGTGCAGGCCTCGCCACTGCGGGAAGCATCTTTCCACAAAATGCTGGCAAACCCCTCGGGGCTGAGCACCGAATACACGGCGTTTTCCAGCATCAGAATGTGGTTGGCAACGCCCAGACCCAACGCGCCGCCGCTGGACCCCTCGCCGGTGACAATGGCCAGCACCGGGACAGTCAGGCCGCTCATCTCCATCAGGTTGCGGGCAATGGCTTCTCCTTGGCCGCGCTCCTCGGCATCTTTGCCGGGGTAAGCGCCAGGGGTGTCAACGAAAGTGATGATGGGACGATGAAATTTCTCCGCCTGTTTCATCACGCGCAGGGCCTTGCGGTAGCCCTCGGGTCCCGGCATGCCAAAGTTGCAGTGCAGGTTTTCTTCCAGCGTAGTCCCTTTGCGGTGCCCCAAAACGGTAACGGGCATCCCGTGGAACCGTGCGATCCCACATAAAATAGCCGCATCCTCTTTGCATTGCCGATCACCGCACTGCTCAAAAAAATCGGTAAACAGGTTGTCGATTATTTCGGTAATGTGTGGGCGGTCGGGGCGGCGGGCCAGAAAGACTCGGTCCTCCGGCGTCAGCGAGGTGCAGCGCTGCAAAAGCATGTTTTCCTGTGCGGAAAGCTCGGCCAGCTCAGCCGCATGGGTGGTCGTGTCCGTCATCTCGGCATCGTCGGCACTGCTGCACAGCGCGTCGATCTGCGCGTCCAGCGGTTCCAATTGCTGCAAAACTTCCTTGATCATCTGCGTTTCCTCCCCCGCGTGTGGAGCTGCAAGATCCGCGTTAAGACCTCTTTTAACTCGGTGCGCGGTACGACCTGGTCCACAAAGCCGTGTTCCAGTTGGAACTCACTGCGCTGAAACCCATCAGGCAGTTTTTCCCCGATGGTCTGTTCAATGACACGTGGCCCGGCAAAGCCGATGAGCGCACCCGGTTCGGCCAGTGTAATGTCGCCCAGGCTGGCAAAGCTGGCCGTGACTCCGCCGGTAGTGGGGTGGGTCAGTACGCTGACGTACAGCCCGCCGCTGCGGTTAAAACGTTCCAGTGCGGCGCTGGTTTTGGCCATCTGCATCAGGCTGAAAATGCCCTCCTGCATCCGCGCACCGCCGCTGGCGGAAAAAATGATGAGCGGCAGACGCTTATCGGCAGCATACTCGATCGCGCGGGTGATTTTTTCACCAACAGCGGTACTCATGCTGCCCATAAAAAAGCGGCTGTCCAGCACAGCGACCACCGCCTGCACGCCGCCGATCATGCCGGTTGCAGTAACGGCGGCTTCTTTCAGACCAGTCTTGACCGAAGCAGCGGCCAGTTTTTCCTGATAATCGGGGAAATGCAGCACATCATTGGGGGCAATGTCCGGGTTCAGCTCTTTAAAGGTCCCGTGGTCCAAAACCGTACTAAGCCGGTAATAAGCCCCGATAGGCAGATGCACCCCACAGTTGGGGCACACATACAGGCTTTTGGTCCAGACCTGGCGGGTGGCGCGGCGGCCGCACTTTTTGCAGGCAACAAATTGCGGCGGCACCCAGTTTGGCGCGGCCGTACCGGCATCGCGGCGGGCTTTCAGCTGAAAGCTGCGCTCCTGCGGGCTGGCCGGAAACAGCTTTTCAATGGCACTCATTCTGCAATACCCTTTAGGCTGCCCGTGCGGCCAGATAGTTGAAGATGTCGCCCACGGTTTTAAGCGTCCCCAGATCCTCATCAGCGATCGTAACCCCAAACTTTTCCTCAAACGCCATGTTCAGCTCTACGGCATCCAGGCTGGCGGCCATCGTGACCTTGTCAGCATCGCAGTTCAGGGTGTCAACAAATACTTCTTTCAGTTCTTCAAAGCTCATAATGCGTACCTCACATAATTTAACTAAATAAATTGACATATTTGTCAATGAGGACATTATAACACGTTTATCTCGCATGTCAATATTGTTAGGTAAATTTATTTATCTAATTTTATTTTTCGCCTGTTTCCATCGCTGCGTAGCGGCACGGCAAAAAAACGGCGGGTTACTCCAGCACAAAGGCTGAAATAACCCGCCGTTTTTGCGGATGATATCCTGTTACTTTCCGCTTTCGGGGAAGATGATTTTATTCACGAAGAAGAAAATGACCATCGAGATGCCGCTGTTCAAAACGGTGGTGCCGATGTTGTAGATTCACTCTTTGTCAAAAATAGTTGCGACTTCTATACCGACAGTAAATCGAAAAAGACAGCAAAAATAGAACCGGGCAGCTCACGGTTATTCCCGTGGGTTGCCCAGTTCTGACGTATTTCTTAAATCACCTTTTCAATGTCATGCCCAATACAGGAAACAAACACGTCCTTATACATGGCCACCGTCTTGGTAGCGCCGCAGTCGGAAAGCGCATCCGGAATTTGTCGGTACTCTACCGTGCCGTCCAGAATCATTTCCAGACAGTGGATGAGGTTCGGCATCACATCCGGGTTCAGGGGTGAGCCGAACCCGCGGAAGTCGTGGTGGAAGTTATACACCGCGTCGTACTCGTTGCGCATATCCCAAATCCTTTGCAGCGCCTTCAGCGATATCTCGGCACACTCCCGCACCGTCGGCGCCAGAGTCGTGTTGAGCAGCCAATTGCAGTTGCAGGCATCACCGCACAAGAGGGTGTGGGTCTTGTCATCCAAAAAGACCATCTCCCCTGCCGTGTGTCCGGGGCAGTGCAGCGCGGTCACCTTGCGCCCGCCCAAATCAAACACCTGCCCGTCCGCCAGAGGTTTCCAGACCGGTTCTTTCGGCCAAGGGCGGATATCAGTTTCCGGGTCGTAGGCGTAGTATTTACCCTCCCGCTTGCGGATAATCTCGGCATAATTTTTGCGGAACTCCACTGTGGGGGCAATGGGCGGCGAATCCAGATTTTGGTCAGCCGGGTGAATCCATATCTCGTCAAAGAATCCCGCGCCGCCGACATGATCCCCGTGGTTGTGCGAGGCGACCACCTGATAGGGCTTGTCTGTGATGCGGTTTTCCACAACCCAGCGCAAATCCCCTATGCCGGTGCCTACATCCAGCAGCAGGGCGCTTTTTTCGCCCACAACCACAAAGCAGCTGACGCAGTCAAACTCATCCACCTCAAAGATGCCAGGACGGAGTTCGTAATAAGGCAGGTTTCTGCAAACCATTTTGATACCCTCCCCTACCGCTTAGGCAGCAGCCTTTTTCTTGTTTTTGTTGACGACCTGATAGCAGTCAATGGCAACGGCAGCCAGCAGGATCAGACCCTTGATAACGCTCTGCCAGTTGGTGTTGACACTCATCAGAACCAGACCGTTGTCCAGAATACCAAGGATGATAACGCCGATGACCGTACCGCTGATCTTGCCCTCGCCGCCGGCAATGGAGACACCGCCGAGGCAGGCAGCGGTCATGCAGTCAAAGGAGTAATTGCTGCCCGCGCCGGGCTGTGCGGCATTGGTACGACCGACCATAATCAGGGCGGCAATGGAAGCGCAGAAGCCGCAGAAAGTATAGACTGCCACGGTTAGCTTGTCAACGTTGATGCCTGCCAGACGGGCGGCCTCTTTGTTGCCGCCAAGGGCGTAGATGTAGCGTCCCAGATAGGTCTTGTTCATCAGGATAGCGCCGAAGATGATAAACAGGACAAAGATGATGACAGGTACAGGAATGATGCCCACATAGCCCTGACCGATAACCTTGAAAGCCTCCGGCATACCGGTGATGGGATAGCCGCCGGTAATCAGGTATGCAGCGCCCTGCAGCACCAGCATGGTACCCAAGGTAACAATGATCGGTGCAATGTGCATTTTGACTGCGATGATGCCGTTTGCCGCGCCCAGCAAGCTACCCACAACAATGGTGATAATGACCGCCAAGGGAATGGGCACGTTCAGGTTGACCATCATATAGCCAATCAGCATACCGTCCACAGCCATCTGCATACCGACGGACAAGTCCATGCCGCCGCCGATCATAACCATGGAAACGCCGACAACCACAATACCGAACATGGAAACCTGACGCAGAATGTTGATAACATTCTTAGCCGCCAGGAAGTTGGGGGCTGCTACTGCAAAGAAGGCAAAGACAACCACCAGCAGAATGTAAATACCGTATTTTTTATAAAGTTCCACCCAGTTCTTTTTCATATCAGACAGCCCCTTTCACTTTGCCGCCGGATGCAAGATCCAGAATATAATTTTGGTCGAAATCTGCTTTTTCTACTTCGCCGTTTTTATGTCCTTCCGCAATCACGACGATGCGGTCCGACATACCTAGCAGCTCCGGCATATCCGAGGATACCATAATAATGGCCTTGCCGGCTTCTACCAGCTCGTTCATCAGCTTGTAAATTTCCTGTTTGGCGCTGACGTCGATACCGCGTGTGGGCTCGTCAAAAATAATGATGTTTGAATTTGCCGCCAAGGTCTTGGCAATGACCACCTTCTGCTGGTTGCCGCCGGAAAGATTGCCGACCTTTTGTTCCAGAGAGGGTGTACGGATGGAAAAGCGCTCTTTGTAGTCCTGCGCAACGGCATCTTCCTGCTTTTCGTCCACAAAAATACCCTTGCTGTAGCCTTGGATATTGTTGATAACGGTGTTCCATTTGATGGTATTGCGTAGGAACACGCCCTGATTCTTGCGATCCTCGGGGATGTAGCCGATACCGTTTTTAATGGCATCGGAGCAGGAACGAATACGAACCGGCTTGCCCTCCACAAAAATCTTGCCGCTTTCCATGGGGTCTGCGCCGTAGATGACGCGCATCAGCTCGGTACGCCCGGCACCGACCAGACCGGCAAAGCCCAAAATTTCCCCGCGATGCAGCGTAAAGGAAATATTGGTATCGCCGTTGCCTGTCAGATGCTCCACACGTAGCACTTCCTCACCGATCTGCGATTTGCGGGCCGGGTAGCTTTCCTTCATCTCGCGCCCCGCCATCATGGCGATCAGCTGCGGGCGGTCGATATCGGCAATGTTCTTGGTCGCCACATACTGTCCGTCACGCATAACGGTCACGCGGTCAGCGACGGCAAACAGTTCCTCCAGACGATGGGAGATAAAGATGATGGTAACGCCGCGGGCTTTCAAATCCCGAATAATGCGGAACAGCGTTGCCACCTCGTTGGTGGTCAGGGGTGCGGTCGGCTCGTCCATAATAAGGATCTTGACGTTCTTACTGATGGCCTTGGCAATCTCAACGATTTGCTGCATAGCCGGGGACAAGCTGCGCACCTTCTGCGATGGATCCAGCGAAACACCCATTTGGTCAAACAGTTCCTTGGCGCGGCGCTCACGATCCTTGATATCCACAAAGATGCCGGGGGTGGTCTTTTCGCCGAGAAAGACGTTCTCGGCGGCGCTGATGCCGGGAATCAGGGTAAATTCCTGATAGATAACGCTGATGCCCTGCTCCTTGGCGGTAGCAGGTGTCAGGGACGAAAAGCTCTTGCCGTCAATCGTGATGGTGCCGCTGTCCGGTGTAATGGCACCGGATAGGGTTTTTATCAAAGTGGATTTTCCCGCACCGTTTTCCCCAATCAGCGCATGGACTTCCCCCTCGCGCACATCAAACGAAACATGGTCGATGGCAACCACACCGGGATAGGTTTTCACAATGTCCTTGACGCTGAGGATTGTTTTTTCAGACATGGAAATCTTTCCTTTCTAAGAACGGCATCGCCCCAAAAAGCGATGCCGTCGATTTCTTTTTGCTGTTTCGTTTGCTTACTTGACGTAGTCAGCAACATTGGCTGCCGTGATAGGAGTGAAAGAGAAATCAGCCACAGCGCCCTTTTCCAGTTTGCCGTCCAGATACTGGTACAGCACTTCGCGGGTCTTTTCCGCAAGCGAGTTAAACAACAGGGTACCACGCATCACATCGTTGTCGGCAATGTACTTCACGGCACTATCGGTGCCGTCGCAGGCAAAGATGCCGAAGTCATCGCTGTTCATACCGGCGGCCTTGACAGCTTCCACAGCTTCGGTGGCAGCGGCATCACCGTAGGCGATGATGCAGTTTAAATCGGGGTATTTCTGAATCATCGTTTCGGTGTAGGTGGTACCGGCACCCACAACGTCCTTGCCGATATCCACGACCTCAAGGATGTTGGAATCGGGGCAAAGCTCCTTGATACGATCCTGAATGCCCTGACCACGGTTCTGCATATCCTGGTTCTGGTAGGTGGTGTAAACCACGATGTTCGCCTTGCCGTCCAGCTGGGTGTCGATCCACTCACCCGCCATATCGGAAATCATGGTGCCGATGTCGTACTGGCTGGAGTTGATGCCGATGTCATAGGCATCGGTGACAACGCCGCTCTCGATAACAATGGTGCCGGCTTCCTGTGCGGCGCGCAAGGCGTCATCGCAGGAATTGTCAGAAACCATGGCCAGAATGACGTTGCAGCCGGAGGTCACCATATTCTCAATGTCTGTGACGGCCGTGCCGGAGTCATTTTCAAAGCTGACGGAGGTGTAGTCCCAATCCTCCTCAGCGGCAACCTGCTTCAAGCCGTCATCAATGTTGATGAAGAATTCCGTCTGCAGCGTAGGGGCAAGGAAGCCAAACTTGATGTTGTCCTTGGTTACCGAAGTACCCGCTGCCGCAGCAGCAGACTCTACCACAGATTCCGCTGCAGAGGATGCGGAGCTTGCCGTAGAGGACGCTGTGGATGCAGAGCCGCCGCAGGCTGCCAAAGAAAGCGCCATAGCGGATGCAGTCATAAGTGCAAGTGCCTTTTTCATAGTGATTTCTCCTTCTTGTTTTTCAGGCCGTATCGCCTTTCGGTGTCATTATAATAGCCGAAATCAGCCCTGCCAACAAGGGGGAAATCTTCGGATTTAAGGGGAGGGTTTTCGGGTGTTTCTGCTTTTACATCAGTTCTTTCTTATCTTTGTTCAAAATTGTAAGCAAAATCACCAACCCTTCAGCGATAATCAGCCAATTGTTGATTTTCAGCGCCATAAACGCCTGACGCAGCACCACCATAGTGGCAGTGGCAACCACCAAACCGGACGCACCGTTTTTGTGCCGCCGGTACATACTCCCGGCAAGTCCGGCAGCAGCTATGCCCTGATAAAGATATTCCGCATTGCGGCTGCGTATCCGGCGTTGAGCAAAAGCATATAGGTACCCACAACAAAAAACACTGCCGCCAGCCCGTAGGTGACAGCCGTCACAAGCACTACGTTGATGCCGGTCTTTTCTACATCATTACGGTTGTACCCGCGATCCTCCCCTATGGCAAGGCAGTATTTGCCCCAGTAGGTGCGTTTCCAAAAGCATTGCAGCCCGACGGCACACAGCAAAAACACGCCCACCATAACGCCCCACAATGCCAAGGTATGCGGGCGATTGCCCCAGACATCCACAAGAATCACGTCATTTGCCGGGTACAGATTGGACAGGATCACTGCCAAAATAAAGCTAAGCACTATCATAGGGATATGCAGCGCTGCTGCCAGCACGCCCCGCAGAACGCCCATAGTGATCTGCGAAAGCGCCATACACACCAGCGCCCACGGTAGCGGCATTCCGCGCTGGTACAAAAGCCCCAGCCAGATCGTGGACAGCGACGCCTGCGCCATAAAGCAAAGGTCAATGTCCCCCAAGGAGTATTCCAGCCCTGCGCCCAGTACAAAAAAACCGAAGGTCACGCATTGGCGCAGGGTATAAACAGCATTGCCCTGCAGCTTGCCGCCCAGCAGCACATACAGATACAATCCCCATGCCGCCAAGATCAGCACGCTGCTCTGTTCCCTTTGCAGGGCGCACCCGATTTTACAAAGAAATTTCTGCATTTACAAAACTCCGACAAGAGTGGTCGGCGGTTTCCAGCAAAACCACCGTGGTGCCTCTGGCGCACAGGTCCTGCACAAACTGCTGCAGAATCCGGCGCACCGTATAGTCCGATGAGGAAAACACATTGTAAACAAAAAGCACCCGTGGGTGAAAGAACAGCCACCGATCCGCCAATACCCGCGCCGTTTTTACCGAATCCGGCTCCGTTTTGATGGGCAGTCGGTCTTGCCAAAACTCCCTGTCCGAAAAAACCTTTTTGGCAGCCATCTCAAAAAAGCCGCATTGGCTGATGCGCTGCATACTCGGCAACAGGATATTTTCCTGCAGAGTGAGGTTTTCCTGCAAGGCTGGCGGCTCTGCCGTGCCATCCCAAACGGCGATGCGGTGCTTACGCAAATCTGCCAGTCCGCGAAGCGGCAGCGTTTTTCCTCCGATTTGCAGTGTACAGCGGCTTTTTTCTTGTGTCAGCGATTGCCAGCACCCGTGCAGCACCTGCTCGTCGTAGCTGCTCAAAAGCACGGCGCTGCCCGCCTCAAAGTGCAGCGGCAGTGAAACGCCCGCATATTCCAGTGTCAGGGTAATGGTTTCCGCCTTTGGCTTTGCGGTGTCGGTTTTCGCCTCCGGTTTTGTGTCCTGCATCCATTCCTGCAAAAGCGCCCGGCTGCGCGGCGAGGTCTGGTCATAGATTTTGCGCTCAATGCGCCCGTCTTGGCACAAAAGGATACAATCCGACAGCGGCTCGAACCAATTGAACCAGTTGTCCGCAATCATAAGCGCGATGCCGCGCTCCTTTACCAGACCCAGCAATTCCAGCAAACGGTGAATTTGCGGCACGTTCAACCCCTTAGTCATATCGTCCAGTACAATCAGCTGCGCACCCTGATCCACCGCTCGCACAATACTCAGCAGCAGTCTGTCCAGATGATGCAACTTGCTTGTCTGGCTTGTGACCTCATAGCGCATGGCAAAGTCCTGCAGCACCTGCGCGGTGCGCAGATGCACGGCACGATTGTTGAGCAAAAGCTTGTTGTGGCTGCTGCGCCGCATCAGAAAAAAGTTTTCTGCTAAATCCATGCAGTCCATAAAGGCGGGGTCGTTTCCCAGATAAAATACGCCGCTGCGCTCCAGTTTTTGCGGATGAAAATCCGTGATTCTCTGCCCGCAGACCCACGCCTCGCCGGATACAAACACACCTTTGCCGTCAAACATTTCTGCCAGCAGCTTGCGTCCGCTGTTTTCACTGCCCGATACACTGACGCACTCCCCTGCCCGCAGCAAAAGATTGATGTCCGTCAGGGTGCCGTGTCCCGCGCTTTTCATATGCCAATGACTTAATTTCAGCAATTCTTCTTTCATACCGTTGTATCACTGCATCAGCAGCTCTTCCTTTGTATAGACCTTGGGCATCCAGATTTCCACGTCGGTGCCAAGGTTTTCCGTGCTGTACACAAACAGCCCGTAGTCGCGCCCAAACGCCAGCTTGATGCGCTGGTTGACGTTGTACATGGCAATGCCGTTGCCGTGCGTATCCGGCTGGTTGGTCGGCTGCCGTTCCTCCTCTAGGGCGGCGCGCATCTTGTCCAGCACGTCGGGGGACATTCCCACACCGTCATCCTCGACAATGATTTTCATCATATCCTTTGTGCCGCTGATGCGAATCGTGACGTGTCCCTGCTCGGCTTTGGGTTCCAACCCGTGAAAAACGCAGTTTTCCACGATGGGCTGCAACGTCATCTTGGGCAAAAGGCAGTCCAGCAACTCGTCGTCGCCGTCCTCGACCTGAATATCCAAAAAGAAACGATCCTCGAATCGGAATTGCTGGATAAAAAAGTAGTTCTTGATGTTGGACAGCTCGTCCCGCAGGGTAACAATATTTTCCTTGCGGCTGATGCTGTAGCGAAAAAACGACGCCAACGCGTGAGACATCCGTGCAATGCTCTCGCAGTCCTGCAAGATTGCCTCGCTGCGGATACATTCCAATGTGTTGTACAAAAAATGTGGATTGATTTGGTTTTGCAGTGCATTTATTTTCGATTGGCTGCTGGATACCGCCGCCGTGTATGCTTCCCGCTGGGAAATCTCCCGTTTTTCCAGGGTGTCTGCCAATTTCCTGCCCAAGGGGTGCAGCATTTTTTCGCCGCTTTGTCTGCGCAGGGCGTCCATATCCGCCGCACAGTGTGCATACTGCACTGCCAAATACCCAAGGCACGCCCAAGCCGCCGCCATGGCGCACCACCTGACAGCCCCGCCGCACACCACGGCAAGCAGAATAAACAGGCAGCCTGCAGCAGCACAAACGATGGCCGCATTCTTGTATTTCATAACCGAATCCCCGCCTTTAATAATAAAGCTTTCGATATTCGGTGGGCTTCATCCCCACGCACTTGGTAAACTGCTGGCTGAAATATTTAGCATCCTTATAGCCCACAGCATCGCTGATTTGCCCGATCGTCTTGCGGCTGTCCCTCAGCAACTCCTTGGCAGCTTCCATACGAATCTCGGTCAGGAAATCGGTAAAGTTCTTGCCGGTTTTCTCCTTGAACTTTTCCGAGAAATAGGTCGGGTTAAACCCGCTGTGTGAGGCGACCTCGTCCAGCGTAATTTTGTCCGTGTAATGTTTTTTCATATACTCTATCGCAAGGCGGATGGGATATTCCTCGGCGTGGACGCGCTGAGCGTACAGTTCTTCCTGCTTGTCGCAAAGCGTAGCTGCCAGCCACTGCGCCAGCTGATGCACCGAGGCAGCGCTGCGCACTTCCTCCCTTTTGCTGTCCGCCCAGTCCTGGCGCATCTCCATGCCATGCCCTAAACTCCACGCACAGAAATCCCGCAGGCATTGGTCGGCGGTGTCAAAGTATTCCCACGCTGCCAGCCCCGCCGCACCGGCACTGTCAAAAATCGCATCCACTGCCTCCTGCAGCGCCGTTTTTTGCATCGGCTCCATGCTGTTTTCCAGCAGTATGCGTACCTTATTCTGCCACGCCTTGCGTGCGGCGTCCGTCCGTTCCTCCGCCTGGTATTTCAGGCACATACCGCTGCCCTCAAACAGCTTACGGCATTCTGCTCGCTCCGCCTGCTGCAGCAGCGCCCCGATTTGCGCCACCTCGGTGCAGCGCTCGCTCTGCCCCATGGATACTGTGTAATTGGCGTAGTTGTTCATGTAGCTGCGGCAGCTTTCCCGGCAGGTGTGCAGCGCCTCGTCTGTTTTTGCGTATGCCTCGCTGTCAAAATTCAACAGCAACGTTGTGGTGTGTCCGTCTGTGCAGCTGATATACATCTGCCTACCAAGATTTTTTTGATGTTCGCATGTACTTTTTCAGTGACCAATCGTTCTTCCTCTGCCGATGCCTGCTGCAAAAGACTGGAGTTTACACGCAAGACCACCGCCATAAAGCAGTCCCCAGTAAACTCCACCCCGGCAGCCGCATTGAATTCCGGCAGTCCGGCAAAGCTGTACCCCTCCTTTAGGCGCGCCATAACATCCCGCGAAAGCAGCTTTTGGCTGTTCTCGTAGTTCTTTTCGTATTTTTCCATCTGTGCGCGGTGTACTGCGGTGGTTTGCAGCGCATCACAGATTTTTTTCAGCGTTCGGTTCAGCTCCTCCTCGTCAATGGGTTTGAGCAGGTAATCCTCCACGCCGTATTTCAGAGCCTTTTGCGCATACTCAAAATAGCGGTAACCGCTAATCACCACAAACCGTGTCTGCGGAAACCGCTCCGACACCTGCTGCACAAGCTCCAGCCCGGTCAGAACCGGCATACGGATGTCGGTAATAACGACTTCCGGCTGTTCCTGCTCAATGCGTTCTAATGCGGTACGCCCGTCCCGGCAGATATCCACAAAGCTAAGCCCCAGTTCTTCCCAATGGATCAGATGCTTGACCAACTGCCCGACGCGCGGCTCGTCATCCGCAATCAAAACTTTCAGCATACATACACTTCCTTGCCGTTTTTGCTTTCATCATACATCAAGTTTGTAAAAATTTCCACCCTTTTCTTTGGGGCGTTCTCTTTGTAAAAAGTTGTACTCTTATGTCACCAACAAAAACCGAGTTGGTTCACAAAACAGGGGCAGTAAAAACGCCCCGGAAAAAGAAAGTAAGGGTACAAAAATGAAGTACGAAATCGTAGGTATCGAACATGCAGTTGGTGATTTCACTCCGACCTCTGGCCGGAATGCAAACACCGTCCAGCACTATGATGTTTACCGTCTGCATACGCTGAAAAACAGCAAGGACGCTTACGGTCAGATTACCGCAGTAGTCCGTGCCACTCCTGACCAGATGGGCCAGATTATCGCTGACCTCGGCGGCAATATCGCAGACGTTCCCGGTCACATCCTCGACATGGAAGTCCACAACAGCTTCGGCAAAATCAACCTCACCGATCACGAGGTTGTAGAGTAATGAAGCCTGCCCCACCACCAGTTGTTCGACCACCACCAGAAGCAGCAGAGGTGGTTACAGTGCCAGAGCCAAGCAGCAAAAGCCCAAAAGCATATCAATTCATGTTCGTTCTTTCCCCGGATTCCCAACAGGAAGTTATAGACTTCGTAAAAGCGAACTGGCCTTGTGCATAGGCTTTGCATGACAAAGATACCCACACCGAAGCAGAGTATTTAGAGTACGCTAAAGAGCATGAGGGCAACTACCCGGAGTGGCAAGTCGGCGATTTGAAACCGCCACACTACCACTTCTTGGTAAGCAAGGTCTTTTCCCCGGAATAGAGCACAGGTCCGGCATACGAAAATTCGGCGAGAACGAGCTTGAAGCCCTGCGGATGATCGAATGTCTCAAAATGTCGGGGCTTGAGATCAAGGACATCAAGCAGTTTATGGACTGGTGCGTGGAGGGTGCGTCTACATACCCTTTGCGTCGGGAATTGCTGGAAAAGCAGAAGGAGACCGTCGAGGCGGAAATTGCACACATGAATAAATTTCTGGATATGCTCCGATTCAAATGCTGGTATTATGATCAGGCGATTCAGAACGGCAGCGAGGATCGGATCAAGAGCCTGCTTCCAGACCATCTGCCGGATGATATTCAGCCCCTCTATGACCATGCACATCAATAAAAAGAACGTCTCAGCCAATGTTCAGACAGACATCGGCTGAGACGCTTGTTATAAAAGATTACTCAAATTTTCGATCATGCAGCAGTGCTGCAATCAGCATGGTGGTCGTCTGCCACATACAGGCTGGAGTGCCGGTCATTGTGAAATGGGAAGAGGCCCATGCCGTAATGGTTGACCTCCATACCGTACGGGCAATATCATAGGGGCCTTTGCCCTCAATGGTCAGTTGGAAGATGCGTCGCACCACGGCAGCCGCTTCCTCGTCAATCAGCCAGTGGTATTTGTTCTCCGGGTCTTTCTTATAGCCATAGATGGCACAGTTGGTGGTAAACTGTTCCTGTTTCGTTTGCTTCATAGGCTTCCTCCTTGCGTGATTGGTTGGTTTTTGATATAATGTGTTTGGTTTCGTTAGCTGTAAGCCAACCGTGTCTTTCTGTTTGTTTTCCATGTTCTTTTTCTCCTTTCTGTCCTTTGTGTTTTATGACAGTAACCTTAGTAACTTGCGTTTAGATTACCCTTTCACTAATAGGAGAAAAACGGGGTGTAAATCGGAACTGTTTTTTAAAAAAAGAAAAACATTTTTTCGGGAGATGAAGCTATCGTGGAACCATGGGAGCATAATCTAAACAAAGTGAGGTGCACAAACCTATGAAACGTGTTGCCGCTGCCCTTACCGCTGCTGCGGCGGCAGGCCTGGGCGCTGCCTATGGCATCTACCACCTGGCTTTTTTCCAGCGGCCGAAGCTGGATATTCCCACGGCAGAGGAGTGGGCGCAGGGTTCTCGCTTTTTGCCGCAGATCCGCGAAAACGTGGAGTTTGTGGACAGCCTGCCCTGCGACTATGTACATATCACCGCCGATGACGGTACTTCGCTGTCGGCTCGGTACTGCCACGAGGCCGACGACGCGCCAATCGCCATCATCATGCACGGCTACCGCGCCACTGCGATGCGCGACACGATGGGGCTGATCGTGCTATGCAAAAAGCTGGGCTACAACCTGCTGATGCCGGACCAGCGTGCCCACGGGCGCAGTGACAGCTACACCATCACCATGGGCGCGCAGGAGCGCTACGATGCCCGCGCCTGGGCGTACTGGGCTTCAGTGCGGTCCAGCGGCAAGGTGCCCATCTTTTTAATGGGCGTCTCGATGGGCGCAGCCACCGTTCTGCTGGCCAGCGGGCTGGACCTTCCGGACAGCGTTCACGGCATCATCGCGGATTGCGGCTACTCCAGCATCCGGGACATCTGCCGCACCTGTCTGCCCAAGTACCTGCCGCACGTGCCGGTGGGGCCTGGCTATGCCGTCGGCAAAGTTGGTGCCAAGATCTTCGGCCGCTTTGACCCCGATACCGTGGATTGCCGCAAGGCCGTGGCGCAAAGCAAGGTTCCGATTCTCTTCATCCACGGCAGCGCGGACGACTTTGTGCCCTGCAGCATGAGCCGCGAAAACTACGACGCTTGCGCCAGCGAGAAAGAGCTGCTCGTCATTCCCGGTGCCACCCACGCCATGTCCTACTACTACGACACACCCGCCTACACCAAGGCCGTGACAGACTTTTTGAAAAAGCACATCTAAAACCAAAATTCAAAACGCTCCCTGCAGGCAGGACCGCATCGCATGCACAGGTCCGCCGCCGGGAGCGTTTTTATTTCAATCGCTCAGGCTGCAAAAGGGGAGTGGTCACTATTTTTCCAAATACTCCATCATACCGTCCAATTTTTGCTGCATTTCCTTGTAACCGCGGATGTAGAGTTCCGTCAGCTTCTCGGTGCTGCCCTCGAAGCGGCCGATGCCTACCGGCTCATCGGGGCGGATAACGCAGATGCGTCCCTCGTCTTCCAGCGCATCGATCTGGTCCAGCAAAGCGTTGTAGCGCATCTCCTGGGTTAGCAGCGTGGCCAGGAACAACGGTTTATCGCCATAAAAGTCATCATACAGGTCCACCATGCGCTGGCTGGGCTGCTTTTTTCGGAAACCTTTCTCCCGCGTGGCCACGATGACGATCTTGTCAAAGCCCTGGCGCAGCGCCCAGTTGATGGGGATGGGGCAGGCGCAGCCGCCGTCCAGGTAGCTGTGGTCGCCGATCTTGACCGGCACCGATGCCAACGGCAAACTGGCCGAAGCCTTGACCGCCTGCTTAAAGTCCAAACCTGGCTGGTCTTTTTCAAAGTAGACTGCCTTGCCGGTCTCCACGCAAGTGGCCACGGCAAACATTCGCTGGCCGCCGTTTTTAAACATATCCTCGTCAAAGGGGACTTCCTTTTCAATGTCATTCAGCAAAAAGTTCAAGCCGAACAAGCTGCCGCCTTTCACTGCCGCCAGCGGGCCAAAGTACCGCCGGTCGTGGCGGTAGCGCAGGTTGATGCTGGCCGCGCGGCCAGGCTGGTGGGCCACATAGTTATAGGCGTTCAGTGCCCCGGCCGACACCCCCGCCACGGCGGGGAAGTACAGGTCATGCTCCATCAAAATATCCAGCGCGCCGGCGGTATACAGCCCACGCAGCGAGCCACCCTCCAGCAAAATCAACGAATTTTCCGGCAGTTTTGTGTTCATAAGCGCACCCTCCATTTATACAAATTATTGTAGCGCGGGGCGGCGGGTATCGCAAGCGAAAGCTGTTGTACAAAACCAAAAAAATGTGGTAAAATGCAGGCAAAGTATTGCTGCCAACAAAAGGAGTCCCTTATGATCGAACTGCACGCCGAAGCTCCCAAAATTATCGTCCCGCTGTTTGCCCGCACTCTGCCGGAGCTGACCGCCCAGGCCGCCGCTGCACAGCGTGCCGATGCCGCTGACCTGGTGGAGCTGCGCCTGGACCCGCTGCCCCGGCAGGATTGGCCGACGGCTTTGGCCCAGGTGCGCGCTGCCATAACGAAACTGCTCATCGTGACCATCCGCACAGCGCGGGAGGGCGGTGAAGTCGACCTGACCCCCACCAAGTACGGCGAAGCCTGCCAGGCACTTTTGGCGCAGGGCGGTGCAGACGCACTGGACATTGAATGGCTGGCGGACAAAACCCTGACCGAGGAGCTGCGGGACGCCGCCCACCGGGCGGGTGTTTCGGCGCTGTTCAGCGAGCACCACTTTGGTTCCACGCCCGACACAGGCGTCATGACTGACACACTGGTGGGCATGCTGGATCTGGGCGCAGACATCGCCAAGCTGGCCGTCATGCCCCGCAACCGCGCCGACGCCGCCCGCCTGCTGTTGGCTACGGCTCAGGCGGCCGCCCAGCGCCCGGGCAAAGCCCTTATTACTATGAGTATGGGCCGCGACGGCGCCGTGACCCGCTACTGCGG
>ENA-OOZT01001357-OOZT01001357.1-human-gut-metagenome-genome-assembly--contig:-NODE-1357-length-17085-cov-4.061421_pt1 | contig 17085 bp, 15 predicted proteins | sample MGYA00241192_ERZ501407 | MGnify/ENA primary metagenome ERZ501407 (study PRJEB25962, sample SAMEA2042911) | human gut metagenome | biome: human gut; feature: human-associated habitat; material: faeces...
GCGTGCCGTAGCGCAGCCCCAGGGCGGCGAGCATGTCGCCCTCGGCCGTAATGCCGAGCCCCGTGCGGCGGCCCTTCTGCGCCATTTCGCGGATCTTCTTCCACAGCTCCAGTTCCACGCGGCGCACGTCCTCGTCCTCGGGGTCGACGGCGATCTTCTCGATGATCTGCTCGACTTTTTCCAGTTCGAGGTCGATGATGTCGTCCATCATGCGCATGGCCATGGCCACGTGCGACCGGAACTTGTCGAAATTGAACTTCGCACCCTTCTTGAACGGGTTGTCCACATAGCTCAGCAGATTGAGCGCCAGCAGGCGGCACGAATCGTAGGGGCAGAGCGGGATTTCACCGCAGGGGTTGGTCGAAACCGTCACGAAGCCCTCGTCGGCATAGCAGTCGGGCACGCTTTCGCGGATGATCGTATCCCAGAACAGCACGCCCGGCTCGGCCGACTTCCAGGCATTGTGGATGATCTTGTCCCAGAGCTTCCGGGCGTCGATATCCTGCTCGTATCGGGGGTTGTCCGAATTGATCGGGAATTGCTGGTGGTATTTCTTGCCGGCGATGGCGGCACGCATGAACTCGTCGTCGATCTTGATCGAAACGTTGGCGCCCGTGACCTTGCCCGTGTCGACCTTGGCGTCGATGAAACGCTCGGCATCGGGGTGCTTGATCGACAGCGAGAGCATCAGCGCACCGCGGCGGCCGTCCTGCGCCACCTCGCGCGTCGAGTTGGAATAGCGCTCCATGAAAGGCACGATACCCGTCGACGTGAGCGCCGAGTTGAGCACCGGGCTGCCCGTGGGACGGATGTGCGAGAGGTCGTGCCCCACGCCCCCGCGGCGCTTCATCAGTTGCACCTGCTCCTCGTCCATGCGGAAGATGCCGCCGTAGGAGTCGGCCGGATGCTTGTGCCCGATCACGAAACAGTTCGAGAGCGAGGCCACCTGGAAATTGTTGCCGATACCCGTCATCGGGCCACCCTGGGGGATCACATACCGGAAATGATCCAGCAGGCCGAAGACCTCCTCGCGCGACATCGGATTGGGATACTTGCGCTCGATGCGCTCGATCTCGGCTGCGATACGCTCGTGCATCTGTCGGGGTGACGTTTCATAGATATTGCCGAAAGAGTCTTTCAGGGCATATTTGCTGACCCATACCGTCGCGGCAAGGTCGTCCCCGTCGAAATACTTTTTCGACTCGGCAACCGCATCGTTGTAATCGACTTTCTGCGGCGCTTCGGGTTTTACGGCTTTAGACATAACTGTTATTGCTTTTATTTCAGATTTTTAGCGTCGATCCGGGCGAAACCCGGTTCTACAAAATTCATTCTTTTCTATGGAATAACCCAATGCACGGCACCAAACTTATCCACAAATTATTTACAAAAAGGCAAAACATGCGCCCCACATTTATGGGGCGCACATTTGCTGCGGACGGGATGTCCGGCAACGGCTATTTCGCCGCGACGGCGTCGATCTCGACCAGCGCCCCCATCGGGAGTGCGGCGACCTGGTAGCATACGCGCGCGGGCATTCCCGAGGTGAAGAACCCGGCGTAAACGGCATTCATCGCGGCAAAGTCGCCGATGTCCTGCAACAGGACGGTCGTCTTGACCACGTCGCCGAGCGTATAGCCGGCCTCTTCGAGGATATGGCGCAGGTTGGTGAGCGACTGCCGTGTCTGGGCCTCGATGCCTTCGGCCATCTTTTGGGTCGCTCCGTCGATGGGGAGCTGTCCCGAAACATAGAGCGCTCCGCCGGCCTCCACGGCCTGCGAATAAGGGCCCACGGCCTTGGGGGCGTGGGGCGATGCGATAATCTTCTTCATAGCGGGGTGTTTTTCAAATTCCACACAAAGATAAGATATATTCCGTATATTTGCACAACACATTTAAGAATATGCTATGAAGATTTTGCTGAGAATCGCGGTTATCGCAGCCATAGCGGCACTCGCCGCGGGTTGCTGCAAATGCCGTTCCTACCAGAAGAAAAACCGCCGGCCGCTCGTCGGCACTGAATGGCAGCTCGTACAGTTGAACGGCAGGGCGGTCAAACCCCAAGAGGGCAAGTTCAACCTGACGTTCCTCGCCGAAGAGAACCGCTTTGCGGGGGTCGGAGCCTGCAACCGCCTGATGGGCAAATACGAAACCACAGACAAGGGCGCGCTCAGGATCGGGCCGATCGCCTCGACGATGATGGCCTGCCCGGGCATGGAACAGGAGGACGCCTTCACCAAGGCGCTCGAAGCCACCACGCACTACGATATGGACGGGCCGATGCTGCTGCTGCTGAGCGACGGCGAACTGAAAGCCGTATTCCAGGCCAAACCCTGAAAACCTGCCGGGCAAGGGCCGGAATAGAATATAAATAGGAACGGAAGGAATCGCCAAAATCGTTTTGCGGTGCGATTCCTTCCGTTCTTGTCTTTTCAGCCGCCCGGGTCGCAGATGCAAGCCCCCCCGGCAGCACACCCCGAAACGACAGGACGGGGCAAGCCCGGCAGCCCGGCAACTCACCGGCCGGAAAGCCAGGATCCGACCTCATCGGGCGCAGCATTCTTCAGCAACACCCGTTTATTTCTGTCGAGCAGATAGATAGCAGGCACCGTCCTCAAATCGTACACCGCATCGTGCATAAGCGTTTGTTCTTCGTCGATACCGTCGATCCACCCCGTCGGGCAGACCGTCTCCTTCCACACTTCGGGGTCGGTTCCGATGCATACCGAAACAACGGCGCTTGTCCCGCAGCAAACCGGCCACAGCCGAAGACGAGGCCAGATAGGCTTTGGCACGCCGGCAATCGGCACAATCGGGAGCATTGAAATAGAGCAGCGTATATTCGGCTCCGATTTCCGACAGACGCCCGCAGCTGCCGTCACGGCACCGGAACGTGAAATCTTCGGCACGGTCGCCGGGGCGGTTTTTCGACATCACCGCCAATCGGGTGCGGGGGCCGATTTTCTCCACCTCCTCCAATAGGGGGCTATCGAGCTGCGCCCGCAGGAACAACGCGTACAACACCTCGTTGTACAAAGGAGAAGCCGGCTCATCAAGGTATTTATCACCGAGCTCCATAAAATGGCAGAACATCCCCTTCGCCACTTCGGCACGGGCAAAAAGCGAATCGACAGCCGCGCCGGCACGGGGCGCATACGGCAGGATGCAGACAAAGTCGGCAAAAGCCTGCTCGGTGATCTCCGGACGGCGAACAAGCGTCGTATCCACAAAATCAAAGCGATCCCAATAATGCAGCGCCAGATAATCGGCCCTCTCGGCAGGTTCGGTCAGCGCGGCGGGGACATCCGGCAAGCGGAATGCAGCTGCCCGCAGGGGCTCTTGTCCGCATGCCCCCTCCCCGGCCCGCAGGAGAATGACGGCACCCAGGAGGCTAACGACGGGAAACTTCATCGCCACATACCTTAGTTATCCTGGATAGCGACCAACCGGAAGCGCATGGCCACTGCACGATCCTGTCTCAGATCGGCCGGATAGGTATCGAGCTCCGTCAAACTGTGCAATCCCCGGCCGAACTGGTAGGTATAGCTGTCTTTCGTCCCGGCGCCGTCACCGCCCGCATCCGGATCGGCAACCACAGCATTCGAAGTCCAGTACTGCATGTAGGGCAGTACCGGGTGGTTCGGATCCAAATCCCCGGCAATCGAGGCTTTCTCTATGACCTGCCAGCCCATAATGCTCGGAACGGCCCAATGCAAGTCGGTTCCGTTCGCTCCCGGATCTGAATTATGGTCGGGGAAGGTCTTATTATTAAGCAGGTCGTTGATCGTGCCCGAAGGAGATTGAAAATAAGTCGGCAAGTACCACAATGTCGTTGCATAAATCAATGCGCTGCCACCGTGCTGTTTACCCCAGGGAAGGTATTTCACGGCAACGTCCCGGTGATTCCCTCCGTGCCCGGGGTATATGTCGGGATCGAACGGCCCTTCGCTGATAAGATGGTACGTATTGGCATAGCCGTTATTGGCGTTATAATCCAATTCCTCTCCGTCGAACCCCCACGGCATCGCCTCACGATCCACCCGGTCGATATACATCGTTATCGGTTGATGACCGTATTCTTTTTCGATATAGTCTCCGGATGCCTCGTACCGGATGGGTTGGTATTGCACTATCTTAAAACGAGTGAGTTCTTTTGCGTTAGATCCGTCATCGTCCATTAGCACCACGTCTACACTCCGTATACCGTCCTTAAACCCTTGGTCACCATAGATATCCTCCAGGTTCGGATCCCATGGACTGATAAATATCCACAAAACAGTTCTGCCGTCATCGGTTTTGGACACCTGTGTTTCGGCAGGCCATCCACCCAATGAACCCCAGGTGCCCGAACCGTCGCCCGCATCATTGAAATAGTGGACAAACATTATGGTTTCATCAGACGAATTTTCCGTCTTCACGTAGATACGGGGACTCTCCAACCCCGAGATGTCGATGGGATAATACTCGCCGGAACCGCCCACGATAATGTCGCCGGTCTCGATCACGACGTTCCTCAGGTCGCTTTCCACGCGCCACGTAACCTGGGAGCCATCCACCGTCAGATCCCCGTTTTCATCGACCTGGCCGCCTTCCGTGACGGCATTGCCTTCGAGCTGCAAGGTGACCTTATAATAGTGGTCGCGCAGCACGTCGAAGTTCCGGGAGACATCGTTCCCCAAGAAGAAGCGGAACCTGACGGTTCCCCCGTATCGGGTTGTACCATCGGTATTCCGGCGCAAATACAACGCCTCGACTTCGAGATAGGAGCAGGTCGCAGTAGACCGATCCTCGAGCAGGTTGCCCCATTCACCCGCCATCCGGCACGCAGATGGACGTTTGAGGCGTGGATCACGGATGCCATCCTCGTGGCCGAAAGCATCGCCTCCATGGTCATTTTCGAACATGAAAAGCGGGGCGATGGTTCGGTCGGAAACATCGAGGCTCTCGTCATCGCCGGCGTAATGCCCGCCGGCGTAAGTCTCTGCCGAGGCTGCCCACGACGGAGCCTGCCCCTGGTCAGAAGAGAGCGTTGCGTCCCCCACGACCATCGGCCAGTTCAGCTCGCCGCCGTCGCCCTTCTGCTCGCCGATTTCCTCGATGCCGAGGGTTTCGTCTTCATAGGGTTTGTTCGCCATGCCAAGATAGCACTGCACCGGCACCCTGTGCAGGCTGATCCTGCGCGGGACGATGGAAACACCCGCGGCCAACCTCGACCCGTCGATACCTACCGTAATCATGGCTACCGTACGCCGCAGTTCGGCGGAGAGGGACAACCCTGTCTGTCCGGTATCCGGATGGGTATGGGTTCCGGCATGCCCGGCTTCGGCAAACATCATACAACCATTGACAGGAATGCCGGGGAAACCCTCGGATGATTCCTGTTTCAGAGCTTTCAGAAGCCCGACGGTAGTCACCGCAGCCTTGTCGATCTTTCGGCCGTAATTGGCGACGATATAAAATTTTTTTCGGGTCAGCCCATACCGACCCGTAAACTCTTCGGAAAAGTGGATCGTTATATCCTTTCCCTCTTCCATCTCGACGGCCGGATCTCCGTTCTGCGATCCGTCGGCATAATAGACCTCGAACAGTGCGGAATCGTCGCTTCCGCCATCTGCGGCGACGATGTTCAGATCGCGGATCTTGTCGAAATCGCCGGCGCCGGCACGGGTCATGGGATCCACGACGACAGGTTCGGGCACAATCACGCGCAGGGTGACCGTTTTTCCTTCGTCCGACTGCGGCCTTTGCGGCATCAGTTCCATCCTGTCGCACGACGAAATGCAAAGCGCTGCGGACAGGACGCTCAGGACGAAAAACGATATGCAGGTTCTTCTTCTCATGGCTCGATACCTTAAAATTCAGGTTTCACTTCATCGACATACCATTCGGGAACGGTAATCGACACGCTCCCCGACTTGAACTCGATGCGGATCGGGATCAGCACCTCTTGCCTGGTGCAGTCGATGACATCCTCGTGCATCGCGAGGAATTCGGCAAAGTTGACCTCGGCCAACGGCTCACCGCCCGAAGCGGGCCGCACGCAAAGCGCCACGTCCTCGTGGTTTTTATGGCGCATAATGTTGGCACGGGCGGTCAGCAAAGCCCTGCCGACGTCGTATTTGCTTTCAAGACGATAGGTGGTCGCTTCTCCGCAGGCACGGTTCTCGAAATCGGTACAGGGCGACACGTTGCAGAGTTCCAATACGAGCGTCCCGTCTGCACGCTGCCCGGAGGCTGGCACACCGGCGACCTCGACCGACACCTTATAGTGCGAACTGGCAAAACCGACGACCTGCGTCCGGTCTTCCCGCCCGGCATCGTACGGCTCAGCCGTATAGGATGCGGAAGCGTAATAGAGCGAATCGTTGCCGGCGACCACCTTTCCTGCAAGGTAATCCCCGGCGGCGAACCTCATCTGGTCGAACCGGCGACAGTCCAGATTGTCGACTTCCGTATGGTGCGTATTAGCTAAACAAACGATCCGGTAATCGCCCGGATCGAGCGGCGGCAGCACGGCCGTACGGTTTGCGACCTCTTCTTCCGACAAGACCCCGGAGCCGACGCAGTCGTTGTCCGCATCGAAGACATACATCTCGACACGGCAGATTTTCGACCCGAAAATCTCGGCCGAACCGTCGCCTTTATAGCTCAGCACCAGCTTATCGGTATTATGGCAATCGCCCAGATCTTCGCGGATACACGACGCGCAAAGCCCTGCGAAAAGCAACAGGCACCCGGCGATATTCGTTGTTCTCATAAGTCTGTCGGTTTGTGTTGTAAAAACGCAGGCGGAGCCGGAGAGCCGGTCGATCCCGCCTGCGGAATAAGGATAAATCAGTTGAATACGGGTGTGAGGTCGGCATGTACCGTCCACTTGGCCACCTTTACGGTAACATCAATACATTTGTCAGGCTGTTCGAAATCACTGTCGTTGAATATGAAATTCACCCGGTAAATATGGCCGCGTTCGAACTTCGTAAGGTTCCCGCTCGCATCCTTGAGTGCTTTGGTCGCCAGGTACAGCGGAGTGCCGGCATCATTGCCGGAGGCATCGGCATGGCCGGTAGCCTGCATGAGCAACTGGGGATAGCCATCCGACGTGACAGCATCGACAAGCACACTCCCGGCCGTGAAGAAATGGTAGTAAGATTTCTTTTCGTTTTTGTTCGCAGCCGGTGTCAGCAGGGCCCCGTTCAGGTTTTCATAGTACCACTGATCTCCCGTAAGGGTTGCAAAATAGTTGAATATCGCTGTTTCGTCAGTTTTGGCTTTCTGCAAGTCCGACATCGTACCTTCGGTCAACTCGGCCTGGGCGTAGTAATTGTTGATCGCGAATTTCTGGAGTTTGATCGCGTTGTAAATCGGGCTGTCCCCGAAGTTACATTCGATGCCTGTCACCTCGACACGTGCGACGAGGGGTTCGATATTCACCGTGGCTTCATAAACAGGGTTCGAATGGTCTGCATGCTGGGCGGACAGAGTCAAAGCCTCGGATTCGCCGTATAGCGTGAGTTCGTCCACATCCTGCTGCCCGTCGATTGCCAACTGCTCGGCAAGGTCGGTTTCGGCAGCAGCCGTCAATCCCGTCGTACCGGTCTTAATCACCTGTCCGTCATCACCCCGAACATTGCCGATAACGATTACCTTGTTTACACCTGCAGGCAGGAAATGGAAAGATTGTTCCAAGCCCACATCGCCCCCGACCACAAAGAAATTCTGTGCGTCAGCCTGCGGGTCGTCGGCTTTTTTCCCGCGATAGAGGTTGGTGCCATCGGAAAAGAATACCTGATAGTTGATCAGGTTGATTTCGGTTTCGGACAGATCCCCCTCGCCGTCAGGTATGGCGGAACGGGTGCCCGGCAATACGTTGGCCAGCGAAATGGTCACGCTCTTGAGCGAGTTGTCTCCCGTGCCGGCTTCATCTTCCTTGTTGCAGGAAGCGAAAGTCATCGCAACTATTGAAGCTGCAAAAATCAAGTTAGAAAATTTCATAGAATTGAAGAATTTAGTGAGAATGAAATGAAGTGACTTGTTCGTATCGTTATCTTATCTGTTCCATGTTTTTCCGCGCTTCTACGCACCCCGCAGCGACGGCCTTTTCGAACCACCGGACAGCTTCGTCCTCCTCTTCGAGCATCATGTGGCAAACACCGATCGGGTTCCAGGCACGGGGATCGTCACCGTATTCGCGCAGGAGTTCCAGTGCCTCGGCGTATTTCCCAGCGCGGATCTGCGTGTTAGCGACGTTGATCGCATCGGCCGCGACATCGTTCAACACATCGTAATAGACGGCCACATAGCAGGCATTGCGCAGTTCGGGGTAAAAGTTTTTCAGCATATAGCGATAAGGCTTACCGCCTGCCAGCCTCTGAAGGGCAACCTTCCGGTCGTTCCCGGCATCGTTGTCCAACACTGCCAGCACTTCGTCACGGCATTCCATATCCGAAGCAGCAACCATACGGCGCAGGTCATCCCAGTTCTCGACACCGTTTATCAGTTGGAAATCCGCATCGCACAACTCCGGGACTGCCTTTGCAATATAGGTTTTGAGGGCTCGGGCACGCTCGCCGCCCAACCGGGTATTGAGTGCGAGGGCGCCTTCGGGAGACGCGAAACCCGTGATTTCCACCCCGCTCAGACGCAGTTTTTCCGTACTGCCGATCTTGCGGATGCCTTCGACGATCTTATCCAGCGTAGCCTGGTTGCCAAATTTATCGGGATAAAGTTCGGTATCCGCCACCGGAAAGAAAACCCGGATCTCATTGCGGTCGAAAGCCCAGCGCCTGTGTGCCTCCACAACCTCGAACCGGGCCGGATCGGCGGCGATCTCCGCAACGGCGGGAACGGGCGGTGTATAGACCGGAACATCCGCCAGCAGGGTCTGGTCGCCGTCATGGCAGTCGCAGGCACAGCCGACCATCCGGCGTTTGATGCCCAGCGACGCCGTGCGCATCCACTTCTCATAGGGAACGGCTGCCGCATAGGTGCAACTCCCGCCTTCCAGTATCTGGTTCGGAGCGAGGCTCCACGTGCGGTTCCCGGACAGCGCCTGCTCCTGCCGCTCCCTCTTATAACGGATCTTACCGTAGATTTCCGCCTGTGGCAGCCATACGGTGTCGGCACCGTTGCAGAGATAGGGTGTCAGTACCATCTTGTAGCGATTTTTCAAGGTTTTCGGTGTCGTGTGAATATCGAACGCCACCTCGACGCTGTGTTTTACCCGTTTCACGGACTCGCCGGCAATATCGACCTGGGCGGTCAACGAAACCGGCAATGCGAGGATGAATATAAGTGAGGCTGTCTTTTTCATACCCTGATGCGCTATTTGATCATATAAATAATGGAGATACCCGCCTTGGTCGGGCCGAAGTAGTGCTTGTCCTGACTGCCCCTGAATTTGCCGCAGGTCGCACAGTCGTACTTATCGTAGTTCGTATAGACGTAACCGAAGCCCAGCGTCGCCTCGAGGTTCCACCGTTTGCCAAGTATCCAGTTATAACCATAGGAGAGGCCCAGGCCGGTCGCCCAGCCCTGATAACGATGGTCTTTGGTGGACTTGCCCCGGAACGGAATGCGAACCCCGCTCAGGTTGTAAAAGGCATAGCCCGAATGCACCCCGAAGAAATGGCCGTTGAAACGCTCGCATAACCAGTAGCGGAACTCCGGCATCACCATCCAGTGCCGGATCTTCCGGTTCGCCTCCCGGTCGAGCGTCCAGGGATTGTAACCACCCGCAAGGTCGAGCGTGGTGCGTTTGCCAAGACCGAACTCGAAACCGAGGTTCGGGGTTGATGTCGTCCAATAGAGGATGTTGGTCTTAACACCGATATCCTGTGCCCATGCACGGCCCCCGGCCCAACAGATGGCAAGAAAAAAGATAAGTATGGTTCTTCTCATATTCCTTTGCTATTATCTCGATCCGAAAATCACGATTATATAACAACTCCCCATTAACAGCGCCGGAACAGGAGTGGCTGCCCGTCATATATCTCCGTCCCGGCGCGGAAAGCAAAACAAAAACAAGCGACTGGATTACAGAAAGATAATTACAGGAAAAACGCTTCGATAAGTGACAGTCTTTTCCAAAAAGACTTCGCACATTCGTCAACAGGACAAACATACTGGTAATTAAGATATTGCAACCACATGCACGGAAGAAATGTTTAACCAGCAGATTCGATTTGTAAAACTGTGAAACTTAAAATACAAGCAACTGTATTGCAAGCATATAATAGCCACACAAAGAGAATATACGATGAAACAGTCCGTAAAAACCACCGATCCCGTATGGGGAACATTCCATGCGACCAACTGCCCGGCCGGTTGCATGACCTGTTCCGCCGCAAAAGACCATTCCGTTGCAAAATTCACTCGTACGCTACTCCCTGAAGCACAACTGCTGCCACAGGCCGACTACCGTTCGCACCGCATTCTTTTCCTGCTGTCGGGGCATCTACATGTACGCATCGGCAGGAGCGGCAGCCATTATCTTCTGGATCGCCAGTGCATCTTTTTAGCCCGGAAGAGGGAGATTGCAGTATCGGCGCTCCGGGAAAGCGATGTGATCACTCTCGATTTCAACAATCGGATGATACTATGCAACAACGACATACTGGCCAGCATGGCGACGATAGATTCTGCGGATGCAGCAGGTTCGCCCGTATTGCAGGTCGTACCCGAGATTCTGGCATTCTTCGAGGGGATGGGGCCCGCCCTTGATCCCGTCGGGATGTACCTACCCTGTTACCATGTAGTCAAGGAACACGAACTTTTTTTGATGATGCGCTACTTCTACGGAGATGCCAGACTGAGATGTTTCTTCCGCGATGTAATCCGTCCCAAGGATGATTTCCAGACATTCGTGCTGAGTTCTTACCGCCATGCGGAAAGCATCGCCGAACTGGCGCGGATGGCGCACATGAGTGAAAGTTCCTTTATCCGCAAATTCCGCGACACGTTCCGCGAGTCCTACCACAGCTGGCTGGTGAAACAAAAAGCCGCAGACATAGAACATGCAGTCCGGAGCGGGATCAGGGACAACGACCGGCTGATCCGCATGTTCGGATTCAAGAGTTACCTCGCCTTTTACCGCTTCTGCCAGCGTTATTTACATTGTTCGCCGTCGGCCCTGAAAACAAAATGCACCTGAGGAACAGAGCCTTCAGGTGTGAAAATGACAAAAAACAGATATGTGTTTGACCGATTTTGGTATGGGGGGGGGTAGATCGGAATATCGAAATAAGCACTATCTTTGCATTAGAAACAAGGGGCGGAAGCCGCCTCAGAAAGGTGAAAAAAAGGCTTTTACAGTCTTTTTGGAAAAGACCGTATCTTGCTATATATCCCGCCGTTTATACAAATAACCGTCTTTACGGCAAAGTTATTATTTTTTTACCATCCCCGGCTCTTTTCCGTGCTTTTTTTCCGCCTCCCGGCAGCACCTTTCAGCAGCCCTGCGACGATTTCGTTCGCGGCATCCACCGTACTGTTATCCAGTTCGTCCAAATAGATCTGGGTCGTTCTTTCGGACGTGTGCCCCAAACCGACGCTGATGACCGAGACCGGGATACCCTGTTTGCGGGCAAGGCTCGCCCAGCTATGCCTCGCAACGTTGAAAGAGAGTTTGACCGGAAGATCCAGGCGTTTGCACATATCCCGGAAAAAGCGCAGGTAGTGGGACAGGCTGTATTTATAACGCAAATAGAGTTTCTCGTCGAACAGCCTGCGTTCGTCCGTCGTCGTTCCATTATACACGAGCGGGCGCAGTAGACCGTCCGCGCCGAATTCGAGCAGCACTGGCAAGGCCCAGGGTGAACATGTTTCCCGGTAACGGTCGAGGATGGACTGCACCTCGGGAATGATCCGCACCGAATAGGTTTGGCCGGTTTTGCGACGGCGGTAATGAATCATACCGTCCCGGATATCCTCCTGCTGCAGGTAGGCCATATCTACGAACGACATTCCGCGGCAATAGAAACTGAACATGAACATGTCGCGGGCACAATTCAGCTTGTAGGAGTCCGGAAATTCGGACTGCGCGACACGGCGGATCACTTCGGTGCTCACGGCCAGCTTGCGAGTTTTCTCGATCCGGATGGGCACGGCATCGAAAGGCGACCGGCCCCGGGTTACATAACCGCGTTTCTGAGCCTTGTTGTAAACGGCACGGAAATTACTCATGTAAAATGACACCGTATTGGGTTGCAGGGGAATTTGGCGAAGGTGCTGTTCGAAATCAAGCAGCAGGTTCTCGTCCACGTTATCGAAATGGATACGGCGGCTTCCGACGAACTTTTCGAAGGCGATCAGCGTCGCATTATACTTATTGGCCGTACCCTGTGCCCCCTCTTTGCGCAACTCCTCGATCTGCCGTGTGAAAAAGGTATGCACGTAACGGTTGTCGTAACGCCGGTGGTAGGCCTGCGTGACATCCCGAACCGTAAACGGTTTCCCTTCGCGCTGCAGTTCGGACAGGATGCGCTGCACCTCTTCCTTCTGTTTCTCCAGAAAAACATTGACCTCGTGGATGAACGCCGTATGGGTTCTGCGCCGGGATGTGGCGGCGGCTTTTCCGCGCAGGTGGTCGAACTCCTCGGGCAACAACCGGTAGGGTGTGAAGATCACGCCCCGGCGGCGCTCCCGGATCAGTTGTATGACCAGCGTATAGCGACCGTCACGGCTCCCGCTGCGAATATTCAGCATCGGCCGCACGCTCATATTGGGATGCCTGAAGCTCCCGCGCTGTTCCTTGTCTTGGTTCATAATACCTCGTCTGTTAAGGGTTTAACTATCGATATCCCGTACCCCCGGCATTCCCGCACCAGAATACCCCCGGCGCCCACAGCAAGGGGACAAAGTCCATAAGCCCCGTTATCGGGAGCCTGAGTGAAAATAAAGAATGTCTTTGTCATATCATATTCGTTTTTTGTCATTCGGCACACAACATGAGGCACCGGACAAATACGAAACCGGAAAGGCAGACGCTACGGGAACTACAAAGCGGTTCTCGAATCAAGTAAGGGTTTATCCGCCAAAGAAGGTGGTGGTTAGTATCGGGGAATGGTCGTCGGATCATGGCCGGGGGGGGCGGTTCCCGAAAGTCCGGCCGGCAGATCCTCCCATATTAATTCTATGGCTCCCGTTGCGGCTGAGGAAACGCCCCCCCGGAAGGTCGTCCCGGTTCCGCATTGTCGGTCATGCCGACATAGAACGGAAGAAGGAATCCATTTAGTATACGCCCGGGGAGGTGTCTGGTTACGCGCATTCGGCTTCACACCGCAGAGATTCCGGATGACAGACATTTCCGGACAGGAATCTCTTGCCGTCCTTCCGGAAGAAAAGGCGCCAACCCGCAGCCCATCAAAACCACAGATACGGCCGGCAATATACCATCCACAGAAACGGACATCGATCCGCAGCCCGAAGGCGGCGACCTCGCGGATTTCCGCCGATGGGTACAGACGCACCTCCGGAAATACGAATGGCGGCCAACCGAACAACCCGAAATATACGGCCGTGTCGTCATTTCGTTCGTCATCGACACTACGGGATGCCTGGGCAATATCCGCTACTCAAAACCGCAAACCAAGAATTTTCGGAAGAGGCTGTCCGCGTACCGGAACTCTCCCCTCGCTGAAAATCGGGGCACCGCAGGACAAAGGACGGGAAGGTCAGCCCCCGGTGAAATATACGATGCCGTTCGACTCCCGGCCATAAATCGAAAACAGGGGCCGGTTCAAATGAACCGGCCCCTGCCGTAACAAGATGCATCCGCCGCCTATTTCAGGTGCGGGTTCAGGCCGCGCCACTTTTCGACGGGCGGGATGATCCCCATCGAGATCACCTCGTCGCGCAGTTTGCAGAGGTGCCCGTAGCTGTCGGCAAGAGCCTTGTTCTCCTCGGCCGTACCCTGCACGTTTTTGTAGCTGATACCGTCCTTCGTGATTTCGGTCTCCATCGCCATCAGGATATGCTTGAACCGGTCGTTGTGTACGAACACGCCGGCCGGATAGCCGAACGGCCTGCCGCCCATCGCCGCGGCAATCATGCAGATCGACAGGTAGGCCGGGCTCTGGAACGACGAACGTCCGCGCAGGTCGATGATGTGCTTGCCGCCCTGGATCACCCGCTGTTGCAGGTCGTGCCAGTCGCCTTCGGGCATCTCGCGGCCGATCAGCTCCGACAGGGGGCGTCCGGCAACGAGCGTCGTCGAAGCGAAGACCGCCATCTGCTCGCCGTGGCCGCCGTAGGTGCGGCAGTTGCGGATCTCGTCGGGCGAAATCCTGAAATATTTGGCCAGTTCGCTCCGCAGGCGCGTGGAGTCCAGCGCCGCGAGGGTCGAAAGCTGCGACGGGCGGATACCCGCATAGATGAGCGTCACCAGCCCCGTGATGTCGGCCGGGTTGAAGACCACAACGACGTGTTTCACGTCGGGGCAGTAAGCCTTGATGTCCTTGCCGAACTGTGCGGCGATCTCGGCATTGCCCTTGAGCAGGTCTTCGCGCGTCATGCCGGCCTTGCGGGCCGCGCCGCCCGACGAAACGACATAGGCCGCTCCCGAGAGCGCCTCCTTGACATCGCTCGTCCAGGTGATGTTCACCCCTTCGAACGCACAGTGGTAAAGCTCCTCGGCCACGCCCTCGAGCGCCGGAGCATAGGGATCGTAAAGGCAGATGTTGGGCGTAAGGCGCATCATCAGCGCCGTCTGGGCCATGTTCGAGCCGATCATGCCGGCCGCGCCCACGATCGTGAGCTTGTCGTTTGTCAGAAATTCCATATGAGAAATATTTTACATTGGTACAATCCTGTACCCGGGTCTTGCTTGCAAAAAAACGGGCGACAGTTCCGGCCGTATTCCGGCATATGTCGTGCCGCAACCGGGGATCCGCCCCACAGTGCGCCCCGGCCGCAGGTCATTCGACCTCGCGGCGGTTCAGCAGGGCGTGCGTAATGGTCAGCTCGTCGACATATTCCAGTTCGTCGCCGAAGCCGATGCCGCGGGCTATGGAGGTGACTTTCAGTCCCGGGAACTGCCGGAGGCGGTTCATCAGGTAGAAGAGCGTGGTTTCGCCCTCGACCGAGGTGGAAATGGCGAGGATCACCTCCTTCACGCCGCCACGGGCGATGCGTTCGGTCAGCAGGTCGATCTTCAGGTCGGAGGGCGAAATACCCTGCATGGGTGAAATGACGCCGCCCAGCACATGATACAATCCCTTGTACTGCCGCGTATTCTCAACCGACAGCACGTCGGCCACCTGTTCGACGACGCAGATCGTCGTATGGTCGCGCTCGTCGTCTGCGCAGATCGGGCAAACTTCCTCGTCGGAGAGGTTGTTGCACTGCGTGCAATATTTGACCTCGTTGCGGAAACGGTCAATGCTTTCCGTCATTTCAGCGACCGATTCGCGCTCCATCCGCAGGATGTGGATGGCCAGGCGCAGCGCCGTACGGCGCCCTACGCCCGGGAGTTTCGACAACTCGCCGACAACGTCCTGTAAAAGCCTCGACATTCAGATGATTTCGATTTTCCGTCCTTCGACCCAGCCTTTCTTGCCGTCGGCGATCACGACCTCGCACCACCCGTCGAGGCGGTCGGTGATCGTCACGACCGTACCCTCGTGCAGCACGAAGAGGTCGGTCGACGACTTGTCGGGCGAACTCTTCACGGCCGTGGAGGCGGTCATCACCACGGCCGAAGTATCGTCGAGCATCTCACGGCGCTCCCCCACGGCGAACCACGTGGTCAGCATGAACAGCAGCGCCGCGACGACCGTGCCGTAGAAACCCGCCTTGCGCAGCGAAATGCGCTGTGCCAGCAGGTAGACCAGGAACAGCCCCAGCATACAGGCCAGCAGTGCGAGCGAAAGCAGGCTCCACGCCGTGCACCCCATCGTGTGGCGGATGTCGCGCATCCACGTGACGAAGAAGAACTCGGGGATGTCCTCGATGTTATCTTTCGTGCGGGCCTCGGCGACGCTCAGGTTGTAACGGATGTCGTCGTTGCCCGGCGCAAGGCGCAACGCCCGGTTGTAATAGAGGATGGCCTTGCCGATACGGTCGTCCTTGAAATAGGCATTGCCCAGGTTATAATAGAGTTTCATGGAGCTCACCCCGCGCGAAAGCAACTCCTCGTAGGCATCGGCGGCCGCATGGAAATCGCCGTTGATATAGGCCGTATTGGCTTTGTTCCACAACTGTTCCGCAGTCTGCTCCCCGGGGGCCTGCACCCCGGCGGGGACTTCCCGCGAAACCTGTTGCAGGCTGTCGGCAGGCTCCTGCGCAAAGGATACTGCGGCCAGGCCCAGCGACAACAGAAAACATCCGATTATTCGTTTCATAGCGTTCTTATCTTTTTATCACCGCTTCGATTCGGGAAATGATGTCCACGCCCTCGGCGTACACCTCGCTCATCTGTGCCGATGCCGCGGGCGAATACTGCGCCTCGTCGCACTTGGTGATAATGGACGTGAAGCGCTGCGACTCTTCGGCCGACACGCCGCGCTTGTGCAGCTCCTCGCGGACGTTCTCCTTGGTGAGGTTGGCCACCGGGATGTTGAACTTGTCGCCCATGTACCCCCACAATGCCCGGAGCATCTCCTCGTAGAACGCATGGCGGTTCTGCTCCTCCATATAACGCTTGGCGACCCTGAAACGCTGCACGGCGACCTTGTTGGCACGCTTGCCCCGCACCAGGGCGGCGTTCTGCGATTCGCGGATCTGCTTGCGCAGCGCCACGTAGACCGCCGTGAAGAGCGCCAGAATTCCCACCAGCAGCCCCCAGTAGGCAGCCCCGAAAAGGAACGGCTCGCGCACCGGGCGCAACTGGGCATTGCCCAGCTTGATGAAACGGATGTCCTGCCCGAGCATCTTGACCTCCTCCTTGGACATGCCGCGTCCCTGCACGACATAGGCGTCGCCTCCGCCGCCCTTGGCATCGGGCGTGATCTCCAGTTCGAGCGGACGCGAGCGCAGCGTCATGTACTGCATGCGCGCCGGGTCGAAATAGCTGAATTCGACGGGCTCGACGTCGTACGTGCCTTCGGCGCGTGCGATGAAGGGGTATTCGAACTGGCGGTAGCCGGAAAT
>ENA-OOZT01001365-OOZT01001365.1-human-gut-metagenome-genome-assembly--contig:-NODE-1365-length-17006-cov-14.822252_pt1 | contig 17006 bp, 17 predicted proteins | sample MGYA00241192_ERZ501407 | MGnify/ENA primary metagenome ERZ501407 (study PRJEB25962, sample SAMEA2042911) | human gut metagenome | biome: human gut; feature: human-associated habitat; material: faeces...
GCATTCGGACAATATCCTCACTTTTTACGGAAGCAACAGCTCCAGTCAAATCTCTTTTTTTTACAGTACCGTATCCTATCACCACCACTTCATCCAATGTCTGGGTATCAGGCTGCATTTTGATATTCAATTGTGTGTTTTTGCCAATGGTTATTTCCTGGGTTTTATATCCTATATAGGATATTTCGAGAACATTTTTTCCGGCAGGAACTTCCAGTGCATAATTCCCGTCAAAATCCGTGATGGTTCCTATGGTGCTTGCACCTTTGATTATGACGGATACCCCGATTAAAGGTTCATTGTTCTCATCAATAATTTGACCTTTGATGGTACGTCCTTGCAGGATCGATTGAACCGATTCATTTTTCACTATGTTACTTGACTTTGCATGCGAATAGGCAACCGGTATGCATAGGACTATTGACAATCCTAAAATAAGGGGACTACGCATAAGGCTGCTTTCCCGGTTTTGTTTTGGATTTTTCTTCATGTTTTTCATTTTTGCTTCTTTATTAATTCACTATTTGTTTTTAAAGGTTGATTGTTATATCAAGTTGTTGAATCAGTTTGGTTTCAATCGTAAACTTATTATGTTAGATTAATCTTTTGTTTTCTTTCTTTTTTCATGTTTCTGCCTTTTAATACTTTGGAGATTTGTTTGTGTTTTTTGTTTTATTTCTTTATTCTTGCTATTTTATGATTTTATATTTATAAATATTAAAATGATTTCTTTATTTTATTTTTAGTGCACTGTTTGTGTTATAATTATCTTGTAGGTGCAAAAATATACGAAAGTAATCGAAGATAAAAGTGAATATGCTATGTTGTTGAACATATCTATATCAAATTCTATTTTATTGTTTTATTATAGCTGAAATCTGGTGTTGGAAATATTAAGATAAAAAAGTCCCCGGATAAGAACGCCTTTCTTATCCGGGGACTTTTTTAAATATTATAAGATGTATTCTTTATCGGTTTTTATACATTCTTTCATAATACTTTTGGTAATCGCCACTTGTTACATTTTCCACCCATGCTTGATTTTCCAGATACCATTGGATTGTTTTTACAATACCGGTTTCGAATTTTGTTTCAGGATACCATCCTAATTCATTAGTGATTTTGGTAGGATCGATAGCATAACGTTGGTCATGTCCCAAACGGTCTTTGACAAAGGTGATTAATGATTCGTTAATCCAGTCGATAGAAATCTCACCTTTATCGTTCAACTCTTTTTTCTTCAAGATTTTGCGATATTCGGGAGTTTCCGTCATCATCCGGTGAATAGTGGCTATGGTAAGTTTTACTATCTCTATGTTTTCTTTCTCATTGTGTCCGCCTACATTATATACTTCCCCTTCGCGACCCTTGCGCAGAACCAAATCGATGGCTTTGCAATGGTCTTCTACATATAACCAGTCGCGTACATTCTTTCCGTCACCATATACGGGAAGTTTCTTTCCTTCCAAAATGTTTTTAATGATCAGCGGAATCAGTTTTTCGGGAAAATGGTACGGACCGTAATTATTGGAACAGCGGGTAATGGTTACCGGCATTTTGTAAGTATCACGATAAGCCATGACAATCATATCAGCGCTTGTCTTGGAGGCACTATATGGGCTGTGCGGACATAAAGGAGTTGTTTCAGTAAAGAAACCTTCTGCTCCCAGGCTACCGTATACCTCATCTGTAGATACCTGGTGGTAACGTACATCTTTACGCCAGGTAGGATAACCATTCTCATCTTTTCCCGTCACCCAGGCACGGCGGGCCGCATCCAGCAGGTTTTGGGTTCCCAAAATATTAGTTTGCAGAAACAATTGTGGGTTTTCAATACTGCGGTCTACATGGCTTTCTGCTGCAAAATTCACGATGTAGTCAAACTTGTATTCTGAGAATAGTTGGTCTGCCAAATCACGGTCGCATATATCTCCTTTTACGAAGAAACAACGTTCATTATCAATGTCTGATGCAATAGTTCCCAGATTGCCGGCATAAGTCAAGGCATCCAGTACCACCACCCTGATGTCGTCATGTTTGGCCAGGATGTATTTTAAATAGTTGGCTCCGATAAATCCGGCAGCTCCTGTAACGAGATAAGTCTTCATATTGTTTTTGATATTAGTGCGTGCAAAGTTCGGAAAGATTTTTTAATCTTACAACTTATCCGCCAGTTCTATTACTTCTAAATCTTTAAATTCTCCATTATCGATACAAAAACGTACCAATGTTCTCACTTTATGAAATCCGGAAATACCTGCTGCTCCCGGGTTGATGTGTAACATATCCAGTGTCTTGTCATATTTCACCTTTAATATATGCGAATGTCCGCTGATAAAAAGCTGGGGAGGTTTCACCAGCAGGCTGCCGCGGATGGAAGGATCATAGTTGCCCGGATATCCGCCTATATGCTTTATCAACACCTCGGCACCATCTACGGTGAAGCGGTTGGTTTGAGGATAAAGTCTGCGTATGTCCTGCCCGTCAATATTTCCATATACAGCCCGGAAGGGGCGGAAAGCGGACAGTTTCCGGGCGACTTCCACCGAGCCGATGTCTCCGGCGTGCCATATTTCATCACAATTCTCAAAGTATTTCAAGTATTTGTCATCCCAAAATGCATGAGTATCCGATAATAATCCGATTCTTGTCATAGTTTTTTTGTTTATTATCGACAAAGGTACTATATTTGGAACAAATCTAAGCATAATATGGAGAGCAAATATCATTATTTCAAGCGTGATATCAGTTGGTTGTCTTTCAACTATCGCGTGTTGTTGGAGGCGGATGACGACTCCCTTCCGTTGTATGAACGGATTAACTTTATCTCTATATATTCTTCTAATCTGGAGGAATTCTACAAGATTCGTGTAGCGGAACATAAAGCCATCGCTTCCGGTGGCCAAAGTGATGATATGACACAGGAAGAAGCCAGACACCTGATACATCAGATAACCGAAGCTGTCAATAGCCAGATGGAAGACCGTATCCGCATTTATGAGCATAAGATTGTTCCGGCTTTGCGCAGGCATCATATTATTTTTTATCAAAGTAAACAGGAGGTAGAGCCTTTTCATCAGGAGTTTATCAGTAATTTCTTTAAGGAAGAAATTTTTCCCTATCTTCAACCTGTTCCGGTATGCAAGAATCGAATCAAGACTTTTTTACGTGACAACCGTTTGTATCTGTCGGTACGCGTGACGCGCAAAGACACGGGGGAAAAGGAATACTATATTATCAAATTGCCTTATAGCAAAGTTCCCCGTTTCATAGAACTTCCCCGACAGGGAGAAAATTTTTACCTGATGTATATGGAAGATATTATAAAGGCGAATATCAACCGTATGTTTCCGGGCTATGATTTGGATTGCAGTTATTGTTGCAAGATATCTCGTGACGCCGATATTTTCGTGGATGATGCAACCAGTTCCGAAGTTATGGTGGAACAGTTGCGTAAAAAGGTGAAAAAGCGTAAAATAGGTGCTGTATGCCGTTTTGTCTATGACCGCAAGATGCCTGCGGATTATCTGGAGTTTCTGGTCGATGCATTTGGCATCAATCGTGATGATTTGGTTCCGGGAGACAAACACTTGAACTTGGAGGATTTGGCTCATCTGCCTAATCCCAGTAAGGAACTTTGTACCCAATTGAAACCTCGTCCCATGACATTGAATTGTTTGGATGAGAAAGAATCCATATTCCGTTATGTGAGCAAGAAGGATTTGATGTTGCATTTCCCTTATCATTCTTTTGAACATTTCATCCATTTCCTGTATGAGGCCGTTCATGACCCGTCCTGTAAGGAGATCATGATTACCCAATATAGGGTGGCGGAAAACTCGGTTGTTATCAATACGCTGATTGCTGCTGCGCAGAATGGTAAAAAAGTAACTGTTTTTGTAGAACTTAAGGCCCGTTTTGACGAAGAAAACAATTTGGCTACCGCCGAGATGATGAAGCGGGCGGGGATACATATTATTTTCAGTATACCGGGATTGAAAGTGCATGCCAAGGTGGCGCTTGTACTGCGGTATAACAAAGAGGGAAAACAGACTCGCAGCTATGCTTATATCAGTACCGGAAATTTCAATGAGAAGACTGCCCGGATATATGCTGATTCCGGTTTGTTCACTTCCAACGAGATTATTGTGAATGATCTGTATACTTTATTCCGGGTATTACAGAAAGAAGTGACTGAACCCAAATTCAAGCGTTTGTTGGTAGCCCGTTTTAATCTGCTGCCGGAACTGAGAAGACGTATCGGATATGAGATAAATATGGCAAAGGCGGGAAAAGAAGCGCGGATTATCTTAAAAATGAATGCGCTGCAAGATCCTGCCATGATAGATGAATTATATAAGGCTAGTGAGGCAGGAGTGAAAATAGACTTGATAGTACGTGGTATCTGCTGCTTGATTCCCAATCAGCCTTATAGCAGAAATATCCGTATCACTCGCATTGTGGACAGCTTTTTGGAACATGCCCGGGTGTGGTATTTCCACCATGGAGGAAAACCGCTTCTGTTCATGGGTTCGCCGGATTGGATGAGGCGCAACCTGTACCGGCGTATAGAGGCCGTTACCCCCATTCTTGACGAAGATCTGAAACAACAACTGATAGATATGCTGGCTATTCAGTTAAAAGATAACAGAAAAGCCGGTTGGGTGGATGAAAATCTGAATAATGTGTTGAAAAGGAATCCGGAAGAAGAACCGGTACGGGCGCAATATGCTTTTTATGAATACTTGAAGAGGAAGAATAAATGAAGAATATGAAATAACATATTTTATCTTATTTGAAATGATTATCCGCAATCATACCACCGGATGATAAATGGAAATTTATAAAACGGGGGGATGGAATGCGAACTACACGGACGAAGCGGACAAAAACGGACTTAAAATTTAAATTTGTACTTGCAAACCCAATGACAGGTAAAGTAAAAAAATCCGTGTTCCATCCGTCATCCCATTCTATAAACAAATATTTTGTGGTATGATTGAGGATTATCATTTCATATATTCCCAATGGAATGGACTTTTACATATTTGTCTGCCCGAACCACCGTCCACGACTCCGGAAGTAATGCACCGTAAGTTCGGGCTGAAAAATCCTTCAGATTTTTCAGCCCAATCCCAAGGAGGATATAGCGGATAGTTTAGTTTTGACACATCCGGTTTTAACAGGTCTGTTTGTAAAAGATATGTAAGATGCGGCGATGCATGATACATAATGATTATCCGCCATCATACCACCGGATGATAAATGGGAATTGATGGATGGAACGCGGATTTATTTCGTTCTATAAATTAAAATTGGAACACAAATGATACAAATTAATAACAGTACAGCATGGATATAAACCTGCCGGAGGTTAGATTTGTGTCATTTGCGTTCCGGTTTAACCGATAAATAATTGATATTGTTATGAAAAAATTATATATAACTTTCTGCCTCTTACTGGTTTCTCTTTGCATACATGCACAGATGATTAGTGGAATAATAGTGGATGAAAAAAACAGCCGCTAGAGTTTGCCAATATAGTGTTGTTTTCTTTGCCTGATTTTACTTTTTTACAAGGTACTATCAGTGATCAAACCGGAGCTTTTAATATAAAATCAAATGAAACAAAAGGAGTATTACCAATTTCTTCAGTTGGCTATTCCACTATTCTCCTACCTTGCACTAGTTCAAATATGGGAACAATACAACTATATTCAGATGCGCAACTATTATACTCTCGTCCATATTATGCTCAGTTGCGAAGTAATGTAATGTATATTAATCGGTATACATATGAGGGTGGTAATCCATTTTTATTACCTTCTTTATCTCATAATATAACTTTAGGAACAACTTATAAATGGGTATACTTATCAGCCGGATATCAATATGTTAAAGATGCGATTATTTCTTTTAGTGGAGCTTATTCAGAAGATGATCCTACGATTGCTTTAATTAATATGATTAATGCACCAGACTATGATAAGATTTTTGCCTCGCTGGTTTTATCACCTACTATGGGGCTTTGGTCTCCACAGAACAAAAGAATCGTATGTAATAAAAAACTTAGTTTGACGGCTAAGGGGTTCAATCTGCCCCTATGGAATAATTGGACTTGGCTTACTCCATTCATTTCCGTCTTAGCTGTGTTACCATTTCCCTGAACCAGGGATAATTTAGCCAGATATATTCATACCAGCGGTTCAGTCTTCTTTTCCATTTCCTACTCCACGGATACAACTCCCACCATTTTAGTTGAAAATCCGTTTTCTGCATAAATTCGTGGGTGGGAAACAGAGTCAGAGTTATTCCTCTTATCCATAATGTTTTCATTTGGTTTTCCCAATATTGCATAGGGCCGAATCCCGGCTCCCAAATAATGAAGCGGCCTTCATGAATGCCATAGCAAACCACATATCCCGGTACTTCGAAATCATTGATGGCAAAAAGTATGGCAGGAAATTTTCTGGTGGACAATTGTTCCATGTTCTGCAAGCAGATTTCCGCTTCCATTCCTGCACGTATAGCTGCCTGTTTCATACCCATCAACGTATATTTTCCATCTACTTTACACCATTCGGCTAGTGTGCGTGCATCTTGTTGACCGCCATAGTATTTCATGACAGTGAGCAGACAGGCCACTTCCATGGGACATTCGTCACTGGAACGGACAAATGATTTTTTTATTCTGTCAAGTTCGTCTTCAGTCATAACTTAATTTATTTTTCATGGCAGGAGCAAAACAGCAACGCGGATCGGGAAAATCCCAACAATCCTTTCCATAAGCTTTTATGATATCACTCCAGCAACGGTTCTGATAACTGAAACAGTCTTCAAAAAGACGGCATTCCCTGCATGGACTCTCTTTGTTGATATCCTGACGTGACAAGGAACAAAGGTGCAAGGCTTGAGGGGAATGCCAGACTTCTTTCAGACTTTGTGTGGTTACATTCCCTATGATAAATTGTGGATGCCAGTAAAGTTGCTCGCATACAGTCACTTTGCCATCAGGCAATATAAACATATGAGTGGTCAATGCAGAGCATTCGCTTCCTTTGAAACACCGGCTTCCACCCCAGGTATCTTGATAGTTTTTATCGGTTACTTCTTTCCCTAAAATCACGGGAAAGGAAACCTGTGTGAGAAGAGGGCGTATTTGGTTGAATACCTTTGTAATTTGCGCTTTAGTAGGTTTCAAATGCGAAAATACATTATACTCTTTGTATATGGAATTACTGGCGGGGATAATACGCCAGTCGCGTATATGCTTCAGATGAGATAATTCATGCAGTAATTCCGCCAAGACATTCACTTGGCAATTGTAGTTGGTCAGCACAGATGAAATCTGATAATTCAGTCCGCTGTCATCCAGTAATTGCAGGCCGTGAAGCATCTCTTTGGCATAATTCCCGTTTACTCCCAGCGAGGCAGTCAGTATTTCGGAATGAATGGCATCCAGTGAAATTTGAACAATTCCCTGATACCCTGTTTCCTGTACATCTTGCAATAGTTTTTGGGTTACAGGCATTTTGGTCGATATGAATTCGGGGGCAATACCCCGTTTTACCAATTCTTTTAATATGATTTTCCAGTCTTTATGCAGGAATATTTCACCACCTATCAGATTTACTTGTTGTACTTGCAGGTCTGAAGCTTCCTTGATCAGCTCCATCATGCGTTGGGTGGTGAGTGGGGATTTTATTTGCGTTGATGTATCTGCATAGCAATACTTACAATGCGTGACACATTGGTTGGTCAGCATGAATGTGAGGAGCAACGGACCGGAATACAGCCTTCTTGTAGTAAGATCCAGTTTTTTCCAGACAAAAGAATTTGCTTGCAGCCGGTCAAAACGCAATGCTTTGCCTGCCTTTTCCGCTTCAATCAATATACGTTTGGGAAAATAAATTTCTCCCTGCTGGGAGGAGGTATAAATGGGGGTCGGATTATCAATGAAGTCCGATACCCATTTGATCATCTCCTCCTTGCTCCGGCAGAAGAAGTCGCACAGCAGAGGGAGAGTTGTCTGCAAAGGTCTGTCATACGTGAAAAAACTCAGCATGACAGCTTGCAGCGGGTGAATAAAAGTATGCCAGTTCCGGGAGCAGTCGGTATCTGTCCCCGCACTGGAGAATAATGCGACCCTGTGAATATCATGTCTCAGATGATAATGAGGGTTCAGCACATATACTTTATTCATTTCCGGTATTTTCATCTTGTGTTTTTGTAGGATCGACGAATCCGCCTGTATAGCATCCCAGGCCACATTTGGATAACTCCTTGTCATCTATGCCACCTTGTACGTCCATCAGTTCGTTCAAGTCCAATAATTGTTCTTCTTCAGAATAGTTGATGTATTCCGGTTTCTTGCCGTTTTCTTCTTCTTTCTTCATATCATGTGTTTTTTATAAAGGTTATGAATCGGTTTATTTTTCCTTAAAAAGTTCGTATATAGGTGCGAAAATCCTGCTCAGAATGCTTCGGCTCGAAGTGATGATTTCAGCTTTGCCGGACAGATCTATTTCATATTTTATTTCTTTATGGTTTGTGGTTGTCAGCCCTTCCGGAAAAGCGACTTCCACCGCATAGCTTTTATTGTACGGAACAAAAGAAATGGATGCTATTTTTCCCGGCAGCACTCCATAGGAGTGAGTAGGATATTTATTCAGTTCTATATTTACTTTGTCTCCCACTGCTACTTCCGCCACTTCATCCTGTGACAATCTGATATGTCCCAAAGGATTTGCCTGTTGTTTAGAGATAACGGTGCACAGGGTGTCCCCTTCATTCACCCGGTGGCTCATGCCCCAGCTTTTTCCCCATACCACTATGCCGTCATGTCGGCTTTTTATCAGGTATTTATTCTCCCAGGTCCTGAGGCTGTTTACCATATTCTCGTAGGCCAGTTCCAGCATCCTCCTGTTTTTCCCCATTTCCATCTTATGGTTTATCTCCAGTTCGAACTCTTCCCGTTTTACTTTGAGTATTTCCAAAGCATTCGCCTGTTTGGATTCATTCAGTATTTTCAGTTCATCATCCAGGAACTTCTTTTTCTGCGGATACAAGTCGAATTCCTGATACATGACACAGGTACGTACCGCTTGGGTGAATTGCTCGTATGCCGGAGCCATTTCCCCCATAATCAGATTGAACGGATAATCTTGCAGATAGTTGATGTCATTGGTTCTGTAATACCATTCTATGTTGGTAAGTACGTTACAGAATGTCTGCACATCCTCTAGTGAGGCCGTGTTTTTCAGTATGCCCAATGTGTCATTCCGTTTTACCTGCGATTGGTTTTCTATGAAGAAACGTTCTATCATTCCTCCCTGATTGGCGGTAATCCATTCCACACTACCCATATCATCAATGGTGACGGCTTTCTTTATTGTATCGGGATACTTAAACAAGGCGGTTCCGGCAACCAGAAACACGATAAGACCATAAACGATATAGCTTCCCGTATGTATCAGCCATTGGGGCATATCGCCCAACATATCGTTGTTTTCCCGGCTATATACCTCCACCTTTTCGGCATCTTCAGTTTCAGGTTTGTAGATTTCCTCCATACCTTCTTGCTATTATTTCTCAATTTTTAATTCTCAATTTTCTGATTTCCTAAGCACTCAGCTCCAACTGATTCTTTACCAGTCTGTAGTAATCTCCCTGTCGGGTAATCAGTTCATCGTGCGTTCCCTTTTCGGTTATCTCCCCCTCTTTCAACACCACTATTTGGTCGGCATTTTTTACGGTGCTCAGGCGGTGGGCTACGATAACTACTGTTTTGTCCTTGAAGAACTTCTCCAGATTACCTTGTATTACTTTTTCATTGTCCGTATCGAGGGCATTGGTAGCTTCGTCGAAGAACAGATAATCGGGATTACGGTAGATGGCGCGTGCTATCAGGATGCGTTGTTTCTGTCCCTGGCTCAGTCCTTGTCCCGTATTGCCTATTTTCGTATTGTATTTCAGAGGCAATGATTCTACAAAGTCGCGTATGTTTGCCATTTCCACGGCATAGAGCAGCCTTTTCTTGTCTATCATGTTTCCATCCGGAACGATGTTGTTGGCTATGGTATCTCCAAAGATAAACCCTTCCTGCATCACCACGCCACAATGCTTGCGTCACTCTTTGAAACTGATTTTCTGTAGCGATTGCCTTCCTATGGTAACCGTTCCTTCCGTGGGAGGATAGAATCCCAGCATCAGTTTAATCAGTGTTGTTTTTCCGCTTCCGCTGAGGCCTACGATGGCGGTGGTTTTTCCGGCGGGTATATCCAGTGAAAGCCCTTTGATGATTCGTTTTGATTTTTCGGAACCATAGGTGAAGATGACATTATTCAGCCGGATGGGGTCTTTGCCGGATATTTCAGTTTCCTGATCCATGCCTTCCGTTTCCTCATCGGGCTTGCCATGTATCTCGCCCAAACGCTCCAGACTCAGTTGGGCGTCCTGCGTATCTTGCATGAAAGATACAAACTGAGTAACAGGGCCTTGCATCTGTCCGATGATATACTGTATGGAGAGCATTACGCCCAACGTGATATTTCCATGCAGTACGGCGGTGGCTGAAAGGACGGTAATCAATACATTTTTCACCTCGTTGATAAGTACTGCCCCCACCTGTTGCCACTGCCCCAAGTTGAGTGAACTCATATTAATGCGGAACAGAGAAGCTTGTATATTTTCCCATTCCCAGCGTTTCTGCTGCTCGCAGCCCAGCAACTTTATATCCTGCATGCCGTAGATAAGCTGCATCAGATTGTTCTGATTGACAGACATCTGCTCGAAATTTTTTCGGTTGAGGTCTGCCCGTTTTCGCATGAACAACTTCACCCAGCCTATATATGCCAGACTGAACAGAATAAAAATCAGGAATATTTTCCAGCTGTAAATAGCCAGCACAATACCGAAGATGACTACTGTAAGGGTGGAGAACAGTATGTTGAGCACAGACTGAGTAAGGAAACTTTCTATCCGGTTATGATCCTCGATACGCCGTATCAAGTCACCGGCCAGTTTACTGTCAAAGAACCTCATGGGCAGCCGCATCAGCTTGGAGAGGAAATCCGAGATGAGCGACACGTTGACACGCGTACTGATGTGGAGCAGTATGCAACGCCGGATTACCTCGATAAGTGTGCGGCTGAATACCAACATGAGCTGGGCTGCCAGAATTAACTGGATAAAGTTCAAATTACGGTGTCCTATGCCTTGGTCTACAATGGTTTGTGTAAGAAAAGGAAAGACCAGTTGCAGCAAACTGCCTGCCAGCAGTCCGATAACGAGTTGCATCATAGCCTTTTTGTATGGGCGGACATAGTGGAACAGATACCACAATGACAGCTTTTCATATTTTATCGGTTCTGCCTCATAAAATTGCGGTGTGACATCCAGCAGCATGGCGATTCCCTTTTCTATTCCCCCTTGGGTAGTGCTGATCCAGCACTTTTTCAGTTCTTGTTCTTCATATTTCAACAGTCCGTAAGCCGGATCGGCAATGTAGAACCAAGTTTTTCCTTTTTTCTTTTCTATTTTGTAAAGCACTACAAAGTGCTCTTGATTCCAATGGATGATGCAGGGCAGTTTGGATTGTTGTTTCAGCTTATCCATAGAGGTGCGGATGCCCGTGGCACGCAATCCTATACTGGCTGCCGCTTCGCTGATGCCCAACAGGTTCACCCCGGTACGCTGTATGTAGGATTGTTCGCGGAGTTGTTGCACGGAGAATGTTTTGCCATAATATTTGGCTATCATTCTCAGGCAAGTGGGACCGCAGTCCATACCGTCCAATTGTTTATAGAAAGGAAATTTGCTCATAATCGTTTCTTCTGTTTTACTTTGCGTGTCAGCCGATTTGTTAGTTTACCACAAGTTACACACAGCGGAATCGTGCAAAGCATAAGAATCAGCTTGCTGGGATTAAGCGTGCGTTAATTCGTGTAATCTGTGGTGAGTATGGACTGTGGTTAACCTATGCAATCCATTGTTTCAATGAATCGTATAGCCCTTTGTTACTATAATAATAGGTTTTGGCAGATCTGTCGTAAAGTATCACTATATTGAGCTCATTACGCATATAATCCATATATTCAAAAAACGTAGAGCATGCTACACCTACCTTTGTTGCAAATTCTGCAGCTGTGCCTGTTTTTCTAATATGGATAAGATAATCCATATAGAAAATCTTCTTTAGGTCAACTTTTATCATTATATTTTTTCTTTTAAGAGTTAGATTCCAAAGACTCCCGTTAAGTAATTACCTTGGTTATTGGCCATTTGCAGCGTATATTGTCCAGAAGTAAGATTTCCTATTTGGATTACCATATAGGCTGTTTGTGACTCTGAGAAGGTTTGGCGATACACTTCTTCTCCTGTGCTGCTGGTAATGGTAATGGTGATGTCGCAGTTGGGAGAGGGATTCTCAATGTAGATGGATTGGGAATCGTAAGAAGCGGTGGGGATGGGAGAGAGGCTTCTTGCTTTTACTTCCCAACGTCCATTTAAAGGCAAATTTTTTGTAGTCTCAGAGAATGCATATATGTTTTGCATTGATAGGCCACTTAATAGTATGGTAAGTAATGCCATACGTAAGCTTAAAATCTTAAATTTTTGTGTTTTCATATTATTTGATTTAGTTGTTTTAACGATGATAAAGTTAAGGTTTTAGTTTAAAATAGATGTGGACTTGATTTCCTTATATATGGACTGCTTGAGAAAAATATTATGTTGATTATTAGTTATTTATGATTTTGGAATAGTTTCTCTTATGGACAGTCTGTTCCACTGAAATTCCAAAAGCCATAAATCAAGGGTATGGCTTTCGCCTAATGAACCTAATTTTTGAATAATTCGCTCTTTAAGGCGGAACTTTCTTTTAGAAACAGATGTAGGAGAGATATTCAGTATGTCTGCTATATCCAGATTAGAAAAACGAAGTTTGATAAGACAACATACTTGTAAATCGCTTTCCGTCATTGAAGGAATCACTTGGCTTAAACGTATCGTATAGTTATCAAACAACAAATCAATGTTCTTTTTAATCTCGTCCCATTGTAAAATATTGATGGGGCTTTTTTTATCTTTCAAGTTCTTAATAACCCTTATGTCCTTTATCAGTAAGTTCGATAGATAGGTTTCTCTATCGCGTAACCGTTGATTTTCTTTTGTCAAAATTTCTAACCTATTCAGCTCATTAGACTTTTCATTCAAGGTAAAGGAATATTTATCTATATTGTTTTGAAGCGTTTCATTCTCTTGCTTCAGACTCTCGTTTTGCTGCTGTATTTCGACCAATGCTTTATGTTGTTCTTCCAGTTGTTCTTGTACTCCTTTGTTTTCTTCTATCTGCATGGTGAGTTCTTCCATCCGGTTTCTATTGCGGACGATTATCATCTCATTCTCTTGTATTTTAATGGTATTCTGGTTTATTTCTTCTTCCTTTCTCTGAAGTAGACGTTCCTTACGAAGCAGCTTTTTTTGATACACATATACCATGATTGCTATTCCCATAGCTATTCCAATTCCTGCAAGCAATATCATATTAAGCATATTCTTCTTATCCATTTCTAACTGGCTGTTTTCATTGATGATTTTCTGCTGGTCGTATTTCTTTTGTATTTCAGCTAATTCTCTACTTTTATTTAGGGTTTGTATCGAGTCCTGATAATTCAATAGCTGGTCGCAATAAACTGAAATCTTTTCATATTCATGATTATCCCGGCTTACATAATATAAACCTTGATAAGCTGCACGAACTGTATAGATACTTGAAGAATACAATGCTTTGTTAAAATAGTAATAAGCAGAATCAGGAATAGCAAGGTAGTAATAAATTTCACCTAATCCCAAGAAGTTCTGCCCTAAGGATTCAATCTCGTCTGTTTCATTTATCTGTAGTGCTTTCTGTGCATATTTCAATGCAGATTGATAATCCTTTATATTCGTATATATTCCTGCCAATTCATTCATGGCGCCTGAACACAAATAGTTATCTTTAATTTTCTCAGCTAACAGAATCGCTTTCTGATAATATTCTATCGAAGTATTCATTTGGTTTAATGCAGAAATAGCTCTTGCAAGAAAAATATAGGAAGAGCATATATATTTATCATTATTTGCTAACTCTGCATAATGAAGTGCTTTTTCAAAGTTTTTAAAAGCGTCCTCATATAATTCTCGAAAAACATAGAACTCGCCTAGTTCTACATATATAAGGTGTGCCAATTGGTAATCTTCTAGCTTCTCTACTTCCTCTATTGCTGCCAGATAGAGTTTTTGTGCCTCTTCTGTTTTGCCGGCTTTTTTGCACAATATACCTTTATAATACAGCACCATCGCTCTACGTTGCGCATCCTCTTGCTGCATAAAATAATTGTATGCTATATTAATTAAAGTGGAGTCTTCCACTTCTTCTATATAATTTTTGTATTTGGCTTGGGTTAGTAATAAAGCCCATGTGGCCTTTTGCAATTTATCCGAGGATGCAGGCATTTGCATTTCTTGCAATATGTGTAATGCACTATCCGGGTATTCATACATAATGTGTTCCGCCTTCACCAGTGGAGGCAACAAAGTTTGTAAAGTATCCTTTTTTTGTTTGCACCCTGTAAGAAGTATGCTTAGTATTACCATCCAATTTATAACCCTCTTTTTTCTCATAGTTATTATGTCTTTTATATATAATGGTAGTAAATGTAGGTATTATATATGAGATGTGAAAGGAAAGATGTTGAATTCTTATAAATATGTTACAGGTGTAGTCTGTCTTCTCTTTTTATTTCCTAAAATTTTCTATTAAATTTCAGTAGCTTTTTGTTGGAAATGTTTTGATCCTATTGAATGCGAACAGAATACGCTTCTTTGGGATGAATAGTAAGCTTTTTTGTTTTAATGCAAAAAAAGCTAAAAATATTCTTTTTTTTTATTCAGTCCGGAATGGTCGGACTATGTAGGATTATACTTGCAATATCAAATTAAATATAATTATATCACTGAATAATTATAGCCCAGACCTTACTGATAAAAGGAGCGGATGCCGAAAAGCTTAATAGAGTAGGCCTTATTAATAAATACTTAAAGTTTATGAAGCCAGAAGAAACAATTTTTGATGGTATTAGCGATTCTGAAATGGAATCTATATCAGGAGGTATTGCTGAAGTTCAATCTGAATCTCAGAGTGAATCAGCTGCAGGTGATGGTTATGCTGTTAAATGCTGTAATAATAAGCTAAAAACAAAAGACGAAGAAAAAGTCAAGCCGGATTAACGGTAATGTGGCTGATCTTGATGTTTGTAAACAATCTAATATTAGGGGGAGTTTGCTGAAAATGAAATTTCCCCTAATATTGAATTATAATAAAGAAATATTATGCTATATACGTTAAATAATAATTATGTGCTTCGTCAGGAGTTAAACGATTGTTATCGTTTATATAACAAGAAAACGTTAAGGAGTTATACAATATCGTATAAATTATTCTTTATTCTTGAGCAATTTAGAAAACAATCTTATTCTCTTGAACATTTGATTGAAGAGTTTAATGTGCGTAATATTGATCTGTCAGATTTTTATCATTTCATTGAGAAGGACGAGTTTTTCGACTTGTTAGTTATGGCAAATAACTTTAAAGGACCATTTGTGAAATACAAAATATCTAAAGATCTTTCTTCATATACTGCATATAGTCCTGAGAGAGTTGATTTTTTGATTACTAAACATTGTAATTTAGCTTGTAAACATTGTTTTGAAGGTTCTTCTCCTTCTTTTGAAGTGAAAAGAATTAGTTCGTCTGATACAGATCGAATTTTGTCCCAATTTGAAGCTGCAAATATCCAAACTTTAAAAATTACAGGAGGAGAACCTTTTTCTCACCCTGATATTGATAATTTTCTTTTTAAAGCCATTCAGTGTCACTTCGAAACTATCATTTTGACTAATGCTTTATTATTAAATAAGCAAAGAATTGATATGATTAAAAAAGGGCACATACAATTGGGAATCTCACTTGATGGAATGACAAGTGATACCCATGATTTTATTAGAGGTAAGGGAGCATTTGATAAATTGATAAGAATACTTAAAATTTTAAGTTTAGAAGATATTAAATTTAGCATCACTTGCACAATTAATAAAAAGAATTTATGCCAGATCGATGAAATAATAGACTATTCTTTGAATGAGCTTGGAGCACAAACTTTGTTCTTAAACAGGCTAAGACCTATGGGTAGAATGAATCAGAATACTAATATTGTTTTGTCAGAACAGGAAAATGATAATGTTTATAAATTATATCTGAATCAGAAGGGAAAATATAATAAAAGAATTATCTTAGCAGACGATTCTGCTTTAAAATCAAACTCTCATGACAATAAAATTGTTTGTGCCGCTGGAAATTCACTTATTGCCATTGATGAGAATTTTAATGTGTATCCTTGTATTTATGGAATTGATAATCCTGAATATAAAATGGGGAATTTAATAGATCAAAATTTGGATGTGATTTGGAAATCTTCTAAATGGAATATTTTTAGGGGAAATTTGACTTTGGAGGATTTGACTGATTGCAGAAATTGCAAACTTCATGCGGTGTGTGTAATGAAGAATTGCAGATTGAAACCTGTTTATGAAGGACGGTCATTTACTTCTTCTATATCATATTGTAATAAATAGAAAGAATGAATTATGGAATTCATGTTGTTAATAATAATTATGCATTTATTAGATATAGGACATGGAACAAATAGTGCATGGGAGTATTGTGGATGAAAATAATCTCTATCGCTTGCATAAATGTTGTTTTGATAAATAATAATGATTATATATTTGTGTAAAAATGACGAAATAGGCACGAATAATTAAAAAGTATAGAATATATGAGGACACTGATTTTATTGCTCGGATTATTATTAAATTCTATTGTTATTGACGCACAGAGTGTTTCCGGCTTATTAGTTGATGAAAAAGGAAATCCTGTCAGTTTTGCTAATGTGGTATTGCTATCT
>ENA-OOZT01001376-OOZT01001376.1-human-gut-metagenome-genome-assembly--contig:-NODE-1376-length-16871-cov-3.294422_pt1 | contig 16871 bp, 17 predicted proteins | sample MGYA00241192_ERZ501407 | MGnify/ENA primary metagenome ERZ501407 (study PRJEB25962, sample SAMEA2042911) | human gut metagenome | biome: human gut; feature: human-associated habitat; material: faeces...
CCTTGTGGGGTCAAGGGGCAACGCCCCTTGGGGCTCTTCCTAAATAAAGGAGAAGTTATGTTTTTAGCGAATACATGGGAAGATTATGAGGTGCTGGATACGGGCGACGGGGAGAAGCTCGAACGGTGGGGGAACGTCATCTTGCGGCGGCCTGATCCGCAGACGATTTGGCCCAAGGCAGACCCGGCGCTGTGGAAACAGGCGCAGGCGCATTATCACCGCTCGGAGAAGGGCGGCGGCGAGTGGGAGTTTCTGACCCGCCTGCCGGAACGCTGGACGATTCAGCATCAAGATTTGCGGTTTTACGTCCGCCCGACGGGATTCAAGCACACGGGGCTTTTCCCGGAACAGGCGGCGAACTGGGTGTGGATGGGCGACCTCATCCGCAATAGCGGGCGCAAGGACATCCGCGTATTGAACCTGTTCGGCTACACCGGCGGCGCGACGCTGGCCTGCATGGCGGCGGGCGCGCACGTCGCCCACGTCGATGCCGCGAAGGGCATGATTCAGTGGGGCAAGGAGAACCGCGAGTTATCGAAGCTGCCGGAGGAAAGGAGCCGCTGGATTGTCGAGGACGCGCTGCGGTTTGTGCAGCGGGAAATCCGCCGCGGCAACACCTACGACGGCATCCTGATGGATCCGCCGAGCTACGGGCGCGGGCCGTCGGGCGAGGTGTGGAAGCTGGAAAACGAGCTGTTTGGGCTGGTCGATACGAGCGCAAAGGTACTCTCCGACAAGCCGCTGTTTTTCCTCATCAACAGCTACACGACGGGCTTTCAGGCCAGCGTCCTCAGCAATATGCTGATGAAGTGCGTCAGCAGCCGCCATGGGGGCATCATCGACGCGCAGGAGCTTTGCCTGCCGGTGACGACGGGCGGCGTGTTGCCCTGCGGCGCAAGCGGAAGGTGGTCGGTCAAATGAACGAATTCCCGCTGCATCAGCTGGCGAATATCGACGTGCAGTACGAGGATAACCACGTCATCGTCGCTGTCAAGCCGCCGAACATGCTCTCGCAGGCGGACAAGACGGGCGATACCGACATCCTCACGCAGCTCAAGGAGTACATCAAAATCAAGTACAACAAGCCCGGCGCGGTGTATCTGGGGCTGGTGCACCGGCTGGATCGCCCGGTTGGCGGGCTGATGGTCTTCGCGCGCACGAGCAAGGCGGCGTCCCGGCTGTCTGCGCAGATGCGTGAGCACGAGATGGGGCGCGAGTACCTCTGCGTCGTCGAGGGGCGCGTCAAAGACCGCTTCACCTGCATCGACTACCTGAAAAAGAACGAGTACCTCAACAAGGTCGAAATCTGCGACGCGGACGAGAAGGGCGCGCAGCTGGCGATGCTGTCCGGCGAGTGCCTTGCGCGCAAGAACGGCACGGCGCTGTGTGCCATCCGCCTGCAAACGGGGCGGAATCACCAAATCCGCGTGCAGATGGCGAACATGGGCGCGCCGCTGTGGGGCGACAATAAGTACGGGCGCGGCATTGCGGGGCAGCAGATTGCCCTGTGGGGCTACCGGCTGGTGTTCGAGCATCCGACGCGCAAGGAAATCATGACCTTCCAGAACCTTCCGTGCGGCTCCATCTGGAACTGCTACGCCGAAGAACTGACCGATATGGCCATCCGCTTCAACAACTCTGCCGAAGCGATTTTGAACCCCGACATCCCGGACAACGGAGGAATTGAGCCGTGACACAACCTTTTTCCTATGAACTCAAGCACATTTGCAAGCAGTCAGGCGCGCGGCTGGGCGTGCTGCACACGCCGCACGGCGACATTCAAACGCCGATTTACATGCCCGTCGGCACGGCAGCGTGCGTGAAAGCCATGACGCCCCGCGAGATGGAGGAAATCGGCACGCAGATTCTGCTGTCGAACACCTACCACCTGCACCTGCGCCCCGGCGAAGACCTCGTGCAGGAGGCGGGCGGCCTGCACAACTTCATGGACTGGCACAAGCCGATTCTGACCGACAGCGGCGGATTCCAAGTATTTTCGCTTGCCGGCATCCGCACGATTAAGGAGGAGGGCGTGACGTTCCAGAGCCATCTGGACGGTTCGCGCCACTTCATCGGGCCGGAAGAGTCGATGGATATCCAGCAGAAGTTAGGGTCGGATATTTGCATGGCGTTTGACGTGTGCAGCCCGTACCCCTGCGATTACAACACCGCGAAAATCAACATGGAGCGCACCCACCGCTGGGCGGAGCGCTGCAAGAAGCACCACACGAAGGAAGATCAGGCGCTGTTCGGCATCGTGCAGGGCGCGTTCTACAAGGATTTGCGCATTGAGAGCGCCAAGACGCTGGCGGATATGGACTTCATCGGCTACGGTATCGGCGGATTGTCTGTCGGTGAACCCAAGCCCGTGATGTACGAGATGCTGGATGAAATCGCGCCGTACATGCCGGTCAACAAGCCGCGCTACCTGATGGGCGTCGGTACGCCGGACTGCCTGCTGGAGGGCGTGCTGCGCGGCGTGGATATGTTCGACTGCGTGCTGGCGACGCGAATCGCCCGCAACGGCACGGTGCTGACGAGCAAGGGACGCGTCGTCGTCAAGAACGCGCAGTACGCGCACGATTTCGGCCCGATTGACGCCGAATGCGACTGCTACGCCTGCCAGCATTTCTCCCGCGCGTATGTGCGCCACCTGCTCAAGGCGGGCGAAATCACCGGCGGACGGCTTGCGTCAATTCACAACCTGCGCTTCCTGATTCACCTGATGGAGCAGATTCGCGAAGCCATTGCCAACGACTGCTTCCTTGATTTCCGCAAAGAGTTCTATTCCAAGTACGATATGTCCCGTAATTTCTGATGTTTCCTTGCACTCCCGCGCCGAACGTGGTGCGGGGGTGTTTGTCGTTTTTGGAAAAGTGGCGGAAAACCGCGAAAAAGTGGACTACCATGCAACCGCGCTTCGTGGTATGCTAAAAATGCCGAAGAAATTCGGGACAGGCATCGAATACGCCGGTTACGTGACGCCTGCCGCGGAAAGCCCGCCCCCTTCCACTTATTGCGGTTTGCTTTCCGCCCCACAAAAGACACGCTCCGGACGCAGCCTGCACCGCTATGCGTCCGGAGCGAATTTGTTAGGCGGATAGGGAGGAAATAGAGGATGTACATTCTGATTGAACTGGTGCCGGAAGCGGGCGGGTCAGGCTTCGGCATTTTCTTTTGTGTGCTGCTTGGGCTTGCATTCTTATTCATTATGGCACAATATGCCATGACGTGGCTGCTTGCGCCTGCTGCCATTGTTATGACCCTGCTGCAAAATGAGACGCTTTGGTGGATTTTGCCGACGCTGCTTGTTGTTGGCGTGGTGGTGAATTGGCTTTTTGCGACGAGTAAAGCGTGGTTTCCATTTATGCCTGCGCTGCTGACGTTGGTGCTGGTGGCGATTTTTTGGGTTGTTGGACTGATTGTTGAGTTAATCATCAAAAAGTTCCCGACAAACGAACTCTGGACACTGCTACTTCTGCCGATTGGTATTGCGTTTTATGCGATTTTGGTTTACCCGCTATTCAATATAGTCATCGCCACTTCATCTGTAACAACTTTGCCGTGCGGCTACAAACCATGTTTGGGGGCGCTTGCTTCGTTTGTGGGCATGGTGGGCGGCGCGCTGTGCATTCAGGGCATGATGGAGGGTGTTGTCGGCTGGTTTGGTGAATCGACTTTCTTGCAGCAGCTTCAGCTGCAATTGGATACAGGGTTCGTGAGAGACATCATGCTTGCGAAGCTATTGGAGATAAATGAATCCACTTGGCAACAGCTGCAAGGCGTTGTAGATGTTGTCAAATCTGTTCCCGTTGGTCTGCGCTTCCTGCTGGGGCTGGCTATGACCATTGGCGGCGGCTTCTGCGAGTATTGTTGTTCGAAGGAAAATTAAGAAATCCCCCTTGCCAATCCCTCGAAAATGCGCTACAATGAGTTTGACATAACAAACTCATTCGCGAAAGCAAGGGGAGGCAAGCTCATGAAGTATGCAGGAATGCCGATGGGCATGTGGGTGCTGTTCCATCGCTCGTTCACGCGCCAGCTGACGGCGCTGCTGGGGCAGTCGGCGGAATCCGCCAAGGCGACGGAGAAGGCAGCGAAGCAGGAGTATCGGCGGATTATCGCGCGTGTGCCGGATTTTGAGCCGGGCGACCGCTTTCAGATGAACCTCGTCAACTGCGCGATGCTCTGCGCGTATGTGCTGCATATGCCCAAGCGTCCGACCGTGCAGACGCTGACGGATTACTACGCGAAGTCCATGATGACGCCCGCGATGCGCTGGTTCTGCCGCAAGAGCGGGAAGAACAAGTTCTCTGACAAGGACATTGCGGGGATGAAACAGGCGGAGAAACTACGCGCCGCCGACCGCAACCCCTACTCGTGGAACATGGACTATCTGCCCTATGCAGATGACAGCGGCTACGAGGCGCGGTTCTATAAGTGCGGCATCTGTGTGCTGACGAAGGAGCTGGGGCTGTATGACCTCACGCCCGCCATGTGCCGACTGGATTACACGATGGCGGAAGCAGGTGAAACGTCGGACTTTGTGCGCGAATACACGCTTGCGTCCGGCGGACCGTACTGCGACTGTGGGTATCATAAGAAACAGAAATAACGAAAGCGTCCCGTTCCAATGGCGGAAGGGGACGCTTTTTTCGCCGTTTTCAGCTTTCTGGAAGTAGTATTATCGGCATGGTTGACAGTGAAGAAACGTTGATGGTAGAATATCGGTAGTACGCATACTTTTCATATTTGGTATGGTGGTACAATTACTTATTGAAATTGGAGGTAAAAACAATGGTTAGCATAAAGGAAATTGCGCACTATGGACGATGGTTTCCATATTGCAAAACAGACTATGATCTGTGGTGGTTTGACAAAAAGAAGTGTCAAATGATTGATGCTGAAAAGTTGGGAACTGTATTTGACTGCGATGTTCATTCGCTGCGGAGCGTCATTGCTCAATGCTACGGACACTATGTTCCTTGCTTTCGTGTAGATATTCCGGCATTGGAGATGCAATATGCGCAGGTTTATTTATCTCGAAAGACAGTTAAATTTTTATCTCAATTATCTTCGGAGGATATGGATCGCGAGTTCTTAATTGCGATTGAAAAAGAATTCCTTGATACAGATTGGTATAGATATGAGTTGGCACATTTAAGTTCAGCAGCTGAAGAGTGGTGCAAAGAAAACCATATCCGTTATACGGATTGAGAAAATACAACTTTTTATGTTTGGTAAACTGTGTGTGAAAAATGTTCGTATCGTATCAGGCTTCGTCAAGTATTTCGGGGATGATATGATACGATTTCCAAATTCACCGGCACCCTTTTGATTCGGAAATAGTATCAGGGCTTTTTCCCTTAATCGGTTGACGTTTCCCTTATTTTATGGCATAATTTAAGGGAAAGGAGTGGGAGGTAAGGCAATGCGAGAATTGTTGCCCGCTGCATTCCACTTACGTTAGCCAGCACGAAAAATTCGCGGCACATATCCCCAAATAGTAAAAACGTCCCGTTCCATTGCCGGAAGGGGACGTTTTCGTTTGCTTATCCGCGCACAAGCGCCTTATCAGTGAATTTGGGGAATACCATATGCACCAGCGCGAACAACCCGCCGCCAATCATCCCGCCCGCGAAATTCAGCAGAACGTCGTCCACATCCGTCATGCGCTGGATGAACAGCTGGCATATTTCAATGCTGATGGGCAGCAGCAGGCACATCAGCGAAAGCCGCAGCGGATGGCGATACCGCTTCCACAGCAGCGGCAGGAAGAAGCCGTAGGGGATGAAGAGCAGGATGTTTCCCCAGATGTTGATGAGCATCTCCTCCTGCCGGGCGTACCGCAGCTGCCGCGTAATGGTGTGGAACAGCCACAGCTGAATGCCCTCGCCCGTCCGCAGCCGATGCAGCGCCGACGCCAGCATATCCCCCGGCGCAGCCCATGTGCCGCGCAGCACCAGGCACAGCAGCGAAAACAACAGCGCCGCGAACGCCATCAGGCAGCCTTCGTGCAGGCTCCAGTGCTTCCAAGGGCGGCGAATGATGCACCATAGGGGCAAAAACACCGCCATCAGCAGGAAATACCGATTGATGTACGCGCTCATGCTTCGATGCCGGACAACGCCTGCGCAAGGTCGGCAATCAGGTCGTCCTTGCTCTCCAGTCCGACGCTGATGCGCACCATGCCCGCCGGAATGCCCGCAACTGCCAGCTGCTCCTCGGTCATCTGCCGATGGGTGGAGGTCGCCGGATTCAGGCAGCACGTCCGCGCGTCAGCGACGTGCGTCTCAATCGCCGCCAAAGTCAGCCGCTTCATGAACGCCTCCGCCGCGGAACGCCCGCCCTTCAAGACGAACGACACCACCCCGCAGCCGCCGTTCGGCATGTACTTCATCGCACGGGCGTAGTACGGGCTGGACGGCAGGTGCGGATAGCTGACGGACGCCACCTGCGGCTGTTTTTCGAGGAACTGCGCGACCGCCATCGCGTTCTCGCAGTGGCGCGGCATCCGCACATGCAGGCTCTCCAACCCCAGATTGAGGATGAACGCATTCTGCGGGGACTGCACGCAGCCCAAATCGCGCATGAGCTGGCTGGTGCATTTGGTGATGTATGCCCCCGCATTGCCGAATTTCTCGGCATAGGTGATGCCGTGGTAGCTTTCGTCGGGCGTGCAGAGCCCCGGATACTTCTCCGCGTGCGCCATCCAGTCGAAATTACCGCTGTCCACGATGACGCCGCCGAGCGCAGCGCCGTGGCCGTCCATGTACTTTGTCGTCGAGTGGGTCACAATGTCCGCGCCCCAGCGAATCGGCTGGCAGTTGACGGGCGTGGGGAAGGTGTTGTCCACAATCAGCGGAACGCCGTGCCGATGCGCCGCCTGAGCGAATTTCTCAATGTCCAGCACGGTCAGCGCGGGATTGGCAATCGTTTCGCCGAACATTGCGCGCGTGTTCGGGCGGAAGGCGCGGTCAAGCTCGTCGTCCGTCGCGTTGGGGGAGACGAAGGTGGAGTCAATCCCCATCTTCTTCAGCGTCACGGCAATTAGGTTGAACGTGCCGCCGTAGATGGAGGACGACGCGACGATGTGGCTGCCTGCCTCGCAGATATTGAACAGCGCCATAAAGTTCGCTGCCTGACCGGAGCCGGTCAGCATAGCGGCGCTGCCGCCCTCCAGCGCCGCGATTTTCGCCGCAACGTGGTCGCACGTCGGGTTTTGCAGGCGGGAATAGAAATACCCGGACGCTTCGAGGTCAAAGAGCTTGCCCATGTCCTCGCTCGTGGCGTATTTGAAGGTGGTGGACTGGATAATCGGAATCTGGCGCGGCTCGCCGTTGCCGGGCGTGTAGCCCGCCTGAACACACTTGGTTTCAATGCGGTAATCGGACATGGGAAAAGCCTCTTTTCTTATGATTGTGGGTTATCGCAGTTCAATGTCTTCTACCGGGTAGATCTTCTCGTTCGGCTGCACCGTCCCTGCCGTCAGCAGGGGCAGGTGATGGCGCGTGTCGCCGCCCGGACGCGGGTCACGCCGCGTAATCGGCAGGTGCTTGCGCCGGTCGGGTTTTTGCAGGCGGCGGTTGTACAGCCCCGGCATGTCCTGTGTCACCATGTCATGCGGCAGCTGCTCCACCGTCATGCGGCGCGGCGGATCGCCCGAACGCCAGATGAACGGCACAAAATCCTGAATTCCGTTCATGACGATATAGAAATATGTGCCGATGTACCCCTCTTCAGGGTGCGCCATCATGTAGTGCGGGCAGGTCATCAGCGCTTTTGCCGCGTCGATGAACGAAAGCAGCCCAAAGTGGTCGATGATGCGCTGCATGGCGTTCGCCTCGTCCGACACTTGCCCCATGTCGATTGGATGCCCGGTCACGGACTCGTATGCTGCCGCTGCCTTCTGGTTCAGCCCGCGGACAAAATCCTCCGCATCCGCCTTTTCCAGCGCGCGGTCAAGCGGCAGGAAGCCGCCCAGTCCCAGCATTTTGAGGAAATCCGCCCCGCTGACGCGCCCCAGCGCCATCAGCAGCGCCATGCCGCCGATGATGCACGTCGGCGTATCGACCATCTTCCAGAGAACGGGGCGGATTGCCAGCCGTGCCTGCACGGATTTCTCGTCGCGCTTCCAGTTGTAACAGCTTTTGCGCAGATCCTCCGTCGCCTGATATTTCAGGCATATGCCGAGGTGCACCGCTGCGCCGCAGTGGGGGACAAGGTCGTCGCTGTTGAGGATGTTATACAGCGGATAGGCGGATGGGTCGCGAACCGCTTTGCCCGCCATCACCGTGGGGGACGCGAAGCCGTAACCGATGAGGTTGCGCGCGGAGATGCCCGTTTCGTTCATCTTCAGGTGCGCGTACACCTGCATCATTGCCGCGCCCTGGCTGTGCCCGCAGACCCAGAGGACGAAGCGGCTGTTCGGGCTGCGCATGTTCTGCAGAATGTCGCGCAGGGTGAGTTTTTCCAGTCCCAGCTCTTCCGCTGTTTCCGGAAAGGAAATTTTCTCCTCATTCGCCTCGAACTGCCGCGCGAGTTCCAGGAAGCCGCGGTGCATCCCGTCCTGGGTTGTCATACGGAAATTGCTGAACCAGTCGTAGAAGCGCGAACCCGTGCCCATGAACCCAATCGCGACGACGTAGCGCCCGTCCAGCGCGGGATGGAGCATCACGACCGCCTTGCCGGTGGTGTTATTGCTGCTGCTCAATCGCAGCGCGCCCAGCATCTGTCCCAGCGCGCTGACGGGTTTCAGGCGCGCGCGCACCCAGTATTTCCGCCACTCGGCGCTCAAGGGGTTGTTCGGCGGCAGGGCAGTCAGTTCGCCATCCACCTGAATGGTCACGTCGCGCCAGCCGGCTTCGACCCACGGCTCAATCGCCATGCCATACGCGGCGCTGGCGAGTTCGGCGCTCATGCACAGCGCTTCCTCGGACAGCGGCGGGCGCAGCTTGCCCCACGGGTCATGCGTCCATGGAAGCAGCAGCGATGCTGTCTGGGACAAATCGACGCCGGTCAATGTCGAGGACTTCTTTTCCTCTTGCTCCATCCTTCGCTCCTTTCCTTGCCGCTGTGCGGCGTACGTTTTGTTTGTTGGCAAGCAGGCAGGGATTACACCACCTGCCCATCATCCCCGCGGCGGAAATCCACCGCAAGCAGCTCCTCGCGGCTGATGACCTGCGTCCGCGGCGAACGGGTCGTCACGAACGATACCTGCTTGTCGTCGTAGCGCACAATGTGCGCATTGACTTGAAACAGCCGCCCATCCCGCATGAACATCAGGCGTATCACCCGGTCATGCTCCACCGCGAAGCGCAGCAGACGCTCCATTGCCCATGTCCTCCGTTTCCGATGAGGGATGCACGGCGTAAATCGTCGCTTCCCAGTTGCTGAATACGCGCGTGAACAGGCGGTCAAGCGTATCCGTATCCACCGCATAGCTGCTCCGCTCGTAGCTGCTGACGTAGATGTAGTCCACGTCGTACTTCTCCAGCAGGTCGAGGTTTTCCGCAGGGTCGGTGTAGAAGCTCGCAATGTCCATCTTGCGTTCGCTCGTGTCCAGCCCGTGGTAGTACAGCCACAAATCCGGCCCGCAGACGATGTTCTGCCCGGCGATGGACGCAATCGGGTTCAGGTGCTGCGTCCCGGTCATGTAGGTGGAATGCTCCGGCGTGTTATCGCGGGCAAATTCCCCCGCTTCCACCGCCGACGCGGAAAAAGCCTGATAGTTGCTGACGCACTCGCGCCAGAGCGTCAGCCCCGCGGACAGAAACACCGCAATCGCCGTCACAACCGCCAGCGCCCCGCGCCCACGCATCCCTTTCAGCCGATGCCAGACCTCCCGACACCAGTCCGCCACAATCATGCAGCAAAGCAGCCACGCCAGATACATCAGCTTGTTGTTGTCGTAGATGTTCGGCTGAAAGCGCACCAGCTCCACCGCAAGGATAATCGGCAGCGCGCCCGCGAACAGCCGCCGATGCTTCGGATTTCGCTCGAACAGCGCCAGAATCAGCATCAGGAACGGCAGACCGATGTTCTTCAGGTAGAACCAGAAGTACAGGTCGCGAAACGCAAATTCACCGTTTGATTCATACCCGTTGACCCAGTTGAGCCAAATTTGCAGGAAGCTGTTCCCACTGCCCGTGCCTTGGAACACCTGCTCGAACGTGAAGCAAATCAGCTGCGGCGCGCTCAGCACCACGGCGATTACGCCATACGAGAGATACCACTGCAATTGCGTCCAGCGCTCTTTGTCGTGAATCAGGTCGTACACCATCATGCCCAGCGAGCAAAGCCCCAGCGCGAGGAACGAGTGCGTGTGAATCAGCGGCAGCGCGCCTGCCCAGACCGCCAGCAGTCCTGTTTGCCGAATCCGCTGCGCAAACGCTGGGCGCTTTTCCGGCGCAAAGGATGTAAACAGCAGATAAAAGCACGGCAGCGCCATGCACCACCCGCCGAGGAGCGTCCGCTGCGGAACCATCAGGTCGGCAATCACGTTTGACCAGCGCAGGTTGTACGGCGTGGGCTGATTCGTCGGCGTGGCGTAGTAGCCGTCAAGAATTTCGCGGATTCGCTCGATGACCGTGCTGAACGGATTGCTCACAGTGCCGCCCGCAAGGTCAAAGTTGTATAGGAAGCCCAGACCGCCGTTCAAGAAAAACAGCAGCGTCGCGAGGATAATTGTCTTTTTCCCGGCGGTCATCTCCCGCGCCAGCACCATCACGCCCGTGAAGCACAGCGCCATCATCAATGTACCCGGCACGACAATCGCCCATTCCAGCGAGAAGCCCATCAGGTACAGCGACGTAGACAGGCTGTCCGTCAGGAAGGGATACGACAGCCGCTGACCGGGAAAGAGCGCGTAATCCGGCGGAAAAGCCGCGTTTTTCAGTGACGTGATGAACGACATGTGCATCGGCAAATCGCCGTAAGTGCTCTGCCCGACCCACCAGCCGCCGTCATTCCCGACGCGCAGGCAGTGCGTGTATTGCAGATAGGCGGAAAGGAGCGTCAGCGGCAGCACGACCATCAGCATCTGTCCAGCCAGCTGCTTTTCCCGCGCATCCCACTTTTTCACCGGCGAAGGGTCGCGCAAAAAGAAGCACCCCGCCGTCAGCCCCGCCAGCGGAATCAGCGCCAGCAAATGCGCTGCCCATGTGAAATCCACAGCGAACGCAATCAGCGCCGGCAGCCACATCATCAGCAGCAGCCCCAAGCTGACACCGAGCCACACGCGCGTGAGCAGCGACTTCCGCGGCAGCAGGAATCGCACGCATGTGCACCCCGCCGCGAGAAACACAAGCAGATACAAAACGCCAAGGAATGCGGTCATGAAGGAACTCCCTTCCAACGTGATGCAACAATTAGTCCACTAACAAAAAAAGCTGCTTTAACGCCCAAGAAACATGGGTGGCGAAACCGAAGGAGTCCAGAGGGCGATCGCAGACTTCGTCTGTTTTCACTGCCCTCTGGTCGCGTCCGCAGACGCGAAATCCCCTGCGGATTCAGAAGCAATTACGCTTCAAAATACTTCTTCAACAGAGCAACGCCACCCTCGACATCGCGAAGGTCAACCACCTCGCACGCCGAATGCACATACCGGCACGGAATCGACAGCGTGCACACCGGAATCCCGCCGCGGCTGGTCTGCATCGCGGACGCATCCGTCCCGCCGAACGGCAGCACCTCGCGCTGGGTTTTCACACCCGCCTGCGCACCCGCCGCCAGCAGCGCTTCCCGCAAATCCGGATTCGAGATGCTCCCGCGATCCATCACCTTCACGGCAATGCCCTCGCCGAGCTTGATGTCCGGCTGCTTCGTGCCGGGGGTGTCGCCCCACGCGGTCACGTCAATGGCGATGCCCTTGTCCGGCGCTTTCGCGAACGACGCCACCTTCGCGCCGCGGCAGCCGACTTCCTCCTGCACGGAGAAAACGGCAATGATGGTTTGCTTCGTCGCGCCGACGGTTTGCAGGAAGCGAATCAGCAGCGCGCACGCCGCGCGGTCGTCCATTGCGGGACTTGCGACGCGGTTCGCCCCCAGCTGGAAGCAGTCGTTCGCGTACACGCACACGTCGCCAACCTGCACCATCGTCTCGGCGTCCGCCTTGTCCTGCGCACCGATGTCCACAAACAAGTCCTTCATCGCCGTGTCCTTGCTCACTTCGGACACCACAACACCCTGCACGCCATTCGGGAACGACACATGCCGCGTCAGGCTCATGGTCGGGCTGATGCCGCCGACGTTCGTCACGCGCAGGAAGCCCTCTTTCTCAATGCCCGTGACGATGTAGCCGATATGATCCATGTGCGCGGACAGCATGATTTTCTCCGGATTCGCCTCCGTGCCGTTCTTCACGCAAATCAGATTGCCCAGCGCATCCGTCTCGATGCTGTCCACATACGGCGCAACCTCTTCCCGGATGACCGCCGCCACCGGCTCTTCCAGTCCCGACGGCGCGACCGGTTTGAGCACCTTCTTCAACAATTCCAACATAATTCTTCTCCTTTACTGATAGGGGAGGCGCCAGAGGCTCTGCCTCTGGACTCCGGCAGGGGCGTTGCCCCTGCACCCCACAAGGGTCTTCGACCCTTGACCCATTTTCGCGATTGAGTTGTGCGCATTACCATGCAGTATGCGCGTGTTTATTCAGATAAAAATCCAGTAACATGGTGGTGCACTGCGAAGGGGTCAAGGGGGCGATCGCAGACTTCGTCTGTTTTCGTTGCCCCCTTGTCGCGCCCGCAGGCGCGAAATCCCTGCGTTACAGTGCCTTCACCAGCGCCTTCACCAGCGCAAACTGGCTCTCCACATCCGACAGCTTCACCACCGACGACGGCGAGTGAATATACCGGCACGGCACGCTCAGCACCACCACCGGCACACCCTCCCGCGCGCGCTGAATCGCGCCGCCGTCGTTGCCGCCGGATACGCTGTGCTTCACCTGATGCGGAATGTTCTCCTGCTTCGCCACGTCCAGCGCCTTGCGGAACAGCGCCCGGTTCGCAATTGACGCGCCATCCATGAACGACACCGTGACACCCTGCCCAGCTTCGCAGACGTGCGCAGTCTCCGGTACGTCGCCGAGGTCGTTGCACGTTGTGCCTTCCAGCACAATGCCGACGTCGGGTTCCTGCTGGAACGCGGCCCCCTTCGCGCCGCGGCAGCCGACTTCCTCTTCGGACACAAAGCAAGCCACGAGGTCAACCGGCAGTTCTTCTTGCAGCAAACGCAGCAGCGACAGGCAGCCGACGCGGTCGTCGAATGCCTTGCCGCACGCGAAGCCGTCGCCGTATTCCACATAGGGCGTATCGAAGGAGATGTACGTCCCCATCGGGGCTTTGCGCTCGGCTTCGTCCTTGTTCTTCGCGCCAATGTCCACCAGCAGCTCATCCATCGAAAGCACATGCTTGCGCTCGGCGGCGGATTGCAGATGAATCGGCACAGCGCCGATGACACCGGGCAGCTTGTCCTCCCCGACGGTAACGCGCTTGGAAACCAGCACGCGCGGGTCGATGCCGCCTGCCGCGGCAATGCGCAGGTAGCCATCCTCCGTGGCGGAGGTGACAATCAGCCCCACTTCGTCCATGTGCGCGCTGACCATCACACGCTTGCGGGGCGCGTCGCCCGTGCTTTCCTTCACGACAACGACGTTGCCCATGCGGTCGAGGACGGGCGCAAAGCCCAGCTCTTTCAGCTCATCCAGCAGAAAGCGGCGAATCGCCTGCTCATGCCCGGAGGGAGCGTTGATTTCCGTCAGTGTCTTCAAATCCATAGGTCATCCTCCCAGCTTTCGTCGAGTTCCGCGACGAAATTCGCCAGCAGACGCGCGCCCTCTTCCAGCGTGTTCAGGTCAATCGTTTCCACCGACGTGTGCATGTACTTCTCCGGCAGGCTGAGCAGCACGCTCGGCACACCCGCGCGGGACAAGCCGATTTCGTCCGCGTCCGTGCCGGTGGAGCGGCGTGCGACGTTCGCGTTCAGCTTCACATGGTGCTTTTTTGCGCAGTCGATGAGTCGCTGATTGAGCTTCGGCTGCACAAACGGCCCGTGCGTGACAATCATGGCGTCAATCGGCAGGGCAGAGCGCGGCGGACAAGTCGGCGTTTCAGCAAAATCGACGTCCAGCACGACAGACAAATCCGGGTCAATCGCGAAAGCGGAGGTCATTGCGCCGAGCCCGCCGACTTCCTCCTGCGACGAGCAGACGAAATACACATCCGCGTCGCAGACCAGCTTTTGCAGCATTTCCGCCGCGCGCAGCAGAATCGCCACGCAGGAGCGGTCATCCAGCGTTTTCGATGCGAACTGACCGTTGAGCAATTCGCGGGCAGGCCCGTCGAAGGTCACCAAATCGCCGATGCGAACGAGTTCCTTCGCGCGTTCGGCGCTCATGCCAATGTCCACATGCAGGTTGTCCAGCGTGTAGTTGTTCGCGCGGTCGGCGGCGCTCATCAGGTGCGGCGGCAGCGCGCCGATGGTACCGAACAGCTTCTCGCGCCCATGCACCCACACGCGGCTCGCGGGGAGAATGCGCGGGTCAACCCCGCCGACATTGCCCAAGCGCAGGCTGCCGTCATCCTCAATATGCGTTACCATCAGGGCAATTTCGTCCAGATGGGCGCACAGCATAATTTTCGGTCCGTTGCCCTTTTTGTGCGCAATCACGCTGTACATCGCGTCCACCGTCACCTCGTCCACCAGCGGACGGAATTGTTCGGCAAAGTACGCGCTGACCTGCGCCTCATGCCCGCTGACACCCGGCAGCGCCGTTACATCAGCAAGCAGCTTCTTGACATCCATCGTATGCCTCCTTCGATTGTGAAGAATCTACCGATTATATTATAGCATATTTCCTTTCTGATGTGAAGAGGAAGATGATTAGCCGCGACAAACAGCGATTTCTTGCCCGTTTGTCTTGCATGACGCGGCAGGGTGTGCTATACTGAAAGTGATTATTTTCCTGCTGCGAGCAAAGGAGTTTGCCATGCCAACGATTGATATGCAGGACACGAATCGCCGCGCGATGACGGCGCTGAACTATGCGAGTTTTCTGGACGACCGCCATTATTTGTCGCATCAGGGAATTACGGCGAAGCTGCTGGATGAACTCGGCGAAATGCTGGAATTGACGGATGATTTCCTTGGTGCCCTTGCGCGTCTGGAAGATTTCAGCCCCCTTGTCGCCTCCCCAGAGGCGAAACCCAAATGGAATTGATTGCAAATGGCATAGGAAACAAAACAAGAGAGGGGTGCCCACAACGATGTACGAAGAATTGCAGCAGTGGATTGATGAGAGCCGCCGCATCGTGTTTTTCGGCGGCGCGGGTGTTTCGACGGAGAGCGGCATTCCCGATTTCCGCTCGCAGGACGGATTGTATCATCAGCAGTTCGCCTATCCGCCAGAGGAAATTCTGTCCCACACCTTTTTTGCGCGCCATCCGGAGGAGTTTTACCGCTTCTACCGCGCGAAAATGCTCCCCTTGGACGCGCAGCCGAACGACGCGCATCGCTTTCTGGCGCAGCTGGAAGCCGGCGGTCGTTTGACGGCGGTCATCACGCAGAATATCGACGGCTTGCACCAGAAGGCAGGCAGCAAAACGGTGCTGGAACTGCACGGCAGCATCCACCGGAATTATTGCCTGAAATGCGCGCGCTTTTTCCCGCCGGAGTACATCCGGGACAGTGAAGGCGTGCCGAAATGCCCCTGCGGCGGAATCATCAAGCCGGACGTTGTGCTGTACGAGGAAGGGCTTGATGATGCGACAGTTCGCGCGGCGGTGCGTCAATTGCAGCAGGCGGAACTGCTTATCGTCGCAGGAACGAGCCTGACGGTGTATCCGGCGGCGTCGCTGCTGCGGTTCTTCCGCGGGCGGCACATCGTTCTTATCAACCGCGACGCAACCCCGCTGGACAATCAGGCGGATTTGGTGCTGCATGAGCGCGTGGGCGAGGTCTGCCGCCATCTGCGCCCGACACCATTGGAGGTGGGGGAATGACGACGCTGGAGATGCTCTTTTCACCCGTGCAGAAGGAGAAACTGCGTCAGGCGGCATTGGTGCGCACGTCCTGCCGGAGCTTTGCGGGTGCGCCCGACACGGCGGCGTTCGCGGCGCTGTCCTACGTCGTCGGTCGGTGCGCACTGCCCGGTGCGCGCTTGGTGCTGACACCGGTGGACGAATCGCTGTTTACCGGCACGATTCTGGGCATGGGGCGCATCACAGGCTGCAAAATGGCGGCAGTGGTCATCGCCTGCGGGACGGAAGCGCTCTGCCGCGTGAATGCTGGGATTCTGGGCGAAGCGTTCGTGCTGGAAGCGACGGCGCTGGGACTGGGGACGTGCTGGGTGAGCGGCACATACCGCCGCAAGCAGATTCGCCTGCCGATGCAGGAGAACGAGACGGTACTCGCGGTGATTGCGGTCGGTGTGCCGGAGAAGCCGCTTCAAGCGCCGGAGAATCGCCGCCGGAAGCCGCTCGACAAGCTCATGAACGCCGTTCCCGCAGATGGCATGATGCTGGATGCGGCGAAGCTGGTGCAAATCGCGCCGTCGGCAATGAACATGCAGCCGTGGCGGATGGAAGCGCTGCCCGGAGCGTTTGCGCTGACCATCAGCGACCGTGCGCTGCTGGACGGCGGCATTGCGCTATGCCACGCGGAACTGGCGCTGCGTGGGGTACATCGGTGGGTGTACAGCGCGGCGCACGGGGGAATCACGGCGGTGGCGCAGGGGAAGTTTGTCCCCTGATGGAATCCCTCGGTGTGCGTGTTCTGGCTTGATTTTTCTATTGAAATTGATTGCTTTCACGCAGGGGGAGTCGCGTCTGCGGAGGCGAAACCCCTGCGCGACACGCGGAAGAAGTATG
>ENA-OOZT01001402-OOZT01001402.1-human-gut-metagenome-genome-assembly--contig:-NODE-1402-length-16591-cov-2.323174_pt1 | contig 16591 bp, 33 predicted proteins | sample MGYA00241192_ERZ501407 | MGnify/ENA primary metagenome ERZ501407 (study PRJEB25962, sample SAMEA2042911) | human gut metagenome | biome: human gut; feature: human-associated habitat; material: faeces...
CGTTCCGGCAGACGTCCCGACCTGCACTGCGGCAGACGCCGCTTCGCGCCATCGCGATCCGCCCTCCCATTACCGCACCCCGCCGCCGCGATTCTCCGCCGGGTGGGTTTGGAAAGTCGGTGTATTTATATTACTTTTGTGCCGCAAAACGTACTGCATCCGATACGGACGGACGGTTCCGTAGCTCAGTTGGATAGAGCAACAGCCTTCTAAGCTGTGGGTCTTGGGTTCGAATCCCAACGGAATCACTAACAAAAGAGTGTTACTTGCTAATAATAAGCAAATAGCACTCTTTTTAGCAACCAAAATCGGCGAGACATTGGCGAGATAATTGCAAAACGGGGATTATATCCCTGCTTCCTTTGCAACTTCCTTTCGCAAAAATAGTATTTTATTCCCATTATATTCGGGATGCAGACGCCCTTTCTTTACCCAAGCATAAAGCGTCTGACGACTTTTCCCTGTGATTGCGCAGGCCTCCTCCATCGAACAATACTCAACTCGATTCCCCATCGCCGATGCGACCCGTCGATGAAGCTCTTCCGCTACACTATCGCGCGTTTCTTCTACAACCCGATAGGCGAACTCCTTTAACTGCTCTTCTGTCATCTGATAGACAATAATCGCCCCCTGAGGATTGAATAACGGTTCGTTTCCCATAATTTCATTAAAATAAAGGCAGCTCCTGCTGCCATCCGTCAATATGTTCTCGAATTTTTCTCTTTACTGCCCGCCACAGGATCGGCAAAGCATTTACTCGGACAAAAGGAATTAAAACAGATTGAGAATTCGAAGAAGGATAAGATACACCCAACCGGTTTCCAGTGTCAGTAATCAATTTGGCAAGACTTGCACGAGTAAAGTTTATGTAGATGATTGATTCATCGCGCGCCCCTCCTCTACGTTTTTCTTTTCGCTCTCCCATTTGCAAATCCCGAATTAATTACTACCTTTGTTCTTGGGTGAGGGGTGATCTTTCGGGATCGCCTCTTTTTATATCAAACAGTTACACCTGTTCTACCTTCCGGAATATTACATCCGTCCCATCATCTCGTTCGTACCAGCGACAGCTGCCCGTCATCTCATTGTAAGAGCAATTGCCAAAACGCGCACAATCCCAACACGCACATCCCTCTTTATTGGGGTCATACCCTACAACCTCTACGATCTCTCCTTCATACTCGAACCGCTCACCGACCGGACGGGAGTAACGTTTTTTATCTTTGGGGTTCATGGCTTTCTCTCTTTTCGAGTTTCACCTCCTCGTCCATTCCGACGATACCTCGCCGGCGCAGGCGCTTGATAAAGTTCTTCATGTTCAATGCCTGCTCATAGTAACAGTCCTTTTCGACCTTGACACGCGATTTGCGGTCGCTCTCGACCTTCATGTTCTCAGGATTCAGCCACGAATCGGCTGACACCTCCACTTCCGCTCTCGACGCTGTCCGTGTAACCGTATTGAATTTATAGAGGGTATGACCTGGCACCCGAACCAGCTGCCCGATCAGTTTGTATTCGTTCTGCTTTCGTTCGACGGCCTCGATCTGCGCTTTGGCGATCTTATCGTTCGTCACGCCGTCGTGTGGGGTCAAGATGTCCATCGTTCTATTCGTTTTCGTAAATCGGCCGCCAGCCCAAAACATGTAGATTCTCGAACGTTCTGTCGAGGTCTACGCTCCAGCCAGTCGGGAATTCGTTGACCGCATACCATGCACCCGTTACGAGCGTTGCGCCATTGGGTAACACAACCTTTGCAATGACACGCATCTCATCCGTCGGCGGCTTGTTGGGATCATTCCAGCGGGTCAATTCTTCCCGTTCGGATTGTGCACCGGCGATGAAATCCAATTCAGTTGCTTTCTTGTGGCTGACAAAATCTCTGACCCCACCGCGCCATACTTTTCGCGCGTACGATTTTGCCCGTTCTTTAATCGTTTTCATATTTCGTTCAGTTTATAGTGCCCCTTATCATTGCGCAGCAATACCCCCTTTTTCACCAGCCGCAAACAGATAGGCGAAGTCCAACTGCTGTGGTGTGTCTCACTAAACCCAAAGGCTTGGGAATGTGCCTTGCCGATTACCGACGGCGACACATAGTCTTTACCTTTCAGGTAGGATATTATCCACTCTTCGTTTTTATTCAGTTTCATATCTCGTTTAGTTTTTGGATAAATGATCCCAAATCTTCACACAGTACAGGGTGGCAATCCCTGCCGATCCCGCCACAACCGTCCTTGTATTCGCAGGAGGACTTGAATGCCTCTACCGCTTTTTGCCGCATCTGCTGCTCGGTATCCTGCTCGGCGAGTTCGGCCGCACGGGTCATTGCAGCCCGAAGTTGCCATTTGGCATGGTCAGTCATCTCCATCGTGAGATGATCCATACACCCGTCGATAAATTCTTTTGCTTCTTTGCTTTTCATCATTCACCTCCTTTCAGCATTTCGGGGTTGTCGTGGATATTCCCGATGACCCACATCTGATATGAATCATCAAAGCAATCGGAGATTTGAAAAACATCAACATCCCCGAAGTTCACGACGAAACATCCGTTTTGCCATTTGACAACTCCGACGCTTTCAAATTTGTCGGTAAGGACGTCGCCCTCATAGACCTTCCTCGTGTTCTTGTCTTTCAGCCCCGTGTACTGGCCGACGGTAGCGGGATCGACTTCCCATACACAGGGGCACGATGCAATGAAATGCCTTACCTCGCCTTCGCAAAGGCCTTGATAGTAGAATCCTGTTACCCAGCCATCAGCAGGGCCAGTTTGTATATCGTTGTCGAGGCGCTTGCCTCTGAATTTAATTTCTCTCATAGTCTCCATTTTTTTGTAATTATTTCGAGATTTTGCCAGAATCTCGCTATTTCTTAAAGTAGCAGATTGCATCCTCTGCACTTCCCTATCTTTTTGAACAGTTCGAACCATCGGCCGAACAAGTACACCTCCAAATATCGCCTTCTTGCTATAATGCGTCGTCCATCAGTACATTCGCACTTCTCTATACATATTCTAAAAAATCTCATATCCTTCCTATTTTACCAATTCGAACTCGTAGACCACGACCCACGGATTGTGCGCCCACGTTCCGCAGCTGGATATCTTGTCGATCAGCGAAGCGAAGGCTTCGCGGGGAGTGTCAAACCCGTCATCGCTATTTCCAAAAAGGCCATAAACTTCGTATTTGTCGTACTCTACATCCCCTAAGACCCCCTCCCTCATGCAATCCTCATCCGAAATATCCTGCAACCGTTCGCACTTGATTCCGGTGATGCGGATTCGGTGCGGCATAAGGTCTGCACGGACAAACTCCTTGTTGCTCCACCCTGCAAGCTTAACAACATCATCTGTATGTTCTATTCTATACGCTTTGCATAGCCTATCATTATACTCTTGGCCGACGACAATATTTCTGACATAGAAATAGCTTTCCGCAATGGCAATGAGTTCACCAATCTTGTAGCGGGTTTTCACATGATGAATATCTACACCCTGAGTGGCGAATACGAGGTATCCGTCGTCATAATAATACGAATCGGAATCGGCGATTATTTTTTGAAGCTTGTCGTCGAATTCCAGCCGCCTCGTCATGGTCTTTCGCCCCTCGATGACCGCCTGCGTCAAGCCGTAGCGGTCGTTGAACATTATCTTTTTCATCCGATATCTGATTTCCTTTATCTTGGTTAATTTTTCATGAAGCACATCCATATCGTTTTTCCGTGTTTGGATGTCGGGTGTCCGAACAACGGTTTATAGGGGATGATGTCCAATATTTGCCGAACTTTTATCTGATCTTCGTTCCATTTGAATATCAGAATTCCTTCCGGCTTCAAGACCCGCATACATTCATCGAAAGCAGCACGTATATCCGTTTCCCAAGAAGGAAGAAGCATTCCGTATTTCTGAGCCAACCATGACGTGCTGCCTAATTTTTTGAGGTGCGGCGGATCCAATACAACCAGCCGGAACGATTCATCGTCGAAAGGCATAGCCCGAAAATCTCCGACTATGTCGGGATCCACCTTGATATGACGCCCATCACAAGCGATGAATTCCTCGCGGCGAATATCCATAAACAAAGCTTCTGAACAACATTTGTCGAACCACATCATACGGGCTCCGCAACACGCATCGAGAATCTTTTTGTCTGTCTTCATACGTTCAACTTGTAACCGTTCGACACTACCCACTCAATCATATTGCACGCAGGAACTATTAATGTGCGATCTCCAAAAGATATGATGCTCCCTTTTGATACGCCTACCCGTTTGTAGAAAACTCGCCAATCTTCCCCTTTCGAATAAGAACTGCGTGTAATGTGCAAGCGGCCATACGTGATGCCCGCAGGCAACATTTCGAGCAAGTCTGCAACCGTGAAGGCAGGGATTATCTTCTCGCCAATTACATTATACACGCGATGCTTAATGCAGAGATCGAAAGCGCCGGTCGGAACGAATCGTCTTGTTTGGCCATCGAATTTATAATCCGGCACCCATGCCATACTGGCTTTCTCGGCCGGCACGCCCAGTTCCAGCAGCCGCTTCGACTGCTCGATGCTCGTTACTTGATTTGTCATATCTTCTCGTATTCATTTATCGTTTCGAAGATCCGCAACGCGACGGAGGATATGATTTCTCATCGCTTCATTGACAAATTTTAATGCTCCGAAATAGCCCTTACACTCGGCAAGTATTAAAATCATATCATCTGGAAACTCTTTGCGTGCTTTACGCCGCAGTCGTTTCAGTAGGCGTGTTTTCATGGGTCAGACATTTGATAGGTTTGGGTCATATCGTGATATTTTCAAACATCCCCAGCTCTTTGCTGCGGCGTCGGTTCTCGATTTCGATATATTGGGGATTTAACTCGAAGCCGATAGCATTTCGGCCGAGTTTATTGGCCACGATGCGCGTGGTGCCGGAGCCATTGAACGGATCAAGCACGAGGCCACCAGCGGGACACCCCGCAAGGATACACGGCACGATCAAATTCTCTGGGAACGTGGCGAAATGGGCCTCTTTGAACGGCTGCGGGGAAACTGTCCACACGCTTCGCTTGTTGCGCGTCGTTGAAGCCTCCGGCGCTATCTCATAGTATTCAATCGCTTCCGCACGACCCGAACGATGGAATGATCCGTGCCCGCCTTTCCCCGTGTCCCATCCTGCCGGCTTGCGTTGCCGGATCTTTCCGACGTTCGGGTGGTTAATCAGGTTCTTGTCGTCCTCGAATTTCGAGCCGTTCCACCCTGTCGCTGGTTCTTTGATTGCCTCGGCGTCGAAGTAATAGCGGGGCGACTTGCTGAACAAGAAAATATACTCGTGTGACTTGGTGCAGCGATCCGTCACGCTTTCGGGCATCGGGTTCGGCTTGTGCCAGATGATATCCTGTCGCAAGTACCAGCCATCGGCGCGAAGAGCGAACGCCAGCATCCACGGGATCCCGATCAGGTCTTTGGGTTTGACCTCTCCGCCCTTGAACGCTTTATGGGCATCGCCCGTCCAACTCCCCGCATTGCTGCGCTGCTTCTGACCGGAACGTTTCGTGTCGCCAGCACCTCGGCCGCTACCGGCATAGCTGTCACCCATGTTCACCCACAACGTCCCCTGCGGCTTGAGTGCACGGCGCAGCTGGCGGAACACCGCCACAAGTTGAGCGATGAAAACCTCCGGCGTTTCTTCCAGCCCGAGCTGACCAGCTACGCCGTAGTCGCGCAGCCTGTAATATGGCGGCGAGGTGACGATGCAGTCCGCCGACTCGTCCGGCAGCAGTCGTGCCGCTGCAAGCGCATCCATGTTGTAGGTTGTATTTATCTGCATAGCTTTCATTTTATCGGTTATCCCCGTTTCCGTCGATTATGCCGCGCTCGTAGCGGCTAATGACATACGGCGAAACCCGTATTCAATACGCGCCGGCAGAACGGATTGATCTCGCAGTTGAAGATGTTCGTCCAACCGGCCCACGCGGCCGCCAGGTCGAAGCCGCCGATGCCGCTGAATAGAGAACCGTGCGTCATTAGTACTCCACCGCTGCCCTGCGATCGATGAAGAAATGAATACCCGGTGCGCATTCGCTCCACCTGTTATCGTCGAAATCCGGAACTTCAACTGTGGCACCGACGGTGTAGACGAAGTTTTTGTCACGGTCGGAACGAACGGCATCCACTGTTGCCCTGGTGCCGTCCATGTTCTGAATCTCCATGACGTATGCTTTATCGCAACGGCATTTGTGTCCCGTTGCCGAACTGCGCCGTGCATCTTCCGGAATCCGTAACTTTACGATATGCCCAGAGGCTTTTTTCCAACCGATGAAACTACCCTCAGTCGGACATGATAGATAACATCCCTTGGCACCGCACAGGTTGGCACCGCGCAGGTTGGCATCGCGCAGGTTGGCATCGCGCAGGTCGGCATCGCACAGGTCGGCGCCGCACAGGTTGGCATCGCGCAGGTTGGCACCGCGCCTAATAGCTTCCAAAACCGTTTCGGTGATTGTGTTTCCCTCTTTCGTGTATTCAAATACGACCGAGCCAGTCCAACGGTTGCGGATTTCGATTTTAATCTGTTTCGTTGATTCCATTGTGGTAAATTTGTTTATCCGGATTCATGTATTGATTTGCAGCAGCAATAGCATTTTCGAGCGTGCGAACTACAACATACTTGTTCCCCGCAGCCTCAAAGGATTCCTGCCATCTTCTCTGTACGGCACTCTGACGACTGCCCTTTGCCTGTGTCTTGAACTCCAAACCGAGCGATCCGTATTTGCCCCTCGGCACGAGCAGAAGCAAATCCGCAGCACCGGCCGTCATGCCTTCGGCCTTCATGATTGCGGCTTCGGTCTTACTCCGGAGTCCGCCGTTCGGAACACTCGTCAGACATAGTGCATAGGACGGATATTGCATCCGGAACCAGCGGACGAACGACTGTTGTAAACGAGATTCAACGTGCCTCATTTGCGCAGACTGTTTCCATTGAACGCAACACGATAGCACAGGTATTTAATACGGTCATATATCCGGTCACCATAGCGTTCCTTGATGCCTTCACCCGACAGATTTGAGGAAGCTATAACCATCCGATCGGGGTTATCCTGCACCTTGTTCACGATCTCGACTACCACATTCCGGCGTGTACCGAATTCGACGCGATCCACCTCTACACCTATATCGTCCAATGCGATGAACTTGCGTTTTAATACCTCGTCGATACATACGTCCTGCGCTCCGCAGTCCACGACCGTAACGATTCGATTAGCGAACTTGCGCAACAGCATGGGAATGGCGTAGCGGGTTATCAGGGATTTTCCGCGTCCGCAATTACCGAACAGCAAAAGTCCCTTACCGTTGTTATCCGACAACCACGCTGCAACCTTGTCGTATTCGGGAAGCCATACCAATCGTTCTCCCATTGCCGACAGCACAGTAACCAGCGCGTTTTTCAATTCCGTCCGCGCATCGGGTATCCGAAACCGGAAGCGTGCGCATGGAACCGGATTACCCTCAGTTTGTAGTTGTTTGAGTATTTCTTCGTAAGACATATTCAGAATTCATCATAATGTTGAGTCGGTTTTGCATGGTAGGTCGTAGCCGGATGCCGAGTGTTCGAACGGGGCAACGACGTTTCATTACGCCGACGCGCCCAATTCAGAAATGTCAGATAGGCCGAACGATTGCGTTTCAGCAAGGGTTCGTAGTTATGCATCGCGCGCAATAGGTCGCGGATGAAGTCAAGAGCATAAGCCTCTTTTAAAGCCGAGAATTGCGCCTCGGAAAAAGGCTCTTTCATTTTCGCGACTCGCGGTGCATTTTCCGAAATCCATTGTTGAAACTCCAAGAACTCGCGGGAGGGGGTGCCGCGGAACTGGGGGAGGGTGTTGGAGGAGTCAGTTACCTCTGCCTTCTCCGAGAAGGGCGGTAGTACGACTGTCTCCCCATTAGGGGGATTATAGGGGGTAATATTATTCTTGTCTAGTCTATCTTCTATACAAGAAGTATCGCCTTCGTTTTGGCTCCGTTTTTGGCTCCGTTTTTGGCTCCGTTTTTGGCTCATGTTTTGGCTCATATTTAAGCCAATTGAACCATTTGAAACGATGCCTGATTCGGGATTCGGTTCTTCAACGAATGAAAAAGCTGTGCGGTTTCCCTTCCCGCGTCCTCCCGTTATGATATGTAACAGACCCGCTTGCTCCAATCGGTTTTTTGCTCTCGAAATTGCATTGCGTGACGCCCCTACATTCTCGGACAGCCTTCTGTCGGAATGCGTGAAGCTATTCGGCCAGCCTAACCGATTCGCTTGTTCTACAAGGTAGAAGTAAAGCCTCGATTCACAGCAGCCAAATTGCCACGTTGCATCCAATTGCCAAAATTTGCGTATCAGGTCTATATAGCTCATAATCGCATCCTCTCTTTCTCGAAACTTATCATCGTGCGAAGGTTGTCGCATTGGTGCTTGCACGCCGCATTGATCCGATCCAGCCACTTTTCAAGGGCATTCAGCTCGGAAGACGCACTGCCGATCAGTTTGTTCGCAAGCGACGGGGAAAGGCTGAGAATAGTCTCTTTCTCGTCGTGAAACAGCTTGGCCACAGCTGCATCGCGCATCCCGACCACCTCGCTAAGCAACGCCCCGCTGCGAGCATAATATACACCCAGTTGATCCAGCCGCCCCACCATCGAATCGATGTCGGAAAAAGTCGTGCATTCAAGAAGATTCTGGATGTCTCGCGCCTCCCTGCGTATCTGTTCGATCCTTGTCATGACGTTTGTTTATTTTCTTCAATAACAACCTTCCGCGGCGTAACGCATCCCATTCCTTTGCGGTCAGCAACGTATGCCCGCGGATGCGGGACAGGACGCGGAGGATGCGGAGCGCTTCCCGCGCCTCCGCATCGGTAATCCGCATATCCATCGTCAGAAGGGAAGATCATCCGTATTATCCGCTACGGGCAAATCGGAGACTTGATCCGGCGTAGGTTCCGCAGGACGGAAGATAACCGACTTGCCTCGGCCGACATATGTGCGCGCGTCTTTTCGTTCGCGTTCCTCTTTGCTCTGACGGATGAATACGCAGTGCGTATTCCCGTACTGATCCGGCTGGCGAAGCTCCGAAACGCATATCGAAATGTACTTCTTGCCGTTTTCGGCGACGAAAATTTTGTCTCTGGGAATATCGCTCACGCAGAGCGATACATTGATAAAATCTGCCATTGCTATCGTTTTTTGAAGGTTACTTTAAGTGTCGTCTTACTGCTTCGCGCAGGAGGATAGAAGATTTCGCCCGTGGCGGGATCCGTCAGGCCGGAGGCTGGCAACGCCCGCAATATCTTCTCCTTCTCCTTGATGTCGGCCATGACCGCATCGCGCATTTTGTACAAGTCGTCCAAAGCATGGCAATTACAGCCCGAGTAGTCGTACTTGACGCCAGCCTCCACCTCTTCGATCGTACAGTCCGAGGATGTTTTCCCGTGTCCGTATTTAGCCAGTTCGCGCAACGTAATGTCGCGCACCTCTTCGGACTTCTTGAACAGCTCGATCGCCTTCTCCATGCGGGATATATTCTCGTAAGCGACGAGCGGATCGACGTCTCCACGGGTAACGGCGTCGACGGCGAGCTTCGCCAGCTCCGCGGGGCTGCTCGTCTCGCGGATCAATATCGGCTGCGTGTTCATCTTTTCTGCTGTTTACTGTTTAGATATTCGTCGTAAAATTTGGCGAAGACTACCGCCGTCGTATCGTCCGCATCGTAAGTGCGACGAAGGAAGGCGATGACATCGAATTTCGTCGGGTCTTTGACCGTCCTACTACCTTTGTACGCCCAGCGCATGAACTGATCGCGCAAGATCGGATCGTTCAGCATATCGGCCGTGATCCGTTTCTTCGGTGCCACCGGCGGTATCGGGTCGGGAGCAGCTGGCTGGCGTTGCACGGATCTCTGAGGTGGCGCCCCCGCGCCGGTCTGTCTGCCCTTGAATACCTCGGCTCCGATACCCAACCAGGAACAAACCTTCGTCAGCGCATCCGTGGTCGCGCCCTTGCAGGCGTCGCCCAGATCGGCGTTATCGTTGCCGCCAAAACACTCGTAATAGATGCCGTATTCAGGGATCGAAAAACGTAGCTTGACGACGACCATGCGCTCGGAACGTTCGACGATCTCCGTCTCCACACGCCATGAGCCTACGCCGAAAACCTCGTTGAGCCGTTCCGTTACATAAATCGACTTGATAGACGACAGGAACTTCTTCGTCGGATGCTGCGAGACGGCTTCATCGGGAAGACGTCGATCCAATGCCTCCTTCTGTTCGGGGGTGATAGTTCGTGTTTCCATAGCCTATTTATCCTCTACTATTCGATGCGTGAACTTCTTCGCATCGAGATGGCGCATCATGTACGCGATCTCTTTGCGTATCTCCTGCGTCCGCAACTTGCGGCTCCAACAACCCGATGCTACAATGTTCGCAGGGCGGGCGATCTCGTAGATTTCGATTCTCGTTTTCATTTTATAGATTGTTATGTTTTCCGTAGTAGTTGAGTTTGTCGACAATCGCCGGAAATGACATATCTCCGTAGTCGAAATCCATCACGCTGACGATTTCTATATCGTCTCGGCGGATGTCCAGCAGAGGAGCGCCGGATCCATCGACATCTTTACACACCTCGTAGTGGCGAACCGCTTCCACATGGTAGAGGTCGAAATCGGTCTCGACTCTCTCGCCGTCGTAGTCGCCCCTACTGGTCTGACCGACCTGCTCGCGCAGATCATTGAAGATAGATTTTGCAACTGTAAGGGTTATCGATGTCGTATAATCGTGCGACCGCCCCAATTTCGAAGGATAGATGTCGTATATATCGGTCTTCGATAGCGGGATTGAATAGGTCTGGTTCATCTTAGTGCTCATTGAATAGTTTGTCGAAGAGTTTATCGAAGCTATCACGGTGCGCGGCCGCAAACCCATAGGCGGCCAGGATCGCACACGAGAAAAGAACAAGGATCACAAGCTCGGCCATAACACTTGCGGTTCGGAGAGACGTTTGCGCTCTCGATAGAGGAACAGATCGCGTTTGCGACGCTGAGTATGGACTCGTTTATACCACATGCACCAGAAATAACCGGCCACTCTCTTCCAGAGAGGCGCGGGCTTCAATTCGAATGAATCCATGACTATCGATTTTTGTAGAGTTTTTCCAGTGATTCGAGGCCGTTCGTGACGTCGAACATCGACGCATAACGGTCGGCAATAACCTCGTTGCACCACTTGGCAACAATGGACACGGCACAGCGGTATAGCTCTGCGGGTGTAATGGGAGCCTTGATGTCCCCAGAAAGAAGTTCGATGAGTTCGGCTTTCGTGAGTTTGTCGAAAGCAGGTGCGTTACCGTTACTATTCTTCACGGATTGAACGCTTGTGTTGTGGTTTGGCATTTGGTTAACACAAGTTAATTAATATGTAAAAAAGAAGGACGTGCCCTCCAGTTAGTCGCCAAACCACCACAACTGCGGGTGCAGAAGTGAACCGAGAACACGCCCTAAAAGGTGCGGTTGTGTATTTCTGAAATTACCCTCAATTGGGTGGTTTGGCATTACAAATATAGCAATTCATTTTGAATCTGCAAAAAAATATGAAAAAAGCGGGGTTATTAGCCCCGCCGAACACTTATTATGAACGTTATTTGCCATACAATATGGCAAATGCCTTACGATGGTAAAGATTCACTTCCCCATAGTTCCCATCGAATATCTTTTTAACTTCAAGCCCGTGTTCTGCCGATATAGATTTCAGAGCTCGCCACGAAACCTTTCGCCAGTTAATACCGTGTTCCTTTGCCCAACGCTTGATCGAGAACCAATCTTTTGCCTCGTCGAGCTGCTCGGTCTTTTTCTCTAACTGAAGTTGGATTTTTTCTTTCTCCTCTACCGTATCGGCCAACTGACGCAGGGCTTCCGCGTAATTTCTCGGCATTGCCATTGTGTAGGTGCCGGTCTTACGGAGCGTGGGGAGAACTTCATCACATACCCATGCTTGAAACTCTTCGGCTTTCAGAGCATTTGATTTAAGCACCAGTCGATACATATCACCCTCTCTGCCGAATTTAATTGATTGGGTACCTCCGTTTGTAGGAGTTTCCAAAACGGTAACCCCTTTACAGTGGTCTATTACTGCTTTCAGAAACCTGTCCATTCAAGTTAAAGAACCCGGTATCCTACTACCGGGTTTTATCTTGCGGTAGGACGCAAGATTTTTTAGGTTTTTTAACCAAAAAAGAAAGGAGGTGTGACTCCATGTCTGCGTTTGAATTCAAAAACGGAAAGTTGTGCAAGCCTGTTTTCTGCAAGTACATCAAAAAAAACGGGAAAATCATTTATCCCAAGAAGGCGAAAGTCTTTGTGATTTGGGTACCAGTAGATAGCGTAGCTTAACGCTCTTTCCGTCGTGGAGTGGTAGGACACTCCACTTTCTTATTCTACAAAATAGCGACTTGCTTTTCTTCGGGAATCAAACTTATGATTTCATCCAACATTGGCGCGGGCCTATCGCCCCTACACTCCTTTATAAGCCTATCTCGAAACGCGAACTCATGCGTAAACACTGGACGGCCCAATACCTTTTCAATCGCCGCATGGAATACATCGAACGGCATACACAATCTATCTTGAAATAATTGGAAATCTACAATCTGCTCCGGCGTCCATGTTTCATAACACTTGCTATCGAAAAAAGCGATAGCCTGTTCTTTGGTCAGTTGTTTCATAAACTTGGTTGTTTAACTTAATTTGTGGACGCGGGTGGATTCGAACCGCCACATTCAGAATCAAAGTCTGATGCGCTACCATTACGCTACACGTCTATGACAATATCGTCTATTCAACAGCACTTACCGTTGTCTTTGTAACGATGTCGTACCTCCCCATCGCCTTGCGTGTCTGATACGTTTCTCGATGCCCTTCGATCCATTCATGAACATCGTCCACATTATACAATGCAACGGGTTTGCCTTTCCCATTACGGGAGAATCGAGTACCGACGAAACCGCATATTCGCAACTGATGCAGCCAAAGTTGCGACATCTCGAATATACGGCTCACCGCATCAATGGATTTAAAATTCTCTTGCTCCATATCTTTTGTTTTTGTCGTTATCCAAAAATACCCCACTTTCGCAGGGGCCGGCGCCAGCACCGCCATTACCATAACAGCGGATTCGGATTTCGTGTTCTTAAACAGGGAGACATCTTCAAAACTCCCCGTGGACGCAGGAGGATTCGAACCTCCGATCGTCCGGTTATGAGCCGGCTGCTCTGACCTGCTGAGCTATGCATCCATAAAAGCCGCCCGAACCTACCACTCTCCCACGCATCCTGCGCAGGGCCTCGACTCGTGCGGCCACCCGCCGCGAGCTTCACAGCGGACGACAGGGTGATTAATCTAATAATATGGCGAATTACCTTGCGATAGGTTTAGATACCTTTCTGCGATTTCTTAAATCGCCCTTGCTTATCTCGCTCTCGATCATGCGACGCAAGCTTCGCTTCGAGTCTATGGATAGTCTCCATCGCCCGCTTCAACTTGTCGTTCATATCCAGATTGCGGGAATAGAGCATGTCGGCCCGTTTCTGTTGATACCCCACTTCGTCATGAAGGCGCGAAATCTCCTTACGATACACCCCGCGCGGCGTAACGTCGAATCCGAAAAAAGTTTTCTCTTTCATAGCTATGAGATGTTGTCTGTTCGAATCATGTAATATACTTTATAACGCGATCGACGTCCATCTATCGATTGGCCATCCGTCCAACGGGAGACAATCGTATCGCCCTTACGACGCAAACGGGTGACGACCTTCCGTAATTCCGTCGTATGGAACCGCCGGAATGCCTGTTGAACCGTCAGCGTACCGCCTTGCATAAGGTAATCCCGAATGTGACGCTGCGGTTCATTTGGTTTTGATTTATCCATATGTATAAAGTTTTAAGGTTTGTGCCCTGTCGCCATCAAAGGCACGGTCGATGCCGCAGGGCAAAAAGCGGACTTTACGCGGAATAACAAAACTTCTAACCCTGAAAGAACGTGTGCGTAAGCCCGCAATTGAGCCCGGAAAGCCGATCAAAGCCGTCCGGGCGTAATAATGCGCTTATTTGTCCCGGTGGCCCTCGCCGCTCATGTCATCGCAGCTTCGGATCCTGTGCCGGTCTTTCGCGCATTTCGGCTATTTGCTTACTCGCGGCCGCATCTTCTCAATGGCGGCACATAGTGCAGATACGTTGCAGGCGTCGGTCGGAATGGTGCGGCTCCGACTGCCGGATCGCTTTCTGCCTTGCGGGCTGGGGTTATATTGCCAGCGATCGAACCCCTCACCTCATAGGGTGGCTATTGGCTCCCGTGTCAGCGGTCAGGCTGGCACGGAAATAAAGGGTCTATTATCGCTGACGATAGATAGATTGAAGAGCTTCGAGTTTAGTAGTGAGTTCGTACATTGAGGCATAGCTGCCTTTGATGACGTCGTCGCACCACTTGCCAAGAGCCGATACGGCACAGCGGTAAAGGCCCTCGGGTGTGAGAGGTTGGGTAATGTTACCCTCCAATAACTCGATAAGTTGCTTTTTGGTAAGCTGTTCGAATGATTTCGTACCGTTGGTACGAGACGTAGCGGCCGTACTGTTCTTCGGGCCGATACTTTTGTCCATGTTTGCCATTGTTCGGAACAAAAGTTAGTTAATGTATGTACACAAAAGAAGCGAAGCCCCTTTGTGTTTTGGCAAACATACTGAATCGATACCGATACAGCCGAACGGGACTTCGCTATAAAATAAAGTACCGTATCGGAAACCGATTTGAGTATGTTTGCCGATACAAAGATACAAAGAGTTTTGAACTCTGCAAATAAATTCGCGAGTTTTTTCGATAAGCTGTGACTTTGATAGCTTATCAAAAGATGTAGCCTGTTTCGTAGGCTGTACGGTAGCCTTGACGCCTTGCGTCGAAGTTCTACTTTCAGGGGACTTTGGCATTGGTCTGAAAGTTTGGTTATGTATGTAACAAAAGAGGCGAACCCCTCTCGAAAACTCGCCAAAGTCCCGTCATCAAAAGAGATGACACCCGAAAGGAAGTTCGCCGTATTGCGGCAAAAATATGTATTCTCGGTATGACAACGAGACTTTGGCAATGCAATATTAGCGACTTCTTCTGAAACCGCCAAATTTTTGGTGATATTTTTTTTGCCGAAGTACATATTAGTCTATGGTTTAATAAAATCGGGAGCGGCGAGGGTGTCTAATTCAAATCTGCCCTATGTCAAAGCGGGTTTTGCCGCTCCCGATCGTATTTCTTGGTTTATTTTAGGGAGTGCGGCAGGATTCGAACCTGCAATGCTTTCTTGTGTGTCGATTGCCTCGGGAACGCCGTTACGGCTCTCGTCCTTCTTACCGAGGCGGCATCCCTACCGTGAGGTGTTTCGGGGCGACGAGACCGAGGGTTTGCAACCTCTTACGCTGTTTCGCTCGTCCTTTTGCATCAAACCTCTTCATATTCCCCTACGGCTACCATCCAGCCGCTACGCACTCCTTGCCGCTACTTCTCTTTCTTCACGCGCAGCCGCTCGACCGGCACACCCATCTTTCCGGCAATCTCGTCCATCGTCACCTCGACGATCTCCTCCTCGGGAGCAGGGTCGACAATGAGGCGGTAACCATCCTCGTATAGCTCGTCGCAGGTGTAGTTAGTTAATGCTCTCCCTGTATCGATAAATTTGCCCACTACGAGTTCTCCGCAGCGGAAGATAACCTCTATAGTTCGGGATAATCCGTCTTTTTTTCTGAGTCGATCCCCCACCTGCCAATCCTTGTAGGCTTCGATCTCTTCGGCTGTGTCGGGAGGTAGAATCTTAAATTCCGTAACTCGATTTTGTTCAAAGCCTGAGGTCACTTCCCAGCTGTACTTATAGCCAAGCTTGTCGTCTGCGTAGTTGCCATCATGTTTATTTTGGCAGAGATAGACTCTGTTGCCTTCTACTCTGACCCTGCCTTCAACGGGCGTACCTGTAATTTTGCACCGGAACCTCCGGCCGTCGCAGCTAAGTAAATCTTTCATCACATTCTTTTTTATTGGTTTAATACTTTCAATCGGCCGGAGCAAATCCTCCGACATTTGGTCTATGATCTTGCCAATATCTTCCCGCACGAACGCCACCAGCCTGTCTGTGATATTTGTAATATCTTCCGTCGTGAGCGCCAAGTGTTTGCATGTTTTCTCGATCGCTTGGTATTCCCGCCACCATCGCCACGGAGTTTTCATATCATGCCTCCGTTCCTTTCTTCTCGATACTCCACGTCTTGTGCAGCGTCGCAATCAAGTCGATATAACCCTTATACTCTTCGATCTGCTCCGGCGTATAATTTTCTGCCTCCCCGATTTTGCGGAAGTGCGCCTGCCATTCCGAAATAGTATGCCGAGTGCAACCGATTTGAATTGCGTCGGCACCCCAATAAGAAACAACATGACGGGAAGCTGAAATAAACAAGGACTTCGGTACATTGCAGTCGTAGCCCAGCTCGCAGCCGTTGCCCAACTTGCAGCCGTAGCCCAACTTGCAGCCGTAGCCCAACTT
>ENA-OOZT01001408-OOZT01001408.1-human-gut-metagenome-genome-assembly--contig:-NODE-1408-length-16534-cov-2.127556_pt1 | contig 16534 bp, 18 predicted proteins | sample MGYA00241192_ERZ501407 | MGnify/ENA primary metagenome ERZ501407 (study PRJEB25962, sample SAMEA2042911) | human gut metagenome | biome: human gut; feature: human-associated habitat; material: faeces...
GTCGTCAGGCTATCGACGGTGACACAGCTCAGGTTGGTCCCCAGATTGCTGAAAAGCTGCACCTGGCTCAGGTTTCCTATGTAGAAGAAGTTGTAGAAGCAGCAGAAGATCATGTTGTTGTAAAGAGACAGTTTGAAGATGGTTACCACATCGTAAAGGTAAAAACACCCTGCCTGCTGACAGCTATCGCTGAGCTGGCAGAACCCAGATATATGTCCATCGGCGGCGTTTTCGATGCATACCAGAAAGAAATCAAGGTTCTGGGCTTTGAAGACCTGAAGGACGACCTGGAACTGGATATGATTGGTCTGAAGGGTTCCCCTACAAACGTATTCAAATCCTTCACAAAAGAAGTGAAGGGCGCAGGTACCATTCTGAATGGTTTGACACCCGAAGAAGCGGTTGATGCAATCGTGAAGAAGCTGGAAGAAAAATTCATTATCTGATTTTGAAATAGATTTAGGAGGCAAACCCAATGAGCAAAGGTATTTTTGTAGTAATGGAACAGAGATACGGCAAGGTTCAGAACGTAGGTCTGGAACTTGTTGGTGAAGCTACAAGACTGAAAGAAGATCTGAAGGATGACGTAGTAGCAGTACTGCTGGGTCATGATATCAAAGGCGAAGTTGACAAAATCTTCCACTATGGTGCTGACAAGGTTGTCCTGGTTGACGATCCCATGCTGAAGGACTATGTAACAGAACCTTACACAAAGGCTGTTTGCGAAGTTATCAAAGCATTTGATCCCGAAATCATGCTGTTCGGTGCTTCTTCCATCGGTCGTGACGTTGCTCCCCGTGTAGCATCTCGTGTAAAAACAGGTCTGGTTGCAGATACAACAGGTCTGAGAATGGCTAAGACACAGGAAGAACTGGACAAGGAAGCAGCAATGGGTAACGCAACACCCGAAAGAGCTCTGCTGATGACTCGTCCCGCATTCGGTGGTAACATCATGGCAACACTGATGTGCCCCAGAACAAAACCTCAGATGGCAACTGTACGTCCCGGCGTTATGAAAATGATCGCAAAGGACGAAACAAGAAAAGGCGAACTGGTTGAATTCAAGGTAGATTTCACAGCAGCAGACATGAACGTTGAAATCGTTGAAGCAGTTAAGTCCGACAAGAAATCCGTTGACCTGACAGAAGCAAAACTGATTGTTTCCGGTGGTCGTGGTGTTGGTTCCGCAGAAGGCTTTGATGTAATCAGAGATATGGCTGATGCACTGGGCGCAGAAGTTGGTTCTTCCAGAGCATGTGTAGACGCTGGCTGGATTGAAAAAGACAGACAGGTTGGTCAGACAGGTAAGACAGTACGTCCCGACCTGTACATGGCATGCGGTATTTCCGGTGCTATCCAGCACGTTGCAGGTATGGAAAACTCCGAACTGATCATCGCTATCAACAAGAACGAATCCGCTCCTATTTTTGAAGTAGCTGACCTGGGTATCGTTGGCGATCTGAAGCAGATCCTGCCTAAACTGGCTGACGCTGTAAGAAAATACAAAGCAGCAAAAGCAAACAGCTAATTAAAACCGATTGGTTTTGAAATAAGCGAATGAAGACTCTCCCTTATGGGAGAGTCTTTTTTTGTCAGAAAATAGCAAAAATAGACAAGAATAGTCGGATATGCTATACTTAACATAATGAAAAAGGAGGCGGAAAGATGGAATTAAATAAAGTGATTGACTTGGAGGCGCTGACTGCATCAGGGTTTCCTGAAGGATTGATTGAACAGGCAAGCGGATTTATGGAATTGATGATGCAATACAGATGTGCATTGATGGAAGTGGAGACGAAGCTGAATGTGTTGAATGCTGAATTTACCATGAAAAATAACCGCAATCCTTTTGAATCGATTAAGAGCAGAATCAAAACACCGAAAAGTATTCTTGAAAAGCTGCAAAGAAAGGGCTTTGAAATCAGCGTGAAGGGGATTGAGGAAAACCTTGCGGATGTGGCAGGGATTCGTGTGATTTGCTCCTTTCCGGATGATATTTATGCGACAGCGAAGATGCTGACGGATCAGGATGATATTCGCGTGATTCAGGTGAAGGATTATATCATAAACCCAAAGCCGAACGGCTACAGAAGTCTGCATCTGATTTTGGAGGTTCCGATTTTCTTATCGAACGAAAAGAAGAATATGAAGGTAGAGGTGCAGTTTCGCACGATTGCGATGGATTTCTGGGCAAGTCTGGAGCATAAGCTGAAATATAAGAAAAATATCGAAAATGCAGAGGAAATTTCCAAGGAATTGCAGAGATGTGCGGAGGCGAGCAGTCAGCTTGACTTGCGGATGCAGGCATTGAGAGATCGAATTGAGGTGGAACGCGAATGAGCAAGGATGGAAAAAAGCCATTAGGCGATAGCAGTGTTTTTCAGAAAGGGCGCAAGGGCGCGATGCGTGTGATTTACGGACGAACGGCGATTATTGCGGTTTCGTTTCTGGCGCAGATTATTCTGATAGGCGGCGTAGTGAATTTCTTCCGTCCGTATATACCGATGTTTTTCGGCGGCTATATGGTGCTTGGACTTGGCATTGTGCTTTTGATTCTGAATAAGGAAACGACACCGGAAACAAAGCTGATGTGGACGGTCATCACGATGCTGCTGCCTCTGGTTGGCGCGGCGTTATATGTATATGTGGAAACGCAGCCGGGGTATCGGCTGTTGGCGAAACGTCTGAATGATATTTATAAGCAGACGGAAGCATTTGTGCAGCAGGATGAGGCGGTTCTGGATGCCTTGGAGCAGGAAGACATCGGGACGGCGCAGCTGGCGAGATATGTGCATAAAAACGGTAATTTTGCAACCTATCAGAATACAGAGGTGACATTTTTTCCGCTTGGTGAGGATAAATTTGCGGCAATGCTGACGGAGCTAGAGCGGGCGGAGCAGTTCATTTTTATGGAATATTTCATCCTGAAGGAAGGCTATATGTGGGAGAAAATTCTGGAGATTCTGGAACGGAAGGTGCAGGCAGGCGTTGAGGTACGGGTGATGTATGACGGAACCTGTGCGATGTTTGATTTGCCGTATCGGTATCCGGAGGAGCTTAAGGCGAAGGGCATGCAATGCAAGATGTTTGCGCCGATTCGCCCGATTCTTTCCACGCATTACAACAACCGCGACCACAGAAAAATTCTTGTGATTGACGGGAAGGTCGGCTTTACGGGCGGCGTGAATATCGGGGATGAATATATCAACCGTGTGGAGAAACACGGGCATTGGAAGGACACTGCGGTGATGCTCAAGGGCGATGCGGTGCAGGGGCTGACGATGATGTTTTTGCAGATGTGGAACGTAACGGAGAAGGAGCCGGAATACGGAAAATATTTGCAGAAGGCGGAGAAAGCCTCACAGGCAAAGGGCTTTGTATTGCCTTATGGGGACAGTCCATTTGATGATGAATCGGTTGGCGAAACGGTTTATATGGATATTCTAAACCGTGCGAAAAAATATGTGCATATCATGACACCATATCTGATTATCGACCAGAGCATGATTACGGCACTGACCTTTGCGGCGAAGCGTGGCGTAGATGTGAAGCTGATTTTACCGCATATTCCGGATAAGAAATTTGTATTCGCATTGGCAAAGAGCCATTATAAGGAGCTGCTCAAGGCGGGGGTGCGGATTTATGAATATACACCCGGCTTTGTGCATGCAAAGATATTCACAAGCGATGATGAAAAGGCGGTTGTGGGGACAATCAATCTGGATTATCGCAGCCTGTATCTGCATTTTGAATGTGCGGCGTTTTTATATCAGGTGGAGGAAATCACGGAGATTGAGAAGGATTTTCAAAGGACATTGGAAAAATGTCAGGAGGTTACCCTGGAAAACCGCAAAAAAGGCACTTTTTTCCTGCGGCTGGAGGGGTGGCTGCTGAAATGGCTGGCTCCGCTGATGTAAAAACGGGAAAAAGAAAAAGCAGATAGACCTTGCATTTTCTAAAAAAATGTGCTAAATTAAATACATTATTTTATGTACGAGGAAAAGTACATAGCATACAGAAGATAATTATTTTACAAAAGAGGAAATTTTTATGAGAGCAAAATTCGTATCTGAAAATCTGAACGTCCTTCTTGGCGGCGTGCTGCTTCTGGTTTTGGCAGTGACAGCGGTCTTTTGAGTGATGCTCGGATTTCAGCGAATCGGCAGGAATGGCGATATTTGCTTTGACAGAAATTAGAACGACCCGGCAGCGCTCACTGTCGGGTCTTTTTATTTGAACAAAAGAGGAATACAGAAGAAGCACAAAGGAGAGATGGTTATGGAGATGACAGGCGCGCAGATATTGATGGAAACGCTGCTGGAGCAGGGCACAGATGTAATTTTTGGCTACCCCGGAGGGACGGTATTGGATTTATATGAGCAGATTTACCGAAACGAGGGACGGATTCGTCATGTATTGCCCTCCCATGAGCAGGGAGGGATTCATGCGGCGGATGGATATGCCAGAGCAACAGGTAAAACGGGCGTGGTGCTGGCGACCTCCGGCCCGGGCGCAACGAACCTGGTAACGGGGATTGCGACAGCTTATCTGGATTCGATTCCGCTGGTTATCATTACGGGGAATGTGCCCACAACGCTGATTGGGCAGGATAATTTTCAGGAGGTGGATGTATTCAGCCTGACGTATGGGATTGTCAAGCACAGCTACCGTGTAGCGCGCGTGGAGGAGCTGGCGGAGGATATCCGAGAGGCGTATGCCATTGCGGCATCGGGCAGACCGGGGCCTGTTCTGATTGATATTCCGAAGGATGTCCAGCAGAAAAAGACAAGGTTTACGCCTAAGCCGCCTGTGGAAATTCCCAAAATTGCAGGGGAATATACCGAAAAGGAAATTGCACAGGCGGTGAAGCTGATGGAAAAGGCAAAACGTCCCTGCATTTATTGCGGCGGCGGTGTGATTATGGCGGATGCAGGGGAAGAAATTATGGAGCTTTCCCGCAGACTGGATGCGCCGATTTGTCATAGCCTGATGGGCGTGGATGCGGTGCCGACCGACTTCCCTGCAAGCCTCGGAATGTCTGGGATGCACGGACAATATGCATCAACAAAGGCGATTGCCGAGGCGGATCTGCTGATAGCTGTTGGGGCGAGGTTCAGCGACCGCGCGGTTGGAGATAAGCAGAAATATGCGGCGAAAGCGAAAATCATTCATATTGAAATTGATCCGGCAGAGGTGGATAAAAGCATAACGGTTGACCTGCCCCTGATTGGGGACGCAAAGGAGATTCTGGGGAAAATTCTGGCTGCGGTGGAAGGCGGCAAAAAGGAAAAATGGCAGGCGGAAATTGCCGAAATGCGCGCCTTTGGGCGGATGCACGCAACTGACTACAGCGGGAAATTAACACCCGATGCGATTATTGATGCGGTCAGCAGAGTCATGCCGAAGGATACACCGATTGTAACGGACGTAGGGCAGCACCAGATGTGGGTGGCGCAGAGATACCCCTTTGCACAGCCGCGCACCTTTCTGACCAGCGGCGGACTTGGCACGATGGGCTTTGGTATGGGGGCGGCAAACGGTGCCTGCATCGGGACAGGAAGGAAAACCGTACTCTTTACGGGGGACGGCAGCTTTGCGATGAACTTTAACGAGCTTGGGACAGCGGTGACGGAAGGACTGCCTGTCATTGTGGTGCTGATGGATAACGGTGTACTGGGGATGGTACGGCAGCTGCAGAGGTTTTTCAGCAACGGGCATTATTCTCAGACGACAACAAACAGAAAAACGGACTTCGTTGCATTTGCAAGGGCAATGGGGGCAGAGGGATACCGTGCGACAACAACGGAAGAAATGGCGGATGCCATGCAGAAGGCGAAGGCGGCAGAAGGGCCTGTTGTGATTGCATGCGAGATTGACCGAGAGGATATGGTATACCCGATGGTGCCTTCAAACCAATCCATTGATGAAATGATTTTGCAGGGAGGTCGGTAAGTATGAAAAAATATATGATAGGGCTTTTGGTAACGAATAAATACGGCGTGCTGACAAGAATTGCATCGCTTTTTGCGCGCAGAGGATATAATATTGATACGCTGACGGTTGGGGAAACGGTGAATCCGCAGGTTTCTCGTATGACGATTATGATTACGGGGAATGACCATGACAGAGACCAGATGATCAAGCAGCTGAGAAAGCTGCACGATGTGCATTTTGTAAAGGAAATGGTGGCGGAAAAATCGGTTTGCAGAGAGCTGGTGCTGTTAAAGGTGGCAACAGACCGCAGTAACCGACAGGAAATCATTGATGCGGCGAATGTATTCCGCAATAAGATTATTGATTATTCCACCGATGCGATTACGATGGAGCTGACGGGGGAAACGAAAAAGCTGGATGCGTTTATCGAGTTAATGAAGGAATACGGGATTCTGGAGCTGGGGCGAACAGGCGTGGTTTCGCTGAAGCGAGGGGACGAATGTCTGGACGGAACAAACAGCAGGAGTCTGAAGAAGCCGAGAGTAAGAAAAAGAAAAACAGAAGAATAAGAGAAGGGCGGTCTGCAACAGACCGCTTTTTTGTGTGCGGAGGGCGAAAAAAGACGGATATTGCAGAGGAAAAAGGGGTATCACCGACAGCGTTTGACAGGATATGCAAAGAAGAAATGGTATCTTTGTAGACAGGAATGGAAAGATACGATTTTCAGTCTGGCAAAGAGAAAGTGCAAAGGAGGATGCAGGATGCAATATCAATTTGACGGTGAAAGGGAACGCAGGGCGGAATTTGCCATGCCGAAGCGGACGAAGCAGATGGGCGGCATTGAGCAGCGGCTCAGAATCTTTGTAGAGGATTATGTATATACATATCTTTATCAATATGGAAGAAGCGGCGGCGGAGCAGAAAAGCTGGCGGCTCTGGTCGGGAAATATTATGAGCTTGAGGGGCAGAGGGTGCTTTTGATTTCGGGCGCAATACAGGCGAAGGGAACGGTGCAGGAAGGCGGCACAGAGCGATTTGGCGACGAAACATGGGAATACATCGGCGGGCAGTTGCAGCAATACTTTAAGGGGATGACGGTGGTCGGCTGGGTGCATTGCCAACCGGGCTTCGGGGCATTTCTGACGGCGAAGGACGAGCAGTTCCATCGGGAATATTTCAAGGAGGACTGGCAGGTGCTTTTTGCGATGGACACAGTGGACAGGCTGGACAGCTTTTATCTCTATAATGAGGACGGGAGTGGACTGCGGCAGGCGAGAGGGTATTTTGTATACTATGACAGAAACCGGGAGATGCAGGAATATATGCTCGATAACAGCATGATTCGCCCAAGGGAGGAAACGGCAGAAATTGAGACTGTGGCGGAGCAGCCGAAGGAGGGCGCAAGACGGCGGAAGAAGCCCACGCAGGAGGAGCGGATGGATGCGGCAAAGGAGATTCGCAGGGTGCTGCAAAAGCGCGAAACGGTGGTGAAGCAGGCAAAAAGGGAGCATGATCTGATGCTGCTGGCGGTGAGCGGCGTGCTTTGTGTGGTGTGCGTGTGCATGGGAATGGCAATGATGCAGAGCCTTGGCAGGCTACAGCTTGTGGAGAAGGAATTGACGGCAATGCAGACCGCCTATCAGACGTTGGCGGAAAATCTGGAGGATGCGAGGGTGCAGAGCGTTTTTGCGGTGCAGAAGCAGCCGCAGACCGCAGAGGAGCAGCCGGAACAAAAGCGAAGCTATACCGTGGAAAGCGGCGACAGCTTAGGATTTATCAGCAGGAAATTTTACGGAGACAGCAGCGGGATTCGGAAAATCATGGAGGCAAACGGATTGGCAAATGCAGATATGATTTTCGAGGGGCAGACACTGCTGATTCCGTAAGGGAATACGTTAAAATTGGAGAAAGCCTATGGTTTTGAGAGAAGCCATGGGCTTTTTTTATTTTGGGAAAAGGGGGTTGACAGAAGGACAAGGAAAATGATATATATATGCAAGAACGAATGTTCTGTGCAGAAGGGAATGTAAGTTCTTGTTTTAGAGAGGGGGAGAAGGCTATCTGGAAGGCGTATGTGAGAAGGGGAATGAACAGCGAGAAGGGACAGATGAAGCTTCGGCTGCTGGATTGGGGCTGCACGATGGAGCGATGCAGGCGATTGCAGGAGGAGCTGCGGCGGCTGGAGGAGCCGGAGGGGACAGAGAATGCTTTCTTGCAAGAGGAATTTAAAGCGGAGCGGGCGCGGCTGGAAGGAAGGCTTGCGGAAATCTGGAGAGAGAAAAAGCGGATGGATGCACTGCTTGCAGGATTGGAGGAGAACGAGCAGGAATACATCCGACTGCGGTTTGAGAAGGGATACGGGATTGATTACATCGGCAGGAGGCTGTATATCAGCAGGGCAACGGTGTTTCGGATGCAGGACAGGATTCTGGAAAAGCTGCGGCAAGCGGAGATTGAGACTCCATGAGACTAAGGGGAGGGTATATTGAAGGAGCAGCGGAGAAAGGAGGCGATGCAAATGTGGAAAAGAGACAGGAGTTAAGCGAAAAGCAGGAGGAATTTTGCAGATTGCTGGCAGAAGGCAAGACAACAGGCGAAGCAGAGCGGCTGATTGGGTTTTCCAAGGGATATGGCTGGAGGCTGATGCGGAAGGAGCATATCCGAAGGGCAATTAAGGTGAGAAAGAACCCAAGTGCGGCAGATGCGGAGGAAACGCAGAAGGGCGTACAGCAGACGGAACAGCCGAGAAAAGGAGAAACGGCGAAGAAGGCCGAGATTCTCAGCTTTCTGACGGAAGTGATGCGAGACGAGGAGGAGGCCGACCTCAAGACAAGGATGAAGGCGGCGGAGCTTTTGGGAAAGAGAGAAAGCCTTTTTGAGAAGAAAACACCGACGGAAAAGGAAAGCCGCGTAATCATCGTGGATGACCTGCCATGAAGGAGATACGATTAAGCGAATGGATCGGGGAAGGGTTTTATGACATCCACAGAGACATTCGGGAGGGCAGGCACACGCATTACTGGCTGAAGGGCGGCAGAGGAAGCGGCAAATCCTCATTCCTTTCACTGGAAATTTTACTGGGGCTGATTGCAGACAGGGACGCAAACGCAGTGGTGCTGCGAAAGGTAGCGGCGAATTTGCGGGACAGCGTATTCGAGCAGATGAACTGGGCCATTCATGCTTTAGGTGTGGAGGAGGAATGGGAGAAAAAAATCAGCCCGATGGAGTTGATCCGAAAGGGGACGGGGCAGAAAATCCTCTTTCGGGGGTGCGATGACCCGAAAAAGCTGAAATCCATCAAATTTCAGAGAGGGTACGCGAAATTCATCTGGTATGAGGAAGCGGACGAATTCGGCGGCATGGCGGAGCTGCGAAGCCTGAACCAGAGCCTTTTGCGCGGCGGTGAGGAATTTCGTATCTTTTACAGCTACAATCCACCGAAGCAGGGACGCAGCTGGATAAATCTTGAGACGGCAGAGGAACGGGCAGACAGGCTGATTCATCACAGCACATATTTACAGATGAAGGAGGAATGGCTCGGAAAGCAATTTCTGGCGGAGGCGGAATATATACGGAAGCGGCACCCCGAAATCTACCGACATGAATATTTAGGAGAGGTGACGGGGAGCGGCGGCGAGGTATTCCGAAACCTGATGCTCAGAGAAATTACGGATGTGGAGATTGCCGCGTTTGACCGCCTGCGGCGCGGACTGGACTGGGGGTACGCAGTAGATCCGCTGCACTACACGGTGAACCACTACGACAGGACGAGACGGCGGCTGTATATTTTCTACGAGCTGCGGGCGCAGGGGATGAGCAACCGCAGACTGGCAGAGGAAATCAACCGAGAGAACCCGAAGCATCGGGAGGTGATTTGCGACAGCGCGGAGCCGAAATCCATTGCGGAGATGCGCGAATACGGCGTAGCGGCGATTGGGGCAAGGAAGGGCCCCGATAGCGTTTATTACGGTATTAAGTGGATGCAGGACTTAGAGGAAATCATCATTGACCCGAAAAGATGCCCTGAGACGGCGAGAGAATTCAGCAGCTATGAATACGAAAGCGACGGGAGGGGCGGCTGGCGTGCGGCTTTTCCCGACAGGGACAACCACGCGATTGACGCGGTGCGCTACAGCAGAGAGGAGGATATGCGGCATATTCGTGTGCGATAAGAAAGGAGAAGGGAAGTTTGTTTATCACAGAGATGGAGCTGCTGCAGGCAAGACTGGCGGCAGGGAAAAGGTTGAATGACAGCCATATTCTGAAGGAGATTTTGCAGGAGGACAGAAGCAGCGAGAGGAAAAGACGGATGGCGGAGGGAGAGCGGTATTACCGCGGCGAGCATGACAGCCTACAGAAGGACTTCCGCAGAAGCCCGATTTCCGAGACAAAGGAAAACGGGGAGGAGGAACTGCGGATGTTTTTTAACCCGAACAGAAGCAACCACCATTGCGTACACCCGTTTCATCACACACTGGTGGCGCAGAAAACGGCGTACCTTGTGGGGAGAGAGCCGACCATCAGCGTAAGAAACGGAGACAGGGCGTTTGAGGAAATGCTGACGGAGCTGGCGGATGAGCACTTTAACGGGATGCTGCAAAGCTGGCTGACGGGGGCGGCGAACAAGGGGGTGGAATACCTGCACGTTTATTATGACGGAGAGGGGAATTTTCGCTACTGTATTGTGCCGGCGGAGGAAATCATCGCAATTTACGATGAGGAATATCAGCAGGAGCTGCGCGAGGTGATTCGTTATTATGACATTAAGGTTCTGGACGAGGGTAGAGAGAAAACGAAGCGGCGCGTGGAATGGTGGACGGCGGAGGACGTGACCTATTTTGCGGAGAACGGCGACGGAGAATTTTTGCAGGAGAAAAGCTGCGGACACTGGGCGGTGACGGCACTTCTGGACGGAGAGGAAACAGAAACAGAACAGCATGGCTGGGGGCGCGTGCCTTTTATTCCGCTTAGGAACAATGAGAAGGAGCTGACGGATTTGCAGCTGGTGAAGGGGCTGATTGATGCGTATGACCTTGTGAGCAGCGAGGGGACGAATAATCTGCTGGATCTGGTGGATCTGTACTGGGTGATTCAGGGCTACGGCGGCGAAACGGCAAGCGCGGTGGCGAAGAAGCTGCAAATCAACAAGGCGGTGCAGATCAGCGACAGCAGCGGCAACGTGGAGGCAAAGCAGGTGCAGCTGCCGGTAGAGGGCAGACTGGACTGGATGCAGATGCTCCGCAAGGATATTTTCCACTTCGGGATGGGGGTGGATACGGACAGCGACGATTGGGGCAAGGCGGCAAGCGGCGTTGCGCTGAAATTCCAATATGCGATGTTTTACCTGAAAATCAACGGGATTGTGCCGGAAATCAAGCGGGCGGTGAAGGAATTCTTCCGCTTTGCGACAGAGGATTGGAACAGGGAAAACGGGACGGATTGGGATTGGAGAAAAATTCAGATTACGCTGAACACCAACGGGATTACCGATGACATGGAGACGATGCAGATTATTGCGGCAAGCAAGGGGATGGTGAGCGAAAAGACGCTTCTGGGGAAGCATCCCTTTGTGGAGGACGTAAACAGCGAAATGGAGCAGCTGGAGAGAGAAAGAAAGGAGAAGGACAATGAAATTGACACAGATGATTGAGAAATTTGCCAAGCAGGGGATGCTGAACGGCGTGGCAAGGGCAGAGCTGCTGCAGGCGGCAGAGGAAACTGAGCAGGAAATGGCAGAATTGCAGGAGGCGCTGAGCGGCAAGGACGGCGAACTGGCGGAAAACAGAAAAACGGCGGCAGTAGAAAGAGCTATTCTGGAGGGCGGCGGCAAAAACGTGAAGGCGATTCTGGCACTGCTTGATATGGAGGAAATCAGCTATGACGCGAAGGAGGGGCTGAAAGGACTGGATTTGGAGGAAGTGAAGGCGGAAGCACCCTATTTGTTCTATGAAAAAACAGAGAAGAAAAAGGGGACAGGCGCGCCCATGACCAGACAGAAAAGGAAAGAGGACGAAATCAGAGCGGCATTCCGCAGAGGCTTAGGCAGATAAGGAGGAAAGGAATATGAGTTTTAACAGTTTTGAATATGCAACCGTTTTTATGGAGGAGCTGGACAGCCAGCTGCTGGATCAGTCTACCACAGGCTGGATGGAGGAAAACGCAGGACAGGTGCAGTACAACGGGGGTGCTGAGGTGAAAATTCCCAAGATGCAGATGAGCGGTCTGGGGAATTATGACAGGGACGGCGGCTTCGCGAAGGGGGCTGTGACCGTGACCTACGAAACAAGAAGGCTGACACAGGACAGAGGCAGAACCTTCCAGCTGGACGCGATGGACGTGGATGAAATGAACTTTGCGCCTACGGCAGGGGCAGTGATGCGCGAATTTCAGAATACAAAGGTGATTCCCGAAATTGATGCTTACCGCTACAGCAAAATTGCGGAGCTGGCGCAGGCGGCAGGCAAGGCGAGAGCATACACCGTGGAGGTGGAGACGATTTTTGAAAACCTGCTGCAGGACATGACTGCGGTGCGAGATACGGTCGGCGATGGGTGCGAAATGGTGATTGCGATGAGCGCGAAGGTGGCAGGCAAGCTGGATTTGGCGAAGGGCGGCAGCCATATTCTGGAAAGCGGCACATTCCAACAGGGGAGCGTGGAGCTGAAGGTAAAGGAACTGGACGGTTGTCCCATTATTCGCGTACCTTCTGCGAGATTCCAGACAAAATATACATTTCTGGATGGCGTGGAAAAGGCAGAGGGCGGCTTTGCGGCGGCAGCGGATGCGAAGGGCATTAACTGGATTATCATGGTGAAGCAGGCACCTGTGGCAATTTCCAAGACAGACGTGACCAGAATTTTTGACCCCATGACCAACCAGAACGCAAACGCATGGAAAATTGACTACAGAAAATACCACGATCTCTGGATTGCGGACAACAGCATGGACGGCGTTTTTGTGAACGTGAGCGCATAAGAAAGGATGTCGGACGGATGAAGGAGAGGATTCCGGAGGAACTGCGGAGGCTAGGCAGAAAGGAGGAAGAAAATCTGCTTGCCTTTGCGGCGGAAAGAAGTGTTTCCATGATGCAGGCATATTGCAACCGAGAGGATTTGCCGAAGGAGCTTTGGAGCGTTGGCGTGGCACTGGCACAGCAGCTTCTGGACGCGGCAGATGTAAAGAGCATCAAGGAAGGGGACGTAAGCGTAACCTTTGCGGAGAGCAGAGCGGAAACGGAATTGTTAGCCGATTTTCGGACGGAGCTGGACAGATTTCGCAGAGCAGACTGGTAAGAAATGAGAAAAGGGGGATGGTTCGCATGAAACGAAGCTTTGAGAAGGCGAAAAAGGCGGTGGAGCGGCTGTTTCGGGACACCTGCTTTGTGGAGACCTTTTCGGAGGAAACGGCGGCGTGGGGCGAAAGCCTGCACGAGAAGGGGGAGGGAGAGACCTTCCCCTGCCGTCTGACGGAAAAGGCAGAGGTCTGCGGCACGGACGGGCTGCTGACACAGACAGAAAAGACGGTGATTCTGCTTTACCCTGCAGAGAAGGAGATTGCGGCAGGGAGTGCGGTGCGGATTCGGCGGGAAAACGGCGCGGAGCGGCGCTACATTGCGGCAGGCGAGAGCCGTATTTTTCTGACGCACAGGGCGGTTGGACTGAGAAGGGATGAAACGGTATGACGGAGGAAATCAGACGAGCGGTGATACAGGCGATTGCGGCGCGGTTTCAGTTGCCCGTATATGGGCAGAGGGTGCCGCAGGGGGCGAAAAAGCCCTGCTTTACGGTGGAATTGAAGGAAACGGAGCAGAAGCGTCTGCTTGGCAGGAGAGCGGCGAGAAAAGCGGTCTTCGAGGTGACGTATTACTGCGGTGAGGAAAAAGCTGCGGCGGCGGAGCGTGCGGAAGCTTTGGACGGACTGTATGAGACTCTTTGCATCATCGGGAGAGAGGAACGCTTTGCGGCAAGCGGTATGCAGGAGGAAAGGACAGAGACGGGCATCCGATTTACGGCGGAATATGAATATCATGTAATGCTGACGGAGGAGACGACGGAGAGGATGGAACGGCTGAAATATAACGGAAAGGAAGCGGTTGGCTATGAAGAAAAAGGCAACATTCAGCAGAGAGCAGCTGAGTAAGAGCAAGACCTTCGGCTATGGGAAGGATCTGGTGCTGGCGGTACTGGAGGACAGGGACTATACGAAGGACGAGGCGGAGAAGGAGATTCAGGCATATCTGACAGGAGAAAGAGAGGGGATTTGATATGGCATTAGGCGGCGGTACATTTATGACACAGAACAAGGTTCTGCCCGGAGCATACATCAATTTTGTTTCCAGACCAAGAGCCATGGGCAGTCTGGGTGAAAGAGGCGTGGTCTGCGTCGGGATGGAGCTGGACTGGGGCAGGGAAGGCATGACGGACATTGCGGCGGCAGAGGGCAGAACGAATTGCAGAGAGCTTTTCGGCTACACCTACCTGAGCGAGGAAATGAAGGATCTGCGTGAGCTGTTTGCGCACGCGAAGGAAGTGAAGCTTTACCGACTGAATGGCGGCGAGAAGGCGAGGATGACGCAGGACGGGCTGACAGTGACAGCGAAATATCCTGGGAAAAGAGGGAACGACATCTGCATCAAGATTGCGGAAAACGTGGACGAAAGCGACTGCTGGGATGTGGAAACGTATTTGGATGCGGAGGTAGTAGATGCACAGACGGTGACAAGGATTGAGGATTTGCGGGAAAATGCGTTTGTGGAATTTGGCGGCACAGGCGGGCTGACCGCGGCGGCAGGCATTTACCTGACAGGCGGCACAACCGCGGCGGCAACGGGGAGCGCATATACGGCATTTCTGGAGGCGGCAGAGAAGGAGGACTTCAATGCACTGGCATACAACGGCGCGGACGAGAAAACAAAAAAGCTGTTTGTGAATTTTACGAAGCGAATGCGCGAGGAGGAAGGCGTAAAATTTGTGACGGTGCTGCATGATTACCCTGCGGCAGACCACGAAGGCGTGATTTCCGTCGGGACGGCGGCAGAGTTGGTTTACTGGACGGCAGGGGCAAGCGCAGGCGCAGAGGTGAACGAAAGCCTGACGAATACAGCCTATGACGGAGAATACGAGGTGGACGCAAAGCTGAAAAAGAGCGACTACATCAAGGGCATCCGGAAGGGACAGCTCCTGTTTTATGAGGAGGACGGCACACTGCGCGTACTGCGCGACATCAACAGCTTTACCTCCTTTGCGGCGGCGAAGAACAGCGATTTTTCGAGCAACAGGGTGGTGCGCGTGTTGGACAGTATTGCAAATGATGTGGCGAATATTTTCAGCAAATATTACCTTGGGAAGCAGAGCAACAATGCAAACGGCAGAAATCTGCTGAAGGCGGAGATTCTGGCGTACCATGAGGAGCTGATGAAGCTGGAGGCAATCGAAGGCTTTACGGCGGATGACATTACGGTGGAAAAGGGCACAGAGAAGCAGGATGTTGTGGTATATGAGGCAATTCAGCCTGTGGATGCGATGGAAAAGCTGTATATGAAGGTTGAGGTTGCATAAGGAGGTATGAGGATGGGCTATTTGAGAGCAAAGGACACAGTGAACGGTGCATTGGGAACCTGCTTTGCCATCATTGACGGCAAGCGGCATGAGCTGATGCAGGTAAAGAATATTCAGGCGAAGGTGAAGAAAACCAGAATGACGATTCCCATTCTGGGGATGACCGCAAAGCAGCAGAAAAGCGGAGGCTGGGAAGGCACAGGGACGATGACGGTATATTATGTGAGCAGTTTGTTTCGCAGAGTGATGGCGGATTATATGAAAAACGGCGTGGACACCTATTTTGAACTGCTACTGACAAATGAGGACCCGACAGGGGATGCCGGCAGACAGACGGTGCTTCTGAAGGATGTGAATATTGAGGAAATGCTGATTGGCAAGATTGACGTGGAGGAAGCGGCAATGGAGGAGGAAATGAAGTTTACCTTTGGCGGCGTGGAGCTTCTGGACAAATTCAATCAGATGTAAGAAATTTTGAAGAACGGGAGGGGCTATTTTGGGACAGGAATGCTTTTACAGAGAGAACAGGCAGGACAGAGCGGAGGAGGAAATTCTTCTGACAGAGCGATTGGCTGAAGGCTGCGGTGAAACGCACTGGCGGATTCGCCCGATGACACAGAGGGAGAATGAGGAAATCTGGAAGCGGTGCGGCGAGGACGAAGGGCGGTATCAGGAAATGATTCTGGCGGAGAGCGTTGTGTTCCCTGATTTGAAGGATGCGGCACTGCAGAACAGCTACGGCGTGATTGGGGCGGAGCGGCTGTTGGCAAGACTGCTGGCGGGGGAATATGACTGCCTGCGGCGAGAGGTGGAGCGCATCAACGGAGGGGAGGATGACGGATGTACCGATTATATTTAAAGCAGAACGGGGAGCAGCTTCTGCTGCCTGTGACACCTGCGGAGATTGAGACGAGGACGGGAAACCGGAATAAGACAGCGTATATTCTGGATTTCGGGGAGATGAATCTGGCGAAAAAGCCGGGACTTACGGAAATCCGCTTTACGGCACTGCTGCCGGGACGGGCATACAGCTTTGTGCAGAC
>ENA-OOZT01001416-OOZT01001416.1-human-gut-metagenome-genome-assembly--contig:-NODE-1416-length-16463-cov-3.071429_pt1 | contig 16463 bp, 16 predicted proteins | sample MGYA00241192_ERZ501407 | MGnify/ENA primary metagenome ERZ501407 (study PRJEB25962, sample SAMEA2042911) | human gut metagenome | biome: human gut; feature: human-associated habitat; material: faeces...
GCGCACTTCCAGCTCGGTAAAGCGGGGGTACTGGTTCCAGATGGCATCGATCACGCGGCCTGCGCGGCGGGTCTGCTGCTGCACAAAGATGCCGGGCTTGGCACCAGTGCCCAGCCGCACCATACCGCCGGAGGGGCGGCGCTTACCGTCCAATACCTGCAGCAGGGTGGATTTGCCGGTGCCGTTGGGGCCCGCAATAATCAGCTTGTCCCCACGGTGGACGACATAATCCAGTGCTTCCAACAGGGTGCGTTCCCCAATGCGGATAGTTAAGCCTTTCATGATGACCAACTCATCATACGGCTCAATATCATACTCAAAGCGGAAATTCAGCTGGTGGGCTTCCGCCTGGGGTGCTTCGGTAATTTCCAGCTTTTCCAGCTGTCTGCGGCGGCTCTGGGCCATTTTGGTGGTGGAAGCGCGCACCAGGTTGCGGTCAATATAATCCTGCAGCTTGGCCGCCTTTTCCACATCGGCATCATGCTGTTTTTGCAGGCGCTCGTCCGCTGCTTCGCGCTGGGGCAGGTAGGCGGAGTAGTTGCCGCGGTAGGTGGTGATGGTTTTACCGCGCAGCTCCCAGATACGGGTACAGACAGAATCCAGGAAGTAGCGGTCATGGCTGACCACCAGCACTGCGCCGCGGTAGGCTTTCAGATAGGTTTCCAGCCAGTCCATCGTTTCCAGATCCAAATGGTTGGTGGGTTCGTCCAGAATCAGAATGTCCGGGCGTTCCAACAGCAAGCGGGCCAAGCGCAGGCGGGTCTGCTCGCCGCCGGAAAGCACCCCGGCCTTTTTCTTCCAGGTATCTGCCGGGAAGCCCATGCCGTTGAGCACCTTTTTGATCTGGGTATCCATATTATAGGCATCCATGGCATCGATCACTGCGTTGCAGGCTGTGATCTTATCCGTAATAGCCGTGTTGTGGTGGTCAGCTGCCAGCTGCTTTTGCAGGGTCTCCAGCTCCGCCATGGCGTCAAGCGCAGGCTGGAACGCAAGGCGCATGGTTTCGTAAACGTCTTTCTCCGGGTCAAGATGACCCGTCTGTTCCAGGTAGCCGCAGGTTGCCCCCGCCGCAAAGGCAGCGTCACCGGCATCGGGCAGGCTTTCGCCGCACAGCACACGCAGGAGCGTGGTTTTGCCGGTGCCGTTTGCACCAATAATACCAATGCGGTCGCCGCGTTCCACACTGGCTGTTACATGTTTTAAGACCTCGTGCTCGCCAAAGCTTTTGCCAAGGTCCTGCAGTTCGATCAGCATAATTTCACACCTTATCGTATCCCTGGCCACTAGGGTGTATCAGAAAAGTCGAAAATATAGTCTATTTCTACAAACACAGCAGGGTTTTGCATTAAAAAGCCTTAAATCCTGCTTGTATTTGCGAAATATCCGTCATGCTCTTTGTTTTCAGATTCACATTAAAGCAGCAGCCAGTTTGTTTTACTCTTCCACCAAAGGGCGCATCAAACCCGAAAATATGCCGCTGCTCAGTTCTTTACCCCGGCAGCGGCACATTCCATTGGTCTGTTTCAGCCCTCGTTCATATGCCGACGGTTGCGCACGCCGACATTTTCCAGTTCTTCCGGCTCCATTACAACGCGGTACAGCTCTTCATAGCTGTGCACCGTATATTTGGGCTGGATGCCGGTTTTATTTTCCTCGTTGGCAAAGTTGACCCAGCAGGTATCGATCCCCGCGTTGATACCGCCCTTGATATCGGCCAGCAGGTCGTCCCCCACCATCAGCACACGGCTGCGGTTGGTCAACCCCAGGTCCCGGATGGCATAGTCCAGCAGCTTGGGCGAAGGCTTTGCCGCACCCACTTTTTCCGAGATATACACACCATCCATAAAGCGGCCAATGCCGGATGCCGCAATGCGGGATTCCTGTACCTGGGTAGCACCGTTGGAAACGATTGCCAGGGTAGCAACTTCACCCAGTTCTTCCAGAGCGGTCAGCGCACCGGGCATCAGATCCGCATGGTTGGCCAGCTCGTTCTCATAAAAGTCGTTCATCTCACGGGCGTTGCCGGCTTCCGGTGTGCCAAGAGCCTGCATCACGCGGCCAAACCGCACCGCAAACAGCTTGCTGCGGTTCAGCTCGCCTTTGGCAAGGCTGTCCCACAGCTGGCGGTTGATCTGGTGGTAGGTTTCCAATGCTTCGGGGCCGTTGGGCATGCCGTAATGCTCTAACGTAATGCCGACCGCAGCACGCTCCGCTGCGTTAAAATCCAGCAGGGTGTTATCCACATCCAGTAAAAGACAAGTATAATTTGCCATAGATTTATTCCTTTTTTCCGGTCTACTCTTGCCGGATATCTGCCGAGGTGCTGCCCTGCCGCCAAAACAATTACTCCGTGTGCTGTGCTTCCGTCCGTTCATCGTCCGTCAGGGCATCGTCAAGGGGTTCTGCGTCAAGGGGCTGGCCCCAGTCAAAATCATAGTTTTCCACACTGCCGTCGGTCACATCGTTCTGGCCGTTATCCGGCTGATAGCCAGCCTCGCAGTCAAAGATAAACATGTGATCACCTCCCGGCTTATGCTATGCCGGGGGCAGGCGCTGTGTGACTGCAATCAGTCTCCGTCGCCAAAGGGGAAGAACGGGAACTGATCGCCCGAATCACTTGGTTCCGGGGTTACCGTGGGGTCCGAAAGGGGTTCCGTTACGTTGATGACAAGCTCTGCATACTGACCATTGTTGGCAGCACGCACGGTATAGCTGCCAACGGTATCCGCGCTGAACTGCACGTTATCGCCGGTTGCACTCCACTGCGGCTTCTGGGCGCAGGTCCAGGTGGTATCCCCCGAAGGATTGCTTACGTTGGCCTGCAGCGTTGTGGTACTGCCTGCCGGCATGGAGCTGACACCGGTGATGTTGACGGTGGTAGCCGGTGCCTGCACATGCACCATCAGTTCCTGCGAAGTATAGGTACCGTTGACTTCCAGCCCGGCCTTGATGCGGTAATCTCCGGTGGCATTCGGCGTAAAGGTATAACTGGCGCCATTCTGCATCAGGTCATCGTTGACCGACCACTGCACACCGCTATTATCATAGCTCTTACCGCCCAAGGTGACACTGGCGTTGATGGTCAGGGATTCACCCTGCTTGATGGTGCTTTCGCCCTGATCCAGGTTGATCTGCACACGGGCATCGTTGAACATTGCCGTCACGGAAATATCCTTGGTCGCGCTGTCCACACGGGTAGCGGTGGTCAGGCCATCGCTCCACTTATAGAACGTATAGCCGTCCGCCACAGCGGTAATGGTCACGGTCTGCTTTTCGGCTGCGTCCATTTCGATGGAAGTTACGCCGCTCTGGTCATTGCCCTGCAGGGTGCCCTTGCCTTCTTCCACCAAGTATTGCAATTTGAACTTTGTAGGGGTCGCCGAAGGCGTGGGCTCCGTGGCGGCTGCGCTGCCGCCAGCCTGCTCAGTACGCTGCGGAATATCATCCGTGTTGGGGCGGGTATCCGCAGTATCGTAAGCATGATTGCGCAGGTAGTTCAGCACCACATTCGCGCCGGATGTGCTGAAGCCATTCTGTTTGTTGTTCAAATAGGCTGCTTCGGCATAGCCGCTGTTGCTGTCTTTCAGTGCTTCGGCCAAGTTCAGGTATTTATAGCCTTCATCATTGCACATCTTCGCCAATTCCTGGTTGAACTGGTCGATCATCAGCTGCGTTTTGGCGGCATCAGATGCATTTTTTGCCACAGGCGGAATGGCACAGACAATGACATCGCAGTACTGGTACGCACCGGTAATTGCGATGACAGCCTGCTTATAGTTACGGGCAAAATTATCATAGGAAAGGCTGCCGTCCAGATCGTTGCTGCCCAGCAGCATGACCACGCGGCGGGGTTTCATTTTGGATACCGCCTGCGGGACGGTATAGGCGCTGGAATCCCCCGCAAAGTAAACGCAGGCATCGTTCAGCAATGAGCTGACGGTCAGGCCGTCCTTGCCTGCAAACTGATCCAGCGTGATGACTTTATCGTCATACAGGGACTTGGCAAACTGATCCCCCACAAACAGCGTGGAGGAGACATAATCGGTGCCTGCATCAGAGGTTTTGGCCAGCACGGACCCCAGCGAAGTATCCAGCGGATAGGCCTGCGGGTCATAGCGGCCGCTGCCGCCCAGCGACAGCTTGCCCGGCAAAACCCAGGATGCAATAAATGTAAGGATGACAGCCAGCACACATACTGCCAGAACAGCACATGCCTTGCGCTGGGTTGGGCTGAAGGATGCCCGGCTGCCGGATGTTTTGCGGCTCATAATGTTCGTTTCTCCCTTTGTTCCTTATGTAGGATGCGCCCGCGGGCCGGGTTGGTTCCGGCGGCGGGCTGTGCCCGGCAGCGCTTTGCACCGCGCGGGGTTCAGCCCAGAATATACTGGGTCAGTTCTTCACAATTTTGCGCCAGCAGCACCGGATTCCAGGATTCCATTTCTTCCCTGCTACCATAGCCGTACAGCACGGCAGCAGCGGGCAGCCGGTTGTTGACTGCGCCCTGCATATCATCCTGGCGGTCCCCCACCATCAGGATGCGTTTGCCCGCCAGGCGTGGGTCCTGCAGCACAAGGCGGATCACATCCGTCTTGTTGTCCACACTTTCGTCCATGCTGGCCCCGCCAATGCGGTCAAAATAGTCAAACAGCCCCTGCTCTTTCAGGATGGGTGTTACAACTTCGACCGGTTTGCAGGTTGCCGTTGCCATGTACAGCCCGGCATCTTTCAGGGTATCCATCATCTGACGCACCCCGGGGAACAGGCTGCACTGGTGGCTGCCAACTTCCTCGTAATGCACGCGGTAATACTCCACGGCCTGCTCCACCTCGGCATCCGTTGCAAAGTGCTGGGCAAAGCTCCAGCGCAGCGGAGGGCCAAGGTAGCTGGAACAATCTATCGCATCCGGGTCAAGGCCCATTTTGCGGAACGCATAGGCAAAGCAGTTAAAAATGCCCGGCCGGGAATGGATCAATGTTCCATCAACATCAAATAAAACGGCGTCGTAACGCTGCATCCAAAATACCTCCTGCGGAAAGGCGGTGCTCCCTTTATACAGTCCTGATAACTTCCCATGGCGCTTGCGGCCGCGTTGTTTATGGCTGCTCTCCCGGTGTAAAGCACACTCACTTTACATCCTTTCCAAGAGCCTTGGCCGCATACCATGCAGAGAAAACAATGAACTCTCCCGGGTTCTTTATGTTCTCTTTTGGTGTATACGGAACCGAAAACAGACGATCCGATACTCTGCCGTCTGTCAATTCCGTCATAATATACAGTTGTATTATATCATAATTGTCAAGGTTTGAAAATGACTTCACGGAAATTTGATAATTTGCCCCTTCTTTCCTGCTCCAAAAGACAAAAAAGCCGCTGCAAACCGGTAAAATCCGGCCCACAGCGGCAGTTAAATGGTATAAAACTTATCCAAATCCGATCCTGTACGCAATCTTATCAGGAAAGGATCATGCGGTCATTGGCTTCGCCGCCAGCCTGCTCAAAGCGCTGCAGCAGATCCGATACTTCCAACTTTGTCTTTTCTTCGCCGCGCACATCATAAATCACATGGCCTTCGTTCATCATGATCAGGCGGTTGCCATAGCGGATGGCATCGCGCATATTATGGGTGATCATCAGGGTGGTCAGGTGGTTTTCCTGCACGATCTTGTTGGAAATTTCCAGCACCTTGGCGGCGGTCTTGGGGTCCAGGGCTGCGGTGTGCTCGTCCAGCAGCAGCAGCTTGGGCTTTTTCAGGGTCGCCATCAGCAGGGTGACTGCCTGGCGCTGGCCGCCGGAAAGCAGACCGACCTTGCTGGTCATGCGGTCCTCCAGGCCCAGGCCCAGGGTTTTAAGCAGCTCATGGTACTCGGCATTTTCCTTTTTGGTAATACCAATGCGCAGGGTGCGGCCCGCACCGCGGCGGGCGGCCAGGGCCAGGTTTTCATCAATCTGCATCGTGGCGGCGGTGCCCATCATGGGGTCCTGGAACACACGGCCAATGTAAGCGGCGCGCTTGTGCTCCGGCAGGCGGGTGATATCCTTACCATCAATAATGATCTTGCCCATATCCACCGGCCACACACCGGCAACAGCATTCAGCATGGTGGACTTGCCCGCACCGTTGCCGCCGATTACGGTGACGAAATCGCCGTCTTCCAGTGTCAGGTTCAAATCATTCAGGGCAACCTTCTGGTTGACCGTACCGGGGTTAAAAGTCTTGTAAACGTTTTTGATCTCAAGCATTGCTGCTGCCGCCTTTCTTTACCGCAACGCGGGTGAAGTATTTTGCTTTCCAGTATGGAACCGCAAGGAAGATGGCGACCACGATGGCGCTGAGCATTTTGAGCAGGTCGGTATCGATCTTGAACCAGATGCAGATCTGCATAACAATGTAGTAGATGACGCTGCCGATGCCAACGCTGAGCAGCTTGAGCGCAAAGTTGCGAAAAATCTTGCTGAACACGGCTTCACCGATAACAACGGCAGCCAGGCCGATCACGATAGCACCGCGGCCCATCTGGACATCAGCAAAGCCCTGGTACTGGCTGAGCAGCGCACCGGAGAATGCCACCAGACCATTGGAGAGCATCAGGCCCAGCACAATGTTGAAATTAGTGTTGATGCCCTGCGCCCGCGCCATATTGGCGTTGCAGCCGGTAGCGCGGATGGAGCAGCCAAGCTCGGTGCCGAAGAACCAGTACAAAATAGCGATAACAACCACCATAAGAACGGCCACGATCAGGATGGTATTGCGGTAAAACGGAACGCCTTTGATATAACGCAGGGATACCAGCAGGTCATATTTGTCCACGTTGATAGCCTGATTGGCTTTTCCCATGATTTTCAGGTTGACCGAATATAGGGACAACTGGGTCAAGATACCGGCAAGGATGGCCGGAATGCCCATAAGCGTGTGGAACAGGCCGGTCACCAGGCCAGCCAGCAGGCCAGCACCAAACGCCAGCAGCAGGGACAGCCAGACGTTCATGCCGGAAGTCATACACATGATACAGACCGCACCGCCAAGGCCCAAGGTGCCGTCTACCGTCAGGTCGGCAACATCCAGGATGCGGAAGGTAAGGTAAACGCCAATCGCCATAATGGCCCAAATCAGGCCCTGCGCCAATGCGCCCGGCATGGCATTGAACAATGTTGCAATGTTCAAGAGATCGTCAACTCCTCAAAAAAAGATATAGTCTTTTTAATTATATCAAAAAATCGCGGGAAAGAAAAGCCTTTTCCGCGATTTTTGTATTAAAGTTACCTGCATCAAATCAAAGCAGGCCGTTCTGGCTGTTTAGCCTTCGTATGCCACATAATCATCCGGGATGGTGATGCCCAGAGCTTCGGCAATGGTCGGGTTGTATTCCTTAGTGAACTCCGGAGCGTACTCAATGGGCATCTCCTCAACCTTGCTTTCGCCGGTCAGGATCTTGGCGGCCATCTTACCGGTAGCAACGCCCAGGTCATAGTAGCTGATGGACAGGGTAGCAACGCCACACCCGCTCATGATGCCTTCCTCGCCTGCAACGACAGGCACACCGGCGGGCTGGCAGATGTTATTGACGATCTCAGTGTTGTTGGCAACGGTGTTATCGGTGGGAACATAGATCACATCGCTGGCATCGGCAGCGCTCTGGCAGACGGTGGCCAGATCGTTGGAGTCAGAGAATGCGTAATACTCGCAGGTGTAGCCCAGTTCTTCCAAGCTGGCCTTTACGGTATCAACCTGATACTGGCTGTTTGGTTCGGCGCTGCAATACAGCAGACCAACGGTCTTTGCATCGGGGAACAGTTCCTTGATGATTCCTGCTTGCTCATCCAGAGGAGCCAGGTCGCTGGTGCCGGAAATATTGGTGCCGACAAGGCCATCGAAGTCATCAATACCCAGTGCCACGCCGTACTCGGTAACAGAGGTGCCCAGAACCGGGATGGTGTTGGTGCCGGCCTGTGCAGCCTGCAGGGCGGGGGTTGCGTTGGCCAGGATCAGGTCAACATTATCAGAAACAAAGCCATTGATGATGGTGGTGCAGGTGTTGGAATCGCCCTGGGCGTTCTTTTCCTCAAAGGTAACGGCATCGCCGAGCTGCTCGGTCAGGGCATCCTTAAACCCTTGGGTTGCAGCGTCCAAAGCAACGTGCTGCACCAGCTGGCAGATGCCGACCTTGTAGGTCTGGCCGTCAGCAGCGGCGGTATCGGAAGCGGCGGTGGATTCTGCGGCAGAAGAAGCGGTGCTGTCCGCGGCCGATGCAGCAGAGCTTGCTGCAGTGCTGCCACAGGCAGCAAGGGAAACAGCCAGGCAGCCGACTGTCAAAATAGAAAGTGCTTTTTTCATGGTATCTTCCTCCCAAATCTATGCATCGCTCACCGGCATCCACTATGCTGCATAGCCTTGGGTGGGTGTCCTCTCCGAAAAGCGATTTAGTGATTTAAAGTATAGCATCAATCGTATTCCCCTGCAAGATACAATCCGCCAAATCGCGGCGCTTTAGAGCGCTAAATTTCCACATTTTGCACAATTTTAACAAAAAAGCACACCCTGCGTTCTGCCTTTGGGGCATTCGCACAGGGTGTGCAGTATCAATAAGACTTATAAAATGATATTTTTCTCTGTTTCAGCAATCGGGTGCTGGATTGCTTTTGTGTTCCTTGCCGTTTTGGCCTCATTTATGCAAAGATTGCCGCTTCGGTCTGGTTCAGGATGCGGATAAACGCCTCTCGCGTATCCGCCATACGCAATTTTTCCGTCAGGCGGTGGTCGCTGAGGAGGTTGACAAGGCGAGCCAAAATCAACAGGTGGTCGCTCTGGCGGTCCGGCGGAACCGCAACCATAAAGATCATATCCACCAGCTTGCCGTCCGCTGCGCCCCAGTCCAGCCCGCGGGTAAGGGTCAGCGCGGCCAGCCCAAGCGAGGCAACGCCCGCATTGCAGGCATGCGGGATGGCAAGCCCTTCCCCAATGGCGGTGGTGCCGCCCGCGCGTTCACGCTCACACACGGCTTTATAGTAGGCGGTACCGTTGGTGATCACGCCGTTGCTCTCCTGAAGTTCCACCAAGGTTTCCAGCGCCGTCTGCACACTGGGCATCTCGGCATGCAGCATCACACTGTCACGGTTCAGTAAACGGCTGACTCTCAGCTGTGTCTGCTCACTTTCCCTGTGTTTCATACGCCCTCCACCTTGCTGATCAGCTTGTAAAGGAACTCGCCCACCGCGCCGCCGGTGCAGTCGCAGTTGGTCACTTCGTTGGCCGCTGCTTTTACTTCGGACGGCGCATTGGCCACAGCCACGGAATAGCCCGCTTTTTTCATGATTTCGAGATCATTATAATAGTCACCGATCACGATGGTTTTTTTGATGTTCTCGTTCAGGATATGGCAAAGCTCTTCCATTCCGGCTGCTTTGCTGATGCCGGAAGGCATAATTTCCAAGTAGATCTGGTTGGTAGGCAAAAAGTAATTATCCCGGCCAAAGTACCGCGTTTTGGCGTACTGTCCCGCTTTGCGGATCGTTTCCGGATCCCCGGCAAACACCACCTTCAGCCAGCCATCCGGCACATTTTCCAGCGGGCAGGCCACGCTTTCCATGTGTTCATCCACCTGGTGGGCGTGGGTATAGCTGCTGGCGTGAACAACATACATCTCCCCCGCACCGGCCATGACCTCTACACCAATCTTCGGGAATTTTTGCAGCATATCGGCAATGGCGGCAGCGGCCTGTTCCTGATTCAGGCAGGAGCGACGCAGCACACGGTTGGTCTGGAAATCATACAGCAGCGAACCATTGCAGGAGATTGCTGGCAGCGAAAGCTCGATATCGCCCAGCGCCGCGCGGATCGACTCCGGCGGACGGCCGGATGCGACGGTAAAGCGCCCACCCATGGCGGTAAACAACCGGATGACGCTGCGGTTGCAGGCGGGAATGCCCTCCTTTGCAGTCAGCAGGGTGTTATCCATATCACAAAAAACCAGATAATCACTCAAACGCTCCATGGCGGCTTTCCTTTCTCAGACGGTTTAAGTAGTCCTGAAACCAGTCAGGCAGTGAGCTGTCAAACTGCATCCATTCCCCGGTGGCGGGGTGCACAAAGCCAAGCTCCTTGGCGTGCAGGCACTGACCGTTCAGGCTGCGGATACAATTTTTTGGCCCATACACGGCATCCCCAGCCAGCGGGTGGCCAATGGACGCCATATGCACCCGAATTTGATGGGTGCGGCCTGTTTTAAGCTTGCATGCAATGTAAGTAAAGTTGCCGAACCGTTCCAGCACCTGCCAGCTGGTGTAGGCATATTTGGAGTTCTGCTGGGTCACGGCCATCTTTTTGCGATCCTTAGGGTCGCGGCCGATGGGGGCTTCCACAAAGCCGGTATCCTCTTTCAGGTTGCCATACACCACAGCGTGGTACACCCGATGGATAGAATGCACGCTCATCTGTTCGGTCAGTGCCTGGTGGGCGGCGTCCGTTTTTGCAACGACCAAAAGGCCGCTGGTATCCTTATCAATGCGATGCACAATTCCGGGGCGTTTCTCCCCGTTAATGCCGCTCAGCTCGTCTCCGCAGTGAAACATCAGCGCATTGACCAATGTGCCGCTCGTATGTCCGGGAGCCGGATGCACCACCATCCCCTGCGGCTTATTCACCACGATGACATCCGCATCCTCATATAAAATATCCAGCGGGATATCCTCCGGCAGAATTTCAACCTCCTTTACCTCAGGCACCTCTACATCAATGATGTCCCTCTCCCGCAGCTTATAATTTGCTTTTGTCCTTCCGCCGTTCAGCGTGATATGCCCTTCCTCAATCAGCTTCTGCACGCCGCTGCGCGAAAGATTTTCCATGGCATCTGCAAGAAAAACGTCAATTCTTGTCCCAACGTCCTCCTGCTCCGCCCCAAAGGTAAAATATTCCATTTCATTCATCCTTTTTCTTCTTCAAATCCAAATCCTCATCCTTTAGCACAAATACAATCAGAAGCACCATCAGGATGACCCCTGCGACAACATAAATATCTGCCACATTAAACACAGGCCAGTCAAAGAAGGTGAATTCAAAAAAATCCACCACATAGCCGCGGCATACGCGGCCAATAATATTGCCGACCGCGCCCGAAAGCACCAGTAAAAGTGCCGCGCGCAGGGGAAGATATGCCTTCTTTTTCGGCAGTGTGCGGTAAAAATAAATCAGCGCACCGGCAATTACGCCTGTCAGCACCAGAATCAGCCACCTCTGCCCTGCAAGCATCCCGAAGGCAACCCCTCTGTTTTCCACAAACGTCAGGTCAAGAAAGCCGTCCACCACCGTCATGCTGTGAATCGGCTTCAGGCTTCCCAATGCCCAGAGCTTTGTTCCCTGGTCTAATAAAATCAGCAGTATCGTTATCAAAATCGGTATCATATTCAATCCCCCTTTCGGAAGATTTTTGCATTATACAAAACGAGCCACGGCAAGAAGACCCCGCCGCAGCTTGTCTGTTTTTTATTTTGTTTCCTGTGCCTTTGCTTCTTTTTCTGCCAGAACCTCGCCCTTGTCCAGCAGCTCGATTTCTGCATAAAGCAGCAGCTTGATTCTTGTTTTCATCAGTTCGTAGCGGCTTTCCAGTCCGGAAATCTTCTGTTCCAGCTCATACGCCTTTGTTCTTGCGGATGCCAGAATATCCTCTGCCTGCTGCTTCGCACTGTTGATGATGGCATCGCCATCTGCTTTTGCCGCCGCCTTTGTTTCCTCCGCAGCTGCCTCCGCAAGGCTTAATGTACGTTCAATGGATTTTTCGAGATGCTTCAACCGGTCGGTATCCTCAGCCACAGCCTCTGTCTTTGATTTTTCCTTCTGGCTTTCCTTATACAGCTTCTCATAGTCCTCATAGATGTCATCCAAAAAGGTATCTACTTCTTCGGGGGAATAGCCTACAGCTACCTTCTTAAAGTCCTTGGTTGCGATATCGTTCGGTGTGATCACGAAAAAACCTCCTTATACATATTTTTCAATTTCCAATCCGATTCTGTCTTTTTTGGTTCTGCCGCCGATTTCCTTCACGCGAAACCGCCCGAAGCCGCGCAGGCTCACCAAATCCCCTTCCTTTAACAGATGGGATGTGCTTGTTACAATATTCCAATTCACCTGTGCCTTTTCCGCATGGATGAGCGTCTGCGTTTTCCCTCTTGCCAGATGAAATGCCTCACTTGCCACCGCATCTAGCCGCATGGATGTCACCGTTAAGCGTCTTGCCTCCGTCTGCCTTTGGGGAATGTCCTCCGCCTGCTCCGTTTCCTCCGCCACTACCGCGGTTCTGGAAACCTGCTCCAGCACAGCCGTTATGTATGGCGAAATTTCCTCCGCCACAAAGCAGACCGCCGTATCCTCCGCCACCAGAATATCGCCCACCTTGCCGCGGTCAATGCCCAGCCCAAGGAGGGAGCCGAGATAATCTCTGTGGCTCAGATCCGTCTGTCCGAATTTTTTACTTTTTCTTCTGATTTTTACAATTTTAATCGGGAATTCCTCTGCCGCAAGCGGTTCTGTAAAAAAGCCCATCATCTGCCGCTCGCAGTCCTCCGTTCCGCCGAAAAGCGTAATCTCCAGCTCCCGAAGTCCCTGCAGCCGTTCCCGAAATCTTGCACATTTTGCCCGATCCATGAAATCCGTGAACGCAGGCTCTCTGCGCTTCATCGCAAAAATCGCCTGATCCAGCGCCTTTGCAAACAGCAGCCGCTCCTCGCCCTCCGGTACGCTTTTCAATAATGCCTGTCTGTCCATGGCATCAGAACATCCGAATGGCTGCAACCAGAAGGGTCTGCACCAATCTCATCAGGATTAACGCAAAAATAGGGGAAAAATCAAGCCCCATGCCGCCGCCGAGCGGGGATTTATCTACCATATTTCTCACAGGCCCCAGAATCGGCTCTGTCAGCTGATACAGCAAACGCCCAATGCTACTGTTGTAGCCAACGCCGAAGGGCAGCCAGGAAAACAGGATACGCACGAAGATGAGAATTTCCAATACATAGAAAAACACACCAATCGCACTAATCAGCAATGCCTGTATACTATTCAATCCGCAAAACCACCTTTATCTGGCATTTGTCCCGTTCATCCAAGGGAGCAGAACGCCTTTTGTTTTTAATTCTTCTTTAAAATCACCGGAAATATCCACATTTTCGGGTGCAATAATAAAAATATTATTGGCTACGCGCTGAATGGAACCCTCCAGAGAATAGCAGGTGCCGCTCAAAAAGTCCATAATGCGCTGCGCAATGGGGTATTCCACCTTTTCCAGATTGACTACAACAGGACGTTTGGTTTTAATCTGGTCACAGATTTCCTGTGCATCCTCGTAACATTCAGGCTTGATGATAACTACCTGCATCTGTACGCTTGTGTTCACGCTGTAAATCTGGGGATTTGCCGCGTTCTTCGGAGCCGCCTTACGGGGCGCAGGTGCGCTGTATTCCATCTCTCTTGCGTCACGCAGACCATAATTCTCTCTTACGGGTGCAGGGGCAGGTGCCGCTGTATCGTAATCATCCTCATAGTAATCATCATCGTCTTCATATTCGCCAAACATTAAGTCTTTCATTCTGTCAAAAATCTTCGCCACAATACGTTCCTCCTAAGCTGTTTCTATTGCTCATCCTTTGTTGGGATAATATCTTTCTCCGAAAATACCTGTGCCCACGCGGACAATGGTCGCACCCTCTTCGATGGCAACCTCGTAATCGCCCGTCATCCCCATGGATAAGGTATCCATCTTTATATTATCAATTTTTTTCCCGTTCATGTCAACCAGTAATTCTCTCATTTGACGAAAAACTTCTCTGTTTTCCTCCTGATTTTCAACAAAAGGCGCAACCGTCATCAGCCCACGCACGCGAATATGCTGCATTTTCGCAATCTCTCTGAGCAGCGCTTCGGTATCCTCCGGCTTCACGCCGAATTTGCTTTCCTCCGCTGCCATGTTCACCTCAATCAGAATATCCATCACAATATCCTTCTGTGCCGCGCGCTTTTCAATTTCCTCCGCCAGCTTCAGGCTTTCCACAGAATGAATCATATCCACCTTATCAATGATATATTTCACCTTGTTTGTCTGCAAATGCCCGATTAAGTGCCAGTGGATTCTCTCTCCCTCCGGCGCATATTCCATCATCGGCTCATATTTTTCCATGATTTCCTGCACCTTGTTTTCGCCCAGAGAAAGACACCCTGCCTGCACCGCCTCGCCAATCAGCTCCACAGGCTTTGTCTTGCTGACTGCCAACAGAAGTACGTCCTCCGCCGTTCTGCCGCTTTTTTCTGCGGCTGCCGCAATTTTTGCTCTCACATTCTGAATATTTTCAACTACGCTCATATTTCTGCCTTCTTTCTATCTCTTTATCCATCCGGACGCTTAAAAAACGCTGTCGCCCTCCTTGATATTTTTTGCATCGGAAACAATCGTATCGTATGGCTGCAGCCCCGTTGTGCTGCCTGCCTGCACGATGGCGTATTCCTGATTCTGTTCCACAACATCAATTACAACAAACTTCGCGATGGAGCTGTTTGCCACATAAACCCCTGCGTGCGGCAGCAGCTCGGAAAGCGTTACCTGTGCGGCATCCTCGCCTGTACCCTGCAGCACAACGTCGCCTGTTTTCAGTCCGCTGTCCTCCAATTCAATGTAAACCGCATCCTCATCGCTCGTCACAGCGGTAATGTCGGTAAATTTCGTGCTGCTTCCCTTCACAAGCAAAACACCCGTATTGCCCATGCTTTCCGTCAGACAGCTTCTGGGGATTTTCAGCAGGGATTTTTCCACAATCGCATCATTGGGAATCTTCAGACCCTCTGTCACAGTCCCCTCTAAGCTGAAGGAAATCGTGCGGCTTTCCATGAAGTCCTCCATGTGCTCATAGCTTGAGAAAACAACCTTCGTCTGCTTATCTCCTGCGGTGAGGCTTTCCACATCTACGCTGATTTTGTAGGTTTCTTCCTCGGTCATCATATTCAGGGTACGGCTTGTCTTCCCTGCCTCCCAGCCTGCTACGGCGTTGTTCGGCAGATATGCAACCACATACCACTTGTTATCCGTAATAATCTTAAAGAGCGGATCGCCCTTGGCAACGCTTTTCGCCTTGGAGATATACTGTGTCTTTGCATCCCCGATCTGCTTTTCCGTTACCTGCTCCGCCTTGTCTGGTGTCAGCTTTTTCTCCATCCCGTCATAGCTCAGACAAAGCACACCTGCCTCCGATGCCGTCAGCGCACTTTGGTTCTGCGCCAGCTGCTGCTCGTACACATTTCTTTCCTCTGTCAGCTGTGAAAGGCTGTCCACATTCTCTGTCAGCCAGATTTCGTTTCTCTGATCCATAAAGGAGGTTACCTGGCTTTTCAGCGTATACATATAGGAAAGGCTCGACCGCATGGAACGCCCTGCATAGGCATCCACCGTCCGGCTCACGTTATCCTCCAAACGGGAAATATCCTCCGAAAAGGCAGATAAATCCGTTCTTGCCTTCTGACTTTTCAGAATATCCTTATCAATCTGGTTCAGCTTGCTTTCCAGCGCATCCGTTGAATCCGTATCCTTTACCGTGCAGACCACTGCGCCCTTCGGCACATAGTCCCCCTGCGAATACTGATAATACGGCTGTCCGTCTCTGGTGCTGTCCACCACATATTCCTCCCGAAGGATCAGCCCCGTATAAACCTCAGGCGTATCAATCGTGCCGTATGCCACCGTTTCCACATCAATATCAGAGCCCTTTATCGCAAGGCTGCCAATCTGCCCCACCAGATACAGCGCAATGATTGCAAATACAAGCAAAGGCATCATCATGTGGCTGCCCCTTCTTCTCTGCCTGTGCTTCTTCCTCTTTGCAGGATGCGGTGTCTGCGCATAGCCCATCTGCGCCTGCTGCCATTCGCGTGCCTGTCTCTCCGCCTGCGCCTGTCGTCTCTGCCGTTCTCTTTGCAGATTGTAGACATTGTCCCTTGTGGGATAACGGTTCACAGGTGCCTCCGGTCTGGGCGGTCTTCTTTTTTTTCTATTCCCTGAGGAACCTTTTTTCATGGGAATCCCCCTGTTCCTTTTCTTCACTCGCCCCATATTGCGGGCATAATACCATAAGTAATTTTGATTATAATACAAAAAAAAGAAAAGGTAAACCTCCCTAATCGAACTCTAAGAAAAATCTTTTCAAAAGACGGCTGGCAAATGCGTTCCTTCTTTGTTATAATGTATAAACAGAAAAACAAATAGGTGGTGATTGCATGAAACCCATTGAAGCATTAAAATCCGCAAGAAATACTTATATCTGCCATCAGGTGAATCGCGTCCGATTGCCCGATTTTGAAGAAAACCGCTTTGTCCGCCGCCATATCACCTTCCACGGACGTGTACAAAAGGTCGGCTTTCGCATCGAACTGGCGCAGATGGCAGAAAGACTGGAGCTGACCGGCTGGGGAAAAAATGCCGAAAATGGGG
>ENA-OOZT01001418-OOZT01001418.1-human-gut-metagenome-genome-assembly--contig:-NODE-1418-length-16437-cov-2.528324_pt1 | contig 16437 bp, 7 predicted proteins | sample MGYA00241192_ERZ501407 | MGnify/ENA primary metagenome ERZ501407 (study PRJEB25962, sample SAMEA2042911) | human gut metagenome | biome: human gut; feature: human-associated habitat; material: faeces...
GCGGCCGTCGCCGCGTAGGTCTTGCCGTCCCACGAGGTGGTGACTTTCACGGCCTTGCCGGGTTTGGCCCTGCCCCAGATTTTCACATCGCTCTGTTGCTGCAACACCATGTTGTCGGTGAAGATCGCCGGGAGCGTGACCTTGGCGGAGAGCTGCAGGGGCAGCACGGCCGCCAGCAGGAAAAGGGTTCGTTTGAGATTCATGACAACTTCGGATTAGTAGACGAAATATTTTTTGTTGGTACCGTTCACCTTGTTGATGGCCGGCACGATGATCTTCTCCATGACCTTATAGCCCTCGCCGTTGGGATGGCATCCCTCGGGCGAATATTCCGGGAGCATGGCATTGTCCTTGTCGGCCATCGCCGAGAAATAGTCGACATACTCCACGCCCTCGGCCGAGTCCGCATACTTCCTGAGCATCGCGTTGAGCTTAGGGATGATCTTCCCGGGCTCCACCTGCGGCCGCCAGTTGTAGCGCACGCACGGCGTGACGGAGCACAGCAGCACCTTTATCCCGTTGAAGCGCGCCAGCTCGCACATCGAAACGATGTTCTGGTAGGTATTTTCCAGGGCGATGTACCCGTTGTTCATCGCAATGTCGTTCGTCCCGGCCATGATCGCCACGCACTGCGGGTGCAGTTCGATCACGTCCTGGCGGAAGCGCACCAGCATTTCCGACGAGGTCTGCCCGCCGATGCCGCGGCCCAGGAAGTTGTTTTTCTGGAAGAACTCCGGGTGCTGGTTGAACCACCCCTCGGTGATGGAGTTGCCCATGAAAACCACGTCGGGGCGCACGTCGCCCAGCGTTTTGTTCACCTGGGCATAGGCCCTGAGCCCCGCCCAGTCCCGGTAGAGGAGGTCGGAATAGGCCTGGCCGAAAACAACGCCCGCCCCAAACAGGCAAAGCGCACATAACAAGATCAGTTTTTTCATTTCCGCAAAATATTAGATCGGTTCCACAAAGTTAAAAATTATCCGTCCGGAACGGCACTACGGGCTGCCCGAAGGCATCCCACAGGCGGCCGACGCTGCAATTCTTGAAATTATAGCGCAGGTACACGGGGCTGCCCACGTCGTAGTTCGAGACATAGAGCACCGTGGGGTCGGGGCGCCGGCGCACGGCCTTCGCGGGGCGGAACACCCCGTCGCTGCCGGCCAGTTCGAAGCCCTCGATCTCGCCCTTGACGAGGAACCCGCAGTCGCTGCCGTCGAAATGCACCCTCACGACACCGCCTTCGAGCACCTCCATCGACCTGAACCGCGGCCCGATGGTCTTGACCGCATCGCCGTAGCCGTAGTCCCGGCTCAGCGCCCAATAGGCCAGACGCCGCGCGATGGGCTCCTTCTGGCTGGGATGCACGTTCCACGTCTCGTAGTCGTAGACCAGGTCGTTGGTGCAAACCATACCCACGTTGTCGGTCATGTCCATCACCCGCGCCTGCTGCTCGCGCACCAGCGCCTCGTTCACGTTCTGCTCGCCGTCCTCATGGGGTGCGATCTCGACGTAGTAGAACGGCTTGCGTTCGCCGCCCCACAACTCCCGCCAGTGGTCGATCATCGCCACCATCTTGTCGGCGTAACAGGTGCTGCGCCCGACATTCGAGCAGCCCTGATACCAGCAGAACCCCTTGATCGCAAAGTTATGCAACGGGTAAATCATCCCGTTGTAAAGGATTTCGACCGTATTCATGCCGCTCTGCCCCTCGCGCGTGGCGACCGACGCCGGGTCGAAATCGGCGAACCCGCGTTGCAGCGACGCCGGGAACCACGCTTCGATCCACGTGCCGCCGCAACTGCTGTTGATGATCCCCACGGGGACGTTCAGCGCCCGGCGGAGGTTGCGGCCGAACAGGTAGCCGATGGCGCTGAAGGTCTTGACGCTCCCGGGCGAGGCTTCGCACCAGGCACCCGTCACATCCTCCCGGGGACGAAGCCCGCCGTCGATTTTCACCGAGAAGAGCCGCACGTCGGGGTACTGCGCACTTTCGGCGATGATCTCCTGCGCATGTTCGATCGGGCAGTCGCGGCCTCCCTGCACGGGGATCTCCATGTTGGACTGCCCCGAGCAGAGCCACACCTCGCCGATGAGGATATTCTTCAGCACGACGGGTTCGCCGTCGCCGTCGCCGAGGGCGATGCTGCGCGGCTCGAACAAGGCGGCCGGGGTTGCGACCGTCACGCACCAGCGTCCCTTCTTGTCGGCCTGCGTCCGTACGGCGCCGCACCACGAGGGTGCGACGCTGACTTCGGCCTCGGGCGCCGCCCAGCCCCAGAGCTTCACTTCGCAGGACTGTTGCAGCACCATGTTGTCGCCCACGATGGCGGGCAGCTTGATTTTCGCTTCGGACGGCGCCCATGCCGCGCACAGCAGGAGCACCAGCGCACAAAACCTTTTCATACCTGCAATCAATCGTTATAGGGCCTTGCGACCAGTTTGTAGGTATCCTCCCCGAGCAGCGACTCGTCGATCTCGATGTCGACCTTCCGGGTCTCGCCCCGCAGCAGCGTGAAGTAGTTGTCGTCCATGATGACCGGCAGTATCTGCTCCCCGGTCGAGGCGTAGACCGGCATGAGGCGCACGGCGAACGCCACGCTGCGGCCCCGGTTCGTGACGGTCGCGCGGATGATGCGCTTGCCGTCCACCGTTTCGGCTTTCGTGCGTACATCCAGTTTCGCGGGTTCGAGGTCGTTCAGCGCACGGTAGTCGCCCAGGCGGTTCGAACGCCAGTAGAAATTCTCCGAGAGCAGGTTCCCAGCATCGTCGGTCAGCCGCAGGCGGATGAAATGCACGGGCGAAAGTTCTTCGGCCGGGGTTTCCGGGCCGTAAAGCTCCATTTCGAAGAGCACCAGCTGCCAGTCGTCGTGGGGCGCCGTGCCCTGCAACTTGACATAGCGCGCCGTCACGGGGTCGATCCGGATCTGGTCGATGGGCGTGCTGGACTTGCCGCTGGTGTAGACCGTCCGCCACGTTGAGGCGTCGTCCGACGCGAGTATCTCGTATGCTTTGGCCGCTTCGCTCTCCCACGTCAGGACGATGTCCGAAAACTCGGTGGGCGCGCCCAGGTCTACCATGACCCACTGCTCACCCGGGCCGCCCGAGCGCCACGAAGAGCCCGTATTGCCGTCGGTGACGGACTTGGCGGCATGCGAATCGTCATTCTCCGACGACGAGGCGACGGTTTTCTTACCCCGTGCGAGGTTGCGGTCTTCGGGGAACGGCAGCGTCATCACCTTGACAGCCGTATTGGGCAGCGACGACAGGGCGGCCCGCTGCGCGTAGCGCTTCACCTCGCTGCCGTCCATATTGTAGACCGCCGCCGTGGCACGCAGGCCGTTGTAGGCCTCGCCGCTGGCGTTGACCACCTTGACCGTGTTGTCGGCGTAACTCCACTGGATATGCAGCGGCTCGCAGGCCTTGCGCACGCCCCAGTAGGCGCCGTTCAGGTCGTAATAGTAATCGTAGGTCTGCCATACGAACGACGGGTAGGCCGACTGGCTCATCCAGGTCAGGATGCCCGAAGCGTCGTTCCACAGGTGGTGCTGCCACCCCTCGTACATCGCCTTGTTGACCTCGATGTTGAGCAGCTGCGCCTTGCGGCAGAAATCCTCCGCGCCCGCGGCCTTGCCGTAATTGTACTCCACGGCCGCGAAATAACGGGTCGGACGCGCATTGCCCGCCGAGTTGCCGAAGAAATGCTTGTCCAGCATCCCGGGCGAAGCCGGCCACCGCTCGGGCTCGGGCATGAACTTCTTATAGCTCTCGTAGTTGGTGAACACGGCCGAACCGATCTCCGTGCGGAAGCCCCAGCCGACCGTGGCGCAGGGGAGACCGGAATTCCTCGCAGTCTGCAGATCGACCTCGGAGTCGCCGAGATAGATCGCATCGTCCGCCGTGCTGCCGAGCCGCTGCAGTGCCGCGAGGACCATATCCGGCGCGGGCTTTCTGGAACAGGCAGAGGATTCGCCGACCGCAACGTCGATGATGCCGTCAAAATACAGCGTGCGGATGAGCTGCACGGCCGGATCGGCCTTGTTTGAGACGATGGCCATGCGGAAGCCCGCCTGCTGCAGGCGTTGCAGCAGCTCCGGAATGCCGGGATAGGGGACGGTCTTGTTGTGATAGTTTTCGCAGTAGTGCGCCTTCATGCACGCCAGCGCACGCTCGATCTCGACCTCGGAGCTGCCCTGCGGTACGGCGCGGGTCAGCAGCATTTTCAGACCATTTCCGACAAACCGCCGGACCTCCTCCAGCGAGCGCTCCGGATAGCCATAGGTCCGCAGCGCAAAATTCGTGCTGTCGCGCAGATCCTCCAGCGTGTTCAGCAGCGTGCCGTCGAGGTCAAATAACAGGGTCTTTCTCATAATGTGTCTCCTTTGGAGCCGGACGCGAGAGGGGATTGGCCTCTGCGGCGATCTTCAGCTCGGTATTTTCGATGTGGGTGTAAATCTCCGTCGTGTTCAGGTGCTCGTGGCCGAGCACCTCCTGCACCGTTTTGAGGTCCACGCCGTTTGCGACCATCAGCGTGGCGGCGGTGTGGCGCAGCTTGTGCGCGGAGTATTGCTCCGGGTCCAGCCCGGCCGCCAGCATGTGCTTTTTGACCAGACGGTGCACAGCTGTCACGCTCAGGCGCTTGTGGTCGCGGGAGCCGAACAGCGCCCGATCGTCATCCAGGACGATTTTGTTGCGTTCGGGAAGGTAGGTATCCAGTGCCTCACGCGTCGTTTCGCCGAAATAGACGAAGCGCTCCTTGTTTCCTTTGCCTGTTACGCGGATTCGGTCGCTGTATACGTCATTTCGATTCAGACCGACCAGCTCCGCGCGGCGGATGCCGCAGTTCAGAAACAGCATCAGGATCGCATAGTCGCGTGCCCGGTTCGGCCCGTCGACCGCAGCGAGCAGGCGGCGGCTTTCCTCGAGCGTCAGATACTTCGGCAGGGCGCGGCGCATACGCGGGTACTCGATGTCCTGCGCGGGATTCTCGTCAAGCAGCTTCGTGCGGGTGGTCAGGTATTTGAAAAACGACTTGATGGCCGAAAGCTTCCGCGCGCGTGCCGACGCACCGAGGCCGGAGCCGTCCTGCGTCCTGCGTTCGCGAGCTAGATAGCTCAGGAAGTCGAAGATATCGTTCGTCGTCACGCTTCGCAGAAATTCGACATCGACGTGCCGGACGGAGATCGTCTCCAGATCGGTGTCGATCGGCATTTCGCTGCGCATGAGCACAAGGAACCGCAGGAACATCCGCAGGTCCAGATGATATTCGTCGATGGTCTTGGGCGACTGGCCCTTGATGGTCTCGTGGTACGCCAGAAATTGCCGCAGGATCTCCGGAGTATCCGGATCAATCATAATAACACCTCCAAACAGGCGCCGGGACCGGAAAACCGGCATCCGGCTTTGTACGCCTCTATTATAGCATATCTCTGTCTCAAACGCAACAAAATTTTTATTTTGTTGCGTTCGTATATTCCGGTCGTTCGCCGGAGAATTCGGGACAGCATTCCGGCCGCCTCCGGTTGCTGCCGCTCTCCCTTCCGGCTGCGGGATCGTGCCCGCTGCGGCGTGAGCCTGAGCAATTCCGGAATCCGTTCGACCGGCTATCCGCAAGCTCGCGGGCCTCTCCATGAGCGCCCGATTTGTGCTTGGGGCTTGACGCCCGAACCGCGCTCTGGTATACTATAGTTGCAGACAATCGCATGGTTCCCGAGGAATTGGACCTCGGGTTCCCAGCGCGGTCTGACGGGAGGTCTTCGGAAGCAGCAGCTGATTTGCGCCATTCGGGTTGCAGGCTTGCCTGCTCGTGCCGGAGGCCTCCTTCTTTTGCATCGCAGATACCCCGGCGTGCAGCCGGGCCGGTATCTGCGTTCTTTTTATGCATTTTATACAGGAATTATATTCAATTTTGAGTCTTGATTTGGCGGGAAATGGTGAAAAATCCCCGGATTCCCCTGCCGATTTCTTTCATTTCTCCGTTTCAAGGTTATTTTTATGTTAAATCTTTCCATTCCCTCTTGACAAAAGGACTACTTCCCTGCTAAACTAGGTCAATAACTAACTGATATTTCGCGCACGCGTAATACACGCGTAATATCAGGAAAAGAAAAAGGGAGGTAACCAAATGAAAGCAAGATTTCAACGCGCGCTGGCGCTCCTGCTGGTGCTGGTACTGACGCTGGGGTGCATCCCGGCCGTATCCGCCGTGCAGCCGAATGAGCCGGTCACCAACCCGGAACCGGCTGAGGAAGCGGCACAGCTTCCGGAGGGCTCCGATCTCGGCGCGATCCTGCAGGGAAACAAGGACGCAGAGCTCGAAGCGCTGCAGCCGGAGACCCCGAAGGACACCGATCTTGTCCGCGTCATCGTGGAGCTCGACGCTCCCGCCCTGACGGAGCAGAGCGGCATGTTCGCAGGAAAGGCTCTGACGGATGCGGGCCGCACAGCGCAGCAGAACGCCATTGCGGCACAGGAGCAGGTCGAGGCGAAGATCGCCGAGGCCGCACCGGAGGCTTCCGTGCGCTATTCCTATTCTCTCCTGCTCAACGGTATTGCGCTGGATTGCGCCTATGGCCATATCGCGGAGCTGGAAGCTCTGCCGGGCGTCAAGGCAGTCCATATGGTGCAGACCTATGAGCTCCCTACGGAGCCGAAGGTTACCTCCGGCGGCGGCATGATCGGCGCGCCGACAGCCTGGAATCTCGGCATGGACGGCTCCGGCATGGTCGTCGCCGTGCTGGACACCGGTCTTGACACCGACCACGCGGCCTTTGCCGTCGATCCCAAGTCGCCTGCCGTCGTGCGGGGCGACATCGATGAGATTCTTTCCGCAGACACGCTGCAGGCGCAGCGCCTTGTGCGGGACCTCTCCTCCAGCAGTGTCTACCTGAGCGGCAAGGTCCCCTATGTGTTCGACTATGCCGATCACGACACGGACGTCAACCATCACGGCGGCTCCGACCACGGCACGCACGTTGCCGGTATCGTTGCAGCCAACCCCGCGGACGGCAGCGTCACCGGCGTTGCGCCGCAGGCTCAGCTCATGATCCTGAAGGTCTTCCCGGACGGCAGCACCGGCGCAAACTCCGATGATATCCTTGCCGCGCTGGAAGACTGCGTCACGCTCGGCGTCGACGTCGTGAACCTCTCGCTCGGCTCCCCCGCCGGCTTTACTTACCGCAGCGACCTGCTGAGCACGATGGAGGTCTATGACCGTCTGGCCAGGGCCGGCATCATCGTTGCGGCGGCCGCAGGCAACGAATACTCCGCCGCCTATAAGAACCTGTGGGGCACGGACCTGTCGCTGACGTCCAACCCGGACTACGGCATCGTCGGCTCCCCGAGCTCCTATTCCCAGACCCTGTCCGTGGCGAGCGCCGACAACGTGACCGTCCGCAGCGCCTACTTTGAAGCGGCCGGACGCAAGATCACGTTCACGGATACGGCCACAACGAACAACCCCGAGGGCGGCTTCATCCGCGTGCTCGGCGGCAAGACGCTTGACTATGTCGTCGTGCCCGGCAGCGGCGAGGAGGCGGATTACGCCAACCTGAATGTCAAGGGCAAGGTCGCGCTCGTCAGCCGCGGCGTCACAACGTTTGCGGAAAAGCACGAAATGGCCCACGCCAAGGGTGCGGCAGCCTGCATCGTCTATAACACCGAGTCGGGCATGATCAACATGAGCATCGACTCGTTCCCAATTCCTGCGATCTTCATTTCGCAGGCTGACGGTCAGGCAATGGTCGCAGCCGCCAAGGACGGCGTCGGGACGCTGACCGTTTCCAACTTGACCTATGACGCTCCCTCCGAAACGGGCGGCCAGCCCTCCTCGTTCTCGTCCTGGGGCTCGACGTCCCAGCTCGAGATCACGCCGGACATCATGGCTCCCGGCGGCAACATCTATTCTTCCCGCGACAACAATTCCTATGGTCTGATGTCCGGCACGTCCATGGCGACGCCGCATCTGGCGGGTGCCAGCGCACTGATGCTGGAGTACCTCCGCACTGCGGGCATCGAGGGCGATGCCATGACGCTGGCCTACGCGCTGATGATGAGCACGGCCGTCCCGGCCAAGGGCAGCAACGGCGTGACGGCGTCCCCGCGCAAGCAGGGCGCAGGTCTTGTGAACCTTGCCTCCGCCATGGCGACGAAGGCCTATCTGCAGGTCGAGGGCAAGGAGCGCCCGAAGCTGGAGCTCGGCGACGATCCTGATAAGACCGGCGAATATCAGATGACGTTCCGCGTGGTGAACTTCGGCACGGAGCCGCTGCAGTACGCCATCACCCCGACCGTCCTGACGGAAAACGCCGAAACGAAGGGCGATTACGGCAATGTGCAGGTCTATTTTGCCACGCAGACCTCGCGCGACATCACGGCGCAGACGACGTGGACGACGAACTGCGCAAATAACGTCGTGACCGTTCCCGCCAAGGGCACGGCAGATGTGACCGTGACGGTCAAGCTCTCCGATGCGCTGCGCAAAGAGCTTACGGACACGTTTGAAAACGGCATTTACATTGAGGGCTACATTACCCTGACGCAGCAGACCACGGCCGAGGGCGTCACGGGCTGCGACCTTTCTATCCCCTACCTTGCCTTCTACGGCGACTGGGATCAGGCCCCGGTCATCGACATCGGCTACTACTGGCAGAAGCTGCAGGGCGAGCCGAACTGGGCCAGCCAGTATCTGAACTACGGCGGCAGCATGCTCTCCGGAACGGGCAGCTTCTATGTGTTCGGCGGAAACCCCTATGCGCCGGAGCTGGCCTACTATCCGGAGCACAATACGCTCTCTCCCCTGCGCACGGACGGCTATTATGACAAGGTCGACCTGATCTACACCGCTCTGCTTCGTAATGCAAAGTCCCTGACCTATCGCATTACGGACGCCAAAACTGGTGAGACCTATTACCGCAAGACGGTCGATTATGTCGGCAAGTCCGTCTATAATGCGAATTACGACACAATCCTCCCCGCGGGCTCCTTCACCTCGACGGCCATCGACCCGTGGTACGGCGTGGATTCGGCCGGTGAGATGCTGAAGGATGACACGACTGTCATCGTCTCCATTGACGCCGAGCTCGATCACGACGGCTTCACGGCGGCGCAGAACAAAAATGCCCACTGGGAGTTCCCCGTCACCATCGACAATACGCCCCCGCAGATCCTGTCTTCGACGTCCGACGGCGAGACGCTGACGCTCGAGGTCGCGGATTCCCGTTACCTTGCTTATGTGGAGGTCTATGACGTAGAGCACATGAACGTGTTCTCCGAGCCGGTCTTCAGCCAGGGCTACAGCAGCAAGACCCCCGGCGAGACCGCGACGGTCCGCGTGAACGTATCGAGCCTCAACAAGGTCTATGTCTGCCTTGCGGACTACGGACGCAATGAAAAGGTCGTCACGCTCGATGCCAAGACCGGCAAGCTCATCGAATCCTCGCAGTTTGAGTATTTTGAGAGCAATGGCGAGATCACCATCACTGGCTACACCGGCTCGGAGCTGGACGTCGTTATCCCGGACGAGATCGGCGGCTACCCCGTCACTGCCATTGCGGAGAAGGCCTTCCAGCTCAACAAGACCGTCCGCAGCTTCACGATTGGCAGCAAGATCCGCTCCATCGGCTCGTGTGCCTTTGCTCGCTGCGCTTCGCTGACAAACATTTACGTTGACCGCGCCAACCCGTACTACCAGTCCATTGACGGCGTGCTCTACAGCGGCGACGGCAAGACGCTCCTGTCGTATCCGACCGCCAAGGCCTACAGCAGCTATCCCGTGGCCAGCGGCACGGAGACCATCGGCGAGTATGCCTTCTTCCACAGCAAGGTGCAGACGGTCTTCCTGCCGGATACCGTCAGCACCATCGGTGATTACGCCTTCTACTATGCAGGCGAGCTTTCGTCCATCAATTTTCCCACCGCTCTGACGAGCATCGGCAATTCCGCCTTCTTCGCCTGCCAGAGCCTGACGGCGGTGGATATCCCTGCTACGATCACGCAGATCGGCGAGTCCGCCTGGGCGGCCTGCACGAGCCTGCCCGCCATCACCGTTGCGGCAGAGAACCCGAACTACACCGCCGTAGACGGCGTGCTCTACACGAAGGATATGACCGTTCTGAAGGTCTATCCCTATGCAAAGTCCGGCGTCACGTTCACCGTTCCGGACAGCGTCGTGGAGCTGGAGGCCTATGCCTTTGCCTACACCGGCATGCAGTCCATTGACGGCTGCGCAAGCCTGCGCGCGATCGGCGACAGTGCCTTCTATTCCTGCACTGCGCTCAAGTCCCTGCCGGATGCCCCGAAGCTCGAGACCATCGGCGAGCGTGCCTTCTATTCCTGCAAGGCTCTGACGAGCCTGTCCTTCCCGGACAGCATGCGTTCCATCGGCGAATACGCCTTTGCATGGTGCACCGCCGTCAAGACGTTCGACTCCGGTAACGGTCTGCAGGAAACCGGCAAATACTCCGTCTATTACTGCACCGCGCTGACCACCGTTCGCCTCGGCAGCGGCATGAAGACGATCGGCGAGTATACGTTCTATAAGTGCAGCAGGCTCGCCAATGTCGACTTCGGCACCTCGGTCCGTGAGATCGGTTCCTGCGCCTTCGGCGGCTGCTCGAAGATCACGGAAATCGTCCTGCCGGACAGCGTGGAGCTGGTCGAATCCGCAGCGTTCAACAGCTGCTCCACAGCGAAAATGCTCGTGCTGAGTCAGAACCTCCGCGAGATCGGTGCACGCGCCTTCATGGGTCTGAAGGGCATCAGCACCCTGACCATTCCGGACAGCGTGCAGAAGATCGGCAACTCCGCCTTTAACGGCCTGTCCAACCTGCTGGAGCTGCACCTGTCCGCCAAAACGCAGGAGTACGGCAGCGGCGTGTTCAGCTCTGCCTCGAAGCTCCCGCGCGTGGAGCTGCCGGAGGGCATGACCGCCATCCCGGAGGAAATGTTCTCCAGCTGCAATGCGCTGACCGAGGTCATCATCCCCTCTACCGTTACCCGCATCGAAAAGGGTGCGTTCCGCTCCTGCAAGAAGCTCGGCAATACGGAGCTGCCCGCCAGTCTGACCTACATCGGCGAATCGGCATTCTATTATGCCGCCATGACGTCCGTGACCCTGCCCGCAGGCGTGACGGAAATTGGCGAGCGCAGCTTCTACAACATCGCCGCGCTGACGGAATTCAACTTCAGCGAATCCCTCAAGACCATCGGCGATTTTGCCTTCTATGGCTGCGGAAAGCTGACCCACATCGGCCTGCCGGATTCCGTGGAGTCCATCGGCACGTCCGCCTTTAACCGCTGCAGCTCCCTGCAGGAGGTTGTGTTCGGCAAGGGCCTTGCCTCCATCGGCAGCATGTGCTTTAACTACTGCCACAAGCTCGAGCGCTTTGTCGTGGACGAGGCGAACCCGAACTTCAAGGGCGTGGACGGCGTGCTCTACAACAAGAACGTCGATACGCTGGTCCTCTATCCGCAGGGCCGTCCGGATGCCTCCTTTACCATGCCGGAGACCGTGAAGCACATCGGCCCCTACGGCATCTATGAACCGCAGCTGCTGCAGGCCGTCACCGTCTCCCCCATCCTTGAGACCATCGATGAGTTCGGTATGGCGGGCATCGCACTGACCGGCGTACTGAAGCTTCCCGCAACGATCACGAGCATCCACTTCAAGGCCTTCCAGTATGACGACGGCGTCACCGCCTTCGAGCTGCCGGAGAGCTGCGTGGCCTATGCCACGGTCGACGGCGTGCTCTATGACAAGGCCGTCACCCACCTGCTCGTCTACCCGGCAGGCCGCCCGGACGTCAGCTACGAGACGCCGGACACTGTCCGCACCGTCGGCAGCTATGCCTTCCACTCCTGCAAGTACCTCGAGAATATCCGCCTGACGGGCGTCGAAAAGCTCGAGGAGCGTGCGTTCTCCACGGCAAAGGCGCTGAAGCATATCGACCTGGCCAATTCCGTCCAGCTTATCGATACCTACGCCTGCGCCAATCTCAGCACGCTGACATACCTCACCGGCACCGGCGCGCTGCGCGCCATCGGCGCAAACGCCTTCTCCAGCACGGGTCTGGAATTCGTGACTCTGCCCGCCATCGAGCTGCTCGGCCAGTATGCCTTCAGCTTCTGCAAGGACATGAAGCGCTGCGTCATCGGCAGCACGGTGCAGTCGATCTATGCCAGTGCGTTCAACTACTGCAAGGGCATGCATGAGGCCTACTTCCTCGGCGACCGTCCGGACAGCGTCGGCGCGAACATCTTTGCCAAGACTGCCAGCGATTTTACCATCTACTATGACGCAGCCAAGGCTGCGACGTGGGCGCCGTCCGGCGAGATCAAGTGGGGCGAATACCCCATCGCCCCGGCCACGTTCCACGCCGTGCGATTCCTCGATGTCGACCACAGCGTCCTGCTGGAGCAACCCGTTGCCGAAGGTCATGCCGCCATGCTGCCGCCCGAGCCGCAGCGCGAGGAAGCCGCCTTCACCGGCTGGTCCGCCGACACGTCGAACGTGCAGCAGGATATGGATGTTCTGGCCCTGTATGACGGCCTGTCCGACAAGCTGACGGTCAACGTCATCGCCGGAGAGAACGGTACCGTCGATCCGCTCGGCGAGACGGCCTGCTTCTATGACGGCGAGCTGAAGCTCACGATCCAGCCGAACGAGGGCTATCACACCGACCGCGTGCTCGTAAACGGTGAGATCACCGCCTGCGAGGACAACACGCTCACGCTTGAGCACATCCGCAGCAATACGACGGTCACTGTTCTGTTTGCGCGCAACACCTACACCGTCAGCCTTGCAGACGGCCTGACCGGCAATGTCTTTGCCGCGCTGCCCGTGGAATACGGCGAGGATGCCGTTCTGCCGGAGGCCACACCGTGGCACGAGGGCTACCACTTCACCGGCTGGAGCGCCGACGGCAGAAACATCACCGACGACTGCACCATTACGGCAAATTACGAGCAGAATTCCTACACCGTCCGCTTTGTGGACTATGACGGCACGGAGCTCTCCGTCCAGACCGTCCTGCATGGCGAGGCTGCGGAGCTGCCCGCTTCCCCGGCACGCGAGGGCTATACCTTCGTCGGCTGGAGCGGCGATGTCTCCGCCGTCACCTGTGATATGACCGTCACGGCCCTGTATGCGGTCAAGACCTGCACCGTCTTCTTCACGGATTGGGACGGCACGGTCCTGAAGACGCAGGAGGTCAACTACGGCGAGGCCGCCGAAGCGCCGCAGGCACCGTCGCGTGAGGGCTACACCTTCACCGGCTGGAGCGGCGACTACACGAACGTCACCGAGAGCCGCATCCTCATGGCGCAGTATGAACGCCTGTCGTTCACGGTCCGCTTCGTGGACTATGACGGCACGGAGCTGTCTTCTCAGTCCGTGTTCTGGGGCGAGGCTGCCGCAGCACCGGAGGCCCCGGCGCGCGAGGGCTACACCTTCACCGGCTGGGATGCTGACTTCTCGAACATCCGCAAGGATCTCACCGTCACGGCGCAGTACCGCTTCGTGCTGAGCTTCGCCGACGTGTCCGAGACGGACTGGTTCTGTGAGGACGTCCGCTGGGCCGTGGAGAACGGCATCTTCCAGGGCGTCGGAAACGGCCTGTTCGCACCGGAGCAGGCACTCACCCGCGGTCAGCTCGTCACGGTCCTGTACCGCATGGTCGGTTCTCCGGAGCCGAAGGCAGAGGCAAACTTCCGCGATGTCGCGGCTGACAGCTACTATGCCAAGGCTGTTGCCTGGGCCAACGAGAACGGCATCGTGCTCGGCATGGGCGACGGGACGTTTGATCCGGATTCCGCCGTCACGCGCGAGCAGATGGTCACGATCTTCTTCCGCTATGCCAAGTTCTGCGGCGTGAAGACCGAGGCCGGAATGCTCGATGCCTTCCGCGATGCTGCCAGCGTCAGCGATTATGCCCGCGAGGCCATGGGCTGGGCCGTGAAGGCCGGGCTCGTCAAGGGCGACGGACAGGATCTCATGCCGAAGGCAACGGCAAGCCGCGCACAGGCTGCCGCTATCCTGCATCGCTTCGCGGCTGTCGTGGAGAAATAAACGTGGCATTTCCCGCAAGCATATGATATAATGGGCACATAAACACATAGAGCCCCCGGCATGGCCCTGCTGTGCCGGGGGCGCTTCCAAGAAAGGAGAATGCCTCATGAAGCAGATCGTTTTACGCTCCCCTGTAGTGCTGTATGAGACCGTCGAGGCCCTGTATCAGCATGTAAACGGCCTGTCCGTCGAGGGGCGCAAGCGGGATCTGCTCCAAAAATTCGGTTCCAAGCTCACCCGCACGGAACGGGAGCAGATCGAGCAGAGCTGCGCGCTTGCCGCGAAGGTGGCAGAGGCAGCCTGCACCGGACTGGAGGACGGCCCGGCTCTGGAGACGTTCTTCCGCAAGTGGGAGACGGAGAGCAAGTGGCAGAATACCTGCCTTGCCAAGCTGATGATCTTCAGCTTCCTCGATATCCGCACGACCGATCTGGAGCAGTCGCTGCAGCGCACCCGGCAGTCCGCCGAGGAGCGGCTGAACGGCTCCTATCTCCTGCGGGACATCAATTCCGGCGGCATCAGCTTCTATGCGGCGGAGCCAGGGCAGCCGATCCCGCCGCTGTCCGAACAGCTGGACGGTCTGATGATCGAGGAGCAGTACCGCTGGCGGCTTTATAAGCTGCTGACGAACTATTCTGCGATGTTTGACGAGCTTTCCGCCCTTCTGCGCCCTGCCGCGCAGCGGGTGCAGGATATTCTGCCGCGGATCCTGCCGCAGCTGCAGCCGGTCTACGACCACTGGGAGCAGTATTTTGCGAAACACGCCTTTTCGGAGCTGCTGGAGCGATTTACGAACCAGAGCATGCAGCTGGCCGAAATGGACACCTATATCAACCTCAGCCTCGTGGCAGGCGGCGACATGATCTATACCTATGACGAGCTGGCGTGCAGTGACTGCCGCCAGGTCTACCTCGGCGTGCTGCTGCACGAGAACTTCCGCGTCGACCGCCTGCAGATGACGGACGACGGCATCTGCAGTCTGCTCAAACTCGTCGCGGACCGGAGCAAGTTCGAGCTGCTGCGCCGCTGCGCGCGTCAGCCGTCCTACTGCCAGCAGCTTTCCCGGGAAATGGGACTGACGACCGCTACCATCTCGCGCCACATGAGCCTGCTGCTTGAAGCAGGCCTCGTCCGCGCCCGCAAGGGCGAGAGCCGCATTTACTACACCATCGACCGCGAGGCCGTGGCTGCCCTCTGCGACGCCGTATATACGACGCTCCTGCCGGAGCAGCTTCACTGACAGGGTGATCTTTTTGCCTGCTTTTGGACAATCGTAAGAATTTCCCTATTGCGGCTTTTTGAAAAATACGGTAAAATAGGGTCGATAATTCGTGCCGCGTCAGCGGCAGACTGGTGGTCATCATATGAGTGAAACCAAGAAAAATGCAGTGAAGCGCATCGGCGTGCTCACGAGCGGCGGCGACGCCCCCGGTATGAATGCGGCCGTTCGTTCCGTTGTCCGTGCCGCCGTGTACCGCGGCATCGAGGTCGTAGGCATCCGCCGCGGCTGGAACGGTCTGATCAACGGCGACATTGTCCGTCTGGACGAGCGCAGCGTGGCACATATCATCGACCGCGGCGGCACGATCCTCTACACCGCCCGCAGCGAGGAATTCCGCACGGAGGAGGGCCAGAAGAAGGCCGTCAGCACCTGCAAGCTCCTCGGGCTGGACGGCATTGTCGCCATCGGCGGCGACGGCACGTTCCGCGGCGCGCTGGCTCTGTCAAAATACGGTATCTCCGTCGTCGGTCTCCCCGGCACGATCGACAACGACATCGCCTGCACGGATTACTGCATCGGCTTTGACACGGCGGCCAACACGGCCATTGAGTGCATCGATAAGCTGCGCGACACCATGCAATCGCACGAGCGCTGCTCCGTCGTGGAGGTCATGGGCCGCAACGCCGGTCATCTGGCGCTGTATGTCGGCCTTGCCGTCGGCGCGACGGCCGTCCTCGTGCCGGAGAGCAAGGAGAGCTTCGACACCGAGATCATCGAAAAGATCCGCAATGCCCGTCTGAACGGCTTCACGCACTATATGGTCGTCGTTGCGGAGGGCGCAGGCAGTGCCTTCGACGTCGCCAACCGCATCCGCGATGAGATCGCGCTCGATCCGCGCGTGACCGTCCTAGGCCATGTGCAGCGCGGTGGTTCCCCCACGGCCCGCGACCGCGTTATGGCAACGCGTATGGGCTATCGCGCCGTGGAGATCCTTGCGGCGGGCAGCACGAACCGCATCGTCGGCGTACATCAGGGCAAGATCTTCGACATCGACATCGACGAGGCGCTCAGCATGAACAAGGGCCTCGATATGGAAGAATGGGCCGTTCTGGAAGCCATGACGGGCCTTTAAACCGACTGTTGGAAAAGCCTTTCG
>ENA-OOZT01001428-OOZT01001428.1-human-gut-metagenome-genome-assembly--contig:-NODE-1428-length-16325-cov-2.137861_pt1 | contig 16325 bp, 13 predicted proteins | sample MGYA00241192_ERZ501407 | MGnify/ENA primary metagenome ERZ501407 (study PRJEB25962, sample SAMEA2042911) | human gut metagenome | biome: human gut; feature: human-associated habitat; material: faeces...
ACGGATGGGGGATATCTGGAAAAATCCTGTGGACAGAAGGCAGCTCTTGATTTTTTCTGTTTTTGGTATGCTGAGCTGTCAGTATACTTATTTTGCGGCCATCCAATATTCCAATGCAGGCACGGCAACGGTGTTGCAGTCCTTGGCGCCTTTGCTGATTTTGGGGGTTGTGTGCTTCAAGGAAAAGCGTTGGCCTCGTAAAATGGAAACAGGTGCTATCTTTTGTGCATTGCTGGGGGTGTTTTTGCTCAGTACGCATGGCGATATTCACAGCATGAGCATCACAACCTTGGCTTTGGTGTTCGGCTTAGGTGCGGCGGCAGGCGGTGCGGCGTATAATCTGCTTTCCGGGGATTTATTGCGGCATTATGGCGTATATGCCGTTGTGGGCTATGCCATGCTGCTTGCGGGTGTGGCAATGCTGCCCTTTGTGCGCCCCTGGAGCTATGCCGTTCCTTTTGACCAAGGAACTGTTTTGGCGACGGCAGGGGTGGTTGTGATTGGCACGGCGATTGCGTTTTCGCTTTATCTGAAGGGTGTCAGCATTGTGGGGCCCTTCATGGGAAGCCTGCTCGGGATGATGGAGCCGATTACGGCGGTTATCGTTTCCCTCCTCTTTTTGCACGCAAAATTCCAAGGCATAGACCTGATTGGCTTTGCGCTGATTCTGGGGACAGTGGTGGCGCTTTCTTTGCAATCGAAATAACGAAAAAAACAGGATACCTTGGTTTTTGCGGAAGCCAAGGTATATTTGCGTGCAAAGGAATTTTGTGATAAAATTATGTATTAGAAAATTTTTATCTGAAGGATATGGAAATAGATGAGGTGAGAGCTTTGGCGGAACAGAAAAATAAGAAAAAAACTGCCAAAACCACTGCAAAATCGCCGTCTGTGAAAAAAGCAACGGCAAGGAGCAGTGCCGGAAGGGAAACAGCAAAAAAGGAAACGGGAGCGAGAAAAGAAACCACCAGAATGACGGCGCAGCCTGCCCGTTTTGGGGACAGTATTCTGGATGAAGTGATTCTGCTTCTGATTATTGTGGCATCAATTATTGTATTTATCAGCCTGCTGACGGAAAGGATGGGCATCATCGGCGGCATCATCAGCAGCTTTTTCAAGGGACTTTTCGGGCTTGGCGGGCTTTTTCTGCCCATCTGCGTGATTGCCTACTGCATCTGGATGCTGGTGAGCGAGGAAAAGCGATATCCGCTTGTGCGCGGCATTGGGGCGGGGCTATTTCTGCTGACCGTAGCCGCCTTTGCGCAGGTGCTGCACCCGATTCAGGCGGCAGAAAGCCTTGGCTTTTTCAAACGCTGTGGTGTGCTTTACGGCGCAGGTGCGTTTACAAACGGAGGGCTGACAGGTGGACTGATTGGCGGTGGACTGGACAGGGCATTGGACACCCTTGGGAGCGTCATTGTCCTATTGGCGACAGGCATTATTTCCATCGTCATGGCAACAGGAAAATCCTTCTTCCATGCTCTTGGGGATGCCAATGCGCACCGTAAGGCGAGACGGAAGGTGAAAAACGAAAAAATCAAGAATAAAGCCGAGCGGATTCGCCAGCAGGAGGAGCTGGAAGCGGAGCGGCAGGCAAAAAAGGCGCAGCGCCGCAGAAGGATGAATCGTGAGGATTTCAATATCGAGGTACAGGAGAACAGCGGTGAAACGCCCTATGTGGAGGAAACGGTGTTCCGCAAGAAGCCTTTGATTCTGGAAACGAAAAAACGGGAACCGATTTTTGATTTTGTGAAGGAAAACGGCGCAGAGGTTGCGGTGCGCAGAGAAGAAAAGACGGAGGATGCACCGAAGGAAGCGCACGACGAAAAAGCCACAGAAACGCCTTCTATCCGAGAAGCGGCGGCAATGCCGGCAGAGGATGTGCGGAAGGAGGCGGCAGAGGAGCAGGTGAAACCGCAGGCAACAGAATCCGATGCGGCGGATGCATTGTTTGCGGAAATCTTTGCAGAAAAGCCACGCGAGGAAAGCATCAGCATTGATATTCTGCCGGAGGAGGATATGGGCAAAACCGTTGTGCCGAGAAAGGAAACGCCTGTTGCCGAGGAAGAAATCCCCATTGCAATGATGGAGGAGACTGTGGAAGAAACGCAGGCAGAGGAAGCGGAGGAATCCGAAGAAGCGGCAGAGCCGGAGGCAGCGAAGCCTGCGGCAGATATGCCTGAGCCAAAGAAGGAAACGGCACCTGTCGAGGAAGAAAAGCCATATATCTTTCCACCGATTACGCTGCTGGGAAAAGATCCGCAAACGGGCAACGGCAGCAACCGTTCGGAATTATTTGAAAATGCAAGAAAGTTGGAAACTACGCTGAAAAGCTTTAGTGTGGATGCAAAGGTAATCCAAATCAGCAGAGGTCCTACTGTGACGCGCTATGAGCTTTCGCCGAGCCAAGGCGTAAAGGTCAGCAAGATTGTGAATTTGGCAGATGATATCGCGCTGAATCTGGCGGCAAGCGGGATTCGTATTGAAGCACCCATTCCCGGCAAGGCGGCAGTCGGTATCGAAGTGCCAAATAAGGAAACACAGTCGGTTTATATGCGGACGCTGCTGGAAAGCGATGCCTTTAAGCAGCACCCCTCTAAGCTTGCCTTTGCTCTGGGGCAGGATATTGCAGGCAACCCTGTTGTGACGGATATTGCAAAAATGCCGCACCTGCTGATTGCGGGGGCAACCGGCTCAGGGAAATCGGTCTGCATCAATACGCTGATTACGAGTATTCTTTATAAGGCAGACCCCAAGGAGGTTAAGCTGCTTCTGGTTGACCCGAAGGTGGTAGAGCTGAGCGTGTATAACGGGATTCCGCATTTGCTGATTCCTGTTGTGACAGATCCGAAGAAGGCAGCCTCTGCGCTGAATTGGGCGGTGCGTGAAATGCTGCAAAGATATAATGATTTTGCCGCACACAGCGTTAGAGATATCAAGGGCTTTAATAAATTGATGGAGGAAAAGGGCGAGGAGAAGGCGAAAATGCCCCAAATCGTGATTATCATTGATGAATTGGCAGACCTGATGATGGCGGCACCCGGCGAGGTGGAGGATGCCATTTGCCGTCTGGCGCAGATGGCGCGTGCGGCAGGGATGCACCTGATTATTGCAACACAGCGTCCCTCTGTGGATGTCATTACGGGGGTGATCAAGGCGAATATCCCTTCCAGACTGGCGTTTGCCGTATCCTCCGGCATTGACTCCAGAACGATTCTGGATATGGTCGGGGCAGAAAAGCTGCTGGGGAAGGGCGATATGCTGTTCTATCCTTCGGGACAAAGCAAGCCTTCCCGTTTGCAGGGCGCATTCGTAACAGATCAGGAGGTCGAAGCTATTGTCGATTTTCTGAAAAAGAGCAGCAAGCCCAATTATACACAGGAAACCATCGACCAGATTACCGCTGCCGGCAAGGTTGGCGGTGCGGCGGAGGATTCGGATGAATTTTTCTCGCAGGCAGTTGACTTGATTCTGGAAAAGGAAAAGGCATCTGTTTCCATGCTCCAAAGACAATTCCGCATCGGCTATAACCGCGCGGCAAGGCTGATGGATGATTTGGAGAAGCAGGGGATTGTCGGCCCGGAGGAGGGCAGTAAGCCTCGAAAGGTTCTCATTACCAAAAGCGAATGGGAGGAAATGACGGGGGCAGTTCCCGATGAGATTTAAAATACCAAAAAGGATTGTGGAGAGAACTCTCTGCAATCCTTTTTTCGGTTTTCGACTTAAAATGATTGACAAAAAGAAAGAAATATAGTACTATCACGATAGGGTCATATGACTGACGGAAGTGGAGACAACCACATGGAGTATGACTATTCGAATGCCGACCGTCTGGGCGATGATGCTTGGATTGGGTGCGGTTTTTTTTATGGAAAATTTTCGGTAAAAAACGCACCGTCCCTTGTATCAGATGTGGAACAGCGGAATACCGCCAAAGCAGAGAGGAGATTTTTCGAATGTTTAAAACAGACTTACAGATTGCGCAGGAATGTAACATGGAGCATATCCTGAAGGTTGCTGAAAAAGCAGGGATTCCCGAAGAATATGTAGATTGCTACGGCAAATACAAGGGCAAAATCAGCAGCAAATATTACGACAAAATCAAAGATAACCCCGATGCAAAGCTGATTCTGGTAACAGCGGTGAACCCTACCCCCGCAGGCGAAGGCAAAACAACCGTTACCATCGGCCTGACAGAGGCATTGCAGCAGATGGGCAAAAATGCCATCACCTGCCTGCGTGAGCCTTCCTTGGGGCCCTGCATGGGCGTAAAGGGCGGCGCTGCCGGCGGCGGCTATGCACAGGTGGTTCCCATGGAGGATATCAACCTGCACTTTACCGGCGATTTGCACGCCATCACAACAGCAAACAACCTTTTGGCATCCATGGTGGATAACCACATTCAGCAGGGCAATGAGCTGAACATTGACCCCAGAAGAATTGCATGGAAGCGCTGTGTAGACCTGAACGACAGACAGCTGAGAAATGTGATTTCCGGCTTGGGCGGCAAGGTAAACGGCGTACCCAGAGAGGACGCATTCCAGATTACTGTTGCTTCCGAAATTATGGCAATCTTCTGCTTGGCAAATGATTTGAAGCAGCTGAAGGAAATGCTGGGCAGAATCATCGTTGGCTACACCTATGAGGATGAGCCTGTAACCGCAAAAATGATTGGCGCAGACGGCGCAATGACGGTTCTTTTGAAGGATGCACTGCAGCCTAACGTAGTGCAGACACTGGAAAACACACTGGCAATTATTCACGGCGGTCCCTTCGCAAACATCGCACATGGCTGTAACTCCGTTATGGCAACAAAAACAGCAATGAAAATTGCGGATTATGTTGTAACAGAGGCAGGCTTCGGTGCAGATTTGGGTGCTGAAAAATTCTTTGATATCAAGTGCCGTAAGGCAGGCCTGAAGCCCGATGCGGTTGTTTTGGTTGCAACCGTGCGTGCGCTGAAATATAACGGCGGTGTGCCGAAGGCAGATTTGTCCAATGAAAATCTGGATGCACTGGCAAAGGGCTTTGTGAATCTGGAAAAGCACATTGAAAATATTCAGAAATACGGCGTTCCCGTTGTGGTAACACTGAACCATTTCGTAGCTGATACAGATGCAGAGGTGGCTTATGTGAAGGAACGCTGCGAATCCATGGGCGCAACCTTTGCCGTAGCGAAGGTTTGGGCTAACGGCGGCGAGGGCGGCAAGGCTCTGGCTGAAAAGGTTCTGGAAACACTGGAAACAAAGGAAAGCAAATTCCATTTCCTGTATGAGGATGAACTGAATATCGTAGAAAAGGTAAATAAGGTATGCAAGGAAATCTATGGCGCAGGTACAGTAAACTTCTCTGCGGCGGCAAAGAAAACACTGGCACAGATTGACAAGCTGGGCTTTCACGATTTCCCTGTATGTATTGCAAAGACACAGTATTCTCTTTCCGATGATCCCAAGGTTCTGGGTCGTCCGGAAGGGTTCGAGGTAACAGTAAAGGAGATTCGTATTTCCGCAGGTGCAGGTTTTATCGTTGTACTGCTGGGCGATGTTATGACAATGCCCGGCCTGCCCAAAAAGCCCGCAGCCTTGAATATCGACATTGACGATAACGGAAATGTGGTAGGTCTCTTCTAAGAAAAAGGGAGTTAAAAAGGATGAAAGCACAACTGATTGATGGCAAACGGATTTCTGCGGAAATTAAGGCAGAGGCGGCGGAGGAGGCAGCAGCATTAAAGGCAAAGGGTATCACGCCCTGCTTAGCGGTTGTTTTGGTCGGCGATGATTCCGCCTCTCAGGTATATGTGAATAACAAGAAAAAGGCGTGTGAGGCAGTCGGGATTCGCTCGGTTTCCCATGTGTTGTCTGGGGGGACAACGGAGGAAGCACTTTTGGAGCTGATTGCCAAGCTGAACGCGGATCAGGACATTCATGGGATTCTGGTGCAGATGCCTGTGCCAAAGCAGATTGATGAACGAAAGGTTATTCTTGCCATCGACCCGAAGAAGGATGTGGATTGTTTCCATCCCGTAAACGTGGGCAATCTCCACACAGGCGGAGAGGGATTCCTTCCCTGCACCCCTGCGGGCATTATTGAGTTAATCAAGCGCAGCGGTCATTCCATCGAAGGGAAGCAGTGTGTTGTGATTGGCAGAAGCAATATCGTAGGAAAGCCTGTAGCTATGCTGTTGATGCAGGAGAACGGCACTGTGACGATTTGCCATTCCAGAACAAGGAATCTGGCGGAAATCTGTCGGGGGGCAGATATCATTGTCAGCGCAGTGGGCAAGGTAAACACAGTGACGGCGGATATGGTAAAGGAAGGCGCGATTCTCATTGATGTTGGGATGAATCGCAATGAGGCAGGCAAGCTGTGCGGCGATGTGGATTTTGAGAACGTGAAGGAAATTGCAGGGGCAATTACGCCTGTTCCCGGCGGCGTTGGCCCGATGACCATCGCTATGCTGATGAAAAACTGCAACACAGCCGCAAAAATCCAGAATGGATTGGAATAAAGAAAAATTGTAAGAAAATCTTAAGATGGATACCCTTGACTTTCAGAGAGAGCCAAGGGTATTCTTTTTATATAGGGAAAATAAGGAAAAGCGGTCGGAAAGGAAGTGTTTGTATGAAAAAAGGTGCTTTGAAGGGTATTGTATGCTTGGTTGTAATCGTGGTTATCTGGATGGCAGTTTCTTTTCGGAGCAAACCGCTTTCCGAGGAGGGGGAAATTTCCCTTGAGAATTTTGTAGTTTGCCGTGTGCAGATGATGGAGATAAAAAATGATACAGGCTATGTGAGTGGGGCAGAAATCAGAGAGAAGGAACGGATGCAGAAGGCACTGGATGCGTTGGGTGAAATAGAGGTCAGAAAAATGATGCCATGGGAAAAGCTGCTTTCCGACAGGCAGGAACAGGAAACGTATTATACAATGATGATTTGGTACGACAGCGAAACGGAAGGACGGTATGAGTCGCTCGCCTGCTGGGAGGGAGGACGCATTGATTTCAGAGATACCGCCTACATGATTACGGGAAAGGAGAAAACGAAGGCAACAGACCTACTGGAAGGGCTTTTGCAGGAATACGAAACAGCAGAATAAGGAAAAGCAACCCTCGATATTTTCGGGGGTTTTTCTTTGGCAGAAAGAGGGAAAAAGAATTTTGCGGAAATATAGCAATTTTCCCGGTTTTATAGTAAAATATAATGATGGAAAAAAGAGAAGATTTTAAGGAGGAATACAATGAGCAGAAAAATCGCATTCACCTCTTTGGGGTGCGATAAGAATAGAGTTGACAGTGAGGTTATGCTGGGGATTTTGCAGAAAAACGGCTACACAGCGGTAGCGGATGAGGCAGAGGCAGATATTATCGTGGTGAATACCTGCTGCTTTATCAAGGATGCTTTGGAAGAAAGCATTGAAACCATTCTGGAGATGGCCCAATATAAGAACCTTGATGTGGGGAACTGCAAGGGATTGATTGTGGCAGGCTGCTTAGGGCAGAGATACGAAAAGGAATTTTTCGATGAATTGCCGGAGGTGGATGCCATTATCGGCACAACAGCGTACGAATCTATCGCGGAAGTTGCGGATGAAATTCTGGGCGGCAAGGAGCAGGTGAAGCAGCTGGAAAGCATTGACCTTGCCATGCAGGATGGAAACGGCAAGCTGCGTGTGCTTTCGACCGCACCGTATTTTGCGTATCTGAAAATTTCCGAGGGCTGCGACAACCGTTGCACCTATTGTGTGATTCCGCAAATGCGTGGCAGACACCGCAGCAGAGAGCTGGAAAGCCTTGTGGAGGAAGCAACCCTTTTGGCACAGCAGGGCGTGAAGGAATTGGTAATTGTTGCACAGGATACCTCGATCTACGGCAGAGATTTATACGGCAAGCCGATGCTGGATGAGCTTCTGCGGCGGCTGAATGCCATTGAGGGGCTGGAGTGGATTCGCCTGCTGTATGCGTATCCGGAAACGCTGACAGAGGAAACCATTGAGGCAATGGCAAGCTGTGAAAAGGTTTGTCATTATATTGATATGCCGATTCAGCATGGAAATGATGCCGTACTGAAGCGCATGGGCAGAAAGAGCAGTCAGGCACTCATTCGGGAAAAGGTGGCAAGGCTGAGAGCGGCTATGCCCGATATTGCCATTCGTACGACACTGATTGTCGGCTTCCCCGGAGAGACAGAGGAAGAATTTGCGGATTTGCAGAGCTTCGTGCAGGAAATGAAATTCGACCGTCTGGGTGTGTTCTCCTATTCGCAGGAGGAAGGCACGGTTGCGGCGGAAATGGAAAATCAGATTCCGGAGGAAACGAAGGAAGAACGCAGGGATATCATCATGGATATACAGAAATCCATTGCGGCTGCGCTTTGTGAAAAAGAGGTCGGCAAGGTGATGGAGGTGCTGATTGAGGGCAAGCTGCCTGAAGAAAATATCTTCTGTGGCAGAACAAGACGGGATGCCCCCGAAATTGACGGTCTGGTATTTGTTTCCTCGGAGGAGGAGCTGTATTCCGGTGATTTTGTAACGGTAAGGATTCGAGAAGCAGGCGATTATGATTTGATGGGAGATGTGGTTTATGGATATGAATTTGGCGAATAAGCTGACCATGCTGCGTGTGGTTATGATTCCGGCATTCTTGCTGGTGCTGTTTCTGGCACCTGAGCCAATGAACAGATATATTGCAGTGATTATTTTTATCGTGGCATCCTTAACGGATATGCTGGATGGCAAGATTGCAAGAAAATACAACATGGTTTCCAACTTCGGGAAATTCATGGATCCCCTTGCGGACAAGCTGTTGGTGATGTCTGCATTGGTTTCCATGGTTGCCTTAAAGGACTTGGCGGCATGGGTCGTTATCGTGATTTTGGCAAGAGAATTTGCCATTACAGGCTTCCGTACTCTTGCGATGGAGGCGAATATCGTGATGGCGGCAAGTTGGTGGGGGAAGGTGAAAACCACCACGCAGATGATTATGATTCCTGTGCTGCTGCTGAATCTGCCGTTTGCGTGCATGCCTGTTCTGGAAAAGCTTCTGGTGATTCTGGCGGTATTCTTTACGATTTTCTCCGGCGCGGATTATATCATTAAGAATAAGCAGGTTCTGATGGGCTAAGAGAAAAATGAAAGAGAGCGCTTTGTTTGAAAAGGCTCTCTTTTTTATTTCGGGATATTGGAATCCGATGATAAAAACGGTACAATAGAGGAAAAGACACAAAGGAGGAAGAAACATGAAGGCGGAGATTCTTGCAGTTGGCACGGAGCTGCTGTTGGGGGATATTTTGAATACAAATGCACAGTTTCTGGCGCAGGAGCTGGCCAATCTGGGGATAGAGGTATATTATCAGACGGTTGTTGGGGATAACCCACAGCGTTTAAAGGATACGATTTTTCATGCCTTTTCCAGAGCAGATTTGATTATTACAACAGGCGGCTTAGGGCCGACAGAGGATGACCTGACGAAGGAAACGGCGGCAGAATATTTCGGGGAAAGGCTGATTCTGGATGAAAGAGCATTGGGCAGAATTCGGAAATATTTTGACCGCACAGGCAGAGTGATGACGGAAAACAACGTGAAGCAGGCAATGGTGCCGGAGAAAAACGGGATTGTGCTGTATAACGATAACGGCACGGCACCGGGGATTATTATGGAGAAGAACGGAAAGATGATTGTGATGCTGCCCGGCCCTCCGAGAGAAACGATTCCCATGTTCCAAAATCAGGTGAAGCCTTATCTGGCGAAGAAGCAGGAATTTACCTTTGTTTCCCGTATTCTGCGCGTGGCAGAGGTGGGCGAGAGTGCCATGGAGGAAAGGGTAAAGGATATCATTGATGCGCAGACCAACCCGACGATTGCGCCCTATGCGAAGGATGGCGAGGCAATTCTGCGCATTACGGCAAAGGCAAGGGACGAGGAGGAAGCAAATCGACTGATTGACCCTGTTGCGGCGGTATTGAAGGAAAGATTGGGCGATGCGGTCTATGGCGAGGGCGAAACCGATTTGGAAACCGTTGTGGCAGAACAGCTGTTGCAAAAGCAACTCACGTTAGCGGTGGCGGAATCCTGCACCGGTGGTATGATTGCGTCTAATCTGGTGGAATATCCGGGAATTTCTGCGGCACTTGTGGAGGGCTGTGTGACCTATTCCAATGAGGCGAAAATGCACAGACTCGGCGTAAAGGCGGAAACACTGGAGAAATACGGCGCAGTCAGCGAGGAAACGGCGAAGGAAATGGCGGAGGGCATTGCGAGAACAAGCGGCGCAGACATCGGCGTGGCAACTACGGGCGTTGCAGGTCCGGAAAGCAGCGAGGGCAAGCCGGTCGGTCTGGTTTATATTGCGATTGCTTATAAAGGAAAAACGGAGGTGTACACCTGCCATTTTGTCGGGAAGCGGAACAAAATCAGAGAACGTGCGGCATATACTGCGCTGAACCGGCTGAGGAAGGTAATCAATGATGAAGCATAAGGGGGATTGGCTGCTGCTTCTGGCGGCATTTATCGGCGGCGGCGGATTTATCAGCCTGAAATATCTTCTGGATTGGGGATATGACCCGTTTCAGGTGATTTTCGGGCGTTTTCTGACGGCATCCGTCTGCATGTGTCTGGTTTATTGCAAACGGTTGAAACGAATTACCAAAGAGGAATGGAGGGTCGGCAGTATTTTGGGGGCATTGCTTGCGGCAATGTTTCTTCTGATGACGGTTGGGCTACAATACACCACGCCATCGGTCAATGCGTTTCTGGTGAATATTCCTGCGGTCATTGTGCCGTTTGTCTGCTGGGGTGTGTTCAGGCAGAAGCCGAATCGGAACTGCTTTCTGGCGGCGGGGATGACGCTCTTTGGCGTTTGCTGCCTTTCTCTGACGGCGGATTTTCGTCTGGATTTCGGGGCAGGGCTGTCACTCTTGGCGGCTGCAAATGGCGTTTCTGGGGAATCTGACCAAGGGCTGCGATTCTGTGCATATTGCGATTGTGGAGAATCTTTCGACCCTTGCGGTGATGACGGTGATTCTGATGTTTACGGGATGGGATATGCCGCCTCTGACATTGCCTGCCTTCGGAAACTTTTTCTACGCAGGGGCATTTTGTACCGCGCTTTATTTTGTGCTGCAAAGCATCGGACAGCAAAGCACTGCGCCGAACAAGGCGGCAATCATCATTACAACGGAATCTATTTTTGCGGCGGTATTTTCTGCGATTTTATACGGCGAACGGATGCACTTCAGGGGATATCTGGGGTGTGCGGTGATTTTTGCGGCAATGGCTTTGGCGGAAAAGCCTGTGCAGGAGAGAAAATAGCCGTTGACAAGGCGAACAAAATCGAATAAAATGGAAAAAAAGAGAACAAATATTCGTGAATATAAACAGAATCCGATAGGGTTTGGAAAGGTGGAAATAAAATGGCGGCAAAGGCACAAAAGGAAGATGTAAAATTTGAAGATAAGCAAAAGGCACTGGATGCGGCATTAAGCCAGATTGAGAAGCAGTTTGGCAAGGGTGCGGTAATGAAGCTGGGGGATAATAATGCAAAAATGGCGGTTGAGGTTGTGCCGACCGGCTCTCTGAGCCTGGATTTGGCGTTGGGGGTTGGCGGTCTGCCGAAGGGCAGAATCGTTGAGGTTTATGGCCCTGAATCCTCCGGTAAGACAACGGTTGCCCTGCACATGGTGGCAGAGGTGCAGAAGCGCGGCGGCATTGCAGGGTATGTGGATGCGGAGCATGCGATGGACCCCACTTATGCAAAGGCACTGGGGGTTGATATTGATAACCTCTATATTTCTCAGCCGGATGACGGCGAACAGGCGTTGGAAATCACCGAAACGATGGTACGCAGCGGTGCGATTGATATTGTGATTGTGGACTCCGTAGCGGCATTGGTGCCCCGTGCGGAAATCGAGGGCGAAATGGGTGATTCCCACATGGGCTTGCAGGCAAGACTGATGAGCCAGGCATTGAGAAAGCTGACAGGTATTACCAATAAATCGAATTGTACGGTTGTTTTCATCAACCAGCTGCGTGAGAAAATCGGCGTAACCTTCGGCAATCCCGAAACCACAACGGGCGGCCGCGCACTGAAATTCTATTCCTCTATCCGTATGGAAATCAGAAAGGCGGATGTGCTGAAGCAGGGAACGGAAATTGTCGGCAACCGCACAAAGGTAAAGGTTGCGAAAAACAAGGTAGCACCTCCCTTCAGAACGGCAGAGTTTGATATTATCTACGGCAAGGGCATCTCCAAGGAGGGGGATATTCTGGATCTGGCGGCAGATGTGGATATCGTAAACAAGAGCGGCGCATGGTATGCCTATAAGGAAACCCGTATCGGGCAAGGGCGTGAAAACGCAAAGCAGTTCCTGCGCGAGCATCCCGAAATGTGCGCGGAAATCGACCATCTGGTGCGCGTGCATTATGGACTGGAGCAGAATCAGGCTGCCCCGCAGACAGCAGAAGCGGCAGATGCAGCCGAAGCACCTATCACGGAAACAGAATTTTAAAATTATAACCAAAAAATTACAATCAAAAAATTGAAAAAAAGAACCCTTCGTATGGAAAAAATACGGAGGGTTTTTCTGTTAAAATTATGTAGTATTATGCAAATACAAGCTGCACCAGAACCATATAGCAGACAGTGCCGCAGAAAATGCTGATGAGGGTACTTCTTTTCCAGAGGTGCAGAATGGCTGTTACCGCGGAGGCAATCAAGAGCGGCGCAAAGCCTGCCGCAGAGGAAAAGGAAATGCCCTTCAGACAATAAATGACAAGGGTTGCCATAATTGCCATCGGAAGCACACGCCCCAGATAGCGTACAGGCTCTGGAACGGCTCTGCCGCTGAAAATGAGGAAGGGCAGGGCACGCTCCAGAAGGGTGCAGATGCCGCAGATGGCAATGATTGCAATAGATTGCATTGTAGTTAAAACCATTTATGCTTCCTCCTTTTCTTCTTTTACAGCTTTTACAGGCTCGATACGGTGACGCAGGATGCTTAAAAGAGCAACGGTAATCACCAGCGAGGGCAGAATGAAATTGCTTGGCCCAAAGATAAGCAGACAGACGATGGCGGAAACAAAGGCAAGCCATGCCGGCAGGCGGTTATCCGCGCCAAGTATCTGCTCTATCAGGATAACGATGAAAAGGGCGGTCAGCGCAAAATCAATGCCTGTGGTGTTGAAGGGAAGCATGCTCCCAATCAGCGCACCGATGATGCTCAGGATAATCCAATAGGAGATGGACAGAAACGCCGTCAGCACATACGCCCATTTTTCATTGACATCCGACCCGAAATCATGCGAACAGTGGAGGGAATAATTTTCATCCGTCAGGGAATAGATGAGAAAATATTTCCAAGGCCCGAAGGTACGGAATTTTTCAATGAAGGACAGCCCATAGAAAATATGACGGCTGTTGAGCAGAAGTGACATAATCGCAACGGTCAGAAGCGAAACGCCGCCGGCGAAGAAGGTCACCATCAGATATTGCAGAGAGCCTGCCAGAACGAAAATGCTGCATGCACCTGTCCAGACGAAATTATAGCCGCAGTTCTGCATCAGTACCCCGTAGGCAAGGGCAACGGGGATATAGCTGATGAGGATGGGAAGGCTGTGCTTGAGTGCGTAACGAAAGGCTTTTGCCATAAATCATGCTCCTTTCTGAAGGTATCTTATTTACTCATTTTTCATTTGTTGGATACGGGCTTCGTCGGGGGTGATGTAAATGGTTTTATTCGTCAGATAAATCACCATGCCCGGCTTTGCGCCGTTTGGTTTTTTGATATTTTTTCTCTGGGTATAATCCACAGGAACCATGCTGCTGTTTTTCGCTTTACTGTAGAAGGCGGCAAGGTTTGCGGCTTCCTCCATCGTGGCTTCCGGCAGCTCGCTTTGCCCGTTTGTGCGAATGATGACATGGGAGCCAGGGATATCCTTCGTGTGCATCCAGAGGTCTGTCGGCTCGGCGGTGCGCAGCGTCAGCTCGTCATTTTGCAGATTGCTTTTCCCGACCAGAATTTCATACCCATCGGAGGAAATGTAACGCAGGGGCTTTGCCCTTTTCGGCTTCGGCTGTCCTTTTTTCTGTGCCTGCCTGCGGATGAAGCCGCTTTCCGCTAATTCTGTTCGGATTTCGGAAAGATCGGCATCCTCCTTGGCGTTTTCCAGTGCATTGAGGACGCTTTCCAGATACGCCAGCTCCTCGTTATTCTGTTTTTCCTGTATTTCCAGTGCCGCAAGGGTACGCTTTGCCTTGTTGTATTTTGCAAAATATTTCTGTGCATTTTCCGCAGGTGTTTTTGCGGGGTCAATGGCAATTTCGATTTCGGGCATGGACTCCTCGTAATAATCAATGGTTTTGAAGGTTGTTACGCCCTGCGGAACGGCATAGATATTGGCAGTCAGGAGCTCGCCCTTTTTCTTCCATAAATCCATGCCCTTTGTTTCGCGGCGTGTTTTTAGCTGAATTTCCTTTTTCTTCACACAGCGTTCGATATGATTGGTTACCAGCTTTCGCATATCCTGCGCCTTCTGGCGGATATGTGCCGCATTATCCCGCTCCTGATAAAAGCCCTCCAGAAGGGCAGAAACGGAAGGAAAGGGCTTTGCGGCAAGGCCTTGAAATTGCTGCATTTTCAGAACGGCAAAATCGACAATGCGATTATTTTCCTTCTGATAATAAATGGCAGGGCAGAAGTCCGCCGCTTTGACCTCCTGCATGGTTTTCTCGAAGGCGGCAAAGAGCCGTTCACTGTTTTCCAACGTGGTTTCCTGACAGGAATCCGAAGCATCCAACCCTGCGCGGGTGCAGATTTCGCCTGCCATGACAGGGCTGATGCCGGTGTAGGTTTGATAAAGAAATTCCTGCAGCCTTCTGCCCTCCTGCAAATGCAGGGAAAAGAGGAAATCCGCCTGTTCGGCAAGGAGGGGGTTTTTCTTATCCTGCGAAGGAGGGAAAACATATTCCTTGCCGGGGAGTACCTCTCGGACAGAGCTTTTCTCATGGGTGACACGCTTGATGGAATCCAGAATTTTGCCGGTTTCATCGGTCAGGATAAGGTTGCTGTGCTTGCCCATGATTTCCAGAATCAGATTTTTTGTAGTGATATCACCCATTTCATTGGCGGATTCAATCCTGAGGATGATGATACGCTCGAAATTCGGCTGCACAATATCTATAATTTTGCCGCCTGCGATATGCTTGCGCATGACCATGCAGAATAAGGGCGCGGTCATAGGGTTTTCGCGGCTGCTTTCGGTCAGGTGGATACGGGGATGGGCAGAGTTGGCGGAAATGATGATTTTCTTTGCGCCGCTGCCAAGCCCACGAATTGACATACGAATTTCATCCGCAAGGGGCTGATGGATTTTATCGATACGCCCGCCTAAAAGGGCTGCTTTGAGTTCTGATACGATGGCAGAGGTTGTAATGCCGTCCAGTGCCATAAGGAACACCTCCTTGAATACATTTGGTTAATTCATAATTTTACCATAGGATTTTCTTTTTTGCATTATTTTTTCAGACGGATTACCAAGAAAAGCAGTAGGATTTGCAAAAAAAATCTAAAATGAAGGAAATATTAAAAAATGATTAAAAATAGTGGATACAATTTGCGGTTTTCCTTGCTATTTGGCGGACACTTATGTATAATAAAACAACGATTTTTGGAACGAAGCATAGAAAGGAACCGAAACATGAGTGCAAGTGTAAGAAGCATGACAGGCTATGGACGCGGCGAGCATATCGCAGAGGAAAGAAAGTTTACGGTGGAAATGAAATCCGTAAACCATCGTTATAATGATATGACGATTAAGCTGCCCCGTTCTCTGGCAGGTCTGGAGGATAAAATCAAAAAAAGAATCATGCATGAGGTATTTCGCGGCAAGACTGATGTGTATATCAGCTTTGAAACCTTTTCCGCAGCGGATGTGGAGGTAAAGCTGAACGAAGCACTGGCGGCGGCATATATCGAAAAGCTGAAGCTGATAGAAGAAAAATTCGGCATCTACAGCGAAAATAAGCTGGAGCTGGCGGCAAAATTCCCCGATGTGATTACGGTGGAGAAGGCACAGCAGGAGGAAGAAGTCATCTGGGAGGCACTGGTGCCTGCACTGGATGAGGCAGTGGAAAAATTCGTTGCCATGCGTACCGTTGAGGGCGAAAATCTGAAAAAGGATATCCTTTTGAAGGGCGAACGCATCAGGACGCTTGTGGCAGAGGTGAAGGAACGCTCCCCTCTGGTGGTTGTGGAATATCAGGAAAAGCTGAAACATTCTAATGAAGAGACCAGGAAGGCCAATCAGGCCAAAAGCGAATTTCTTTCCCATATGT
>ENA-OOZT01001444-OOZT01001444.1-human-gut-metagenome-genome-assembly--contig:-NODE-1444-length-16143-cov-2.517902_pt1 | contig 16143 bp, 10 predicted proteins | sample MGYA00241192_ERZ501407 | MGnify/ENA primary metagenome ERZ501407 (study PRJEB25962, sample SAMEA2042911) | human gut metagenome | biome: human gut; feature: human-associated habitat; material: faeces...
CCACGGCGCAAGCCGTCTGTGCCTGTGACAGCGCTTCTGCCAGAACCGATTGCGGCTCCTCCGGCAAATCGCCAAGCAGCGCTTGCCACCCGGCAATAAACGCCCGCTGCTGTTCTCGGTACTGTCCCTTTGCGCCACCGGCGGACTGGCTGGCAGTGGTGGCCTTTGCCATAGCGGATCGGGCCGCCTGCTGGGTTGCCTCCAACTGCGACTGTGTAGGCGCCTGCGTGGGCAAAACCGCCGGATGAGGGTGTTCCGTGGCGCCGCACACCGGGCAAGGTGCACCCGGCTGTAAATCTGCCGCCAACACACCGGCTTGGCTGTCCAGAAAAGCCCGGTTCTGGCGCTGATAATCCTGCTCCAAACGCTGGGCGCGCGCTGCCGCAGCCTGGTAATCGGCAGCAGCACGGCGATAAGTATTTTCCGTAGTTTGCAGCGCAGCCCGCTGCTGTTCTAAAGCGGTCAACGCCTCTACCTTTTGCCGGGCCTGTGTACAGGCAGCCTTGGCCTGCTCCAACCCGGCGGCCGCCCCTTGCAGTTCCTGCCGCCGCTGTTCCAAGCGGATTTGTTCTGCGCGGGCTTTTTCCGCTGCGTCACCGGCTGCCGTGTATGCCGCTGTTTGCTGCTCTGCCTGCTGCTGCACCTCTGCCAAGATCTGCTGTGCTTTGGTCAGCCGGTCGTACTTGGGCAGCTGGGCTTGCAGCAAAGCCAGGCGGGCAGTAAGCGCTTTCGTCTCCTCTGCCTGTGTAGCGCACTGTTTCAATCTATCCGCTGCCGCCGCTTGCTTGGGGGTCAATTCCGCCTGCTGCCGGGTCAGCTCTTGCAGCTGTTGTTCCAGTTTCAAACGGCGCTCCGCAGCTGTCAATGCTGCCCGGTCAGCTTGCATTTTTTCTTGTATTTCTGCCGTTTGGCGGGTGTTCTCCGCAGCGGCAGTCGCGTCTAACTGAATCAGCTGTTCCAACACCTCTCGGCTTTCAGAAAAGGGCAGCTGACCTTGTTGCAGCGCCCGGGCTTTGGCAAAAAGCATAGAGTCCTCCGGGCAGCGCACGCCCTCGCCGTACTGGCGCAATTTTTCCTGCCCGGCGTCATACGCGCGCTTCACCTCCAAAGCAAACTGTCGCAGCTTCTCCTGCAAGCGGGCATACCGCCCGGTGTCAAACAGCTTTTGGAAGATGCGGCTGCGCTCCTCCGTCTTGGCAAGCAGCAAACGCAAAAAATCCCCTTGCGCCAGCATGGCGATTTGGCAAAACTGATCGTGATCCAGCCCAAGCAAGGCGGTGATTTCGTCATCCACTTCCGTTTGTTTGGTAATCACCCGGCCGTCCGGACAGATCAGCTCCGCCATAGCGTGCTGGGTAGTCATGCCCTCGCCCCGGGTCTTGGGCCGCCGGTATTCCGGGCTGCGGCGCACAGTGTACACCGCCCGGTCGTATGCAAAAGTCAACTCTGCAAAGGTGGGAGTCTCCGGCGCTGCGTACTTGGAGCGCAAGGTGGATGACTCCCGGCTTTTGCCGCTGGCCTTGCCATACAGCGCAAAAATAATGCCGTCAAAAATGGTGGTCTTACCGGCACCGGTATCGCCGGTAATCAAATACACGCCGCCGGTACCCAGCTTGGAAAAATCCAGCACCTGCTCCCGAGCATAAGGGCCAAAGGCGGACAAAGTAAGTTTTAGCGGTCTCATACTTCCTCCTCCCACACACTTTCCATCTGGCTGCGCAAAAAGGCAGCCTGCTCTTCTGTCAGATCCGTACCGTTTTGGCGGCGATAAAATTCTGCAAACACATCAAACGGCGACTGCTTTTCTGTCGCCGCACCGTCATGCACCTGCCCCAGGGCACGGGTGCGGGCGTTGTCGTAGTCCAGCAGCATTAAGTAAGGATAAATACTGCGCAGGCGACCCATGGCGTCCGGCACATCCTGTTCGTCCGTCAGCGTAATATGCAGATAATTCTGCTGAAAATCTCCGTTGGTATAATAGTCCCGGGCGGTCAGTTCCATATAGCTACCCCGCAACTGCGTTAAATCTCGGCGGGGGGACAGCGGCACCGTGCGCACTTGCAGGTCCCCTTTTGCCCCCAGTTCCACCACGGTCACGCTTTTTTGGTGCCCTGCTTCCGAAAAGGAATACTTCAGTGGGGAGCCACAGTACCGCAGCCGCGGGCTGCCCATATTCTGGGGGCGGTGGATATGCCCCAGCGCCACATAGTCAAAGGGGTCAAACACGCTGCCGTCCACGTTGTCCGTACCGCCTACGGACAGTTCCTCTGAGTCCGAGGTGGCAGCGCCGGTAACGAACTGGTGCGTCAGCAGCACATTGCGCCGGGAAGTATCCACCTGCATAGCGCTGACAGCGGCGGACAGTGCATCCGTATAGCTGTCAATCTCCGCCTCAGGAAAATAGCGGCGCACATGAGCGGGCTTCACAAAGGGGAGCATATAAATGCCCACTTCGCCCCATTTATCCGTCAGCACAAACGGCTGCACCCCACCGACATAAACCGGCGAAAAGTGTACCCCGCTGCCATCCATAAGCCGACTGCCAAAGGCCAGCCGCTCCGGAGAGTCGTGGTTGCCGCTGATGACAAACACCGGCACCTTTAGCTGCGCCAAATGATAAAAGAAATCGTCGCACAATGCCACAGCCTCCGCCGACGGCACCGCCTTGTCATAAATATCTCCGCAAATCAGCACACCGTCCGGCTGCTCTGCGGCAATGCAGTCAATGATCTGCTGCAGAATATACGCCTGATCCTCCAGCATAGAAAAGCCGTGCACCCGCTTGCCCAGGTGCAGGTCGGATAAATGCAAAAACTTCATATCAGTTCTCCTTCATCTGTGCCGCGCACATTAAGTTCACTTTATCATAAACGCAAGGGCATTGCAAGCCGCCGTCCATTTTTTCGCCCGGGTGCAATTTTTTCTATAGAGAATTGATTTTGCGGGAACAGTTCTATATAATGGAAATGAACAGATATAAGGGGGAATCAATATGCAAACCATTACCCGCACCACACCCTGCGGTGCACTGCAAGGGCTGGAGCTGGAGGACCATCTGGAGTACCGGGGCATTCGCTACGCCACCGCCGCCCGTTGGGAATATCCCCGACCGGTAGAGCACTGGGAGGGCGTTTACGACGCCACCCAATTCGGTGCCTGCTGCTACCAGCACCGGGGCTTTGACGAGGATACCAAGGTCAATCCTTTTTACAGTAAAGAATTTCGGGTAGGCTGCCATTTCACTTACAGCGAGGACTGCCAGTACCTGAACATTTGGGCGCCTAAGGACGCCAAGGACTGCCCGGTGCTTATTTACATTCACGGGGGCAGCTTTACCGGCGGCTCCACCGACGAACGCCACATCAGCGGCACCGCTTACGCCAAAAAAGGCGTGATCTTCGTAGCCATGAATTACCGGCTGGGACCCTATGGCTTTTGCGCCCACCCGCAGCTGAAAGAGGCGGACGGCACCTGCGGCAACTACGGGCTATACGACCAGCTGGAGGCGATCCGTTGGGTACGCCGCAACATTGCCGCTCTGGGCGGCGACCCCCACCGCGTAACGCTGCTGGGACAGAGCGCCGGGGCAATGAGTGTGGATATTCTCATCTCCTCTCCCCTGTGCCGGGACTGGTACCGAAGCGCCATTATGATGAGCGGACCGGGACTGCAACGGGCAGCCGCACGCCCCCAATCCATTGAAAAGGTGGGTAAGTTCTGGGACCAAATCTGCCAAAACGCCGGGGCAGCGGATATAAACGCCCTGCGCCAAACAGACGCCCGCACCCTGTATTACGCCTGGCTGGACGCCTGCAAAAGCGACAAGCTCAGTATGCTCTACACCTTCCCTGTGTTTGATGGCAAGCTGCTGACCAAAGCCACATTCAATATGCGCACCATACCCAAAATGCCAAAGATCCTGGGCATGACCAACGCGGATATGATTCCGGTCCTTGTGTCCGGTTTGATCCGCCGCTGGGCTCATGACGACAAGGGCAGCCCCTGCTACGCCTATTGTTTTGACCGGGATCTGCCCGGCGACAACTACGGTGCCTGGCACACGGCAGACCTGCTTTATGCCTTTGGCACACTGCAAAACAACTGGCGACCCTTTACCGATACGGACAGGGAGATCTCGCGCCAAATGGTGGCGGCCTTTGCCAACTTTGTCAAGTGCGGCAATCCCAACTGCAACGCCCTGCCCCGCTGGAAAGCAGGCACCGCCAAGGTCATGCGCTTTGGTGACCCCAGCCGCATGGCGCCCTTCCCGGACGGCCGTCTCATTAAAGAAACACTTCATAACAAAGGACCGGTATAAATGAAATTTGACCACAACTTTACCCAAACCACCGCCACGCCCACCGGGCGCACTTACGCCGCCGACGGCTGGCAAGCGCAGTTGGACTTTCTCTCCGGCAGCTGCCTGCGTGTGGCACTCTATCGTAACGCAGACGACCTGCTGCCCACCTTTAATATTGACCCGGACAATGCGGCCATCGGCCCCCAGGGCAGAGCGCGCCTAAGTACCGTGGGTTTTCAGCCGACAGCGCCCACAGTCACGGAGAACGATAGCGGCACCGCCTTTGCCTTGCCTTGCGGGGTAACGGCAGAGCTGGATTTTCACAATCTGCTGCTCACCTACAAGATCAGCGATCGGGTGCTCTTTGCGGATCGAGGGCCGCTGGCCTATAATTTGGACAAAGAGTTTGGCACCGGCGCCACCCACTACATCACGCGGGAGCGGGATGAGCGGATCTACGGCCTGGGCGATAAGGGCGGCAGCGTGAACAAAGCCGGGCGACGCTTTCGCATAGACACAGCGGACAGCATGGGCTTTGATGCCGCCATGACCGATCCGCTCTACAAGCACACGCCCTTTTACATCTGCCAAAACAGCGTGGGCTGCTACGGCATTTTCTATGACACCACGGCCCCCGGTGAGATGGATCTGGGTCGGGAGATCAACAACTACTACCCGCCGTTTAAGTATTATCGCTCTGCCGAAGACTGCCTGGTGTACTATGTATTCTTTGGCAGCAAGTTAGAGATCTTGCAGCAGTTTTGCCGCACAGTGGGCCGCCAACCGCTGCCCCCCAAGTGGAGCTTTGACTACTGCGCCAGCACCATGGCTTATACGGACGCCCCCAAGTCAGAAGAAAAGATGGACGCGTTCCTTGCCAAGGTGCGGGCGCTGGATCTGAATTGCAGCGGGTTTTATCTGTCCTCCGGCTACACCGCCATCGGCAACCAGCGCTGCGTGTTCCACTGGAACAGAGAGAAGTTCCCGGACCCGGCACGGTTTATCGGTAAATTCAACGCCGCCGGGGTGCACCTGATTCCCAACATCAAGCCGGCGTTCCTAACCAGCCACCCGATGTACGATGACCTGGCGGCCAAGGGTCTCTTTGTCAAGAATGCAGACGGCAGCCCCTATGTTACCCAGTTTTGGGACGGCCTGGGCAGTTACCTGGACTTTACGAACCCGGCGGCCTTTGCTTTTTGGCACGATCAGGTGACGGAAAAACTGCTGCAAAACGGCATGGACGCCACTTGGAACGACAATAACGAATTTGACATTCAGGACCCTACCGCCGTGGCTGTGGGCTTTGGCGGCAAGGCGGCCCCGGCTGCCCATATTCGCCCGGCGCTCACCTACTTGATGGTACTCAGTTCTTACCAAGCGCAAACGGAAATGCGCCCGGCAGAACGGCCGTTCCTTTCTACCCGCAGTGCCGGGATCGGTCTGCGACGGTTGGCCCAAACCTGGAGCGGTGACAACTATACATCCTTCCACGATCTGCGCTACTGTCACTATGTAGGCATGACCCTGAGCCTGTCCGGCTTTTACTTTTACGGCCACGATCTGGGCGGCTTTTCCGGGGAAATGCCTTCCAAGGAGTTGCTGCTGCGCTGGATCCAGCACGGTGTATTTGAGCCCCGCTTTACCATTCATTCCTGGAACGCGGACGGCTCCGCCACCATGCCTTGGAGCTATCCGGAGGTGATAGACAGCGTGCATGCCCTGTTTGACCAGCGTAAGGCTCTGCTGCCCTACTATTACAGCACCGCCTACCGCAGCGTGCAGGAGGAGCTGCCCTTGCAGGCGCCCCTGTGTCTTTATTATGACGACCGGCAAATTCATCCGGACGATCCTGCCTTTTTGCTGGGGCGCGACCTGCTGGCAGCCTGCGTGCTGGATCAGGGCATAGAGGATATAGAAGTCTACTTGCCGTCTGGTGAGATCTGGTACAAGGACGACCGGTGTTACACCGGCGGGCAGACAGTGGCACTGCACATTCCCGCTACCGGCACCGTGCCCTATTTTGTGCGTGGCGGCTGCGTATTCCCTCTGGACATTGGGCCTACCGGGTTCCAAAAGCCCAGTCGGGTGCAGTTCACCGTCTATCCCATTGCCGACGGCACCTTCCAAAGCCGCTACTTTGATGATGACGGCCACACCTATGCCTACCGGGACGGTCACTGCGTGGACGCGGTCTTTACCGTTGCTTGTGCTGCCGATACCGTTACCGTGCAGGTAGAAAATCGGGGCGATACCCCCTTTGCGCCGAACATTCGCCTAACCCCGGCAGACCACCGGCAGCTGATTATCAAGTAAATTCAAACATAAAGCAGTCGATAAAAATCGGCTGCTTTTTTTACGAAAATCAAAAAAAGTTCAAAAAAGTCTTGACTTAGAGTCAACTCAAAGGTATATACTACCCTTGAAACGAGGTGAGCCTATGACCATTAAAGAAGTCAGCGAAAAGTACAACATTTCCCAAGACACCCTGCGCTACTACGAGCGGGTGGGTATGATCCCCCAGGTGCACCGCACAGGCGGCGGCATTCGGGATTATCAAGAGGACGATCTTGGCTGGGTAGAACTGGCCATTTGTATGCGCAGCGCCGGTCTGCCGGTAGAGGGGATGATCGAGTATGTGCGGCTCTATATGCAGGGCGACAGCACCATTCCCGCCCGACTGCAACTGCTGCTGGACCAAAAAGTCGCACTGGAGGCCCAAATGGCAGACACGCAGCGTATGCTGGACAAATTGGAGTACAAGATCTCTCGCTACCGGGTGGCGGTAAAAACCGGCAAGCTCACCTGGGATTAACAAAAGGAGAAAACGCAAAATGTATTTGGAAAAGATCAACGGCCCTGCCGATGTAAAAGCCTTAAACAGCCCAAAGCGCACAGTCCTGGCGGCAGAAATGCGCACCGCGCTGATTCAAAAACTCAGCCACCACGGCGGCCACTGCGGTCCCAATCTGGGACTGGTGGAGGCCACCATTGCCCTGCACACGGTGTTTGACTCCCCCAAGGACCGGTTTGTCTTTGATGTGTCCCACCAGACCTATCCCCACAAGATGCTTACCGGGCGCAACTACGGCTTCTTAGACCCGGCCCGGTATGACGATATTACCGGGTACAGCGCGCCCCAGGAGAGCGCCCACGACCCCTTTACGCTGGGCCACACCTCCACCTCCGTCAGCCTGGCCTGCGGCTTGGCAAAGGCCCGGGACGCCAAGGGCGAACACCACAATGTAGTGGCCATTATCGGCGACGGCTCTCTGTCCGGCGGCGAAGCACTGGAGGGGCTGGACCTGGCCGGCGAGATGGACAGCAACCTGATCATCGTGGTTAACGACAACGGTATGTCCATTGCAGAGAACCACGGCGGCATTTATAGAAATTTGGAGCTGCTGCGCCAAACCGGCGGCAAGGCAGCGTGCAACCTGTTCCGCGCTATGGGGCTTGATTATGTATTCCAGCCGGAGGGCAATCACACAGACGCGCTGATTGAGACCTTTCAGCAGGTCAAGGACTGCGACCACCCGGTAGTGGTGCACATGGTCACCGAGAAAGGCAAGGGCTACGCCCCGGCAGAGACCCACAAGGAGAACTGGCACTGGTGTATGCCCTTCGACCCTAAAACCGGCGAGAGCACAGTGCACTTTGAGGGCGAGGACTACGGCGATCTGACCGCCCGGTATCTGCTGGGGGAAATGCAAAAGGACCCCAAAGTGGTGGCCATCACCTCCGGCACCCCCACCGTATTCGGCTTTACCGAGGATCTGCGTAAGCAGGCAGGCAAACAATTCATGGATGTGGGCATTGCCGAGGAGACCGCCGTAGCGCTGGCCAGCGGACTGGCAGCCGGCGGTGCCAAGCCGGTGTATGGCGTGTACAGCTCCTTTTTGCAGCGCACCTATGACCAGCTGAGCCAGGACCTGTGTATCAATAACAACCCGGCCACCCTGCTGGTGTTCGCCGCCTCTGTGTACGGTATGAACGATGTGACCCACCTGGGCATCTTTGACATTCCCATGATCTCTAACATTCCCAACCTGGTGTACCTGGCCCCCACCACCAAGGAGGAGTATTTTGCCATGCTGCACTGGAGCATGACCCAACGGGAGCACCCGGTAGCCATTCGCGTACCAGCCTGCGGCGTACTCTCCGACGGCAAGGCAGTCACCAAGGACTTTGGCAAGCTGAACACCTATGAAGTGACCCAGGCGGGCAGCGATGTGGCCTTTATCGGCCTGGGCAGCTTTTATCCCCTGGCACAGCAAACGGCTGCGGAATATGAAAAGCGCACCGGCGTGCGCCCCACGGTGATCAACCCCTACTATATCACCGGGCTGGACAAGGAATTGCTGGCCCAGCTGGGCAAGACCCATAAAACCGTAGTCACCCTGGAGGACGGCGTGCTGGACGGCGGCTTTGGCCAGAAAATCGCAGCCTACTACGGCGGAACAGACACCAAGGTGCTGTGCTACGGCCTGCAAAAAGAATTCCTGGATCGCTACGATGTGCAGTCGGTGCTGGAAGAAAACCGCCTAACCTCCGCACAAATTAGCGACGATCTGCAAAACCTGTAAGGAGAACGAAAATGGCAAAAACATTGGTGGTCTATTATTCCCAATCCCGGGGCAATACCAAGAAGATCGCCCGGGAGATCGCGTCCACCCTGGGTGCAGACCTGGCAGCCATTGACACGGTGCGGCCCTACAACTGCTCTTATGACGAGTTGGTGTACGGTCTGTCCAAGACAGAGACGCAAAACAAGGTCTGCCCGCCCATCAAGCCCCTGGACAAGGACCCGGCAGACTATGACCGCATTGTGCTGGGCACCCCCACCTGGTGGTACACCATGGCCCCGGCTGTGCGCACTTTCTTAGCTGAAACAGATCTGACCGGCAAAGAGTTGGTCCTGTTTGCTACCCACGGCGGCTGGCCCGGCCATGCGCTGGCGGACATGAAAGCCTGCGCCAAGGGCGCAAAAGTCATAGCCCAAACGGATGTGCAGTTCGACTCCACCGGCGGCGACCGCCAGGAGACCCCCATGCCCGCCGTCACCGCCTGGGCAGAAAAACTGAAATAACCGGCCATACCAAAACAACCCGCCGACTTCTGCCGGCGGGTTTTATTTTAAGGTGGATATTTGACTGCGGGTTTGCTATAATAGAGATAAGATCAAAGAAAGGAAGTGCAACGATGCCTTATATTAAGAATGTACCTCATGAGGCGATTTTCAGTCTTACGGATCAAATCCAGGTGCAGCCCGGCCAGGTGGTCAGCAAAACCCTGGCGCAGAATGACGCCGTCAGCGTGACCCTTTTTGCCTTTGCAGCCGGTGAGGAGATCGGCACCCATGATTCCACCGGCGACGCTATGGTTACCGTGCTGGAGGGTGTGGGTCAGTTCACCATAGACGGTGTGCCCTACCTAGTAAAACCCGGCGAGGCGCTGGTGATGCCCGCCAAAAAGCCCCATGCGGTGTACGCCCCGGAGAATTTCAAGTGGATGCTGACCGTCATCTTCCCCCATAACAACTAAACAGCGCAAAGAACGGATGGTACATAGCCATCCGTTCTTTTTTATCGATACAGAAAATCACCCCAAGGCTGCAACCTTGGGGTGTTCTCATGGGCATTCTTATTTTTTCTGAGGGCCGTTGTAGCCGTTCTTTTCCTGGAAAGCAGCGATCTTGTCGATCACGCCAAGGATCACATCAAAGCCGTCGCCTACGGTCTCCATCTCAAACCGCTCCGGCATATCCCGCCAGGTGTGGTAATAATAGGTGAGCATGGGGTTCTGGGCCGCAAAGGTCACGGACTTGATGCCCGCGCGGGTCATAGGTGTAGAGTCGCAGCCGCCAACGGGATTGTGGATACAACCGTTTGTCTTGCTCTCGATACCCATCTCGTTAAAGGTGTCCTTAAACATCTTTTCCATATCCGTATCAAAGCGCACGCCCTGCCAGTCGTCTTTGATCACCACTTCAAAATACTCTTTATCTGCCACAGAGTCAATGTTAATGTTCCAGGCGTTCTGGGACAGATCGTCAAAACGGTGCTCCTGGGCAAAGTACATGGAGCCGCGTAGACCCGCCTCCTCAGAGCCGATATTGGCGTCTACAATGCGGCAGTTCTTAGGCATCTTTTCCGGGTGCTCCTTGAAATACTTGATCACCGCATAGCTCAGGCCGATGCCGGTGGCGTTATCCATAGCGCCGCGAGAAGCGTTGCGGGGATTGGGATCGCCCCACATCACCACAAACAGAGAACCAATGGCAGTGACGATGGGCACGAAGTTCATAATGAACATAAAGGTGTTCCAGCCCTGAGAGGCCAGCATGGTCTGTGCCCACTGGGCGCCGGCGTAATCGCAAATGTTCACGACAGCCATAAACACAGAAAACAGCGCAATAAAGAAAAAGCAAACCGCGCCGAAGCCCACCTTGCCATATGTAGCGATCAGGCCCATAATCGGCTTGGTCTTGGCATACTTGTATGCGTGCTCACTGTGGCGCCAGCACCAGGACGTATCCGTATGGCCGGACAGGATAATGGTATAGTCATACTTGCCGTCCTCCGGCTCCAGCACGCCAAGGGTATTGCGGCTGATCTCCTGGGGGAAGAACATATCAAACCAGGTCTTGTAGAAAAAGCAGCTCATCACCAGCCAAAAGATCGTAATAAGACCCAGCGCAGCCAGGGCGTACCACAGCTTATTAAAGCCGCTGGCCAGGGCAATAATGGCGCCGATGCTCAAGATCACGCCGGACCAACCTGCATAGGACAGACCGCCGATACCGGAACGGGGTGAAACGGCGAACTCCTCCGTCTTCGGTTCAATGCCGATGTCGCGCAGCTTGTCGCCCATATACTGATGAAATTTGATTTCACCGTCGGAGCCGGGCAAGCGGGAGCCGATCTTGTGTGCGGCGTGTTCCACAATGTCCATAGCTTCGCGGGCATAGGATTTGGATTCTTCTCTCATGTTCAGGCCTCCTGTTCAGAATTTGAAAAAAGATAATTATATTTTAAGATAACTCTGACAAAAATGCAAGCAAAAATTCATGATCTTGCATAAATATTCGCCAAATTCAGGAAATTGTAGCGTAGCACAGCGTTAAAGCAGTACAGCTAAGAAAAAAGCGGCAGCATTTGCTACCGCTTCAAACTGTGGAGACGTCGTGCCGAACCCGATTCTTTTAGCAGAGAATGTCAGGGCTGCGGTTTTCTCTCTCAAATATAGGACTGAAAAACGCTCTATCCCCTGCCAAAATGCCATAGCAACGCCAAGAGCAAAGCAGCCAACGCCCACAGGGTCACGCACAGCGCCGCCGTCCACACCCGGAACCGACGAAATGTGCGCACACGGTTTCCCGGGCGCACCGCTGCCGCCAGTACCGTTTGGATATGCGTATCCCCCAGGGTATGGGGCACCGGCGGAAAATGTACCACCCGGTCCACCGCAGCCAGCAGCCGATTGACCCCACGGCTGCTGTAAGGGGTGGCCCCCCCCACCGGGCACCCCAGCCCGGCAGACAACGCTGCCGGGTCAATGATAACACCGCGCCGCCGGGCGGCACCCCTATCCGTGATGTACACCACCAACCGATGACTGCGCTGCCAAAGGGCAGGCAGCGCCGCCAGTGCCCGCTGCAGATCCAGCGCCGGGGTCACCAGCACCGTACAGTCCGCCCCCCGCAGCGCCGGACTTTGCAGAGCGCACAGAGGCAGCAGCCGCAAATCATAAGTAATATGCCGGTACGAATAACACCAGGCACCCCCCTGCCGCCGCCCCAAAAGCTCCTGCAGCAAATGCTCCTTACCCCCATTGTTGCCGCCCACCAATACCACGGTACACTCGCCCATACTACCCCTTCTTTGCCGTTATTTCTTACCCATTCTATGCAGGAGTTGATCAAATGTGACGGCAAGCGCACTTTTGTTCAATTTAGGCCGTTCTCGACGGCTGGGTATTGATTTTGGCGTAGGGGCTGTGGTACAATGAAATTGCAAAATTATGCTCCGCTTTGCGGCGGGGAGGATAAGAGAGGTAAAATCTATGGCAGAAAAGCTAAAGTATTTTGTAAACGGCCAGTTCCGTGAGTCCAAGACGGACAAATGGTACGACCTGCACAATCCGTCCACCGGCGAAATCACCGGCCAGGCGCCCTGCTGCACCAACGATGAGGTGCTGGAGGCCATTGCGGCCGCCAAAGCTGCCTATCCGGGCTGGAGCGCCACCCCGGCCATTAAGCGGGCACAGATTCTATATAGAGTGCGGGAACTGATCCTGGAGCGCATGGATGAACTGACCATGAGTGTTGCCAAGGAAAACGGCAAAGTTTGGGCAGAATCCGAGGGAGATGTGCTCAAGGCAAAAGAAGGCACGGAGCTGGCCACCCAGGTACCGTCCCTGATGATGGGTGAGTCCATTATGGACGCCTCCCGCGGGTATGATACCGTGAAATACAGAGAACCGCTGGGCGTATTTGCCGGCATTGTGCCAGTAAACTTCCCGGCCATGATCCCCTTTGGCTGGATGGCACCCACCTGTATTGCCGCCGGCAACACCCTGGTGCTGAAAGCCGCTTCCTTGACCCCCAAGACCGCCATGCTCTTTGCCCAGCTGTACAAGGACGCAGGCGTGCCGGACGGTGTCATCAATGTGGTCACCTGCTCTCGCAATGAGATCAACACCATTCTGGAGCACCCGGATGTTAAGGGCATTACCTTTGTTGGTTCCACCCCGGTGGGTCTGAAAATCTATGAAAAAGCCGCTGCCAACGGCAAGCGCTGCCAGGCCCTGTGCCAGGCCAAGAACCATGCCCTGGTGATGGAGGACTGCGCCTTAGAGCGTACGGTAGCCGGCGTGATCAACTCTGCATTCGGCTGTGCCGGTCAGCGCTGCATGGCGCTGTCCTGCTGCGTGGTACAGGACAACATTGCAGACGCCTTTGTAGCCGAGCTGAAAAAGCAGGCGGAGAAAGTGAACTGCGGCCCCGCCTGGGACAAGAGCTCCCGCCTGGGTCCCATCACTTACGAAAAGCATTATAAAGAGGTACTGGCCGATATTGACAAGGGCGTAGCCGAGGGCGCCACCCTGGTGTTGGACGGCCGTAACACCGTTGTGGAGGGCTACGAGAACGGTTACTTTGTAGGCCCCACCATCTTTGACCATGTAACGGCAGATATGACCATCGGCGACGAAGAAGTCTTTGGTCCGGTGCTATGCATCAAACGGTGCAAGGACTTTGAGGAGGGCTTGGCCATTATGAACGCCAATCCCTATGCCAACGGCTCCGTGATCTACACCCAGAGCGGCTATTATGCCCGGGAGTTTGCCCGCCGTACCGACGGCGGCCAGGTCGGCATCAAAGACGACCAGGTTGTCGGCGCCCTGGCGGGCAAGCTCCACCAGCGTGTTGCCGTAGCTTACACGGGTGGCAATTTTTTTCATATCAGCCATTGATCAGCTCAAGCTCCTTCTCCAGAGATTCATGGGCGGCGCGCAGCTCGTCCATGGCCTGTGCGTACTCTTCGTCGTTGGGGGCCTTGCCGTGCCATTCGACGGCATCCTTCATGTAGCTGACGCCCAGGCCCTTGGTGGTGCGCAGCAGGAAGCAGGTGGGCTTGCCGCTGCCATGGCTCAGGTCAAACATCTTGAAAGCCTGCTCCAGCTCCGCAAAGCTGTTGCCGTTGCAGACGATGGTGTTGAAGCCGAAGGCATCCATCTTTTTATCCAGCGGCTCGCTGTTCATGACCTCGCGGGTGGGGCCGTCGATCTGCAGGCCGTTGACATCGACCATGATGCACAGGTTATCCAGCTTGTAGTGGTTGGCGAACATGAAAGCTTCCCAGCATTCGCCTTCCTCGACCTCGCCGTCGCCCAGCAGGGTGTAGACGTTGATGTCGCTGCCGGCCTGCTTGGCGGCCAGTGCCATGCCGCAGGCGGCGCTGACGCCCTGGCCCAGAGAGCCGGTGCTCATGTCCACACCGGGGACGGTGTTCATGTTGGGGTGGCCCTGCAGGTAGCTGTTGGAGTGGCGCAGGGTGGGCAGGTCAGCCACGGGGAAAAAGCCGCGCTCGGCCAGCGTTGCGTACAGGGCAGGGGCGCAATGGCCCTTGCTGAGCACGAAGCGGTCGCGGGCAGGATCCTGGGGCTGCTCGGGGTCGACACGCATCTCACGGAAATACAGATAGGTCAGCACGTCTGCGCAGGACAGGCTGCCACCCGGATGGCCGCAGCCTGCGCCGTGGGTGCCCTCAATGACGCCCATCCGCACACGGGTCGCAGTCAGCTTTAACTGCAGCGTTTCCATTTTTGTCATAATCAAGTTCCTCCGGTCCCGTTTGGGGTTTTGTTGGCGGCAGGCTGCCTGCCGGGGGCGCAGAGCTTTACATAGTATTATGTAAAGAGAAACGCGCGGCCCGGCGGGAGATAGTATACCGCAACATAATTCACTACTTTATATTATACACGGTTTCGGCACGGGTGCAAGAGATTTTATGGAAATTGTCGGATTTTAACGGTCTGACAATTTTTGGAGTTTTTGATTTGCAGGGGGCGGCCTGGTCAGGGCCAATTCTTCTGCAGGGGGATACGGTCTTGCGAACGGATGTGACCCATGATAAAAAGCCCTGCCGCAGGGGAGGCAGGGCCGGGGCGGTGCAACTAGGTGCAACTAAAGGATAAAGAAAAACTCAGCACAGCGGTGCCACCAAACGCAGGCAGGCGCTGAGCATGCTGCCTAAAAATCCATTTCGGCAGTCGTCGGGGCCGAGGCGGCGGGAAACGGACTCGATGCCGTCGAGATCGCGGCGGATGTCGGAGAGGACCGTGCTGTTCTCAAAGTGGAGATACAGGCTGCGGTAATCCAGATTCACCGTGCCTACCGCGGCCGCGCGGTCATCAATAAGCCACGTTTTAGCGTGCAAAAAGCCAGGGGTGTAGCTGTAAATCTTTACGCCCGCCTTGAGCAGATGCGGGAAGTAACTGCGGGACAGCTGGTAGATGGTCTTTTTGTCCGGCACGCCGGGGGTGTAGATGCGCACGTCCACGCCGCGCTTGGCGGCCAAACTTAAACAGGTGAGCAGGTCGTTGTCCAAAATCAGGTAAGGCGTGCAGATGCGCAGGCTGTGCAGGGCCTGGTTGATGAACTCCAGATACACATTTTTGGCTACCACTTCCCGGTCGACGGGGCTGTCGGCAAAGGGCTGCACCAGCGTGCCGCCGGTAGGGGCCACGGGGGCGACCTGCGGCAGCAGCTTGTCGTAATCCGACGTTTCATCGGGAAAATGTGCCCGCCAGAACGTGAGGAACACGTTCGCATAGCTGCGGGCGGCGGGGCCTTCCAGGCGGACGCCGCTGTCCTTCCAGTGGCCGAAACGAGTCACTTTATTGATGTATTCATCCGCCAGATTCACACCGCCGGTGTAGGCGATGCGGCCGTCCAACACCATGATCTTGCGGTGGTCGCGGTTGTTCAGCACCAGATTCAGCACCGGCACGCAGCGGTTGAAACTGAACGCCCGGATGCCGTCGGCACGCAACAGATCTACATAGTTGTGGGGCAGCAGGCTCAGGCAGCCGGCATCGTCGTAGATGACACGAACGTCCAGGCCGGCGGCGGCTTTCTGCCGCAGGATCTCGTGGATCTGGCCCCACATCTCGCCCATGCCGATGATGAAGCTTTCCACAAAAATGCTGTGCTGCGCGGCCTGCAGGTCGGCCAGCATATCGGGCAGCATCACATCGCCCACGGGGTAATACCTGACGGCAGTGCCGCCGAAAACAGGCGAAGCAGCGTAGTTTTGCAGGTAATCAGCGGTCTCGGCCAG
>ENA-OOZT01001471-OOZT01001471.1-human-gut-metagenome-genome-assembly--contig:-NODE-1471-length-15943-cov-2.310360_pt1 | contig 15943 bp, 12 predicted proteins | sample MGYA00241192_ERZ501407 | MGnify/ENA primary metagenome ERZ501407 (study PRJEB25962, sample SAMEA2042911) | human gut metagenome | biome: human gut; feature: human-associated habitat; material: faeces...
GGTGGGCTTTTGGGGCTGGTCCGGCAGATGCTTTTTGTCCAGCATCTGCTCCAGCTCGTCAAAGTGGTCGCCGCCTTTCGGGTGCTCCGTCGGCTCCAGATGGATGGGCGCAGGCGTGGCAGGTGCAGCTTCCACGAAATCAGGCCCTTTCGCCTTGGGCGGTTCCTGTACAGGAACTTCCGGCGTTTTCGCCTTCGGTCCCTCCGCCGCCGTCTGCTTTTCCGCTGCCGGGGCTTCGGCAGGCGCTGCCTTGGGCGTGGTAGGCTTCCAGGGCTCTTCTCTCGTCCAATCGTTCCGGAGCAGGTCGTACATGCCCATCTGGCCATTGACGATGGGTTCGCCTTCGGCAGGCTTGACCTTCTGGTAGCTGCCATCGGGCCGCATTTCCCGGGCATTGACGTTGTCGCGCAGCTGCAGCTGCAGGATGTCGGTGAGCTTTTTCACCAGTACAGGGTCCTCCACCCGCACGCCCACTTCCACGCGGCACTCGGTGTTGCGGGTGAGGAAGTCGCCGGAGGCAATGTAGATGCGGGTATGCACCCCGTCAAAGAAGCTGTAAATGCGGCCATGCTCCAGATAGCGGCCCACCAGACTGCGGATATGCAGGTTCTCGGTCTTGCCGGGCACCCCGGCACGCACACAGCAGATACCGCGCACGATCATGTCGATGCGCACCCCGGCGCAGCTGGCTTCCTGCAGCTTGAGGATGATATCGCGGTCGCTGATGGAGTTGTTCTTGAGGATCATGGACGCCGGGCGGCCCATGCGGGCAGCTGCGATCACATGATCCATCTCATCCAGCAATACGCTCTTGAACCGCAGCGGAGCCACCAGCATCCGGTCGCTCTCCTCGGTGAGCTGCTGCACGGCCAGATTGCGGAACACCTTGGAGGCTTCCTCGCCGATGCCCTCATCTGCCGTGATGAAGGAATAGTCGGTGTAGAGCTCACTGGTCTTTTCGTTGTAGTTGCCGGTACCGATCTGGGTGATGTAGGAGTAGCCGTCGGCCTGCTTACGGGTGATGAGGGTGAGCTTGGAGTGCACCTTGTAGTCATCGAAGCCGTAGATCACGGTGCAGCCCGCATTTTCCAACTGCTTCGACCAGTCGATGTTGTTCTGCTCGTCAAAGCGGGCGCGCAGCTCCACCAGCGCCACCACTTCCTTGCCGTTTTCGGCGGCTTCCATCAGGGCCTGCACGATCTGCGATTCCCGCGCCATGCGGTACAGGGTCATCTTGATGGAGATGACATCCGGGTCACGGGCGGCCTTTTTGAGCATGTCGATGAAGGGCCGGATGGACTGGTACGGGTAGCTCAGCAGCACATCGTGCTTCTGCACTTCCTCGGTCAGATCATAGTCTGGCGGCGGCAGCATGGGCCGGGCAGCCGGGTAGAACAGGCCGGGGTGGTCCTCTGCTTCAATGCGCCCGGTGAGCTTGTAGAAAAAGCTCAGATCCAGCGGGCTTTTCTGCTCGAACACCCGTTTATGGGTGAGCAGCAGACGGTTGCACAGCAGGCGTTCTACCTCCGGGGCCGGGGCAGGCGTGATCTGCAGACGCACCGCAGCCAGCTTGCGGCGGCGCTTGAGCAGCTCGGTCATGATCTCGCGGTAGTCGATATCATGATCCATCATGCCCTCTTTTACGTCGATATCCGCATTGCGGGTAACACGGAAGAGACATTTTTCCTGAATCGTCTCTTTGCCAAAGATGCTGGCCGCAAAGTGCAGCACCAGCTCTTCGGTAAGTGCAAACTGCGTTTCGCCGTCTTTTTTTACAACGTGCATCCGTTCCATCTGGCTGGAAATGGGAATGATGCCAAGGCTCTGCCCTGCCGGGTGTTTTTCCTTGAGCAGAACGCCAAGGTAAATCTCCTTATTGCGCAGGAATGGGAACGGATGGCGGTTATCCACGATCTGCGGGCTGAGGATGGGGAACAGCTCCGTTTGGAAGTACTTCTTCCAGAAGTGCTCGTCCTCCTTGGACAAGTGGTCAAGATCCACCTTGCGCCAGCCGCACTCCGCCAGTGCTTCCAGCGCCTTTGCGTAGTATTTATCGCACTCCTCCTGCAGCTGTGCCGTTTTGGGCATGATGGCAGTCAGCTGTTCCGCCGCGGACATGTTGGTCTTGTTTTCCCTCTTGACCTTTTTGCCCTGTTCCTGTTCCAGATTGGCGCGCTCCTGCAGAGAACCCACGCGCACCATAAAAAACTCGTCCAAATTGGAGCCGTAGATCGCAAGAAATTTGACCCGCTCTGCAAGCGGAACATTTTTATCTTTGCCCAGCGCAAGAACGCGCCGGTTGAAATCCAGCCAGCTCAGTTCCCGGTTGATAAAAATGGTATCGTCACTCATAATCATTCCCCTTTTTGCTGCGCCGGGCCGCCGGCTGCGGCTCAGCTCACGGTTGCCATTCCTGCCCAGGAATCCACAATGGTCTGTGTCAGGCCCGGAACATTGGCTGCATCTTCTACCCGTTCAAACGGGCCATTCTGCGTCCGGTAATCCAGAATCGTCTGTGCGCGCTTTTCCCCTACGCCCGGCAGTGTGCACAGCGCAGAGAGATCGGCAGTGTTCAGATCCACCAGCACATACTGTTCCAGCCCGGTCGTATCCGGCAGGACCTGCGGTTCGGCAGCCTGCAGCGGCACGGCAAAGCCAAAGGCCAGCACTGTGCACAAAACCACCGCCGCCAGCGACAGCGCAAGAAAGAGTTTTTCCTTCTTTTGCAGGACCAGAAGATGCGTTTCTCTCATTGTACCTGACTTTCCTCCAAAAAGAAAGGCTTCTGCGAAAGAATTTGCAGAAGCCTTGCACAAATTTTACGCCAAATTTTCAGCATCCCGCACCATACGGTACAGCACTTCCACTGCAGAACCTGCCGCAGCATCGGTCAAAGTGACCTTTTGGGCAGCAAGACGCAGCTCAGCCGGGGCATCCGCAGCTGCGGTGCTCTGGCTGGAAGCGCGCACCATGTCCAGCATAGGCAGCCCTCCGGCAAGTACCAGCACATCTTCCGGGTCGATGCCCACCGGCATACACACGGCATCCAGCATTTCACGGCCGGAGACAGTTCTGGGGGTCAGGATCAGCGTATCCGCTGCGGCACGCTCGCCCAGCAGCACCGCTGTGCGGTCGCCCAGAGATTTTTCCAGCAGCGAGATCATGGGCACTGCCTTGCTGTCCTGATACAGCAGCACCCGCAGCACTTCTTTCCCCTTGATGTCTGCCGCGTTTGCCAGCAGATAAGGGGTCCATTCCTGCCGCAGATGACGCTCCAATGCCTCGCTCATGCGCAGCACGCGGGTAGTACCGTCGGTCATCTGCAGGGCAATGCCCACGCCCTCTGCCACCGGCAGGCGGGCGAACAGGTCGGCATCCTGCCCGGCAAAGGTGCACAGCGGCTGACGGGTGCCATCGGAAAAATGGTAGGCCATGGCACCGCCGCACACCAGCGCAGGAGCGCTGAGCCGCACACTGCCCAGAATGGACCGCACTGCCCGCGGCGTGCGCTGGGAAAACACCGTAAAACGTCCGCCGCGGCGGACGAACAGCTGCAGCACATCCCGCACCACCTGCGTCAGGTTGCCGTCGGTACCCAAAAGCAGATGGTCCAGATCACACAGTACAAGCGTTGAAGAAAGATGGTTCATACCGTTCCCCTCCTGAGCGTTGCAAGAAAATGAGTGAAGTATTCCGGCAATTCCGAATCGAACCGCAGATGTTCGCCGGTGATCGGGTGCACAAAGCCAAGCGTTTTGGCGTGCAGGCACTGGCCGTGCAGGCTGGTGATGCAATTGTGCGGGCCATACACCGGGTCGCCCGCCACCGGGTGCTGGATGGATGCCATGTGCACGCGGATCTGATGGGTGCGGCCGGTCTTTAGGCGACATTCCAGCAGGGTGAACTCCCCCAGCCGTTCCAGCACCTGATAGCCGGTATAGGCATATTTGGTGTGCGGCTCACTGGCCGGGTAGACCGCCATCTTTTTGCGGTCGGTCTTGCTGCGGCCCAGATTGCTTTCCACAAAGCCCTCATCTTGTGCAAAGCCGCCGTACACGATGGTGCGATACGCGCGCTCCACACTGTGCACCGCCATCTGCTGGGAAAGGCCGATGTGCGTTGCATCGTCCTTTGCCACCACCAGCAGGCCGCTGGTGTCCTTATCGATGCGGTGCACGATGCCGGGGCGGATCTCGCCGCCGATACCGGACAGGCTTCCCTTGCAGTGCCACAGCAGCGCGTTCACCAGCGTGCCGTCCGGGTTGCCGGGAGCCGGGTGCACCACCATGCCTTTGGGCTTGTTGACCACCAGCAGATGCTCGTCCTCATAGACGATTTCCAGCGGGATGTCCTGCGGCACGGCCTCAATGGGCTTTGCGTCCGGAATTTCCAAAACGATGGTGTCGCCCGCCTTGAGCTTCAGGCTTTTGGCAACCAGCCTGCCGTTGCACAACACATGACCGTCGGCCACCAGCGCCTGCAGAGCAGACCGGGAAAGGCCGGTGTCCTCGCCGCTCAGAAAGCGGTCGATGCGCTGGCCTGCCGTCTCCTGCTCCACCACAAATTCACGCTGTTCCATGGCTCACTGCTCCTTCGGGGACTGCCCGTTCTCAGCGTGCAGCTCTTCCAGAAAAATTACCAGCACCCAGAGGCCCACGCCCACACACACGCAGATATCCGCAAAATTGAACACCGCAAACTGCATGAACAGCAGATTGATGTAGTCCACAACCTCGCCGTTGAGCACACGGTCGATCAGGTTGCCGATGCCGCCGCCCAGTACCAGAGTCCAGGCTACCCGCTCCAGCGGGGTCAGCTTGCGGGCAAACAACATCCACAATACGCCCAACAGCATCAGCGAGGTGGCGGCAATCAGTAGTTTTTGTTTGCCTGCTAGCATCGAAAACGCCATGCCATCGTTGAGAAAGTAGCGCAGCTCCAGCACGCCGGGGATCAGCGTCATGGCCGTTTTAGGCAGCAGTACCGCCGTGGCCCAGCGCTTGATAAGCTGGTCAACGCCCACAAGCACAGCCGCCGCCAGCACAGAAAGAACACCAAAAATCATGGTTACTCCCTTATTCAAAAAAATCAGCGGTGCTTATGCAATTATAAGCACCGCTGAACGGTAGATTAAAGACCCAGCACCTTAGCGCAGCGCGGGCACAGGCCGTTTTCGCCAACGGCGGGCTCGTACTTCCAGCAGCGCAGGCACTTGTTGCCGGCTGCGTGGGCAGCGGCAGCACCCAGACCCTCGACGATGCCCTTGACACCGCCCTCGCCCTCAGTCAGATCAACCTTGGAGACGATGAACAGGTCGGCCAGCTCATCCATGGGGATGGTGTTCAGGAAGTCATAGACCTCCTTGTTGCAGTACAGCGTCAGGCAGGCTTCCAGAGAAGATCCGATGGTCTTATCGGCACGGGCCTGCTCCAGCACCTTCTTGACATCATCACGGATGGCCATGATGCGGTCCCACTTGGCAGTGAAGGCTTCGTCAGCAGCGGCCTTGGCTTCGGGCATCTGCTCAAAGACGACATAGTCCTTCATGCCGGGCATCTTGGGCACATAGCTCCAGATCTCCTGGCTGGTGAAGCTCAGGATGGGGGCCAGCAGTTTAGTAAAGTCGACCAGGATGCGGTACAGCGCGGTCTGTGCGCAGCGGCGGGCATGGTCGTCAGCGCAGTACAGGCGGTCCTTGATAACGTCCATATAGAAGTTGGACATATCGATGACGCAGAAGTTGTACAACGCATGGTAAGCGCGGCTGAAGTCGTAGTGGTCGTAGGCATCGCGCATGGTGGCGGTCAGCTGGTTGCAGGCTTCCAGCGCCCAGCGGTCGATCTCGAACAGCTGATCGTCAGCGACCATATCCTTGTTGGGATCAAAGTCGTTGATGTTGCCCAGCATGAAGCGGGCGGTGTTGCGCATCTTGCGGTAAGCCTCGGACAGCTGGCGGAAAATCTCCTTACCGGCGCGGACGTCGACGGTATAATCGCTGGAAGCGACCCACAGACGGACGATGTCGGCACCGTAGTCACGAATGATTTCGCTGGGTTCCACGCCGTTGCCAGCGGACTTGTGCATCTGCTTGCCTTTTTCGTCGACGACCCAGCCATGGCACAGCACCTCGCGGTACGGAGCCTGGCCCTGGGTGGCAACGCTGGTCAACAGGCTGGACTGGAACCAACCACGGAACTGATCGGCACCTTCCATGTACATATCAACAGGATAGGTCAGCTCCGGGCGCTCGCGGCAGACAGCGCTCCAGGTAGAGCCGGAGTCGAACCAAACGTCCATGATATCGGGATCTTTCTCCCAATCGGAAGCGCCGCACTCGCAGACTTCGCCCTTGGGCATGATCTCGTTGGCATCGTACTTATACCAGGCGTCGCTGCCCTCCTTGCGGAACAGGTCGGAGACAGCCTTGATGGAAGCATCGGTGATGTGGTACTTGCCACACTTCTTGCAGTAGAAGACCGGGATGGGCACGCCCCAGACGCGCTGACGGCTGATGCACCAGTCGCTGCGGTCACGGACCATGCCAGCCATGCGGTCATGGCCCCAGGCCGGCTGCCAGTGTACACTGTCAATAGCCTTGTAGACATCCTCTTTGAAAGCATCGATGGAGCAGAACCACTGCTCGGTCGCGCGGAAGATGATGGGATGGTGGCAGCGCCAGCAGTGCGGGTACTGGTGGGTGATGTGCTGCACACCCATCAGGTGGCCGCTCTCCTTGATGTGCTCCAGAATAACCTTGTTGGCATCCCAGACCTTGAGACCGGCAAATTTCTCGCCAGCTTCGGCGGTCAGGCGGCCGGCGTCATCCACGGGAACAACGACGGGAACCTGCGGGTAGTGGTTAACGCAGACTTCAAAGTCCTCAACACCATGGCCGGGGGCGGTGTGGACGCAGCCGGTGCCGCCTTCGAGGGTGACATGGTCGCCCAGGATGACCAGGCCCTTGCGGTCCAGGAAGGGATGCTGATACTGCATCAGCTCCAGCTCGCTGCCCAGAACGGTGTCGGGCAGGACTTCGTACTCGTCGATGTGGCAGCCCTTCATCGTGGACTCGACCAGCTCGCGGGCCATGATGTGGTAAGCATCGCCGATCTTGACGAAGGCATACTCCAGGTTGGGGTTCAGGCAGGTGGCCACGTTGGCGGGCAGGGTCCAGGTGGTGGTGGTCCAGATGACGATCCAGGCCTTATCCAGCGGGATGTTGTGCTTGGCCAGCACGCCGTTGGGGTCGTCGGTCAGCTTAAAGCGGACGTAGATAGAGTCGCACTCGTCCTCGGCGTACTCGATCTCAGCCTCAGCCAGGGCGGTACGGTCCTCGGGGCACCAGTAAACGGCCTTCATGCCCTTGTAGATGTAGCCTTTCTTGGCCATCTCGCCGAAGATCTCGACCTGGCGGGCCTCAAACTCGGGGCGCAGGGTCAGGTAGGGGTTGGCGAAATCGCCCTGGACGCCCAGGCGCTTGAACTGGGAGTTCATGACATCGATATGCTCGGTGGCGAACTCTTTGCAGATCTTGCGCAGTTCTAGCTTGGAAACGCCGGACTTCTTATCGCCCAGAGACTTCAGGGCTTTCAGCTCGATGGGCAGGCCATGGGTATCGTAGCCCGGCACATAGGGGGCCTGGAAACCAGCCATGTTCTTGTAGCGCAGAATGATGTCCTTGATGATCTTGTTCAGCGCGGTGCCCATGTGGATGTTGCCATTGGCATACGGAGGGCCATCGTGCAGGACCCAGCGGGGTTTGCCCTCGTTGTTTTTGATCATCTGCTCGTAGACGTGGTTCTGCTCCCAGTCTTCCAGCATTTTCGGCTCTTTTTTCGGCAGACCAGCACGCATTTCAAACGGGGTCTGCATCTTGTGGATGGTGTCGTTGTAATTCTGCGCCAAGATTTCCTACTCTCCTCTATAGAAATAGTTTTTGACCTTATTGGTTTATCGGGCATCAGCTGTCAAAGTCAACGCCCTCAAAGTTATCGAACGCCGGAGAATTCAGCTCCTCCTGCGGTTCGGCACTTACTTTTTTACGGGTGCTGCGCTTGGCCGGGGCTTTGCGGGTGCTGCGTTTGGCAGGCGCCGGGGCAGCTTCCGGCGCATCGCTGTACAGCCCTGCACCGGGCTGGAAGCGGCTGCCGTCGATCGGCATCGGCTCTGCGGCGGGGGCGGTTTCTTCCGGTTCCTCCGGGTGCGGGGCGATAGCGAACTCAACGGTGTCTATCTTTTCCGGGGCGGGCTCGGCCACAGGGGTCGGCTCCGGCGCGGGGGCAGTTTCAGCGGGGTTATAGTAGCTGGTGGCCTGGGGTTCCGGCTCCTGCACAGGCGCGGGGGCCGGGACAGGCTCGGTATAAGGCACAGCCTCGGGGGCGGGCTCAGCATAAGGCTGGTCAGCAGCGGGCTGCGGGGCAGGCTGCTGGGCTTCCTCCTGCGCAGGCGGGGTATATTCCGGCATCTTGCTGATGAGGTTGATGTGCTTGCGGTACATCTCCATCAGCGAACGCTTGAAGCTGTCGGCTTCGCTTTTCAGCGTCACGATCTCCTGCTTGGCCAGTTCCACATCGTCGCGGGCGCGCTGCTCGCGGTCGTCGGCCTTCATATTGGCAGCACGGATGATCTCCGCAGCCTTCTGCTTGGCTTCACGGATCACATTCTCACCCAGGCGCTGGGCGTTGATCATCGTGGTGCGCAGAGTGTCTTCCTCGGCACGGTACTGGTCGATACGCTGGGCCAGAACGACGAGGTTTTTCTGCATCTCGTCATTTTTAGCCGCCAAGGCATCCATGCTTTCCGCTACCTGCTTGAGGTAGTCATCCACATCATCGCAGCGATAGCCGCGCATCGCTTTGTCAAATGTTACGCGGCGGACATCCTCAGAAGAGATCATGGCTTTCCTCCTGTTTGCGGGCAAAGCCCGTTATTGCCGGATTTCAGGGTCCTGCATTTTATACGAAGAGTCCGGGACTCTTTGTCTCAATACTGGTAAAAGGATATGAACTGGCGATCTTTTTTGCTTTTTCCGCCGATCTCCGCTAAGCGGAAGCGTCCCACGCCCCGCACGGTGATAATATCGGCCTCATACATAGCCTCGTGGGCGGCGCGCAGCGGCAGATGGTTGACCTCTACCCTGCCTGCGGCGATATATTCCGCTGCTTTGGTGCGGGAAGTGTGCATCATGGCGGCCAGCACCGCATCGGCACGCAGAGCCGAAACGGTGGCTTCGTGCAGTTCCCGTTCGGGGCCGGTCAGCAGGCGGGGCGGCAGTTCGGTGCAGGTTTCCACATGCACGGGGCTGTGCCCGGCACTTGTAAAGTTTACGGTGATGAACTCCGCTTTATCCGCCAGCACCACCGCATAAAACACAGCGTCATCATCGGGGTCCTGCAAAAGGTCACCGATGCAGGCGCGGTCCAAACCTAAGCCTAACAGTGAACCGAGGTAATCCCGGTGGGTTGGCAGTTTAGCGCCGCTGTCGTAGGTCTGCATGCGCAGGTAAGCGGTGGGTTCCTCCTGCCAGGCGTCCGGCGGCTCGATGCAGAGTACCTGCCGCTCAGCTCCCTCAAACCCGCCCCAGAAGCGGAAACTCTCGCAGCCCGCTTTGTGGCAGGCGGCTTCGGCCAATATCTGTTCCCGGTCAGAAAGAAAGCCGGTATACCGCGGAATCCCGCGGCTTTCGGCAACGCGGCAAAGTTCTTCTGCCCGCTTCATTAAGCGGCGTTCCTCGTCGTTCTGCGGCGGGATATAGCCCCGCGTTTTGGCGGCGGGATCAGAAGAAGACGCCATTATTTTCTAACTCGTCGATCAGATCACCCATAATGTCAACATTATAGGGGGTGATGATGAAGGTGCTGGTGGCCACGCGCTTGATCTGGCCGTTGTTGGCATACGCCACGCCGGACAGGAAATCGATCAGACGGCGGGAAACCTCTTTGCCGGTGGATTCCAGGTTCAACACGACGGTGCGCTTGGCGTTGAGCTGGTCCGCGATGGTGGAAGCATCCTCGAAACGCTCCGGCTTGACCAGCACGACCTGCAGCTGGGTGGTAGCGTTGATGTTTACCACCTTGTTGCTGTGCTGTTTGACCTCCGGCTGTTCGTAATCCTGCTGGGGGGCACCCTGCCCGCCGGCGAAGATTTCGTCCTCGGTATCATCGATGTAGGAATCGGCTTCCGTATCGATACCGAGCTTGCTTTTCAAATTGTCAAACATGGACATGGTCGTTTACTCCTTTGGTTACGCATATCGTTTTGGCAGTGGATATGCGCTATTACAGCGATATACACTAAATATTATCTTCTTTTTTATAGCAGTTGTCAATACGGGGCCGCAAGATTCTTGCTAAAACGCCGCTACAACAGCTTGCCATCCTGCAGATTGGTGCCCTGCACGATGATCTCATCGTACAGACGCACCTCATTATCGGTGCCCAGCTTGCCGTTATCGGGAATCAGGATGTAGTTCTCGTCCTCGTACAAAGTTTCGATTTTCAAGAACCGCTGCAGGTTGCCATACTTGACATAGACGCCGCGCTGTCCGTCCACGATGTGGAGCGCCGCTTTGTCGATGCGGATGCCCTCGTAGGTCTTGAGGTCGATTTGCGCGGTCTCGACGCCAAAGCTCAAAATTTCGGCATTGACGGTCTGGCAGGAGACCACCAGCTTGGCAAGGCCGGCGTCCTCGTCCCGGGTCAATTCCTGCACGGCGGCAGACAGCGGGGTATTCTGCTTGCCGGGCACACTGATCTTCACACTGGAAATGCCGTCCAGCCGATCCGCCGTGGCCAGGTCGCAGACAGCGTAGAACTTCCAGCTGAAGCCTGTGGCGATCTGCCCGGCGCAGTTGGTGGTGTCTACCGCCGGAAAGCCGTTTTGCAACAGTTCGTTCAGCTCCGCCGGGGTGGCGGCATCCAGCTGAGCAGCATCGGTCACGATGGTGGGCGATGCTGATACACTGCTGAAATAGCCGTTGGTGGCGGCGGTGATGGTCTGCAAAGTGTCCAGCTGGGCCTTGATGCCGTCGTACTCGGTCTGCAAGACCTGGATGGTCTGAGTGAAGCCCTCGGTCTGGCCGGTATTGACCTGCATGCGGTTCTGGGCCAGCAGAAAGGCATCCTCGGCATCGGTGATGCCGCTGTACTGGGCGGTGTCCAGCTTATCCAGCAGGTTGTACAGCGCCTGCCGGGTCTGGCTGGTCAGCAACGAAAGGTCGCTGCCGGAGGAATTCTGCGACTTGCTCAAGAGGTCGATCGTGCGGCCCAGGCGGTCAAGACGCTCTCGGAGAAGGCCCTGGGAATCATCGGTGTAGCACTCGGCCAGGACGGTGCCGTTGGTCACACGCTCGCCGTCCGAGACGAGATAGCCCAGATCTCCGCTGCCATCCACCCGGACGGTGTCAAACGAAACAACGCCCTGCAGGCTGATGCTGTCGGCCATCGTGTAGGCGATGGCTGTCTCGGTCTTGTAGCCGCGGTGGAAGATGATGATGAACTGAATGGCCAGGTAGATGCCGAACACCGCAATGAGCAGCATAAACAGGATGCGGAATACTTTTTTCGCCATGGTGCGTTGAGTTTTATGCTCCATGCTGTGTGTCCATCTCCCCTCTTATTGCAAAACTATTTCCCCAGAAAATCGCGTACCAGCGCGGTGGCCTTGGCGAGGACATCGTCCTCGTCCACATACAGCCAAACGGCGTCGTTCTGGTTGCGGAACCAGGTCAGTTGGCGCTTGGCGTAGTTGCGGGTGGCCTGTTTGAGTTTTTCGGTACACTCGGCCTGGGTCTGGGTGCCCTCGAAGTACGGGAAATACTCTTTGTAGCCGATGGCCTGGGCGGCGGTGCGGAAGGTATCCCGGTTGCGCCAGACCCACTCGGCCTCCTGCAGGATGCCCGCATCCACCATCCGGCTGACCCGCAGGTCAATGCGGCGGTAGAGCACATTCCTGTCCCGGCAGGTCAGGCACAGGCAGAGGGCGTGATAGGGTGCTTCGGCGGGCAGGGCATCCTGCTGCTGGTCGCTCATCTTTTTGCCAGTCACGGCGATGGCTTCCAACGCCCGCAGCACCCGCACCTGGTTGTTGGGGTGGACCTTGGCGGCGTAGTCAGGGTCCAATTCTCGCAGCTTCGCGTACATGGCGGCGGGACCGTTGGCCTCGGCCTCCTGGCGCAGCTGCTCCCGCAGGGCAGGGGCGGTGTTCTGCGTTTCAAACGCTACACCTTTTAAAAGGCTCGAGATATACAGCCCCGTGCCGCCCACCACCAGCGGCAGACGGTTTTGGGCGTTGAGCCGGGTGATGAGCGGGGCCGCGGCGGCGGTGAAATCCGCCACGCTGTAAGGCGTTTCCGGCGTGAGGAAATCCAGCAGGTGATGCGGTATCCCCTGCCGCTCCTCCGCAGTCGGTTTTGCCGTTCCTACGTTTAAATTTTTGTAGACCTGCATCGAGTCGGCGTTGATGATCTCGCCGCCAAACTCTTTGGCCAGGGCCACGGAAAGGGCGGTTTTGCCGGTGGCCGTAGGCCCGCCGACAGCGACAACGCGCGGTTTAGACAAGGCGTCCAAACTGTTTTTCCAGCTCCTTCCGGGTGATTTTCAGCACGCAGGGACGGCCGTGGGGGCAAAATGGCGGGATGGTGCCGTCCATGATGTGCTGGGCCAGCGCCAGCATCTCGGCTGCGCCGGTCTTGTCGCCCGCCTTGATGGCCGCGCGGCAGGCAATGGAATGGAGCACCCACTCCGTTTTCTCCCGCAAGGCATCGCGGGCGCCATCGATCAGGCGGGCGGCCAGTTCGATGATCATATCCTCGACATCGTCCACCGGGACGTCCGCCGGGACAGCGCGCACCACCACCGTGGCACCGCCGAAGTCCTCGACTTCAATGCCTGCATCGGTCAACAGGTCAATATTTTGCAATACGGCCTGCTTTTCGGCGGCGGTCAGGTTGACCTGCACCGGCACCAGCAGCATCTGGGCGGGCACATTGCCGTAGTCCTTGGCCAGCTGCTCAAACAGGATGCGTTCATGCGCGGCGTGCTTGTCGATGAGGCACAACTCGCCCGCACGCTCGGTAATAATGTAGGTCTTGAACACCTCGCCCACCAGGCGCAGGGGTTCGGATTCTGGCGGCGGGGTCATGGCAGTCTGCTCCGGCGTGGTGTTGACCACATCCGGCAGGGCGCTTAAGGCGTGGGGGTCGTTGACGACGTAGTCCGGCTCTTCCGGAACCGGTGCCTCGGCCTCCGGCTTGGGTGTGGTCTGCGCGGGCACTTCCTGCTGCAGGGCGGCGGGCTGGGCAGGCTCCCCTTCCGGTTCCGGCAAAATGTCCAGCACCGACTCGCTGGGGGCCTGGTAGGTCACCGGGCGGGGGGCCCTGCAAAGGCTGAGGCGCAGCGCCGGCCGAGGTTTTGTAGACGGGCTTCGGGCTGTCCACCACCGTCAGGCCAGGAACTTCTTTGGCCGGGATGCCCGCTGCCAGGCCCGCCAGAGCGCGGTACTCGGCCGCTGACAGCGTTGTGAAGCGGTTTTTATCGGGTGCCGGGCGGTGCTGTGCGGCAGGTGCCGCCGGGGCAGTGGGCTGCATGGTGGTCTGTTCGGCCTCGGAGGCGGTGTGGCCCATCTCAAAGCGGCACTCCCCGCTCCCCGGCGTAGCCAAAGCGGTGCGTACGGCGCGGTAGACGGCATCAAAGACATCGCTCTCTTTGGCAAAACGAATCTCCGTCTTGGCCGGGTGAACATTGACGTCCACGAGGTCGGCAGGCATTTCCAGCATCAGCACAGCGCCGGGGAATTTACCCTGCATCATCGTGCCTTTGTAGGCGTTTTCCAGCGCGGCCATCATCGTGCGGTTCTTGACATAGCGTCCGTTGACGAAGAAATGCTGGGCACCGCGGCTGGCGCGGCAGGCCCGGGGCGGCGTGACCAGGCCGGTGACCTTATACAGTTCACTGCCGCCGTCCACAGGCAAAAGGTCGCGGGCAAACTCGCGGCCCAGCACTGCGTAGACTGTGCTGCGCAGGTCTCCGTCGCCGGGGGTCAAGAACTGCTGCTTGCCGTCCCGCAGAAAGCGGAAGCTGATCTCCGGGTGGGAGAGTGCAGCGTGCAGGACGGTCTCAGAGACGAAGGTTCCCTCGCTGGCGTCCTTTTTCAGGAACTTCATGCGGGCGGGGGTGTTGTAGAACAGGTCGTTGACCGTGATGGTCGTGCCCACGGGGCGCGCGCCCGGCTCCATGCCCTGGGGCTCGCCGCCCTCGATACGGTAGCAGCAGGCGTACTCGTCCGTTTCGGTACGGGTCAGCACTTCCACTTTAGCCACGCTGGCGATGGACGCCAAGGCCTCGCCGCGGAATCCCAGGGTATGGATATGCCCCAGGTCATCCGCCGTGGCAATTTTGCTGGTAGCATGGCGGATAAACGCTTTATCGATATATTCTGCTTCGATGCCGGTGCCGTTATCAGCAATCTGCAGTTGGGCAATGCCGCCGCGGGCCGCCGAGAGGGTGATCTGGGTCGCCCCGGCATCGATGGCATTTTCCAGCAGTTCCTTGGCCACACTGGCCGGTCGTTCTACAACTTCACCGGCCGCGATCAGTTCGGCGGTATGCTTGTCCAGCACACGAATTTCCGCCATGGGTCTCACCTGCCTTTATTCTTTATCTAAAACGGTTTTCAGTTCGTACAGGAAGTTCAGCGCTTCCAGCGGGGTCAGCGTTTCAATATCCACGCTGTGGAGCTTGTCCACCACCTCGCTGGGCACGCTGGGGTTGTTGTAGGCTTCTACGGTCTCAAAGTCCAGCTGCATCGTGTTGCTGCGGCCGGGGGCGTTGGCCTCCAACTGGCGCAGCACGGCGTGGGCGCGCTTGGTCACGCTGCCCGGCAGGCCCGCCAGTTTGGCGACCTCAATGCCGTAGCTGTCATCCGCCGGGCCGGCGATGATGCGGCGCAGGAACGTGATGTCCTCGCCCCGCTTTTTGACGGCGATGTTATAGTTTTTGACGCCGTGGATGTCCTGATCCATGCTGGTCAGCTCGTGGTAATGGGTGGCGAACAGCGTTTTGCAGCCGATGTTCTCGCAGATATACTCTACCACAGCACGGGCGATGCTCATGCCGTCAAAGGTCGAAGTGCCGCGGCCGATCTCATCAAGAATGACCAGGCTGTCCCTGGTGGCATGCTTGAGGATCTCGGCCACCTCGGTCATCTCAACCATAAAGGTGGACTGTCCGGCAGCCAGGTCGTCCGAAGCACCCACGCGGGTGAAGATTGCATCCACAACACCGAGATGAGCACTGGCGGCGGGCACGAAGCTGCCGATCTGAGCCATCAGGGCGATCAGGGCGTTCTGGCGCATATAAGTGGATTTACCGGCCATGTTGGGGCCGGTGATGAGCAGCATGCGGTTCTCGTCCTCGTCCAGCAGGGTGTCGTTGGGGACAAATAAGCTGCCCTTGAGCATCTGCTCAATGACCGGGTGGCGGCCCTCTTTGATCTCGATCTCGCCGCTGGTATCCACCACCGGCAGGACGTAGCTGTTCTGGAGCGCGGCCTCGGCAAAACCAGCCAGTACATCCAGCTGGGCCACCGCCGAGGCGGTGCGCTGGATGCGCACGATCTGGTCGGAGATTTCCGTCAACAGATCGGAGAAAAGCTGATGTTCCAGGACGAGCAAACGCTCATTGGCACCGAGGATTTTATTTTCCAGCTCTTTCAATTCCGGCGTGATGTAGCGTTCGCCGGTGGTCAGGGTCTGCTTGCGGGTGAAGGTATCAGGCACCGAGTCAGTGTAGGAGCGGCTGACCTCGATGTAGTAGCCGAACACCTTATTAAAGCCGATCTTCAGCTTGGGGATGCCGGTCTCCTCGCGGTATTTGGCTTCCAGATTGGAAAGATAGCCTTTGCCGCCGTGCATGATATCCCGCAGCTCGTCGACTTCGCTGTTGTA
>ENA-OOZT01001475-OOZT01001475.1-human-gut-metagenome-genome-assembly--contig:-NODE-1475-length-15910-cov-6.593125_pt1 | contig 15910 bp, 10 predicted proteins | sample MGYA00241192_ERZ501407 | MGnify/ENA primary metagenome ERZ501407 (study PRJEB25962, sample SAMEA2042911) | human gut metagenome | biome: human gut; feature: human-associated habitat; material: faeces...
GCCGATGAGATCAACGCCGCCTTCAAGGCCGCCTTCTCCGACACCGACTTCTACGGCTACAACGAGGATGGCATCGTGTCCTCCGACATCATCGGCGACACCCACGGTGGCGTGTTCGATCCGACCCAGACCGATGTCAACACCGTTGACGGCCTGACCATGGCTCGCACCGTCTCCTGGTACGACAACGAGTACGGCTTCACCTGCAACATGGTGCGTACCCTGCTGTACTTCGCCGAGATCTCCGAGTGAATCGGCGCGGAGTAATCCGCACGGTTCGTCTCTGAACCTCAGACAAAGGGGCTTTCGCTTCGGCGGAAGCCCCTTTTCGTATCCGAAACGCCGCAACGGACACGTGGAAGGCTTATTATGGGCGGCATGGCAAAGAAAAAGCATGAGAAGGGCGCCGGTTCCACACCGGCCACCGTGCAGTTGGAAAAAGCCGGAGTTCCGTTCAAAACCTACGAATACGCGCATTCGAACGATCACATGGATGACGGTTATGGGGTTGAGGCCGCCACCAAGCTCGGTTTCAACGAGCATCAGGTGTTCAAGACGCTGATGGCGGACACCGGCTCCGAACGCGTGGTCGGCGTGGTGCCGGTCAGCGGACATATGGATCTGAAGGCGCTGGCCGCGGCAGTCGGCGCGAAGAAGGCGGCGATGGCCGATCCGAAGGTCGCCATGCGCGAATCCGGCTACGTGGTCGGCGGCATCTCCCCGCTTGGCCAGCGCACACACCACAAGACGGTGCTTGACGAAAGCGCGCTGCAATACGACGAAATCCTGCTGTCGGGCGGCAAACGCGGTTTCTCAGTCGGCGTCAATCCCAACGATCTGCTCAAGGTGCTCGACGCGGTAGCGGCGCCGATCGGCACTTGGTAAAAAACACGCCGATACATCACACCAATACATAAGTGGGTGGTCGGAACAACACGATGTTCCGACCGCCCACTTGCGTAAGCGAAAGGTTCGCGCTATTTGCGCAGTTCCGCAGGAAGCACGAAATGCATGTTCTCCTTGATGGTTTCGATGGTGCTCACATCCTGGTAGCCAAGTTCTTGCAACGCTGCGACCACGCCGGAAACCAGCTCGTCCGGCACGGAGGCACCCGAGGAAATACCCACGGATTCGACACCTTCAAACCATGCGGGGTCAAGTTCCGAAGCATCATCAACACGATGGGCGCGACCAGCGGCGCCAACAGCCGTTTTTGAGGCGTACCGCGCGTTAAGTCCCTCCTGAGCGACTTCCATCAACCGCACGGAATTCGAGGAATTCGCGGAGCCGACAATCACCACGCAATCGGCTTGCTCGGCAACGAGCTTGACCGCCGCCTGACGATTCGACGTGGCATAGCAGATGTCGGAGTTCGGCGGCATTTCAAGCCATGGGAAACGCGCTTTGAGCGCGGTGATCGTGCCAGCGGTCTCATCGACGCTCAACGTGGTCTGCGTAAGCAGCACCAGTTTCGTGTCAGGTTGGAAATCCAACGAGTCGACGTCGGACGCATGCTCGATCAGATGCACATGCTCCGGCGCCTCCTCCACCACGCCAACGGCCTCATCGTGGCCTTTGTGCCCGATGTAGATGATCTCGTAACCTTCCTTGACGAAACGCAGCACCTCGCGATGCACTTTGCTTACCAGCGGGCAGGTGGCATCGACCACATGCATGCCGCGCACCGCGGCCTCGGCTTTGACCGCCGGAGACACGCCGTGGGCGGAAAATACGATTGGGATGCCGGCTTCGGCGGCGGCATCGGGAATCTCAGCCAATTCCTGCACGAACACCGCGCCCTGCGCGGCCAAATCCTCGACGACATGCTTGTTGTGCACGATCTGGCGGCGCACATACACCGGCGGCAATCCGTCGGCACGTGGCGTATCGGCGGATTTGAGAATCGTCCGCACCGTCAGAATCGCCCTATCCACGCCGGCGCAGAATCCGCGCGGATCCGCCAGCACGATGCGTTTGCCCATGTCAAGCCGCCTTCCAATCGTATCCATCCATCACAACAGCAATCACCAATATTAAGGCACGGGCGCCGTCAATCGACATCGGCCGTCTTCATCCGCAGAATTTCCACACGACAAGCGCATCCACCACCACATCGTGAGCGGTAACATAGTAGCGGAAACACAGTCGACAACACTATGGAGTGATTTATGACCTGCACCAATCTGCCGCCACGCACCGGACAGCAATTTTCCATTTCGCATGGCGATTACCATGCCGTCGTCACCGAGTTGGGCGCGACGCTGCGCAAACTGACCTACCAGGGCGAGGACATCATCGTCTCCCCCGGTCCGGATGACATGGTGACCTGCTGCCACGGCCAGCTGCTCATCCCGTTCCCGAACCGCATCGAGAATGGCGAATACACCTTCGAAGGCAAGACCTACACGCTGCCGATCGACGAGCATGAGCGCCACAACGCCATCCACGGCTACGGCAAGCGCGCGTTCTGGAAGCTTGTCTCCCTTAAAGAGGATGCCGTGACCCTCAGCTGGCGCGCCCCCAACATGGAGGGATATCCGTTCGACATCGTGGTGACCGCGACGTACAGCCTCGCCGACGATGGCCTGCATCTGAACATCAGCGCCTACAACAACGGCGATGCGGACGCACCGTGGGCCTTGGCCATCCACCCGTGGCTCGCCAACGGCTTCAACGGATACGGCGATGAGATCGACGCCCACAACGCCAAGTGCAGCCTGACCGTGCCGGGGCGCACGCATGTCACCGTCAACGAGAACCTCATTCCGACCGGCACCGAGCCGGTGGACGGCACCAAGTACGACCTGCGTAAGGACACGCTGCTCACCGAGCAGCCGTTCGACGACGCTTGGACGGATCTGGAGCATGCCGAAGACGGCACCGTCACCGCGGTGTTCACCCGTCCGGACGGCAAGAAGGTGCGTGTGGGCGGCGACGAGACCGTCACCTCGTTCCAGGTGTGCACCGGCACCGGTTTCCCGGCCATCAAGCATCCGGCCGGCGTGGCGGTGGAACCGCAGACGGCATACGCGAACGCGTTCAACACCGGCAAGGACCTCATCGTCATCAAGCCGGGCGAGACGTCAAGCACGGCGCTGTTCATCGGGATGCTCGACTGATATAATCACCATCGGAATAAGTCCCGGCCACACAGCGGACGCCGAATTTGGCAAACGTCTCGCTCGTGTGCGATAATCCCGAAGGCTTATTAATCGCAAGTAAAGGAGTCCAATCATGGGCATGCGCGGACGTAAGCGCAAGGATCGTCGTAAGAAGGCCGCCAATCACGGCAAGCGCCCGAACGCCTGATCCCTGCCGGCGCGAATAGCGTCACAGAGCATGGAAAACCCCGCGGAATCATTACGGTTCGCGGGGTTTTCCCATATTCAGACGCTGATGCGGCGCCTCGCGTCACATCAGCGTGGCACTTGGCGCATGAAACGCCGCACGTCCTTCCAATTACTCGTCACAACAGTGGTCAAGTGTCGCCTCAAGCCTGTCGATCAGGCTTTGCGGCGCGTGTTTCGGCCGCAGGTACGCGCGCATCGCTGCGATCAGCGCACGTTCGCGTTCATCGCAACAGGTCTCCGGGTCGAAGCAGTCCCCGGAGGCCACGACATGCACGCTGGCATGCGTCACCTGCGTCACCACACCGTTCGTGTTGGTGGTGGTCGAAGTAATGGAGATGTGCCGTTCCATTGGTTCGCTCATGGTCGATCCTTCCCGGCAGTGGCATAGCCACGTTCCTTGGCGTAATTGGCAAGCTCACGTTTCAGCTGTGTGCGGGCGCGGTTGAGCCGGCTCATCACGGTGCCGATTTTCACGCCTTGTTCCTCAGCTACCTGGCTGTATGATTTGCCGTCGATCGCGGCGTCGATGAAAACCTGCCTGCGTTCCGGGGAAAGCCGGTTCAAAGCGGCCATGATCTCCTCCGGCGCGTAGGCGTCCAAGTATTCCTGTTCGGCGGATTTGAGCTGTTCGGAGGAATGCTCGGACGCGGAATACAGGTCCCAGTCGTCGTATTCGCCAGTGGAATCGTTGGCGCGTTGCGGCCGTCGCTTGGCTTTGGCGTACTGGTTGAAATAGGCGTTGCGTTCGATGGTGGTCATCCAAGCCGCGAAATTCGTTCCTTCCTTGAAGGAGTCGAACGCCTTGAATCCACGTTCGAAGGTGTCCTGCACCAGATCCTGCGCGTCGTCGGGATTGTTGGTCAGTTTCATCGCCTGCCGGTACAGCGAGTCCGCAACGGGCATGGCAAGCTTCTCAAACCGCGCGCGCCGGCCCGCCATGGATTCCGTTTCTTGTTCAGTCACACCCTCATTGTAACTTCCCCGACGTCACACGTCGTGCACATGGTTGCCGCTAAAATGGCTCTTCGGTATCCGCTCGGCGTCTCATACACAGGGAGAACACGAAAACATGGCTTTGACTCTGGAATCGGCGGCCCGACTGCTCGATAGGCACGGACTGCTGCGCGAAATCATCCGCGGCGATGTCTGGACGCTTGATCCGCACGACATCAAGGGATTCGACGAGCCGTTCTCCGCAATCACCTACGACACCCGCAAGGTGGAGCCGGGCACGTTCCTGTGCTGCAAGGGCCGTTTCAAGGCCGAATATCTGCAGGGCATCGACGAACGCGGCCTTGCCGCCTATGTGTCGGAGAACGACTTCTCCGACGCCACGCAAGCTCCGGGCCTTATTGTGGATGACGTGCGCAAGGCCATGGCTTTGCTATCGGCTGAATTCTATGGTCGTCCGCAGGACCAGTTGAAGGTGGTCGGCATCACCGGCACCAAAGGCAAGACCACCACCGCCTATCTCACGCAGGCGATGCTCAACGGCTGTTCCGGCGGCAAGTGCGCGCTGTTTTCCTCCGTGGACAATTGTCTTGACGGCCACACCTACGTGGAATCCGATCTGACCACGCCGGAATCCATGGATGCGTTCCGCATGATGCGCGAGGCCGTTGATAACGGCATGGAATATCTCGTCATGGAGGTCTCCTCGCAGGCCTACAAGGTGGACCGCGTGTTCGGTCTCACATTCGACGTGGCCGCGTTCCTCAACATCAGCCCGGACCATATCAGCCCGATCGAGCATCCGACATTCGAGGATTATCTCCACTGCAAGCGTCAGATCGTCAAGAACTGCCGTGCCCTCGTATTGGGTGCCGATTGCGCGCGCGCCGACCTCATCCGGCAGGACGCACGTCATGCCAGCGTTCCCGTCACCACGTTCGCGCTTGGCGGCGATTCCACGGCAGACGTCATGGCCGCGCCGGCGAATGACGATCACAGCCGCTTCTCCATCGTCATCGACGGCACCTCGATCGGCGAGTTGAGCCTGACATTGGACGGCGATTTCAACTATGCGAACGCGGCGGCGGCCGTCGCGATCGCCCATGCGGCCGGTTTCGATTTCGGTTCCGCACAGGCCAAGGACGCGTTGCGTGAGATGGAGCCGGTACGCATCGCCGGACGTATGGAGCATTTCAAGGACACGCGGTCGAACACCATCGCCATTGTTGATTACGCGCATAACTACGCGTCCGTCACCGCGTTGCTTGACTACGTCGATCAGCGTTACGGCAGCGAAAAGCCGGAAATCACGCTCATCACCGGCTCCGCTGGAAACAAGGCATACGATCGCCGCGCCGAAATCGTCCACGCCGCGCAGGACCGCATCGACCATCTCGTGCTCACTTTCGAAGACACCGACGACGAGCCTGTGGAACAGGTCTGCGCGGACATGAACGACAGCGTCACCAACCCGCAGCTTGACGTGAAGACCATTCTCGACCGTGCCGAAGCCGTGGAGACCACGGTAAGCCACGATCGCAAGGATCCCGAGCATCTGCACATCATCCTCATCATCGGCAAAGGCAACGAACGTTGGTTCAAAGACCACGGCAAGCACATCCCTTACGAGGGCGACGACCGCATCGTGGAACGCGTGTTCCGTCTCAAATAACAACTAAGGTGAAGGCATTATGACACGATTCCAACCGATTCTGCTGGGCAGCGACATCAACGTCTACGGCATGGCCAGGGCGTTCCATGAGGAGTACGGCATCGTTTCCGAGGCGTATGCGTATTTCCAGCTGAGCCCCACGAAATTCAGCCGTATCGTCAACGTGCACATCGTCGACGATTTCAACAACTTCGTCACGTTCCGTAATTTCATGCTCAAGCTCGGCAAGCGTATGAAGGCCGAGGATCCGGAACGCGTGCTGCTGCTCATCCCCTGCGGCGACGTGTACGCCAATCTGCTGAGCCAGTGCGGCGACGATCTTCGCGAATATTTCGTATACAACACGCTTGACGTGAACCTTTCGCGCCGGCTCGCCTACAAGTCCACGTTCTACCAGATCTGCGAGCAGTATGATCTGCCCCATCCGAAGACGCGCACCGTCACCGCCGATGAGGTGAAGGCAGGAGCCTACCGTGATTTGCCGTTCAGCTATCCGGTGGCCATGAAGCCCGCGAATTCGGTGGAATGGCTCAACATCGATTTCGAGGGCCGTCGCAAGGCCTACATCTTCAACGATCCGGCCGAATTGGAGACCATCATCAAGCGTGCGTACGATGCCGGATACACGTCCGAAATGGTGATTCAGGACTTCATCCCCGGCGACGATTCCCGTATGCGTGTGCTGAACGCCTATGTGGACCAGCATCATCGCGTGCGTATGATGTTCCTCGGCCACCCGCTGCTGGAGGATCCCTCCCCTGTCGCCGCGGGCAACTATGCGGCCATTCTGCCCGACTACAACGAGGGTGTGTTCCGTCGTATCAAGGCTTTCCTCGAGGACATCAAATACGAGGGCGTGGCCAATTTCGACATGAAGTACGACGAACGCGACGGCGAGTACAAGCTGTTCGAAATCAACCTTCGCCAAGGACGTTCCAGCTATTTCGTCACGCTGAACGGCTTCAATCTGGCGAAGTATTTCGTCGACGACCTCGTCGAGGACACGCCGTTCGACGGCAACACCCTGTTCGGCCGCGGTTCGAAACTGTGGCTTGAGATTCCGAAGTCGATTTTCCTTGATTACGTCGCAGAAGGCACTGACAAGGAAACCGGCAAGCTCATGCTCAAATCGGGCGATTGGGGTACCACCTTGGAGTATTCCAAGGATATGAATCCGCTGCGTTGGCTGATGATTCGGCACATGTTCTCGATTTACAAGAAGAGCTATGCCAAGTACTTCACCAAGAAGGGCGAGCTTAAGTGAAACGACCGTTTTTCGCCGTACTGGGCGGCATGGGCACGCTGGCCACCGAAAGCTACATCCGCTTGGTCAACCGCGCCACGCATGCCCATTGCGATCAGGATTATCTGGACTACATCGTCTTCAACGATTCCTCCGTGCCGGACCGCACCGCGTACATTCTCGGCGAATCCGACGAGAATCCCTTCCCCGTACTCGCCGACGATATCGAGAAGGCAACGGCGATGGGCGCGAGTTTCATTGTGCTCACCTGCAATACCGCGCACTATTTCTATGACGATTTCCAGGCGTTGACGACGGTGCCGATTCTACATATGCCACGCGGCGCGGTGGCACGCATGGCTCAGCGTTATCCGAAGGATCGTTTTCCGCGGGTCGGTTTCCTCGGCACCGTGGGTTCGCGCAAATCCGGCGTGTACAAGCGTGCCGTCGAAGAGGCCGGGTACACGTTCGTCGAACCGACCGACGAGTTGCAGGCCCGTATCACTTCGTTGATTTATGACGATGTGAAAGGTAGTGGCGAGCTCAATCTGGAACGCTACGAATCGGTGTTGCGCGATATGCTCGATCCGGCAGGCCCCTGCGCGTGCGACACGCTGATATTGGGCTGCACCGAGCTGAGCGTGCTCAACGAGGCGTTTCCGCTGCCCCAGCTGCCGGTCATCGACGCGCAGGCCGTGCTGGTGGAAGATACCGTGGCGCGGGCCGAAGCGTTGCGCGCGTAGCTATTATTTGTCACGCCTATCTTCGACTGCTTAGGCGTCGGACGATAAAACAAGATTGTGGGTGGCTCCCCAGGCAATGGGAAGTCACCCACAATCTTGTTTTATATGGACGGTGTACGCCGCACGTATGGCGTCATCGTCCGATGTTGTTTCGCTTCGTCACTTCGTTTCGTTTTCCGAAGCCGTTTCCGCATCCGCCGGTTCGTTGGCATCCGCCGCCTCATCCATTTCATCCGCATCGGCGTCTGCTAAAACGGAATCGTCCGGACCGACGCTGCCGAAATCGTTGATGTTGAAATCAGGGTTGGCGTCGGATTCGAAATCCACGTCAGCCTCGTCCTGCTTTTTGCGCGGTTCCGGATCGACGGATTCCTGGAACACACGTTCGGCCTTTGGCTTCTTCAGGTCGGAGTTGATCTTCTCCTCCAGCATGAGTCGCGCATCACCGGCGGTTGTGAAGCTGCCACAGACGAGCACGCCATGACCGTAGCCGACGCCCAGTTCGTCATCGGCATCAACCATGTTGACGGCTTCCTGGATGGCGTCCGGCAATTCGGGAATGCAGGTGACGCGTTCCGGCCCGAAAACACGGTCCGCGATCTTCTTCAGATCCTCAGCCGGCATCACTCGGTCACGCCACGAGTTCTCGGTGACGATCACATGGCTCAGCAACGGTTCGAGCACGCCCAGATACTCCTCGACCTGCTTGTCCCCCATCATGGCGACCACGCCGACGAGCTGCTGGAAATCATAGTTCTCTTCAATGGCGGCACGCAGCGATTCGGCCGCGTTCACGTTGTGCCCGCCATCAAGGATGATGGTAGGCGAGGTACGAATTTGTTCGATACGTCCCGGAATGCGTACGCTGCTCAACGCTTCGGCCACCAAATCGCCGTCCAACGCGCCGTTGACGGGAATCACCACTTCCGCCGCGCACAGTGCGGCGAGCGCGTTGTGTGCCTGATGCTCGCCGAATTTGGCGATCGGCACTTCCGTGTAGGTGCCGTTCGGAGTGCGCAGGGTGGCCACCTGGCCGCCGACGGCCGGCACTCGGGTAACGACTTCCGATTCGACGCCGTCGCGCACCAAGCTGGCGTGGTTCTCCTTGGCCGCGGCCTCGATAATCGGCATGACCTCGTCCTCGTGTGGCTGGCGGCCGATGATGGCGGTGCAGTTCGGCTTGATGATGCCGACCTTTTCCGTGGCGATTTCCTCCACGGTGTCGCCGAGCCATGCCATGTGGTCCATGTCGACCGGGCCGATGATGGCCGCGTCCGCGTCGAGCACGTTGGTGGCGTCCCATCGGCCGCCCATGCCGACTTCCACGATGGCGACGTCGACCGGCGCGTCGGCGAATTTCCAGATGGCCATGGCGGTGAGCACTTCGAAGAAGCTCATCTTCGGCTTGCCCAGCTCGTCCATTTTCATGTCCACGATGGCGACAAGGTCCTTGACCTGGTCCCAGGTGTCGACGAAATCGTCGTCGGACAGCTGCTGGCCGTCGATGGCGATGCGTTCGTTGACGTGTTCCAGATGAGGCGAGGTGTATAGGCCCGTACGCATGCCGTAGGCGCGGCAGATGGCTTCGGCCATGCGTGCCGTGGAGCCCTTGCCGTTGGTGCCGGTGATGTGGATGACGCGGAACGACTGCTCCGGATGGCCCATGATGTCGAGGATCATCTTCATGCGTTGCAGGTCGAGATTGGTGGTGTTGCGTTCCGATGGACGGCTCATGATGTCGCGTTCGACGTCGATCATGCTTTCGTTGTTGCGATTGGGATGTTCGAATGACATATTTCCCGTTTTCCTCCCGTACCTTGCGGACAGCACACTAAACTTTTCCCATTCTAGATGTCCGCATGAACGTTGCGCGCCGGGAAAAGTTATAGGATGGGTTGCGGTAATTTCCGTACGTTACGAATGCATGTTCAGGAGATGTGATGGGCGAAGTCATTACTGACAAGGACAAGGAATACGAGAAGATGGAGCGGGAGGCCGCTCCGGGACCGGATCAGGCCATGAGCGATCGTGTGAACAATCGTTCGCTGCGTCCGCGTTCCGAGGCGTTCAAGGAGTTCATGACCACCGGTTGGGATGACAACGAGCCGCAGATCGAGCCGTTGGAGTCCTCCAAGTACACGCCGGCGCGTCTGGAGGCGTTGGGCAAGGCGTTCCCGGGCGAACGTATCGTGATTCCGGCCGGCCAGCCGAAGGTGCGCAACAACGATTGCGATTACGCGTTCCGTCCGGATACGACGTTCTCCTACTACACCGGTTTGGGTGAGGATTTCGAGGCCGGCGCGGTGCTGGTGCTGAATCCCGTCGATCCGGATTCTCCGGAGGCGAAGGCCGGCAAGACGCATGTTCCGGAACTGTTCGTGGCTCCGCGTGCCAACCATTACACGCAGGACTTTTTCATGAACGCCCATTATGGCGAGTATTGGGTGGGTCCGCGTGCCGGTGTGAAGGAAATGACCGCGATGACCGGCATCGAAACCAACGACATCGCGCAGCTGCCCGACGCGTTGAGCAAGGATGTCGGCACTGAGGCCGGCGCGGTGCGCGTGCGCGTGATTCGTGAAGCCGATCCGGCGATTACCAGCATGGTCGAGGAGATCCGTGAAGCCAACGGTTTCGCTGATCCGGACAATAACACCGCTGCCGATGACAAGCTGCACGAATTCGCCGCCGAGGCACGCATGTGCAAGGATGAGTATGAGGTTCGTGAGATGCGCAAGGCCGTGGCCGCAACCAAGCATGGTTTCGACAACATTCTGCGCAAGATTCCGTCTTCCCTTGGCAAGCCGCGTTCGGAGCGCATGCTGGAGGGCGCGTTCAACGCCATCTCCCGTGAAGAGGGCAACGAGGTCGGCTACGACACCATCATCGCTTCCGGCGCCCACGCTCCGATTCTGCATTGGATGCGCAATACCGGTACCGTGGAGTCGGGCGAGCTGCTGCTCATCGACGCCGGTGTGGAGGTCAACAGCCTGTATACCGCCGACATCACCCGCACGTTCCCGACCAACGGCAAGTTCACCGATTTCCAGAAGAAGCTGTACCAGGCCGTGTTGGATTCCCAGCAGGCCGGTTTCGAGGCGGCCAAGCCGGGCGCCACGTATTCGGACATCCATCATGCGTGCATGCGCGTGATCGCCGAACGTCTGCATGACTGGGGTATTCTGCCGGTCGATGTCGAGGAGTCGCTCTCCCCTGAAGGCCAGCAGCATCGCCGTTGGCTCGCCTGCGGCGTGGCACATCACCTTGGTCTTGATGTGCATGATTGCGCGCAGGCGCGTTATGAGTCGTATCAGAACGCCAAGATTCGTCCGGGTATGATCTTCACCATCGAACCGGGCCTGTACTTCCGTGAGGATGATCTGCTGATTCCGCCGGAATACCGTGGCATCGGCATTCGTATCGAGGATGACGTGCTCATGACGGAGGATGGTCCGGAATGGATTTCCGCGGGCATTCCGAAGCGGATCGACGATGTCGAGGCGTGGATGGCCGATATGGCCGCCGAAGGCGTGAAGGCCTGAGGACGCATCATGCCCACGCCTGAATTCGTACTCTCGCTACGTGAAAAAATAGGCCACGATCTGTTATGGCTCATGGGCGTCTCCGGCTATGTCGAGGACGAGCAGGGCCGTGTGCTGTTGGGGCGTCGTTCCGACACCGGCGAATGGGCCATGGTGTATGGCATCAACGAGCCCGGAGAGGAACCGGCCGATACCGTTGCCCGCGAGGTCAAGGAGGAGACCGGCGTGGATGTGGTCGTCACCGATCTGGTGTCGGTCAAATCGTCCAGAAAGGTCCTCACCTATGCGAATGGCGACAACACCATGTACATGGATCACCTGTTCATCTGCAGGCCCGATCCGAATGGCAACACGGAGCCGTTCGTCGGCGATGAGGAAAGCCTCAACGTGGGCTGGTTCTCCCCTGATGCTCTGCCCGAGCCGTTGGCAGCCACCACGGTGGAACGCATGGCTTACGTACGCGAATATCTGAAGGCCAAGGCGAATGGCGATTCCCATGCCCAGTTTGCCTTCAACGGCACCATCCGCTGAAATCGCCTTCCATACATCATAAAATGGAATCCCCGCAACGTTTCAAGCGTTGCGGGGATTCCTTTTTATTAGATTCCGTGGATCAGCTCACTGCTGGGCGGCAAGCAGCTCATGCAGATGCTCGCGATGCTTGCGCTGTTCGCGCGGATCGGGCACCGGCAGGGAGGCCAGCAGCTTCTGCGTGTACGGGTTCTGCGGATTCTGCATGATCTGGTCCGCATCGCCATGTTCCACGATCTGGCCCTTGTGCATCACCATGATGCGGTCGGCGAGCATGTCGACCACGGCGAGGTCGTGCGTGATGAACAGGCATGCGAAGCCGATTTCGGCCTGCAGCTTCTTGAACAGTTCCAGCACCTTCGCCTGCACCGACACATCCAACGCGGAGGTCGGTTCGTCGGCGATGAGCAGGCTTGGCTTCAACGCCAACGCGCGTGCCAAGGAGGCGCGCTGGCGCTGGCCGCCGGACAGCTCGTGCGGGAAACGGTTCATGTAGGCGCGCGGAAGCTGCACCATCTCAAGCAGATCGCCCACATACTTGCGGGCGTCTGATACCGACGAGAACTTCTTGTGCACGATCAACGGTTCGGCCACGTTTTCCGCGATGGTCATCAGCGGATTGAACGAGCTGCCCGGATCCTGGAACACGAAGCCGATGTCGGCGCGTTTGGGTTTGAAGTCGCGTTCCTTCACACCGTTCATTTCTATGCCTAGAACGTTCAGGGAACCGCCGGAAACCTTCTGCAGGCCTGCGATGGCACGGCCAGTGGTGGATTTGCCGGAACCGGACTCGCCTACCAGACCGAGCACTTCGGAACGGTGGATGGTGAAGTCGATGCCGTCCACGGCCTTGAAATCAGGCTGCATGAGATGACCCGGATACGTGATGGTCAGTCCCTTGGCCTCGACCGCGATGGGCTGATCGCGCCAATCCTTCTCACGTTCGATGACCTTGCCATCGGCATCCTTGACGACCAGTTTCTGGCCAATACGCGGCACGGCGGCAAGCAGACGCTTGGTGTAGTCGTCCTTCGGCGAGTAGAAGATCTGCTCGACGCTGCCCTGTTCGACGACGTGGCCGCGGTACATGACCACGACCTCATCGGCGATGTCGGCGATCACGCCCATGTTGTGGGTGATGATGAGCACGGATGCGTCGAACTCGTCGCGCGCCAGACGCAGCAGGTCGAGGATTTCGGCCTGCACGGTCACGTCGAGGGCGGTGGTCGGCTCGTCGGCGAGGATCAGACCGGGGTTGAGCACCAGGGCCATGGCGATGACGATGCGCTGCTTCTGGCCGCCGGAGAACTGGTGTGGGTAGTAGTCGATGCGGGTTTCCGCGTCCGGAATGCCGACCTTCTTGAGAATGTCGATGGACTTGGCACGGAGTTCCTTCTTGTCCTTCATGCCATGGGCGCGAAGGCCTTCCTCGATCTGCCATCCGATGGTGTACACCGGGTTGAGCACCGAATTGGGCTCCTGGAACACCATGGCCGCTTCGGCGCCGCGCATTTCGCGCAGCTGTTCGCCGGACAGCGACAGCACTTCCAGCTCTTCGGTGCCCGCGCGGTTCGACAGGTACACCGCGCCGGAGGTCGTAGCGGTCTCCGGCAGCAGCTTGATGAGGGAGCGTGCGGTCACGGACTTGCCGGAGCCGGACTCGCCCACCACGCCGATGACCTTCTTACGGGGAATTTCGAAGCTGATCTTGTCGATGGCTTTGATGGAACCGGCGTCGGTCATGAACGAGACGCTGAGGTCCTTGATCTCGGCGAGATTGCCTTCCTTGATTTCACTCATCGGTTCACTCCCCTTCCTCGGAAGCCCATTCGGAAGCCACGAATGACGGATCACGGTCGGTGACGGTCACCGGTTTGTCGCTGGCTCCCATCGGATTCTTCGCCGCCTCAAGTTCGGCGACGACCTCGTTGCGCTTGCCTGGCTCCTGGCTGGGGTCCACGGACGTGTCCTCGATGGAGCCGACCACTTCGCCTGCGGACTTGCGGGCGCGCAGACGCGGATCGGCCAGATCGTTCAGCGATTCGCCCACCAGGGTGATGCCCAGCACGATGAGCACGATGGCCAGACCCGGGAACACGGCGGTCCACCAGATGCCGGCGGTCACATCGGAGACGGCGCGGTTGAGGTCGTATCCCCATTCGGCGGCCGCGGTCGGTTCGATGCCGAAGCCCAGGAAGCCCAGGCCCGCAAGGGTCAGGATGGCTTCGGAGGAGTTCAGCGTCAGGATGACCGGCAGGGTTCGTGTGGAGTTCTTGAACAGGTGCTTGGTCATGATGCGCCACGTGGAGGCGCCGACCACGCGGGCGGATTCCACGTACGCGGATTCCTTGATGCGGATCACTTCGGCACGGATGGTACGGAAGTATTGCGGAATATAGACCACGGTGATGGAGATGCCGGAGGCGAAGATGCCGCTCCACAGGCCGGACTGGCCGTGGGAGATCATGATCGCCATCAGAATCGCCAGCAGCAGCGACGGGAAGGAGTACACGGCGTCGGCGATCATGACGAGCACACGATCGACCCATCCGCCGAAATAGCCGGAGACCAGGCCGAGCAGCACGCCTGCGAAAATCGACAGCAATACCGCGACGACGATGGCGATGACGGCGGTGCGGGCACCCCAGACCACACGGCTGAACACATCGTAGCCACCTGCAGTGGTGCCCCAGATGTGTTCGGAGGACGGTGCCGCTTGGGCCGGGAAGGAAACGCCGTCGGCGCCCTTGAGCTGCGCGTAGCTGTATGGCGCGATGAGCGGCGCGAAAATGGCGACCAGCAGGAAGAACGCCGTGAGCACGAGGCCCGTGATCAGCATGCCTTTCTGCCAGCCGACTGCGACGCGTAGTTCCTTGATGATCGGAATCTTATGCCAGAATGGCGTCTTGTTGCCGAGCTTGAGCTCGTCCAGACGATTGTCGCCTGGAACGGTGACCTTGTTGGCAGATGCTGCGGTCATGTCAGTACCTCACTCTCGGGTCGACCAACGCGGCGATGACGTCGACGATGAAGTTGACGACGGCCACGATGATGGCGATTAGGATAACGATGCCCTGTACGGCCACGAAGTCGCGTGCCTTCAGGTACTGCGACAGCATGAAGCCGAGGCCCTTCCATTCGAAGGTGGTTTCGGTGAGCACCGCGCCTGCGAGCATCAGGGCGATCTGCATGCCCATGACGGTGATGATTGGAATCAACGCCGGCTTCCATGCGTGCTTGTTGAGCAGACGCTTCTCGGAGACGCCGCGGGAACGTGCCGCTTCGACGTAGCCGGAATTGTAGGTGGCGATCACGTTGGTACGCACCAAACGGATGAACACGCCGGCGGTCAGCAGGCCCAACGCAAGGGCCGGCAGCACAGCGTGACGGAGCACATCAAGCAACACGGACATGTCGCCCAACTGGATCGCGTCGATGATATAGAAGCCGGTCGGCGAGACCAGTCGGGAGAACTGCATCTCGCTGCCAAGCGACGAACGTCCGGATGCCGGCAGCACGTTCAGCCAGATGGCGAAGATGAGCTTCAGAATCAGGCCGAGGAAGAACACCGGGGTGGCATAGCACAGGATGGCGAAGGTGCGGATGCCCGCATCGGCCGCGTGGTCACGCTTGCGTGCGGCGATGCGTCCCAAGCCGATGCCGACGATGAGCGCGACGATGAGCGCGAGGAATGCCAGTTCGAATGTGGCGGAGCCGTAGTGGACGAGGATGCTGCTGACCTTCTGGTTGTCGGTCAGCGTGGTGCCGAGATCGCCGTGCAGCAGGCCGCCAAGATAATCGATGTACTGCACGATGAGCGGACGGTCGTAGCCGGCCGCATGGATGCGCTTCTGCAGTTCTTCCGGGGTCAGGCGGCC
>ENA-OOZT01001489-OOZT01001489.1-human-gut-metagenome-genome-assembly--contig:-NODE-1489-length-15767-cov-3.086367_pt1 | contig 15767 bp, 18 predicted proteins | sample MGYA00241192_ERZ501407 | MGnify/ENA primary metagenome ERZ501407 (study PRJEB25962, sample SAMEA2042911) | human gut metagenome | biome: human gut; feature: human-associated habitat; material: faeces...
GAAGAATGGATGGAGTAAAGATTTAAATTTGTATGTGGTTTTGAAGGTACATGTAGAAAGTAAGGGAGCTGTAGACCGTAAGGGTTTGCAGTTTTTTTATTACATATATTACATAGGAAATTATTTACCTTTAAGGAAAAATGTGGTAATATGCTGAAAGAATGAGAGTAATTTAAGAGGCATGAGCAAATGGGTTTTTTAAATCAGCTATTAAAGTACAAAAATATATGTATTCAATGTCATAACAGTCCAGATGCAGATGCACTGGCTGCGGCATATGGGGTGTATACATATTTAAAACTACACGATATCAATGTGTCAATTATTTACAGTGGAGATTATGAAATCCAAAAAAAAGATCTTTTGTACATGATTGATATCTGTGAGATTCCGGTAGAATACATAAAAGAGTTACCAAAGACAGATCTTCTACTGCTGGTTGATGGGCAATATGGAAGAGGAAATGTATATCGTTTTGAAGCGGATAATATAGCAATGATCGATCATCATATGCCTTCCATGAAAAAAACAGAAAATGCTTTTATTGACTATTCTTATCAAAGCTGTTCTACAATTGTCTGGGAACTTTTGAAAGAAGAAGGATATGATGTAAAGGCGAATGAAAAGTTAAGTATTGCATTTTTATATGGATTGTATACAGATACTTCTTCCTATGTAGATTTGTACAAGAAGCATGACATTGCGATGCGCGACGAGTTAAGCAAAGATTATCCGGAACTGGAACGGTTAAAAAAATCATCCATGAGTCTGGAGGACCTCATGATTGCAGGAGAAGCTTTGTACCATGCATATTTTGATAAAGAGAAGCAATATCTTTTGATCAGTGCAATGCATTGTGAGCAATCAGTGCTTGGAATCATTGGTGATATGGCAATAAAGGTTGATGTTGCCAAAGTTAGCATTGCATATACGGATATTGACAGTGGATATCAGGTTTCAATAAGAAGTGCGGATCGGGAGTATCTTGCAAATGAAGTGGCAGAAAAGCTCTGCGATGGAATTGGAAGCGGTGGTGGCCATATAGATAAAGCCGGCGGTGTGATTTCAAGAGATTGTATCTGCGAAAGTTATGCAGGATGGGAAATTGCAGACATTATCAAAGAGAGAATGGAAAAAATCATGAAATAAAAAAAGAAACAGTGGTTTACAAAAAAGGAAGTAAACCGCTGTTTCTTTCTATAATGATGTTAGAATTCCCTGTTCTGATAGAATTTTATGGATAGAATCCAGGAAATCATATACAGTAATAAACCTATGAAAAAAAGAATCAAAATATAGTAACTTCGGAAAGGGAAATGTGCAAGTCCGAGAGGCAAATTTTTTATGAAAGATTGCAACCAACCAAGCAATGCGAAAAATAAAATAAATCCAATATAATAAGCAAACCGACCTTTCTCAGCACCTAGTTTGAAGGTAAACGGAAACATAAAGGCAGGTGGCAGTAATCCGGCTATAAAGATAATTGTAAAAATAGTAAGAAGACCGGAAATATAAAAGTTGTGTCTTATAATCATGTTGATTATTTGCACAATTTCAACAATGATGGCAGAAAGTGTAAGGGTACATACTGTTAAAATATATTTGGAGGATACAATTTCTTTTCGGCTACAGGGAAAGGTACAGGCATAGAGACTCCAATTTGATTTTTCATCGTAAGAAAGCAGGTTTACCGGGATAATGCTGGAAATTGTAATAGGATATAATGCAAAAAACAGATTGTTATTCCATGCTCCGGCAAAGGAAAATACAATAATCAGAATAAAAAATAAACGACAATATTTTATCATCAGATAAAGATCTTTACGAAGTAATCCTTTCATATTCAGTGAACCCCCTTTATCATAAAAATAAACAAATCTTCTATACTGATCGGATGTACCTTAAATCCTTCCGGAATCTGATCTCGAAGAGCTACTGCTTCTACATTGTAAGAAGAGTATTTGACTCCGATGACCGCAGATTGATCGAGTTCCTGAAGCTGTTCCTTTGTACATTGAATGATACCGTATTTTTCCAGAAGCCGGTCTTTTTCTTCGAAAAGAACAAGGTTACCTTTATGAAGAAAGGCAACATAATCACAAATTTTCTCCAGATCACTTACAATATGGGAAGAAATTAAAATTGCATGAGATTCATCTCTGGTAAAATCATTGAAAATATCAAGGATTTCATCGCGCATTACAGGATCAAGACCACTTGTTGCTTCATCAAGGATCAGAAGTTTAGGATGATGAGAGAGAGCAACTGCAATTCCCAGTTTCATCTTCATTCCTTTTGAAAACTTACCAAATTCTTTTTTATTTGGAAGGTTAAATTTTTGGAGATATTGGTCGTATAGAGAAGGATCCCAGTTGTGGAAAATATCCTTCATAATGCGTCCAATCTGTAAAGGAGTCAGGCATTCCTGAAAACCAACTTCATCTAATACAACGCCAATTTCTTCTTTCAAGATAGTAGTTTCAGAAGTGCAGTCTCTTCCAAGAATTCGAATCGAACCGCTGTCTTTTTTTATGATATCCAGAATTAGTTTAATGGTGGTAGTTTTTCCGGCACCATTTTCACCGATGAGTCCTAAGATACATCCACTGGGAAGAGTGAGATTTAGATGATTCAGGGAAAATCCAGGATAGTTCTTATTCAAATCGTTTATTTCTAAAGCATTTGTTTCAAATGTGGCCATAAGCTATTCCTCCATCATGAAATGAAGCATCTCAGTAAGTTCCTGTTCGCTTAGATTACAGGAAGCTGCAAGATGTACTATTTTTTCCATGTAGTCTTCAATTTTTTTCAGATTTGTTTCACGCAAAAGATCCGTATTAAGTGGAGCAACGAAACAGCCCTTTGCTGCAATCGTGTAAATGAAACCTTCTTTTTCTAGTTCATCGTAAGCCCGCTTGGTTGTTACGACACTGATTCGTAGATCTTTGGCAAGGCTTCGAATGGAAGGAAGAGCTTCGTCAGATGGTAATGTTCCACTTATAATTTGCGATTTGAGTTGTGTAAAAATCTGTTCATAGATGGGTGCACCACTTTTGTTATCTATGAATATATTCACGTTTTCACCTCGCTTAAAATGTTATAACTGTATATATACAGTATATACAGTTGGCAAAGGTGTGTCAAGAGAAACAATCCTGCTTGTATAGAAATTTGATTCATGGTATGATAACTTTCATAGATTAAACGGAATTACCAGTCGAATAATATCTGGAGAAATCAATGTATGAAGAGTAGGAGAATAAATATAATGATTTCTCTGATTAAAGTTAAGGTAGTGGGAGGAAGGAAAAATGCAGACTTTTGCGAATACAGGAATAAAAACGGAAGTTATAGACGAAATTATTTCATTTGCAAAAAAACATGATATACATTGTGTGATTCTTTTTGGATCCAGAGCGAGGGGAGACTTCAAGAGGACGAGCGATATTGATATTGCGGCAAGTGGTGGTGATTTTGATCGTTTTGCATTAGATGTTGATGAAGAGACATCCACGTTGCTGGAATTTGACATTGTGGACCTGGATAGAGATATGCAAGACGCCTTACGAGAATCGATACGGAGAGAGGGGAAAATTCTTTTTGAAAAAGTATGAAAATTTTTGTGTGTCATTGGAAAATATGAAGGATATTTATAATTACGAAGAACCGTATGATAATGTCGTTCTAACTGGTTTGGTTGGATTATATGAAAGTACATTTGAGCAGTCATGGAAGATGATGAAAGAAATATTGGAGATACATGGATTTGCAGAAGGAGCAACAGGTTCTCCGAAAATGATTCTCAGAACAGCATATAAAGCAGGTATGATAAAGGATGAAGAACTATGGTTATCTGCATTACAAGAAAGAAATAATGTAACACATTCTTATAACCGAAAGATTGCAATGGGGATTATTACGCAGGCAAAACAGAAGTTTTATAAAATGTTCTGTGAATTAACAGAAGAAATTGACAGGAATTGGATATAGTAGTCAGGAGCATAAAATGGATACAAATGAAATTAAGATCCGTCCGGCAACCGAAGCGGACGCCGCAGAAATTTTAAATATCTATGCACCCTATATAACGGACACAGCAATTACATTTGAATATGATGTTCCGACACTGGAAGAGTTTACCGGACGGATTCGTCACACACTGGAGAAATATCCGTATCTGGTGGCAGTAAGAGACAGCGAGATTATCGGTTATGCATATGCAGGAGCTTTTTATGGGCGGGCTGCATATGACTGGTCGGCAGAAACTACGATTTATGTAAAGAAGGGTTGCAGGCACAGTGGTGTTGGAAAACTGCTTTATCAGGCACTTGAAACTGCACTGAAAGCACAGAATATCATCAATCTATATGCATGCATTGGATATCCGGAAGAAGACGATGAATATCTGACAAAGAACAGCAAGCAGTTCCATGAACATCTGGGATACCGTTTGATCGGAGAATTCCGGAAGTGTGGTTATAAATTTGGGCGTTGGTACCATATGGTCTGGATGGAGAAGATGATAGGAGAACATCCGGAGAAACCGGAGCAGGTAAAGAGATTTTCAGAAATATAGTGATGGAAATTAAAAAACGGGAGAATGCTGTTTGAAAATGCATTCTCCCGTTTCTCAATATTGTTATGAGAGCATCTCTTCGATCTTCGCCTGCATTTCAGCGACGGTATGCTTTCGTGACCGGGCACATTCCTGTGCCTGACAGCCGCAGATCAAACATTTGCGGTAGACGCCGCGGGAGAGTTTTTCTCCGTCTGTTCCAATCACATCCATATCAAAAAGACGTCCGAAGGGATGGTTTTCTTCGAGTTCTGTTGTTAGTTCTTTAATTTTATCTGCCGGATAGTCGACTGTAAGAATAATTTCATTTCCAGTCTTCTCATCAAACTCAGTTTGGGTAAGAATCGGAATGTTCTCTTTTTGTAATACAGCAAAAAGTGCTTCCTTTCCGGAAAGGAATGCTTTTTTGATCTGTTCATTCGTCTTTATAGGTCCCGGAATATTCATGCAGAATGAAATCACTGGGCAATGATATCTTTGAATATATTCATTTTGTATATTAACGCGGCGCTCGCGGCAGGCGAGCATGTCGGTTAATATTACTTCCTGTCCTTTCATAGCAGATCCTCCTAATAATGAATAACATTTTCTTGTTGTCTGATCCGTTCGATTACAGGAATTGCTTCCGGACTTTTGAAATAATCCAGTGTGGTTTGCGGTACCAGCTTCGAAAGGGTATCATAGTCACCATTTTGCAGGGCAAGACGTACATTGGAAGCGCTGATCGGTGTATCCTCACAGGTCTTTCTTGGAACAACGATACATTCGATGCCCTGTTCCGGTAATTTTTCAGACATGATCCGGTTATAGATTCCGGTAACCAGGCTAGTAGGCTCTTCCCCTACGTAACGGCGAGTGATACCGAGCACCGTTGCAATCTGCGTAAATACCGTCAGGTCCAACATGGCGTGGCTTTCAATCACTGCATTCTCATCTTTCTGGAAATAGCTTGGAAAAGTAGCATTGCTGATAATATATGGACCACTGTCGTGATAACAGATGTTTTTCAAGTGTGCTGTTCCTTTCATGACGAGTTGTTTTCTGATCTTGAATGGAACCAGGCTGGCATCTTCACTGACAATGAAGAGATGAAGCAGATCATTTTCAGCAGCCGCTTTTTCTACAAGATACTGGTGTCCGAGGGTAAACGGGTTGGCGTTCATGACGAGAGCAGCAATCTTTCTGGTGGGAGTCTCAGCAGTCAATCCTTCTGGAAGTGAATCTTTTGCAAAAGTACGCAGATAATTCTGAAATCCGGTTTTTCGGTTTTCCATGAAGACAATCTGTCCATCGATCCGGGCAATTTCATAGAATCCAAGATCACCGAAGAACTTGGCAGAATTACATTTGGTGTAAAGAAAAAGGTGTGTATTCCCTCTTGAAAACTGAAATTCAATCAGATGAGAGACGATGGAATTCATCAGTCCTTCTCCCTGATGTTCATGGCTTACGGCAAAACATCGTAAGGTGTTGCCAAAACAGCTTCCTGTTGCGATAATGTGCATCTCATCGTCATACATGCCGCAGGTGTAATCCAGGTTAGCATCTCTGCGGATCCCTTCTGAGATAAGGAGCGCGTCCACTTCATCGTTGGCTCGCTTGTCGGAAGGATAGATTTGAGAAATATAATAATCTGGCATAGATAAATTCCTTTCTGCACAGTAGCTCAAAATATTTGATGAAATTATTTTAACATGTGTATAGAAAATGTAAAGAGGAGCATGGATTCAAGAAAGAAATCAGGCATTATTCTTAAAAAAATACAAATTGGATTTATGTCATATTGACATGATCACAATATGAATTATGTAATTTACTAATAACCAGGATAACCCTATAATATAGTCGGATAAAAAATAATCGTATGATTTATAGTAAAGGAAGGATAGATATGGCAACCATTTTTCCAAGAGAAGAAAAAGCCGAGATGTTATTTGACAAGATTCTTGCAAACCCGGAGGCATGCAGGCGACTGAAAAGAACTTTTTATGATGCCATTGATTCCGGAGATGAGTTTGTGACAGAGAATCTTCCCGCAAAGCAGTTCACCGCTGCATTATTCGATGCATATGAAAATAAAGATCTGACAGCATTTCTCATGGCTGTGTGCCAAAACAGTATGTTCGATCTTTTAAGAAATGCTTTTCTGATACCGTTTAAATTTAATGCGGATGGACAGACAAATCCTATTTTTTTGACAGATGAAGAGGGAAAGCTTCTGGAAAATCTTCCGATTCATGTAAAGGAAAAAGAATATGAAAAATTTCGAAAAGTTTATCAGAAGCGTGATAAAGTAAAAATGTATCTGGCACATGGATATAAAAAAAGGCATTGTTATGATTCAGAAACAATGGAAACACAGGAATATAAGATGGGAGAGCATGACGGAGTACTTCTGATCTATGAACTTCCGGATACCGTAAAAGAAAAAAAGACGGAGGCTGAAGCTTATGCAGCTGTGTGGGATATTATGATGGAACTTCAAAAGGAACTGCCAAATTCTGTGGTATATTACGGACAGGATTTCTTGCAGGAAGAAGGAAAAAGATTTGATGAAATGGGGGTTTTCCTTCCGCTGGAACACTTTTCTGACAGACTGGAAAGGCATATAGAAAAAGCGGATCAAATTGTATATGGTAAATAAAAAGATGCATCTGGTTGAAAAAAGATCAGATGCATCTTTTTATTTAAAATTCTTTTTTACGTGCAATAACGGAATGTTTTGTCCGTCAGAATTCTTGCAAAGATAAGTCCAAGAGGCAAGGCAAGAATGATAAGTATTGCAGCTGCAAACCAGGATGCAGAGGTTTGCAGAGACATCACTCCAAGATTATAGATTGCCCGGTAAAGATAAAGTCCCGGTACCATGATGACAATAGAAGGTACAGTCAGAGAAATTCTCGGGTAACCGATTTTGCTTTTTAATACAGAAGCCAGAATTCCGGCAGTCAGGGCACCGATAAAAGCTGCGGCTGCAGGAGGCAGGGAGGCCAAGTCTACCAGTTCAAGACGGAGTGTATTGGCAATTGCTCCAATGATACCGGCTGTGGCAGAGAGTTCTTTAGGACTGTTGAACATAACAGAAAAGCCGAATACCCCGCAGAAGCTGGCGAGAAGCCGGAATAGTATATGTTGCCAGAGTGTGAGAGAAAGAGGTGGGAAATCACTTGGCTTTAAATGAAGGATAAGTGCCATGATCCAGGCGGTCAAGGTTGCGACAAGAATGATGATCATTGCGTAAGCAAGTCGTTCCAGGCCGGATCGCATATCCAGTTTTGCAAGGTCGATTCCGCTGGTGATAAATGGAAAACCGGGAATGATGAAAAGCATAGAGCATATATATCCGGCTTCATGAGCAAGAGAAATGCCGAACAACAGTTCAGTTGTTTTTAAAAGTGCAGCATAGATAAGGCAGGCAGCAGCAACAGAGGCAGTAATGCCTAAGAATAATGTGAAATGATGCTTAGTCAGTTTACATCTTACAAAGTTGCCGATACCGGCACCGAAAAAAGCAAGAAGCATTTCTACCGGTCCGCCACCAAGGAGAAAGGTAAATGCCCCACAGGCAAATGCTGCGGCAAATCCGAGTGCAACTGGAGAGTAAAGGCCATGGATCCGTTCAATCTCATCCAGATAAGAATGAATCTGTTCACCGGAAAGATATTTTTCCTTTGTTGGGAAATCGTTGATGAAGTTTTCCAGTCGGTTCAATTTCGAAGTATTAACACCGGTATTGGTCAGACACAGCGACTGTGAAAAACAGTTTTCACCGTCAAAACAGGTGTATTCAATGGACATCAGGCCGATGTCGGCGGTACAGCTGATTCCCAGTTCTCTGGAAAGGGTATTCATAGAGCTTCGAACACGCCATGCTCCGGTTCCACAGGAAAGAAGCATCATGCCACATCTACCGACAACGGAGGCTTTTTCAATTAGCCCGGCTTTGGTGATAGGAATGGTATCTTCTTTATTCAGTGCATAATCATGCCATAGAATGTCCATATGATTTTTTTCTATTATGCCTTGCTGCATAAATTTCACTTCCTTTTGCTATACCAATAATATATGAACAATATATTAAATATGTATTATTGGTATTGATTTATCATAATAAAGTATAATCATCGAAATGCAAAAGTCAATAGAAGAGTTGAGAAATCCTGAAAAAGGATAAGAATATGCCAATGTGGATTTCAAAACATGACCGAGGCAATGTGCATAAAATGAAAAACCATTTTTTGTCTAATGTGTATAAGAAAAAGTATGTAGAAAACACCGGCAGTTTTTAAAGTAATAAATGCTAATAAAAAATGCTAATAAGCAAGAAAGCCTGTTTTTCTTGACACTCATTATGTTAGGTGTTACGGTTATTGAGAGTTAAGAAAACTCCGTTTATTTATTAAGAAAATGAATCAATGAGGTGTAAGAACATGCAGGAATTAAAACCGATCAAAGAAGGTAAAGTACGTGAGATTTATGACAATGGCGACAGCCTGATCATGGTTGCAACAGACCGTATCAGCTGCTTTGACGTGATTCTGAATAATGAAGTAACTAAGAAAGGTACTGTTCTGACACAGATGTCAAAATTCTGGTTCGATATGACAGAAGATATTCTTCCGAACCATATGATTTCTGTAGATACAAAGGATATGCCGGAATTCTTCCAGCAGGAGAAATATGAAGGGAAATCCATGATGTGTAAAAAGCTCAACATGCTTCCGATCGAATGTATCGTTCGTGGTTATATCACAGGAAGCGGCTGGAAGAGCTATCAGGAAAATGGCACAGTATGTGGAATTAAACTTCCGGAAGGATTAAAAGAATCTGACAAACTGCCAGAACCGATTTATACACCATCTACAAAAGCTGAGATCGGTGATCATGATGAAAATATCTCTTATGAACAGAGTGTAGATCACCTGGAAAAATATTTTCCGGGAAGAGGAAAAGAATTAGCTGAAAAGCTTCGTGATAACACCATTGCTCTTTACAAAAAATGTGCAGAATATGCACTCAGCAAAGGAATTATCATTGCAGATACCAAATTTGAATTTGGTCTTGATGAAGAAGGCAATATGGTGATCGGTGATGAGATGCTGACACCGGACAGTTCAAGATTCTGGCCGGCGGACGGATATGAACCGGGACACGGACAGCCGTCTTTTGACAAACAGTTTGCACGTGACTGGCTTACAGCTAATCCAGATAACAACTGGACACTTCCACAGGAAATCGTGGACAAAACAATTGAAAAATATCTGCAGGCATATGAGATGCTTACTGGAGAAAAACTTGCATAATTATTGCATTTCATATCATAAGAATAAAAATACAAAAGGATCGGCTTTTAATTGCCGGTCCTTTTATTAACTGCTATTATAGTAATAGGAAAATATCAATGAGAAAGGAAGAAGCTTATGAAACGACCATTTAAGAGGATTTTATACGGCGGAGATTATAACCCGAACCAGTGGGGAAAAGAGGTCTGGAAAGAAGATATGCGCATTTTCAAAGATGCCCGTATCAATAGTGCAACGATTAATGTATTTTCCTGGGCAAAGATCCAGCCATCGGAAGATACTTACAATTTTACAGAGCTGGATGAAGTGATTGCTATGCTCAGCCAGGAGAATTACGATATCGTACTTGCTACATCAACAGCAGCGCTGCCGGCATGGATGGTAAAGCGTTATCCGGAGGTCGCAAGGACTGATTATGAGGGAAGACATCACAAATTCGGACAGCGTCATAATGCTTGCCCGAATTCCCTTGTGTTTCAGAAATTTGCATCCCGTCTGGCCGGAAAGCTTGCCGAGCGTTACGGGAACAATCCACATGTAACCTGCTGGCATATCAGCAACGAGTATGGTGGAGAATGCTACTGCGAAAATTGTGAGAAAGCTTTCCGAGTCTGGCTGCGTGAAAAATATCAGACACTGGATGAACTGAACAAAGCATGGAATACCGAATTCTGGGGACATACGATTTATGACTGGGATGAAGTAGTACTTCCAGATGCTCTTGGTGACGGGATTGAAGATGCGGCAGAACCGCATATGACAGCTTTTGCCGGACTATCGATTGATTATTGTCGCTTTAATTCAGACGGAATGCTGAATAACTTCAAGATGGAAAAAGAAGCAATCCGTAAATTTGACAAAGAGACACCGATCACTACAAATATGATGGGAACCTTTAAAGGACTTGATTATTTCAAATGGGCAAAGGAAATGGATGTGATCTCCTGGGATAATTATCCTTCTTATAATACACCATGGAGTCTGGTCGCAATGAAGCATGATTTGATGCGTGGACTCAAAGATCAGCCGTTTATGCTGATGGAACAGACACCGAGCCAACAGAACTGGCAGCCATATAACTCACTTAAACGTCCGGGTCAGATGCGCGCGCAGAGCTATCAAACTATGGCGCACGGTGCGGATACAATCCAGTTCTTTCAGTTGCGCCGAAGTGTAGGCGGATGTGAGAAGTTCCACGGAGCAGTCATTGCTCATGCCGGAACGGAAAATACAAGAGTGTTCCGCGAAGTGAAACAGTTAGGTGAAGAATTGGAAAAATTGAGTAATGTGATTCCGGGAACTGTTAATGAAGCAGAGGTCGGTGTAATCTTTGACTGGGATAACTATTGGGCATTGGAATACACAAGTGGACCATCCATCAGTCTCAAATATGTGGATCAGATCCATCGGTATTACCGCTATTTCTATGATCATAATATGGGGGTTACAATGATTCCGGTAGATGCAGATTTTTCTAAATATAAGATGATCGTAGCACCGGTTCTTTATATGGTAAAACCGGGGATGAAGGAAGCACTGGAGAAATATGTAAAAAATGGCGGTATTCTGGTGACGACTTATATGAGTGGTATCGTTGGTGAGTCGGACAATGTATATCTGGGCGGATATCCGGGACCATTAAAAGAGATGGCCGGTATCTGGGTAGAAGAAATTGATGCTCTTGCGCCGGAACAGTATAATATAGTAACTTTTAAGGACGGAAGCCAGAGTAAATGTAAGATCGTCTGTGATCTGATGCATCTGGAAGGTGCGGAGGCACTGGGTGAATATGCCGAAGATTTCTATGCAGGCATGCCGGCAGTGACCAGACATGATTATGGAAAAGGAAAATTATATTATATTGGAAGCTGTATGGAAGTTGTTGGAACAGATAAGATTCTTACTATGGCAGCAGAAGATGCCAGGGTAAATCCGGTTGCAGAAAATGGTAACGGACTGGAGATTGTAAAACGTAACGGAGAAGAGAAGAGTTTCTACTTTGTGATGAACTTTAAGGATGAAGATCTGAAAATTCCGGAAGAATTTGCAGGAAAGATGGATCTATTAAGTGGAAATGCTGTAGAAAAGGGAGAAATGCTTCCGAAGTTTGGGGTGAAGATTCTAGAAGAATAAAAAATTTGAGAGAAATATAAAAAGAAACAGGAAGTTCAGACAGATGCAAAAGCAAAGCTGTCTGGGATTTCTGTTTCTTTTTATTTAACAGGAAGATGTCAGGAGAGATGCTGTTTGGATTGTACAAAAATAAAAACACAGTTTTCCTATTTGACATATATGTTATAAGACGATATAATTCAAAACAATAAAAACCTATTAAATAGATAGGTAAATAAGGAAAAGAAATATCTTTCCAGTGGAATTTATTCGGATGAGACGAAGAGATAGAAGAAGATTTTTCATGCGGCTGAAAAATCCTCTCTTTTTCTATTCTTCAATTACCTGGATTTCCAGAAAATCAAAATCAATCGAATCCACAAAACTGTCCTGGTAAAATCTTGCTTTGGAATGCCGCTTGAATTCGTTGATATTCACATCCAGCCAGATCGGTTTGCTGAGATCAAATTCATAGCAGATCTCATCCAGAGCATTGAAAATCTTGTGGGTTCTTGTATCGTCACTGTCATCACAGATGGTGGTATCTTTGATCATATGATTGTCTTTAAATTCTTTTCCCCATAAGCGGAACATGGTAAAATCCTCCTTATAATAAATATGAAAAATGCCGGTCAGGCAAAGAATGTTTTTGTATCAAGTGATTTTCAGTATAGCGGATTTAGGGGAGAAAGTAAAGGAGACAGATTTTATTCTATGATATGATGTGCTATATTGATACTAAAGTTTATGAAAGAAAGAGAATCATTCTCAATAACATGGAATAGAATAGAGAAAAAAGACAGGGAATTAGAAAAATGTCTGGAATAAAACGAGAAACTATAATCCGGGTTATATTGGGAATCTGTATGATAGTTGTATCGATTGGTATGATATATGGTAAGTCAAAAGCTGGGAATGCAAATGGAAACGACAGAACTTATATAGAAGAATCAGAAAAAAATGCAAAACAGAAGAAGGCAGAGAAAAGCGAAAACGACAGCACGGGATCAGCAAAACAGGACAGCACAGTAAAAACTAAGATGACAGAACAGAGGCAGGTATCGGGCACCGAAGCAAAAGCAATTGCCGAGGCAGAAGCTATCGAGGCATCCATCCAGCCGGGACAGTATCCGGTGATGGGGATCAGCAGTATCCGCGCCTGGCAATTGGTAAATTATTTTAAAGCGTATGGAAGCACTTATCCGGCAGAAGTTTTGACGCAGGGAGGTGCACCGGATATTGAGACATTTGCACAGATGTATTATGAAGAAGCCACGGCAGAAGGCGTCCGTCCGGAGGTTGCATTTGCACAGGCGATGAAGGAGACAGGCTGGCTGCAGTATGGTGGGGATATGCAGATCACCCAGTATAATTTTGCCGGGATCGGGACGACGGGAGGAGGCGTACCGGGGAATTCCTACCCGGATGTCAGAACCGGGATCCGGGCACAGATCCAGCATCTGAAAGCTTATGCGACAGACGAAGCACTTGTCAAGGAATGTGTAGATGACCGTTACTCTTACGTGACAAAGGGGAGCGCACCGTATGTAGAGTGGCTGGGGCAGAAAGAAAATCCGGAAGGGTATGGCTGGGCAACGGGTGAACGTTATGGATACGACATTGTAGAAATGATTCATGCAATGCGAAAATAAAAGAAATGTGTCAGATTGAGATTATCTAATTTATTAAAATACTATGAAGCTTGCCCGGGCTGTATAGATTTCAAAGAGAAAAAATGGTATACTGATTTTACTTTCGGGACGAAAAAGGGAGATAGATTCCGGAGGGAAGTATACATAAAAAGGGGAGATTACATGCAGTCAGCAATGAAGTATTACGATGACGTAGACAGCTGGAAGACCGTCATGTTTCTTTACAATTCCGCATTGAAAGAAGTAGGGACGAAGCTGGAGATACTGAACGATGAATTTCAACATGTACACAGATATAATCCGATCGAGCATATCAAGACCAGGATCAAATCCGCAGAAAGTATTGTGAAAAAGCTGAAGCGGTACGGATATGAGACAAGTATTGAGAACATGGTACGCTATGTCAATGATATCGCAGGAGTCCGTCTGATCTGTTCGTTTACATCCGATATTTACCGGCTTGCGGAGATGATCGGGAATCAGAGCGACTTAAAGGTTCTGTCGATCAAAGACTATATCAAGAATCCGAAGGAAAGTGGATACAAGAGCTACCACATGCTGGTGTCCGTTCCGATCTTTCTGTCGGACAGTGTGGTGGATACGAAGGTCGAGATCCAGATCAGGACAATTGCGATGGATTTCTGGGCGAGTCTGGAGCATAAGATTTATTACAAGTTTGAAGGGCAGGCACCGGAGTATATCAGCCGGGAACTAAAGGAATGTGCGGATATGGTATCGGCACTGGATGACAAGATGCTGTCACTGAATGAAGCAATTCTGGAATGTCTGAAAGAAGGCGGTGAGAAGCCGGTTCCGGAGAAAACAGAAGAAGTGGATGCGGAGATCATTGAGAATCCTATGATCCGATAAAGAAACACAAGAAAGTAATTATAAGAAAGCAGGAGCAGTCAATTGATTGTTGAGGAGTATACTCAACGTTAACTGACTGTTCCTGCTTTTTTGACACCGAACAGAAAAAAATCATATTTAACAAAAACTTTACACAGCCAGGATTTCAGATTTTACAACCATTTTATATGATAGAGACCGTGAAGAAAAGAAAAAATAAAAACACATAAAACGGAGGATTTTAGTATTATGAAATTCAGAAAATTAATGGCAGTAGCACTTGTAGCAGCAATGGCAGCAACAATGGCAGGTGGATGCGGAGGATCATCATCTGACAAGAGCGCAGAGGGCAGTACGGATAACAGCAGCGCAGATAGCGGAAGTGATTTTGATACATCAAATGATATCACAATCGTATCCCGTGAAGATGGATCCGGTACAAGAGGAGCTTTCATTGAGCTGTTCGGAATAGAAGAAAAACAGTCAGACGGAACGAAAGTAGATATGACAACAACAGATGCGCAGATTACAAATAATACATCGGTAATGCTTACAACTGTAGCAGGTGACGAATATGCAATCGGTTATGTATCACTCGGATCTTTAAATGACAGCGTAAAGGCTCTGAAGATTGACGGAGCAGAAGCCACAGCAGACAATATCGAAAATGGTTCTTACAAAGTGTCAAGACCTTTTAATATTGCAGTGAAGAAAGATCTTGATAATGAAGTTGCAAAAGATTTTATGGCATATATTATGAGTACAGAAGGACAGGAAATCGTATCAAATGAAAAATACATTCCGGTATCGGATGTAGAAGCTTATGCAGGATCAAAACCATCTGGAAAATGTGTAGTAGGTGGATCTTCTTCTGTATCACCGCTGATGGAAAAACTGATTGAAGCATATAAGAAAGTAAACCCAAATGCAGACATTGAGCTTCAGACTTCAGATTCTACAACAGGTATGACATCTACGATCGAAGGAAGCTATGACATCGGTATGGCATCCAGAGAACTGAAAGATGACGAAGCTTCAGAACTTGAAGCAACAGTAATCGCAACAGATGGTATTGCAGTGATCGTAAATAAAGCTAACACGGCAGATGAGCTTTCAGCAGATCAGGTAAAATCAATCTATGTTGGGGATGTTACAACATGGGATGAAGTTTCCAAATAAATAAAAGAGGAAATTAAAGAATGAAATCAAAAGCATGGACTGAAAAAGTCATGCAGGGAGTGTTCTTCATTGCCGCCTGCACTTCGGTGCTGGCGG
>ENA-OOZT01001493-OOZT01001493.1-human-gut-metagenome-genome-assembly--contig:-NODE-1493-length-15748-cov-1.923405_pt1 | contig 15748 bp, 10 predicted proteins | sample MGYA00241192_ERZ501407 | MGnify/ENA primary metagenome ERZ501407 (study PRJEB25962, sample SAMEA2042911) | human gut metagenome | biome: human gut; feature: human-associated habitat; material: faeces...
GCTGAATGTACAGCGGGGAATGGATAACCTCTATTTCGAACGGAAGGGAGAACGGGTGGCAAAAGAATTGGTTTGTCATCCCGAGGTATTGGAAAAAAACGAACATTATACACTCGAACATCTGCCGACCCATGAAAAGCATTTTTACGATGTCCATCGGTATACCGTCGAAGATGCGGTGGAAGTAGAAACCGAAGGGAGTTGCCAGGTTTGGATGGTGGTGGAAGGGAAAGCAGTAAGGGTGGAGACTCGCGAAGGAATGAGGCAACGCTTTAATTATGCCGAAACGTTTGTAATTCCTGCTGCTGCCGCTACTTACCGGATTATAAATGAAACACCGGGAGAAAAGGTGATACTGGTAAAAGCTTTTATCAAAAAAGGATATGGGTTTGAATAAAGTCGGAAAGAAGTAGGATACCGGCAAATTCAGAAAGGGATTTTGCGTACATCGGTTTTGCATCCTTGTAGAGGGAAAATATACTTGTAAATTTAATATATACAAACTTAAGAAAAATTCTTAAGTTTGTAAAAAATATTCTATAGACGGATGGTATGAAGAATAAGATGCAAATACTGGGACGTATATCGTTGGGATTACTGATCTGTATAATACTGGGACAGGGAATTTGGTTGTATCGGGTACGTGAAATGGAAAATCATGGATTCGAGCAGACGGTCGGCCGGGGCCTGAACGATATCTTGTGGGTGGAGGTGATTTTCCTGATCGGGTTTATCGTTTGTTTAGTTTGGCAAAGGGTTGTGGCGAAAAGGATTGAACGAAGGACACTGGTACAGATGATGGGGAAGACACCTTCGGAAGAGATACCTTTAACGGAGTGGATGGCAGTGATCGACGGTAAGCTGCAATGCGAGGGGATTGCTTTGTCTGTGGAGGAGGAATTGAAATTGAATACGATAAAAACGCACTTGGTGGAAATGGCTGAAACCATCGATATGCAGCAGAGTGCTTTAAAGACCTCGGTATGGAAAATCGACCGGGAAAATATCGATCTGAAATCGGAGATGGAAATGATCGTTGAGTTGTTTTCTCTGATCCGGCCACAGGCACTGGTGGGTTACCAAATCGACGAAGGAGCGGAATATCCTTGTTTGGATAAGGTATATTTTTATTATCTGATCCTTTGTTTGGTAGATAAAGCTATTGTATCTGCCGGAGTTCACCCCGTAGTGAGGATCGAATTTTATACCGACAAGAAACATTATATGTTGACAGTCGAAGATAATGGCAGGAAAATAGATCCGGGAGACAGGCAGCCGGAACAATCCACCGGGGCGGGACTGGCCTTCGTCGTACAGCAGGTGGTCGGTGGTTATGGAGGAAAAATCCGCTTTATAAGTAAACCGAACGGAAACAAGTGTGTGATCACTTTACCACAGAAACGGAATTAATTGAAGTACGAAACGGCGATTACCGCTCGCTCCTCTTTTCTTGAAGGAAGGGCATAAAAAATAGAGAGGAACTTGAGAAGAGAGTCTGGCAGACAATCTTACTTCAAGTTCGCTCTCCTCTATATGCAGTGGAGTATAGCGACAACACTAGAGATGGAGTGTTATAATCTCGGAATGATTGTTTTCCTGAGATAAGGCATAAATGGTATTTTCTTCGGCACTATAGCTGATCGAAGAACAAGCATTTTCCAGGCGGTAAGTACGCACGTGCGAACCGTTCCAGTCGAATACCAGTATGGTTTTGCCTTTGTCGACGTCCAGATTATGTTGTTTTAGCGTCCGTCCTGAATACAGGGCATAGATGTAATCATCCGATACAGCCAGATCACAGAACCCGAAAATATGATATTTGGAATAATTGACCGGATGGACTAAACCACGGCCTTTGGGACGGTGACGGTTGAATTTTACCTTGGCAGGGGTCAGATGCACTTCATTGACACGGGTCAGTTCGTTACCGTTGATTTCACAAATGTCCAGGCAACCGGTTTGCATATTGGCGCAGGCCAAGCGTTCGAGCGTCGGTTTTACTGCTAAGGTATTGCTGGCATAAAATGCACTTTTGAGCGTATCCGTCAGAGTGGGATCGGCACAGGCCGGATAACTTACACTATAGGTGTCGTCTCCGGATACTTGACTGATGCAATAACGGCCTTGGGTATAAACTCCGGTCGACAGCAGGCGGTCACCGATCCGGATGGCTCCGATAGGGGTCTTGTTGTTGTCGGTGAGGGAAGTGAACGTAGGCTGGTAACCCGGAGTCGCATATTCGTTCAAGTTAATTTCCACGAACTTTTTAGTTCCGAAATCGAATGCCGAAACGATGTCTCCGTTTAGGTTCATACTGATAAAATACATGCCTTCTCCTTCGTTTCTGCCTGCCGGTACTAAACGGGTAACGGTTCCGTTTTCGCTGTCATAAATGGCGAAACGGTAAGCGCTACTGGGAGTAAGAAAAGCATATAAGTTTCCTTTTTTTACAAATTTATAAGGAGAGATAATGTTCAATGCCTCCACATCGATTTTGTCTGTTTGGGCATATTGAAGCTCTGTCACCTTCGTCCGTACTAACGGAGAAGATTCGGTCTCTAAGGTCGGATCGGATTGACAACTGCCGAGCAGAAGAGCAGGGATGATGAAGTAATATAGTTTTTTCATATCAATATCAATCTTTACAACTACTTAATCCAAAATGAGTTCCTATATGTCCTCCTTCATCAACACCAAAACATACTTGTCCTATATAGATACATGTCGGTTCAGGACCTGTAGATTCTTTTTCGGCTAAAGCATCTATATTATCAAAAGTAATATTGGTAATCGTAGATTCTTTAGAAAACATAAAATTAATAGACAATGCGGTTAGAATAATAATTCCTCCCATAAAAATTCTAGCTTTTTTTCTCATTTTTATATTTATTGGTTTTTCGGGAACAAAGTTAGGAAAGATTCTTAATTTTGTAAAAAAAGGGACATTCTTTAATGTACTAAAGATTTGAGGTATGAAAAATAATATGAAAGCAATGGGACAAGTGTCCGTTGTCTTATTGATATGTGTGTTATTGGGGCAAGGGATGTGGTTATATCACGTGCGTGAAATGAAACTTAGAGAGTTTTGTGAAAGTGCAAATAATGTTTTATTGAATACAACCTATAGATATTTATATGATGAAGGTTTGAATTTTGCTAAAAATAATAGAATAACATATAGTTTTACAATTGATAATCGTTTCTATTGGTGTTATGACAATAAAGAGGGGTATATTCCAATCAAGTCTCCTGATATGGTGGATAAATTAGGAAAGTTGATCACCTATGATTGTTTGAATGAACATGGACTATTTGACATTTTTGAATTAAATGAATTGTATATTGATTATTTAAAGGAAAAAGGTATTACTGAAAATCCAATATTAAAAGTTCTGAATGTTGAGGGAGAAGAGTTAGGGTCTACTGGTAATTTAAGGAATGATTGTAGTTCTATAATAACTGTTCCTATTAATTTAGGTTATGAATATAAACATCAATTATTAGCTACTTTCGAGCTTCCCTTTATCTTTCGCGCTTTAAGTGGTATTTTATGGGTTGAATTGATATTCATGATCGGTTTTATCTTCTGTTTGGTTTGGCAGTGGTGTTCGATACGGATGACAGTGCGTAGTGCGCGGATACAAACGATGGGAATGACGCATTTGGAACATGAATTGAAGAAGCCTTTGGCAACGATGATTTCGGTAGTAAATGGTATTCTGGAGGGGAAAGATTCTGTCTTATGTCCCCGGGATACGACAAAATTGACTATGGTAAAGGCGCGTTTGATGAAGATGGCGGATATCACCGATACGATGCTGACTTCTCTAAAGACTTCTGTATTGATGATAAACCGGGAAGTGATCGATCTGAAATTCGAGATGGAAATGACGACCGAAATGTTTTCATTGATCCGGCCTTACGCACGGGTGGGTTACCGGATTGCTGAAGGACTGGAGTATCCATGTTTAGATAAAATATATTTCAATTATGTCGTTGTTAATTTGGTGGATAATGCCATTAAATATGGCGGTACTCATCCCGTGGTGAAAGTTGACTTTTATACTATCGGTGACAATTATGTGCTGACCGTCGAAGATAACGGTATGGGAATCGCACCCAAAGATCAGAAGCAAATTTTCAAACAGTTCTACCGTGTAAAAAATCAACAAGTGACCAAAACTACCGGTTTCGGACTAGGCTTGACTTTTGTCCACAAAGTAGTTTGTGCATACGGAGGAAGTATCCGGTTGGAAAGTGAATTGGGAATCGGCAGCAAGTTCACCATCACCATACCTCAATAGCTCACGGGGACAGGGCAGTGAGCTATTGTTACGCTTTTTCAATTTTCTCAACCGGTAACCCTGTATATTTGGATATGGTGTCGTACGGTAAACCGTCTACTTTCATTTGGCGGGCTATAACGAGCTTCTCTTTTTCTATACCTTTTGCCATTCCTTCTTCAATTCCTTTTGCCATTCCTTTCCGGATAGCGCTGTTATATAGTGTTTTCTCGACACTGATGATATCCCAGAATTTTTCGTAACCCAAAAGCTGTGCTTCGGTGAAAGCAGATTCTTCTACGGCGTTCACGGCTTTTTTTACTTCCGGATTGGCCAACAGCTCAGGCGGCACTTCGCGGGTATGTTCATTGATTTCCGTCAGGAAACGAAGCCAGAGTACTTGCATTTTCTTCTCAGAATAGGTATGTGGGTTGAATTTGGGCAGTTCGACGAAAATCAAGTGTAGGCCTTCGATCACTTTTTCAGTGTGTTCCATGTGTACTAGCTGATAATAATGATAAAAGCCTTCGAGCTCAGGCTCGAATACTTCATTTACCAGATTCAGCGAATATACCGGCTGCAACAGTTCGTATTCCTGACCGGTGTCGATTTGCCGTACATAGGCCTTCGAAGCATTGAACAATACCCGTTGGCGAAACTCCGGAGACCAGATCATTTGCATCTCGACGATAAACTGACGTCCTTCTGCATCGCGGCAGCGGACGTCCACGATACTGTTCTTGCGTAAAGGATTTTCCGGTACGAGTTCGGCCGGAAGGTATTCTATCTCCCTGATCTCATGCCTGGGGTTTAAGGGCAACAGGGCGTTCAGCAAGCTGATCACCAGGTCGGGATGCTCGCCGAAAACATGTTTGAAAGTCAGATCGGCTTTAGGATCGAGATAACGCATAGATTTCCTTTCCTTTTTAATTTAAAGCAAATATAAGAAAAAATAGGCAAATAAAAAATACTGTGTTTGTGAGAGAAAAGATAGCGCAGGGCCCTGTCCCCCGTGGGCTATGTTATTTTAAAAATAATTATTTAAATTTACCCCATGTTATAGATCGGGTCTATTGTGAACTCACTCAGTTGTAATTGGTATTTAGTATGAAAAAAGTTGGTGGAAAATTATTGGGATTTGTTTTTGGTGTAGGTATATTGTTTGCTCTTTTGCCAGAGAAACAGGCCGGTGCTCAGGATTTACTTATTAACATTTAATAAAATCGTATGAAAAAAGGAATTTATCTTTTGGGATTAGGAGTCTTGCTGTTGCTGTGTATGGATTTACAGGCAAAAGTACGTCTGCCTCACTTCTTTTCTTCCAATATGGTATTGCAAAGGGATATGCCTATCCGGGTGTGGGGAAAAGCGGATAAGAATGAAGTGATTTCCGTCGCTTTGAATGGAAGTGTGCAAACGGCAAAAACCGGGAAGGATGGAATTTGGAGGGTGGAATTGCCTGCTATGAAAGCCGGGGGACCTTACGACATGCAGATCGAATCCGCAGAGGAGACGATCGGTTTAACCAATATATTGATCGGAGATGTTTGGGTTTGTAGCGGACAATCGAATATGGAGTTCGGTTTGAATAATGTTATAAATGCCGGGCAGGAGATTGCTGCCTCCACTTTGCCGGATATCCGTCTGTTGAATGTTCCGAAAAATATGCAATCGAAGGAGCAGTTCGATCTGGAGCCTTGCGAATGGACTGCCTGTAATCCTCAGACGTCTCCTCTGTTTACGGCTGTCGGTTACTTTTTCGGTAAAGAATTGCAACCCGAAATCGGAGTGCCTGTCGGATTGATTCATACTTCCTGGGGAGGTACCGATATAGAAACCTGGACCAGCTGGGAGACGGCTGTTAAAACCAACGACACTTATAAAAAATATGCCGGAAAGGATCAGGAGAAAGCGATGGGGTATTCGATGGATAATATCAGGTTATATAAAGAAGCCTTGAAAAAAGACAAAGGTTTGGTTCAGAAATGGTATGTTCCGGCTTATAAAACCAAAGGGTGGAAGACGATGGCAGTGCCGAAAGTCTGGGAGGCAGAACTGGCGAACGAAGATGGGATTGTTTGGTTTCGGAAAACCATTGATTTGCCGGCGGGTGTGACAGGAAAAAAAGCCAGAATAAATCTGGGGGCAGTGGATGACGAAGACCTGACCTATGTCAATGGGGTGAAAGTAGGAGAAATGAATTTCTGGATGCCCAACAGGTCTTATGAAATTCCGGCAGGTGTCCTGAAAGGGGGAAATAATGTGATTGCTGTTCGCATTACGGATACCGGCGGCTTGGGAGGAATCCTCGGTAAAGCTGAGGAAGTATACCTGGAAATCGATGGACAGAGATATTCGCTTGCCGGTGATTGGGTGTATAAGCCTTCGGTGGTGACTTCGATGTATAAAGTCAGTGGGATTAGTCCGAATAGCTTCTCTTCCTTGTTGTACAACGGGATGGTGCATCCCTTGATCGGATATGGGATAAAAGGGGTGATCTGGTATCAGGGAGAGAATAATGCGGGCAGAGCTTATCAATATCGTACGTTGTTTCCGGCTATGATAAACGATTGGCGGCAGCAGTGGGGATATGAGTTCCCTTTTTTGTGGGTACAATTAGCTAATTTTATGGCGGTGGAAGATCAGCCGAAAGACAGCGATTGGGCAGAACTTCGTGAAGCACAGAATATGACCCTGAGTTTGCCGAAGACCGGACAAGCCGTTATTACCGATATCGGTGAGGCTTTCGATATTCATCCCAAAAATAAACAGGAGGTGGGGAAACGATTGGCGAAAGCAGCTCTGCAGGTTGCTTACGGACAACCTGTTTTGGGAGAAGGTCCCGTTTATAAGTCTATGAAAGTGGAGGGAGAGAAAGTGATCCTGACATTCGGGAATGTCGGCGACGGATTGACGACCAGCGATCGTAACCGTTATGGGTATGTCAACGGTTTTTCCATTGCCGGAGCTGATCGAAAATTTGTATGGGCAAAGGCTTACATCGATGGGAATAAAGTCGTTGTTTTCAGTGAGAAAGTACCGAATCCGGTAGCTGTCCGTTACGGTTGGAGCAATAATCCTTATGACGACAACCTCGTAAATAGCGCCGGTTTGCTGGCTTCTCCCTTCCGTACAGACCAGTGGAAAGGAATTACCGAAAAATGAGCAGGTTTTTCTGGTTTGACAGAAAAGATCAGTAAAGGCTACGGTTTCTGGTTAGTGCTACGCTGAGTGGTGGAACTTCGTTCCGGGTAAAAAATTCCCTTTCAGAACCGCAGGTTCGCCAATCAGGAGCCTGCAAGGCGACATTGACCAGAAACGAAGTGACACGGATCCATTTAGAGGTGCTCCTTCATCACTTAAGGTTCTTGACGCACTTTATAAACCAATTTAATTCCCGGACTGAATTTTACGGAAGAATCGGTTGGGGGTTGGTATAAAATTTGTTTGCAGGAGGCATGATAGCAAAGGATTGAATAGATAATGAAATATTGACCTGATGAAAGCGATTATTATAACCATAGGGGATGAAATTTTAATGGGACAAATTCTGGACACGAATTCGCAATATATTGCCCGGAGTTTGACCGATATGGGGGTAGAGATTACAGAGATTTTATCGATCCCGGATAAGAGGGACGAGATTTATGAGACGGTGGAATATGCGATGTCTGAGGCGGATTTGATCATCGTAACCGGAGGTTTGGGACCCACGAAGGACGATGTTACTAAAAAGGTACTCGCTGAATATTTCGGTTCACAGTTGAAAATGAACGAGGAAGTATTCGCTCGGCTCGAAGAAATGTTGAAGAGGAGAGGATTGACTATGAACGAAGGAAATCGCTCCCAGGCTTTATTGCCGGATAATTGCCGGATTTTACGTAATGATAAAGGTACAGCTTCGGGAATGTGGTTCGAAAAAGGCTGGAAGTCACTGATCTCTTTACCGGGAGTACCCTTCGAAATGGAACATTTGATCGATACTTCCGTGATGCCGGAATTGAAAAAGAAGTATCCGCATTTACAATTGGAATACCGGATGCTGAAAGTATACGATGTCCCAGAATCCCAATTGGCACAAATGCTGGAAAATTGGGAAGATGCCTTAAAAGAGGGATTGAAATTGGCTTATCTTCCTTCTCCGGGACTGGTGAGATTACGTATTACGGCGAAAGGGGAAAGTGTAAAACACCTGGATGAATGTTACGAAAGCCTGAAAGAAGTATTAAAGGACGTGAGATATGCCGAGGGAGACGACGTTCTGGAGAAACAATTAGGCGAACTGTTGCGTAATAAGAAAGTCACTATGGCCACGGCCGAGAGTTGTACAGGAGGTTACATCGCTCATTTGATCACTTCTATTGCAGGGAGTTCGGATTATTTTAAAGGAAGTGTAGTTTCCTATGCGAATGAGGTGAAAGTAAATGTATTGGGAGTGAATGCCGCAGATTTGGAACGGGAAGGAGCTGTGAGTGAGGCTGTGGTATTACAGATGGCCGAAGGAGTAAGAAAGATCACCGGAGCAGATTATGCGGTGTCGACCTCAGGCGTAGCAGGACCGGGAGGTGGCACGCCGGAGAAACCGGTAGGGACGGTTTGGATCGGAGTAGCGACACCCCGGAAGAGTTATGCAAAATTGTTCACTTTTTCGTTTACCCGCGAAAGGAATATAGCGAAGGCAGCCTCTAAAGCCATGGAAATGTTGCTGGAAGAAGTGAGGGAAAACGAAAAGTAGAAGAGGATATGATGAAGCGACGTTATATGATACCTTTACTGATCCTTGTTGTTTTAGGCATTGCCTATTGGGCGGGCCCCCGGCTACCTCGTACGGAATTGAATACGGACCTACCGGATCTACCGGTTGGAATCGACCGTATCAGTGAGTATGTGCAGGACAGGGAGGCTCGGTTACCGGTGAAGCCCGATAATCAGGGAATCATTTTATGGGGAGATTCGGTTGCTCAGCCTACAACCTACGTATTGCTTTATCTGCATGGATTTACGGCCAGCCGTTTCGAAGGCCAGCCGATCATATCCGATTTTGTAAAAGAATTTAGAGTGAATGCTTATCTTCCCCGGCTGGCGGCCCACGGCTTGCAAGGTACGGAGGCTATGCTCGGTATGACGCCGGCTAATCTTTACAATTCGGCTAAAGAAGCCTTGGTGATCGCTCACAAATTGGGGAAGAAAGTTATTATAATGGGGACATCCACCGGTTGTACGTTAGCTTTGATGTTAGCGGCCGATTTTCCCAGGCTGGTGGATGCCCTGATCTTATATTCACCGAATATTAAAATTAAAAATCCTATGGCCCCCTTGTTGAGCGGTCCCTGGGGATTACAGATCAGCCGGGCCGTACATGGAGGGAAATATGCCGTTTCGGATGATCCGGCAGATAGTGAAGATTGTAAATACTGGTATTGTAAATACCGCTTGGAAGCACAGGTTTATTTACAGCAACTGCTGGATATGAGAATGAACCGACGGGAATTCGGAAAAGTCTCTCAGCCTGTTTTTTTAGGTTATTATTACAAAGATTCCGATCATCAGGATGAGACGATAGAAGTTAAAGCGGCGTTGAACATGTTCGACGAATTAGGAACTCCTAAAGACGAGAAACGGGCCGTTGCTTTTCCGAATGCAGGCGTACACGTTATTGCCTGTGGTTTATCGTCGAAAGCTATTCCTGAAGTCAGACAACAAACTTTCGATTTTGCCCGTCAAGTTTTGGGTATGAAATAATTCTTCCAACACGTTTGTCAATAAATTATACAAGTATTGTCTGTTTTTTTGACAGATTTAAGGTGCTGTTTATTTGATAAATATCTGAATATAAATTTATTAGTTAAATTGGCATGTCGATTGTGGATCTAGGGTAAAATCCATATTCCTATGATCGATATTAAATTATTTGTACGCAACCTGATTCACAATAAGCTTTATTTTGCTATTACGGTTTTGGGATTTGCTATCGCATTGACTTTTGTACTGGTGTTGAGTGTTTATATTCGTCAGGAACTATCGGTAGACCAATTTCATCAAAATAAAGACCGGATTTATCGGGTGGTTGATGAAGAGGGATCGTATTGGGGGGCTGTGATTGGTAGCGAACTGCAAAGTAAATATCCTGAGATCGAATGTTATACAAGATATTATAATCAGAACTATATGGTAGAAATTCCTCATCAGGAAAAAATCCTGATGCAAACAGCTCTGATCGATTCTTCATTTTTCCGGATGTTCTCCTTTCCCTTGATTAAAGGCGATCCTGCTACTGTGTTACTCGATAAGAATAATATTGTACTGACGCGTTCTTTTGCCCATAAAGTTTATGGTTCTGAGGATATTCTGGGAAAAGAAATTGTTATCAACGGTAAACATCGGCTGATCGTTACAGGCGTTATGGAAGATCTTCCTTATAATACTCATTTTGGGGTTACAGAAGGATTTGTCCGTTTCGATCTATTGGCAGATATTTGGGAAATGCCACGGATATTGGAAGAAAACGGTAATAGTTCTTTCGGATTATATCTCCTGACTTATCCGGGTACGGATATCGTTTCAAAAAAGGACATTATCCTGCGGGATTTTAAGAGTACTTACTGGAAATATCGTGATGGTTTTAGTAGTAAACTGGATTTTGAACCATTGAGTGCGGTATATTGGGGAGGAAAGACATCTAATAGCAAAACACAGGGAAACAGCAAAACAACCCTGGTGGGATTGTCCGTAATCGCTTTATTGATTTTGATATTGGCTTTAATAAACTACAATAACCTTTCCATTGCTCAGACTACGAATCGGGCCAAAGAAGCGGCTATCAAAAAATTGTTAGGAATCAATAATACGACCTTGTTTTGGCAGTTTGTCGTAGAATCATTGATTCTGTGTACTTTTTCGTTTGCGATCGCTTTGGTATTTTCCTGGATTTTGATGCCCTTTTTTGAACAGATTTTCGACACCCGTTTGTTTTATCGGGATATGTTGACCTGGGGTAACGGAATTATATTTCTTCTGTCGCTTCTGTTTTTCGGAGGTCTTGTCGGTCTTGTACCTGCCTGGATTATAACCCGCTTCAAACCTATAGAAGTTGTAAAAGGGATATTTAAAAAGAGGATGAAAAGCGTTTATGGAAATATATTGATTTGTTTCCAGTATGTCGTTGCAATAGCTCTGACGATTGCTACGTTTACCATCTTACTGCAAGCCTATTATCTACGGAATTATAAACTGGGATTCGATCGGGAAAATGTCATTTACCTGGACAACGTGGTCGATCCTTCCCAGAAGGATGCTTTACGGAGTGAAATGATGCGGATCCCCGGAGTAGTTAATCTTTCTTTTTGTCAAGGATCGCCTTTAGACGGTGGAAATAATAATTCGATGAAAGTAGGCGAAAGGTCTCTAAGTTGGCAAGTATTTAAAATCGACTCCGCTTTTTTTCATGTACTGGGTTTGCATGTAGAGCCGACAGGAGCGGATTGGGGAATATGGATTAACCGGACAGCAGTAAAAGAACTTGAACTAGGAGAAAAACCTCAGGATTTTCAAAATCTCGCGGGGTTGAAGAATTGGCGGATTAGAGGTATTGTCGATGATTTTCATTTCCGGGATTTACGGCATAAAATGGGTTTGGCCTATATGGTTCCTTTGGGGAAAGAGGAATATCCCTGGAAGATTTTAGTGAAAATAGACCGGCAAAATCCTGGCCGGACTTATCAGGAAATAAAGGATACCTACATCCGTTTTATCGGGAACGACCTTTTCGACTCCGGTTTTATGGACCAGACGATCGATGAATGGTATAAAACAGAAGACAGGGCAGTCGGTATGATCGGTTATTTTACAGTGATCGCATGCATGCTGGCCATTATGGGAATTTTGGCGATGTCTACTTATTTTATTCAGCAACGTCTGAAAGAAATCGGGTTGCGCCGGGTGAACGGTGCCAAAGTAAGGGATGTGTTGAATATGTTGATATGGGGATTTTTGAAGTGGGTTATTCTTGCCTTTGCCATTGCCGTTCCGATAACCTGGTATCTGATCAATCGTTGGCTGGCTACCTATCCCTATCATATTTCACAACAGGTATGGGTATACCTTGGGGTAGGTGTGACGGCTTGTTTGATCGCTATTTTGATGGTAGGAGGGCAGAGCTATCGGGCAGCTTCCCTGAATCCGGTCAAAACGTTGCGAAATGAGTGAACGATCTAAAATAAGAGAATGATGTACAGTATTCCGAAAAGGATCCTTTTTGCTTTCAGGGCCTTGAAGTCGAACCGTTTGTGTTCTTGTATCAGTATTCTGGGGTTGGGATTGGGATTAGCCTGTTTTATCGTGATTGTAAAATATGTTTGGCTGGAATATACGACCGATACCGCTCAACGGAATTACCACCGGATTTATTGTACGGTTTCTCAGGCTTCTGAGATCGATATTCCCTGCCTGAGTGAGATCATTAATTGTAGTGACCGGTTGGCGGATTACCCGGAAGTGGAGGCCCGTACCCGGGTGAGCGCTTTTGACGGAGAACAACTGTCGGTAGAGAACCGGCTTTACAAAGCCGATGTTTTATTTACCGGCTTCGGATTTTTTCAGGTTTTCGATTTTCCGTTGGTCGTAGGAGATACCGCTACGGCTTTACAGCAAACGACAGATATGTTGCTCACCCGTTCTTTTGCCCGGAAGATGTTCGGCGAACAGGATCCGTTGGGTAAAAAAATCCAATTCAGAAACAAAGACTATACCGTAACCGGAATTTTGAAAGACATTCCGGTCAACAGTTCTTTTCGTTTTGATGTGTTGATTCCGGACCGCCCCGAGTTTAGCCGTATGATGAGCGAATTTATCGTATTGAAGGAAAAAGTCGGTATACAGTCGGTAAAAGAAAAATTGCTTCCGGAAAAATTTTATGGTTCCCAGCATTTCAATTATGATTTCATTCCGTTCGAGGGATTGTATTTCAATACCGGGATCGTTTCCGATGTCTTTACTTTATTACGGCATGGCAACAAACACTCACTGATGATATTATGGATTGCCGGATGGGTAATTCTGTCGATCAGCCTGGTCAATTATATGAATATCTATCAGGTTGCTTTGTTGAGAAGAAATAGAGAACTGGGAGTGAAGAAAGTACTCGGAGAGGGAAGTCCGAATCTTTGGCTGGATTTTTGGTTGGAAAATATAATCATGGTGACCGGAGGGGTAATTTTGGCTGTCGTAGTTATTGGTGGCCTGGCAGGATGGATTGAGCAAGAAATGGGGTTACCGGTTCGTATGGATATTCGGTTCGATTCGTTTTTGTGTGTTGGGATCTTGCTTCTGGTTCCGGGAATCGTCTCTTTATATTCCCTGTGGAAATACCGGAAACTTCAGCCTGCGATGGCGGTGAAAACATCGGGAGTGTCTAAGAGTCAGAATTTTACCCGTCATCTTTTATTAGGGATACAGTATGTGATGACGCTGATCATGCTGATTGTTTCTTTTTATTTTATCAGGCAATTGGATTTTATGTTGAATAAAGACTTGGGGATCAATCAGGAGAATATCGTGCATGCCAAGCTATTTAAAAGTCTTCCTATCGAAAGTTTGTGGGTAGAGGATGCCACGGAGCGTGAGAATAGGTGGAAAAAAGAGAAAGCGCGTCAGGATCAGCATCGGGAACGGATAGATTATGTGATTGATGAAATTCAGAAGTGTCCTTATATTCAGCAATCCTGCTCCGGACAATCCTTATTGGATGGTGGCAGTATGCCCTGGAAAAATACCAGAGGGGGTGGGGATTATATTTCCTGCCGATTGGTGGGCCTGACTCCCGAATACCTGACTTTGTACGGATTAAAACTGAAAGAAGGCCGTTTCTTCGATCTTGAAAAAGATAAAGACCGGGAGGAAAAGGTTGTACTCAACGAGACGGCCCTGAAAATGTTCGGGTTTACTTCTCTCGAGGAGGCAGAACTGGAATCCCAGTATTGGGGGAAAGGATGGAAAGTGATCGGAGTGGTCGAGGACTTCCGGGTAGATCATTTGGCTGTTCCTATAGCTCCGATGATCATGGTCTATTTCGATGACCGGGAGGATTGTCCTTACCAGATGCAGGTGACAAAAGGAAAAGAAAAAGAAGTCATCAGCCTGTTGAACACACTGTATCAGAAGACACAAGAACCGGGAGAACTCGAATATTATTTTTTTGAGGATGAGGTACGGGCGTTGTATACGAAAGATAAAAAAATGGCGGAGGTGACGATTATATTTACTCTTTTGGCTATTTTTATTTCTTCGATCGGTTTATTCGGCTTTGCTTATTTCGATATCCGGCAACGCTTCCGTGAAATTGGGATCCGGAAAGTAAATGGAGCGACACCCCATGAGATATTACTTTTATTGTTCAGGCGTTTTATTGTCCTGATCCTGGGTAGTTTCGTTGTTGCGGTTCCTATTGCCTGGTGGGTGATTGAAATATATAGAGAGAACTTTATCGAATGTGCTTCTTTAGCGTGGTGGTTATTTGCTGCAGCCTTCCTGATCACTGGAGGAGTGGCATTTTTTACTCTTTTGTGGCAAAGCAGGAAAGCTGCATTGGCCAATCCGGTGAAAGCTTTGAAAAATGAATAATGGACAGATATAAATGAAATAGTATGATTCGGGAATATTTGAAAATGATCGGACGCAGGATTTTACGTCATAAGATTTATGCGATTATTAATGTGGTGGGGTTTACTATAGCTTTTACGTCGGTCTTGTTAATTTATATGCATGTCGTGAAAGAATGGAAAACAGACCGTTTTCATCAACATGCAGATCAGATCTATCGGGTGACTTTGAAAAGTAAGTATGACCAAAATTGGTCTTCCTATACCAGTGCTCCTACAGCTCCTTATGCCGCAAAAGAATTTCCGGGAATAGAGGAATATGTCCGGGTGGCTGATTGGCTGTTCGATGTGAAAAAGGCTACAGATAAAGAGTACCTTAGAAATAAAAATTGTCTGCAAGTCGATAAACAGTTTTTCGATCTGTTTTCTTTTCCTCTGGTCAGTGGCGATGTGAAACAGGACTGGGGAAAAGATTGGATGGTGGTGTCCCGGAAGGAAGCCCTCAGATATTTTGATAATGAAAATCCTTTAGGGCAGGTTGTTCGGGTAAAGTCCGGTTGGAATACAAAGGATCCGGGACATGAATACCGGATTGTGGCGGTGATGGAAGATTTTCCGGCTTTCTCTTCTTTACAGGCGGATTATGTGATGGATCTTTCTTCGAAAGAAGATTTGGATGCGTGGGGAGGACACGGTTTTTATACCTATTTTAAGTTGAATAAAGATATCGATCCGGCTTCTATCGAAAAGGGAATACCGGAGATGATCGAACGTAATTACGAATATATAGCGGTGGGTGAACAACAGTTTAAATTGCAACCTTTAAAAGAGGTTTACCTGAAATCGGAACATATCGCTGAGGATTTACCG
>ENA-OOZT01001501-OOZT01001501.1-human-gut-metagenome-genome-assembly--contig:-NODE-1501-length-15725-cov-1.916784_pt1 | contig 15725 bp, 13 predicted proteins | sample MGYA00241192_ERZ501407 | MGnify/ENA primary metagenome ERZ501407 (study PRJEB25962, sample SAMEA2042911) | human gut metagenome | biome: human gut; feature: human-associated habitat; material: faeces...
GCGGAACGGCTTTTTTGTGGTAATATATTGATATCGAAACAGTACATATGAAAAAAAGGAGGGGGATTTCCTATGGGTATTTCTTTTTCTCTGAAAGGAGATTTTATCAAAAAGGACGAGGTTTTTGCACTGCAAAAGGAGGTGGAGCGTTGTCATTATGCGCTTCATGAAAAAACAGGCAAGGGCAATGATTTTTTAGGCTGGGTGGATTTGCCCGTAAATTACGATAAGGAAGAATTTGACCGCATCAAAAAGGCGGCGGCACGCATACAGGCAAACAGCGAGGTGCTGATTGTCATTGGTATCGGCGGCTCCTATCTGGGGGCGAGAACGGCGCTCGATTTCATCAAGACCCCGTTTTATAATGAACGAAAAAAAGACACCCCCGATATTTATTTCGTAGGGAACAACATCAGCTCTGCCTATCTGAATGATGTTCTGGCAATTCTGGGAGACAGGGACTTTTCCGTCAACGTCATTTCCAAATCCGGCACGACCACGGAGCCTGCGATTGCCTTCCGCATTTTCAAGCAGCTTCTGGAGAAAAAATACGGCAAGGCAGAAGCCGCAAAGCGTATTTTTGCCACAACCGACCGCGCAAAGGGCGCACTAAAGGGCATGTGTGACAGAGAGGGCTACGAAACCTTTGTCATCCCCGATGATGTCGGCGGACGTTTTTCCGTACTGACCCCTGTCGGGCTTTTACCGATGGCAGCTGCCGGTGTGGAGCTTGATGCTGTGATGCAGGGTGCGGCGGATGCAAGAGAAAATTACAGTAACCCCGATTTAAAGGAAAATGACTGCTATCAGTATGCCGCACTGCGCCATTTGTTCTATCAGCAGGGCAAAACGGTTGAAATTCTGGCAAATTATGAGCCGCATTTGACCTCCTTCGGGGAATGGTTCAAGCAGCTTTTCGCCGAAAGCGAGGGGAAGGAGCATAAGGGCATTTTCCCTGTGGCGGCGAATTTCTCAACGGATTTGCACTCCATCGGGCAGTATATTCAGGATGGTCTCAGGTGCTTCTTTGAAACGGTGCTTTGGGTGAAAACGCCAAAATCTGCCGCAGTGGTGCCGTTTGATGCACAGGATGAGGATGGGCTGAATTTCCTTGCGGAAAAGGAAATTCATTTCGTCAACAGCAAGGCATTTGCAGGCACAATGCTCGCCCACATGGACGGCGGCGTACCCAATCTGGTGATTGAGCTGGATAAGATGGACGCTTATCATTTTGGGGCGTTGGTTTATTTCTTTGAAAAGGCAGTCGGCATCAGCGGCTATCTTCTGGATGTAAATCCCTTTGACCAGCCGGGGGTTGAGGCGTATAAGAAAAATATGTTTGCGCTTCTGGGAAAACCGGGCTACGAGGACAGAAAAGCCGAATTGGAAGCAAGACTTTAAGACAAAAAAAGAACTTCTCAACATAAAAATGAGAAGTTCTTTTTGATTGCCGAAAATGGTTAAAACAGCTGCGCCAGTAAGGCGGTGCAAAGTGCATCATCCAATTCGAGCAGGCTTTTCCTTCCGTCCGCAAAGGTAACGGAAATTTTATGATTGCCCTTGACCTCGCTTTCGATTTTGTGGGCGGCAACCATTTTTTTGTTGAGAATAATCATATTGCCGAGGTTGATGGATAAAACCACCTTGCCGCCGGAATGCATAATTTTGCCGCCGATATAGTCGCCTGCGATAACCTTATTTTTTGCGCCTAGGATACCCATGAAACACCCTCCTTGATTTTTTTCGCTTTTTTCTTACAAAATAGCATTTTTGGTGAAACTTGGCAAGCAAAAGCTTCGTCAAATATTGGATGCCAAGCGGTTTTGTTTACTTTTGCGGCACTTTCTAGTATAATCGAAGAAGAATAGAATGAAGAATAAGACTTTCCGAGGGGGAGAGGACACTATGGACAGAAAAATTCTGATTGTCGATGATGAGAAAAACATCGTCGATATCATTGCGTTTAACCTGAAAAAGGAGGGCTATACCGTCATCACGGCGGCAGATGGGGAGGAAGGCGTACAGAAAGCCATGGAGGAAAATCCGGATCTGATTCTGCTGGATATTATGATGCCGAAGATGGATGGCTACGAAGTCTGCAAAAAAATCAGAGAAAAGAAAAATACCCCGATTATCATGCTGACGGCAAGAGCCGAGGAGCTGGATAAGGTGCTGGGGCTGGAGCTGGGAGCGGATGATTATGTGACCAAGCCCTTTGGTGTCAGAGAGCTGATGGCAAGGGTGAAGGCGAACCTCAGAAAATCCGTTGTGCGCGAGGAGGCTCCCGAACAGGCACCTGCCGGTAAGGGGAATTTTGGCAAGCTGGATATCAACCCCGATCGGTATGAGGTGCGGAAGGATGGGAGAATCATTGATCTGACTGTCAGAGAATTTGAGCTTCTGAAATACCTTTCCGCGCAGAAGGGACAGGTTTTTTCCAGAGAAACGCTTCTGGAGAAGGTCTGGGGCTATGAATATTTCGGCGATGTGCGGACAGTGGATGTCACCATTCGCCGTTTGCGTGAAAAAATCGAGGATGACCCCGGCAAGCCGGTTTATATCCTCACAAAAAGAGGCGTAGGGTATTATTTTGACTGCTGAGAAAAGCGAGGGATTAGCTTTTGCGAATGCGAAGTATTAAATGGAAGTTAATTATCATGTATCTGGGGCTGGTGCTGATTGTGATGATTGTCAGCGGCACCTATATCCTGCTCAGTCTGCGAAATATCGAAATTGATAAATCCAGACAGGAGCTGGCAACCTATGCGGAGAGAATCAATGAACAGGTGATTGAGGGCGGCAAGGATGAGGAATTTCAGGAGAAGCTCTTAAAAACCGTATCAAATGCCGTCGGCATACAGGGCAATATCCTCAATACGGATGGGGAGACGATTGCCTCCACCACCGTAACGGAGGCACCCTATCCGGTTTATACGGATCAGGCAATTATTGCGGCAATGAACGGCATGACCTCCTTTTCCACACAGAAAAAAAGCACCGATTCCTTCGGGCTTCTGCGTGAATGGATGAGCTATGCCACACCTGTGCAGACGAGCGGGACAACCCCCTCCTATATTATCTATACCAGATTGGACGCAAGCGATATGCAGACCAGTCTGGATAAAACCACGCAGACGATTGTTGCGGCGGTTATGATTGCGCTGTTTCTGGCGGCAGTAATGGGCTATGTTTTTGCGCAGACACTGACGGGCCCGATTCTTGCGCTGACAACGGGCGCGAAAAATCTGGCAGAAGGGAATATGGATCAGAGCCTAACGGTGCGCAGCAATGATGAAATCGGCCAGCTGACCAGCAGCTTTAACAACATGGCGGCGGAGCTTTCCAAGAATATGTCGGAAATTTCAAGAGAGAAAAATCGTCTGGAAATTCTCCTGCATAATATGAGTGACGGCGTGATTTCCTTCAGTAAGGACGGCGAGCTGATGCTTGCCAATGCGGCGGCAGAGGGGATGCTTGGTCTGGAAAAAATAGAAATGAATTTTACGGAATTTATCCGTGCGTATGATATCAGCTCCTCTGTCTATCTGGATATGGGAAATGAGCCCTCTAAGAAGGTGATTTTCCCTGTCGGCAAGCAGTTTATCAATGCGAATTTCTCTCCTTATTACGATAAAAGGGGCGAGGTCGAAGGCGTGGTTGTTGTTTTGCAGGATATCACAGAGCAGAAAAAGCTGGACGATATGCGAAAGGAATTTGTGGCGAATGTGTCGCATGAGCTGCGAACACCGCTGACAACCGTAAAAAGCTATACGGAAACCCTTCTGGATGGTGCTATGGAGGATGCGGAGATTGCGCAGGAGTTCCTTGGCATCATTAACAGCGAGGCAGACCGTATGGCATTTCTGGTGCGTGATTTGCTGCAGCTGACGCGTTTTGATAATAAGCAGGTGCGTTTGGATATTACGAAAATTGAAATGAATGAATTCCTCAGCATGACTGTCCGCCAGAACAAAATCCATGCGGAAGCCAAGCATCAGACGCTGACCTTTGAGCCGTATGAGCATGAGGTGGTTGTTTTCGGTGACAGAGACCGCGTGGGGCAGGTGGTGAATAATATTGTGACCAATGCCATCAAGTACAGCTTAGAGCAGGCGAGCATCCGCATCTTCATTACGGAGGAGGAGCAGTTCTATAAGATTCATGTGAAGGATACGGGCATGGGCATCACAAGAGAGGATTTACCCCGTATTTTTGAGCGCTTCTATCGTGTGGATAAGGCGCGCAGCCGTGCCATGGGCGGTACAGGTCTGGGGCTTGCCATTGCAAAGGAAATTATGGAAAGCCACGGCGGTAAGCTGACGGCAGAAAGCGAATATGGCAAGGGAACAACGATGATTATGTGGTTCCCGAAGGAACGCCCGATTCTGGAATATGAAAGGGAGGAACAGAAGGCATAATATTACGCCGAAATACAGGCGAAAACAGCACCTCAGACAAATGGCTTAACCGCGGCGCGCTTGTCTGAGCAGATTGTTATAGAACTGTAAGGGCGTTGTAACATAATTGTAATCTTCGTGCGATATAATCATAGTAGACAGAAAGCAGAAATTTCCATACAATAGAATGGAAAGGCTTTTCCGAATATGATGAGATTGCAGAGGAGGTGACAGGAATGAAAGCATATAGAAAAAAACTTATTGGTTTGGCTTTGGCGGCAGTGTTTTCTTTTTCTCCTGTCAGTGTATTTGCTTCCTCGGTGAATATTACAAGTGGGCTGCAAATCGGCGGCGATGAGGTGGAATGTACCTTTGACAGCAGCCGAATCCTCTATGGGGAAGCGAAGCCCGGCACGGATATTACTTTTACGGTATCCAAAATGGATCGTTTCGGCAATATGGTTGAAACCCACAGAGAAACCGTAACTGTCGGCTCTATGGGGCTGTTCAGCGAAACCCTGCCCCTGAGCAGAGGGAATAACTATATTTCCTTTGCCGCAGAGGGAGAAGCCAAGACCACAACGGTCATCAAGCAGGTGCCCCAACAGGTAAAAAGTCAGCTGCAACGGATGATTGCGCTGCCCGGCATGGGTGCGAAAAAATAAAAAATCAGATGAAAATAAATTGAATAGAAAAAGCGGTGAGATCAAATGAAAGTATACAGGATTACAAATTTTATCATTGTTGCTTTGGTCATAACTGCGATTTATCAGACAGGAGAGTTATGGCTGGAAGGAACAAGCGGCCATAACTTTTTTTATGCCCTGGCGAAGCAGCTGAGCTTCGGCAAGGAGGAGGCGGATGGGGATGTCCTTCTTGCTACCCGTTATGCGGTTGGGGAGGGCGAAGGTACCTTTTCGGTCTATTATCCCGATAATGTGGGGAATAGTACGCTTCTGGAAACGGCGAATAAGGCTCTGGGGGAGATTCTGTCCCAAAGCGGCGCATTCCCTCAGAAAACAACCGCTGATTGGAAAAAAATTTTGGCGGCGCGCTGCATTGTCATGCAGTATGATTTTATGATTGCTTCGGAGGAATATCTGGAAAATTATAAGGATCTGAAAACAGACCAGAAGCTGGAGCAGTTCGATTATATCACGATTGTGCCTGCCAGAAGGAGCGGCGAGGAAAGCTACGCCTATTTCGTCAATTCCGATACGAATGAATGTGTCGCGTTTCATTGCGAGGGCGGCGGCGCGTCTGTCGCGCTCTATGATTCTCTGATGGCGGATAACGGCGATATGCGCTATATCTCCACAGGGCAGCGCACCAGTGCATCGGTGCTGTGGCGCAATATGTTTTTGCCCCAGTGGGCATATCTGCCCTATGAATATCCGGCTCTGGAGCAGGAGTTTGCCTTTGAAAAGGATGGCGAGCCGAGCCGTGCTACATTGGAAAATACGGTGAAAAATTTCTTCCGCAATTTCTCTGTGGACTGGAGCGAGCGTGACGAGGACGGCACCTATACCTTCAGTGACAGCGAAACGGTTGTCAAATACTATCCGGATGTGCGGATTCTGGAGTATTACAGCTATGAAAACTACGCCGGCAATGACAGAACAGGCCTGCTTGAGGGTTATCAGATTTGCTGTAATTTCCTGAAAAATGATGATTCCCTGCAAACGGATATTTATCTGGCGGATATCGAGCGTACCATCAATAATGAGGTTGTGTATTATTTTGATTATGCAGTGGATAACCTGCCGGTGAATCTTTCGCAGAATGTGAAGGATCGTATCGGTGCATCCCATGCCATTAAAGTAACGCTGCGAAATCAGGCGGTCAAGGAATACCGCCGCTATGCGGTCAATTTCAGCGAAGCCGCAGAGAAAAATCAGAAGATTAACGTCCAGTTCATCGATGCACTGGATGATGCAAATAAGACCTATAAGTCCGTTGTCGAGGATAAGGATATCACCGATGTTAAGAATATTGCATTGGGCTATCATGTGGATTTGACGGGCGATATCCGCCTGAAATGGTTCGTTACCCTCTATGAGTATACCTTCGTGGTGGATACGGAGCAGGAAAAGGATTTAACGGGCGTAACGGCAGGAGAATAAGCGATAAAGGAAATATGCAGAAGAAACTATGCAGAAGAAAGGAGGAAGGGCATGGAATGGAGCAATGCAAAAAAGTTTGTGATTGTTTTGCTGGTACTGCTGAATGTACTTCTGGCAGGGCTGAATTATAAACAAAATCGGGAAAACACCATGACGGCGACACAGGAGCGCTCCATCTTTGAGGTGCTTTCGCGAAACGGCATCACCATGTATACCGACCTTCTGACGGAGCATCCACCCATGTCCCGTCTGGCGGTGGAGCTGCCCTCCTATAATAAGGAAACGCTGGAGCGGTTGTTTTTCGGCAGTGCGCGTACAACCGTTTCCACAAAGGGCGGCGAAACGGTCTATCAGGGGAAACAGAGCAGCCTGACCATGAGCGGTGCGCGCGGTGTCTGGGAAACGAAAGCCGTGAAAAGCGGCAAGGGCGAGATGACCAAGACGGAAGCCCTCAGAGAAGCGCAGAAATTCATTGATAATACGGAGCATTTCTTCGGCAGCTATGGCGATGCTATTATTGCGGAGGAGAGCGAGGGCTTTCGGGTGAATTTCTTCGGGCAGTATAAACGGGAGAAGGTTTTTGCGAATTATTTCTCCTTTTTCGTCACCGCCGATGGAATTCAGAAAATCACCTTCAATTATTACCCTGTGCGCGGCTATACGGGCGAAAAGCAGGATTTAAGCTATGCGGATGAAGCCCTGCTTGCCTTCATGCGCGAATGGAAAAAGGGCGAGCATGCGGAGGAAGCAACCATTGACCGCATGGAGCTTGGCTATGCGCGGATGGAAAGCAATACTGCGGCGGATGGCGTTGCCTCGATCAATCTGGAGCCATGCTACCGCATTTATCTGATGGATGAGGAAAAGCCGTATCTCATCAATGCGTATACCTGTCAGATTTTAAATCAGTAAAACGAAAGGCAGTGAACCAACCCAAATGGGACGTTCACTGCCTTATCTTATTTTTTCTGCATTTCCTTCAGTGCCTTTTCATACAGGTCATAATGCTTTGTCAAATCTGCATCGCCATAGTAATAGTCCAGTTCCAGAAGCGTCTGCCCCGAAACCAGATATAGCCTTGTATGATTTTTACCCTTTGCCAGAAGGGCGTAATCAAACGGTGTATCCTCCAAAGCCGTAGTTTCATAGGTTTCATAAGCACGACCCAGATATTCTTTAATATATTCCTTCGGGGAAAGGAAGAACGCAAGCCTGCGGTATTCCACCCAAAGCACCGATTCATAAGGTTCGCCTAACGCATCTGTTTGATTGGGAATCCGCCCTGCCTGATTATAGGCAAGGTCAACAGGAGAGCCGAAGGTCGGATGGGAGTTGACCAGATTTGCCTCCCGTTCCCACCATTCTATTTCGGGACCGTCATCTCGCTGATAATAGCTGTCCATAGCGTAAAAATCAGGATCGTTTTCCAGTTCCGCCAGAGAAATCATCGGCAAAGGCTGCTTCACCTCTGCAATCGGTCGGTCGGAAAAAGAGAATACATTAGGCAAAAACGGCAGGAGGACGAATGCAATCATCCCGGCAACGCAGACATAATATAGCCGATGCTTCCACCGCAGACGGGCTGTCTGCCAATCGGTCGGCTGATGGTGCGGCTCGCCTGCCGCAAGAGAGCGTTGCAGCTTGATGGCACCGCGGTTGCGCTGTCCGGCAAATATGGCAAAAACTAAAATAAGAGGATTACAGAAGGGGTTGGCGAAACCCTCTACCCAGTCATAGGTGGTCTGTCTGTGCAGAACGAAAATATAAGCCGCAATCAGCACAACAATAACCAGTAGTTCTGCATAGATGCTGTTGAAGAATTTGTTTCCCTTCAAATTGTCGGGATAATATGCACCTTCCTCCTCCGGTGTGGCAAAGTAATCCGCTGTGCCTTCCTCTGCGGCATAGACATAAAAACGGTTCAACCCACAGACAAAGCTCCAACCCTTTTCCCTATGCTGTGCATTCCGTTCCTCTGCCTGGCTTTCGTCCAAAGCAGGGAAAATAGCATCCTGCTTCGGCTCCATGCGGAAAAGCAGACGCTTTTTCTCGCCCTCTATGAAGGTCGCAAAGAGGGCATTTGCCTTCTGCACATGCAGTCCCTCTGCGGAAAGGTCGGAAAACCAGCTTTCCAGTGCGTCAATCTCGTAAGGCTCTGCGGGGAGCAGCCTTCTTTTGCATTTCGTCATAGAATGTCCTCCTCTTGATGTTTTCGGTTATTCCTGTATGGTGTAGTCCTGCTCTAATAGGGGGAGAAAGGCGCTCAGAGAATCGACCAGTCTGTTCTCGCCGTGGTAGCGCACAATCAGAAGGCGGTTGCCCTTGCGAAGCGTCAGCATCTGGCGGTGCATCTCGCTTGTTTCCTGATAAAAATACCCCTCGTCAAAGGAATCAGAGGAAAGCACCAACGCCTTCTCTGCCGTTGAGGGAAGGAAGGCATCGGGAAACGTGCCGTTTGCCCCTAAGGTCAGAAACGCCTGCTCCGTCAGGAAGGAGGGGCGCACCTCTAAAAGCGTAGTCGTCATCCACGAGGCATCTCCCCGCGCGGTGGTCTGCAAAAGCAGAGGGGCAAAAAACGTCGGCTCTGCATGGACGCGCGTTTCTATGCCGCTGTCCCCCGAAACATTTTCCAGTGGCACATACGGCAGTGGAGAAACAGAAGCAGAAGGCCGCTCCGTCGGTTCCTCCTTGGCAGAAATCGAAAAAATCTCAAACACAAGCACGAGAATCACCAGTACGTTGGCGGCAGTGGAAATCAGATTGCTGATTTTGCTGAGCTCCAGCTTTCGGGTGTAATCCTTTTCATGCTCCACGGGATTCCCCTGCTCCAGTTCTGTTTTCAGCTTTTTCAATAGCCGCAGCTCATAAAAATAATAAACAGCAAGGCAGAAAAAGAGAATCGGCATCAGAAGATCCGAAAACCAGGCATGGCCTATGATATGCTGCCCTAAATTGCGCCACCCAAGCAGCCCCATCCCAATGAAAAGCAGGGTAAAGAGTATCACGCCGACAAGGTAGAGATATCGCTCCTCGCGATAAAGCGAGTCAATATTTTTCTTCTGCACTTCGGGGTCAATATAAGGCTCCTCCGGGTGCTCCGTGAGGTTTGCCAGAAGGTAGCCCTTGCAGCGGTAGCCGCAGAGATATTCCCAGCCAAGCTGACGGTATGCCTCTATCTGCTTTGCGCTTGGCGTGTCATTATAAAAATCCGGAATGGCAATGCGAAAAATTCGCTTCTGTGGCTCGTCCTGCCGAAATTTTACCTTACCGCCGCGGAAGTCAACGGGAATCCATCCGTCCTCCGCCATGTCAGACAGCCATGTTTCCATTGCCGCAAAATCGAAGGTTGTTGCAGGTGTCAGCTTTCGTTTATATTTCATGTGTGCGCCCCCTTTTACCGAAAAATGTCCTTTTTTCCAGTATAGCAAAGGCGAAAAACGGATGTCAACAAGACACGAATATTGTAAGAAAGTCTTAAGAATTGCAAAGAAAAAAGAGTATCCTCTAAGCGAAAGATACTCTTTTTGGCGGTTATTTTTCCTGACATTCCTTGCAGACCCCGTAGAGGATGAGCTGCTCACATTCCACATCAAAATCCAAATCCGGTACAAGCTTTCTTGCAACCTCTGTTAATGCGTCCATGTGCAAATCATCCACTCTGCCACAGATACGGCAAACCGTATGCGGATGACACCGCACCACGGCATCATAACGAGAGCTTGACTCGCCCACGTTCAATTCCTGCACCAGACCAAGCTGCTTGAAAAAATCAAGCGTTTTATAGACCGTAGCAAGGCTCATGGTGGGGTTAGTCGGTTCCAGTGTTTTATAAATCATTTCCGCATTCGGATGCGCGGTGGTACCCAAAAGCATATTATAAACGGCAATACGCTGTGGGGTGACCTTCAGCCCTTTTTCTCGCAAAAGCTGCGCAGTTTCTTTCATACAAATACACCCCTCTTATAAATGATAACTATTGTTATTTAATAATAATACGGGTTCTTATTTATGTCAATAGAAAATATACCAAAATACAAGGAGTTCTGCAAATTTCCACCGAAAACCGAGAGTTGTTTTTTGCAAACGGGTATGCTATGCTAATCTGCAGAAGAAAGGAATGATTTTTTATGCACATTGTTTTGTTGGAGCCGGAAATTCCCCAGAACGCAGGCAATATCGCGCGTACCTGCGCAGTGACAAATTCTGTCCTGCATCTGATTAAGCCTCTGGGCTTTTCCGTTGAGGATAAGTATCTCAAGCGCGCAGGTCTGGATTACTGGAAGCTTCTGGATATCCGCTATTATGAAAATTTCGAGGACTTCTGCGAAAGGAATCCCAATGCGAAAATCTGGATGGCATCCACAAAGGCGCGTCATATTTACGCTGATGTGACCTACGGCGAAAATGATTACATCATGTTTGGGAAGGAAAGTGCCGGCATCCCCGAAGAAATCCTTATGGCACATGAAGCAAATACCATTCGCATCCCTATGCTCGAAGCGGCAAGAAGCCTGAATCTTTCCAATTCCGTTGCCATTATTATTTATGAGGCCATGCGTCAGCAGGGCTTCCCCGGCATGCTGATGGAGGGGCAGCTGCACCATCATAAATGGTAAGAATGAAAAAAACGACCCGAAATTTTTTTTCGAGTCGCTTTTTTTTTTTTTTCTTTTTTTTTTTTTTTTTTCTTCTTGCATTTCTTCTATCGGCATATCCTCCATCGGGAGTGCATCCGTTGGCATTTCCTTCTCCGGCATTTCCTCCGCAGGGGGCGCAGGGGGTTCGGTCGCAGGGAATGCGACAAATGCCTTGAACAAATCGCCTTCGATTTCCAGAGAGAAGGTTCCTTTCTGCAAGCCGACAAGAGATTGTGCGATATTCAGCCCCAAGCCGCTTCCCTCTGTATGACGGGAGCTGTCTCCGCGCACAAACCGCTCCATCAATTCCTCCGCAGGAATATTGAGCGCATCTCTGCTGATATTCTTCATGGAAAGAATCACGGTATCCTTCTCTTTTTTGATGTCGATATACACTCTTGTGTGTGGCTGCGAATATTTGCAGGCGTTGCTCAGAAGGTTGCTCAGCACGCGCCACGTCAGATTGCCGTCCACCATGGCAAACAGGGGGGTATCTCCGCCGTTGATGACCGCCTCCAGATGGGCGTTTTCCAGCTTTTCCTCATATTCTGCAACTGCCTGTGCCGCCAGCTCGCCCATATCCGTCGGAGCAAGCTGTACCTTGAGGTTGCCTGTCGAAGCCTTGGAGGCCTCAACCAAGTCCTCGGTCAGCTTTTTCAGCCTGCGGGATTGTCTGTCCAGAACCTCGATATATTCCGCCGCCTGTCCATCCAGATTTTCCTTTTTCAGCAGATCCACATAGTTGATGATAGAGGTCAGCGGCGTTTTGATATCATGGGAAACATTTGTGATGAGTTCTGTTTTCAGATGCTCGCTTTTCATTTTCTGCTCTAATGCGATGGAAAAGCCCTTGGAAATGCTGTTCAGGTTTTTTCCATGCGCGCGAAAGAGGGGGAACATCCGCTGTGTGTTGATTTTGTAGTTCAGGTTGCCCTTTGCCAGCTCCTCGCCGCCGTTTTTCAGCTCCTGCATCTGTGATGCCATAGAGCAGAATACCAGCAGAAGTGCAAAGCTGAGCACAATCGCCCCAAAGCCGCCCATGGTATAAAATGCGGAAATCACAAGCCATGCCACTGCAATCTTCCATGTAGTGGAAATGGATTTTACAGCATCCGCAATCGTCGAGCAGACTGCCGCAAGCATTTTCCAGCAGAAGCGAATGACCTGATAGGCAATCGTGTGCTGATAAAAATATCTTCCCAGCTTCAGACGGGTTACGCAGGTCAGAAGCATCGCCAGTCCCAAAATGGCGAGAATGATCGAACCGATTACTACAAAGGAAAGTGCCCCCGTATCGGCAAGGGGATTGCGGCCTTCCAGAATAAGGAACAGAATTGCCAGCAGAATCGGGCAGACGATGGCAAAATACAGATCCAGAGGGATTTTATCCTGTAAATTCGGAACGATTTCATCCGTATCCGGCCGATGCCCTGCCGCGCACAGAAGATAAATCACCGAAATGGCAAACAGAAGCAGGCTGATCACCAGAATCGGCAGAAGTGAGCCGCGCATTCCGTAAAGCTTCGTCAGCATCCCTGTATCAAGATAAGGATGGGCCAGCTTCAGTTCTGCAAGGCTGCTGCTATAAAAGTCGTAGCTGTTTGCCAGAAAGATACCAATACCGTCGAAAAAGGCGGTGATGCCCGAAAGCACTGCGATAAAGCAGGCAAACACCTTCATGCCGAGGGTATAGGAAAGCTTTGTCATTGTTTCGCCTCCTTCTCGATTTTGTACCCCAGACCCCAGACTACCTTGAGATAACGGGGGTTCGAGGGGTCAATCTCAATTTTTTCACGCAGATGGCGGATATGTACAGCAACCACGCTGCCGGAGCCGCAGGCATCCTCATTCCAGATGCGTTCATAGATTTGCGTGGAGGAAAAAACTCTGCCAGGGTTTTCCATCAGCAGCTTGAGAATGTTGTATTCGCTTGGTGTTAAGCTGACAACCTCGCCGTCCACTGTCACGATTTTCGATTCATCATCCATTTCAATGCCGCCGTTTGTCAGGTGGGAAGCCTTCTTCGCCATGCCGCCCAGAGAGGTATAGCGGCGCAGCTGTGAACGCACCCTTGCCAGCACCTCAATCGGGTTGAAGGGCTTCGTGATGTAGTCATCCGCCCCGATATTCAGCCCCAGAATCTTGTCGCTGTCCTCACTCTTTGCGGTCAGCAGGATAATGGGGATGTTCGAGGTTTCTCTCAGCTTCACCGTAGCGGCAATCCCGTCCATCTGGGGCATCATGATATCCATCAGAATCAGATGAATGTCATGCTTGGCAACGATATCCAAGGCCTCCTGCCCGGTATAGGCGGTGAAAATGTTGTAGTTTTCTGTGGATAAATAAATCGATAGAGCGGATACGATATCCTTTTCGTCATCGCAAATCAAAATGTTGTACATGGTGCACCTCCGTCATACTGTGATTCTATCTTACCGAAACGATTTTAAGAAAATCGCAGGGAAATGTTTAAGTTTTCCTTAATCCTTGCGGATTCTTTAAGGAAAGTGTAACATATTTCGCGCCTTTTGGGGAGAAGAAGTAGAAATCGTAAGATTTTCTTAAATATTTTCGGGGATTGTTGCCAGACCTCGGGTTTTCTGCTATGCTGAAAAGAAAAGGGGGGCACATTATGGAATATTCGATTGCAATTCCGATTTTTGTATTTGTGCTTTATGGCATGATTTTTCTGGTGCAGAAATTTCTGGAAAAAGTTGATCCTTCGATTGAAGAAATAGATATGAGCAGAGTCATCCCGTATCTCGTGATATCGGCAGTGATTATCGCAATAAAATATTTTACATCAAAATCAAAATAATCGATTTTAAATAAAACATTTTTCTTTTCAATTGTTTCTTTAAAAATATTATTTAATTGTACTTTTAAATGATAAATATTAAATGGTTTACTCTCTAATTCTAATTTTCCTGCTTCCATTCTTGACATATCCAAGACTTCATTGATGAGTGAAAGTAAATACTTAGAAATATCTTCTGCTTGTTGTAAATAGTAGCTTCCTTGTTTAGCATCTTGTTTTGATTGTCTGGCTAATGTCAGCATCCCAGTAATTCCATTCATAGGCGTTCTAATTTCATGTGACATTCTTGATAAAAATGAAGCTTTATATTCACTTTCATTTTTAGTTGTTTCTATTTGTTGTAAATAATCTAATTCTTTTAAAACATCTTCACTATGGTCATAAAAAGCAAATAGATGATATTTTCCATGTTCTATTGCAGTAATTGTTAAAATAAACCATTTATTTTCATCTTTCATTTTAAAAGAATATTTAAAAGGTTCTTGTTGATTCCATTGCTTATATTCTTTTAAAAATTGTCGGTAAGTATCATCTTCTACAATTTCTTTTAAAACTTCTATATCAACTTGTATACGTTTTGGTAAAATATGAAATACTTCTTCAAAGTGAGAAGATAAAAATAATACTTTGTAATCTTTCTTTCTAACTAAGACATATACTTGACTTTGATCTTCATAAAAAATATTATTTAAAAACTCTTTTTGAGAAAAGCGAGGATTTTTATGTTTTTTATAAAAAAAAGCAATCATATTTAATAAAATCACAAGACCAATTACTAAAACAATCAATAAAAAAATTGTCTGACTATTCTTTCCTATTGTTATAATGATTTTTTTCATATAAAAATCCTCCCTTTTAAATTTATATAGTCACCCACTTTTTTATTATAAGGACAATCTCAAACTTATGCAAATTTTCATTTTCTGTTCATATAAAAAATATATACTTTTTAAGAGGTGATTTTATGTTTTCAAATGACAATGAATTAAAAAAATACCTTTATTTAATAAGTTATGCAGGTATTATCTTAGCTATTATTTTAAATTTATCGTCTGTTTTTAGTTTTATTCAATATCTTTGGCAATTAATTATTCCTTTTATAGTTGGTTTTTGTATTGCTTTTATTTTAAATATTATTACAAATCAATTAGAAAAAAGTTTATTAAAAAATGTAAGAAATAAAAGAATGATTTCATTTATTTTAACTCTTATTTTATTTGTTAGTTTTTTATTACTTATTTGTTTTATCATTGGACCCGAACTAATCCATTCTCTTAAAGAAATTGTTAAATTGGCACCTAATGCTTATGATCAACTACTTATTTTCTTAAAAGAAAATAGAAATATAATGAATGGAAGTTTTAAAAATATCATCGATTCTATTATTTCTTTAGATCTTGACTTATCTGCTTTATATAAAACAATTATAAATAATTGGCAAAGTTTATTTCATTCTGGATTTTCTATTTTATCAAATACATTAAGTAGTTTATATACTTTCTTTATTGGTCTTGTCTTTTCAATTTATCTTCTTTTTTCTAAAGAAACATTATCTAGACAACTTAAAAAGACAACAATTGCTTTTATTGGAAAAGATAAAACTGAAAAAGTTTGTAAAATCATTCAGTTATCAGGTGATACTTTTACAAGTTTTATTACATGTCAATGTTTAGAAGCTTGTATTCTTGGAAGTATGTTTATTGTTACAATGGGTATTTTAAAAATGCCTTACGCTATGTTGATGGGAGTA
>ENA-OOZT01001517-OOZT01001517.1-human-gut-metagenome-genome-assembly--contig:-NODE-1517-length-15615-cov-3.528342_pt1 | contig 15615 bp, 8 predicted proteins | sample MGYA00241192_ERZ501407 | MGnify/ENA primary metagenome ERZ501407 (study PRJEB25962, sample SAMEA2042911) | human gut metagenome | biome: human gut; feature: human-associated habitat; material: faeces...
CAGGCCTATGCGCTGCTCGACGCGCTGGGATGCCGCTACCGCAAGGGTCAGGCCGGCCTGTTCGTGTGGGCCGAGCTGCCCGAGGGCTACGAGGGCGACAGCTTCGCATTCTCGGACGAGGTGATGGAGAAGACCGACGTGTTCCTGACCCCCGGCGGAATCTTCGGATCAGAGGGCAAGCACTACATCCGCATCACCCTCTGCTGCCCCGAAGAGCTGTTGAAAAAGGCCACCGACAAGATCAAGGTCGCTTTCGGCAAGTAAACGCCGCGACATACGAGAACAGAGAGCCGCCCCGAGGGTGTGGATTACAAAGATGTAACGACTTGATTTATCGAGTCGTTACATCTTTGTATAGGAGACAGGTAACGAGTAGGCAACGGTCTATTCCGCTACTCAAAGAGCTTCACGTACCACGGCTTCATCCCGAAAGTCGAAGCCTCACCACGATGGAAGCTGTGGTAGGTAATCCGCAACACGCGATCCCCACGCATAGCATCAACGATCTATGTAAAGTACTCTTGTTCTGAAGCCCTCTGAACGATCTGCTTAAATCCGCACACCCGAATATCACGAAACGCTATTGATGGAAGAGTGCAGGCGAAACCTTAAGCCGGATTAATAATCGGGGCTTCGGGATCAGTCGAGATGGTAATAACAACACGCGTATAGGTTATCGGATCGACCTCCGTCACACCACCGTATCGGGTAAGGGTTTCGAGCAGATAGGGCAACCGTCGCGAACGGTCATAGGCCCTCGAATGGTAAGTGGCCGGAGTGATCAGCTTCGTGTCAAAAAGATAGTTCAGTTCCGCACGTGTGAATTGTTGCGTCCGCCGGAGAATCCGGTCGATGTCGTATTCAACTTTTCCCATTCGCTTCAACTGCTTTATACGCAGGTTTTGACGGTGATCTCGCATCCGTTTAGGGTGATTCCGGTGACGTTCTCGACGGGCGTATACCCTCCATTCTTCTATCGTAAGTGCATCATGTGCAATTGATTCCGAAAGCACTTTCCTGCATTTATTGGCCGAACGGGCATAATTGGTAAACTGCCGATGTTCCAATAACGCGGCCTGCTCTTCATAGCGGTTTCGCGGTCATGGCCCAAATAACCGCAATTGTCAGGAGAATAACCGCATAACGTGATACTCCACAGATATACATATAAAACAAGGACAATTAGTTGTTAATATGAATGCACTCTCATGGCATTCATCCAGTAGGTTTGCGATCACTACGTATCCCATTCGAAAAGCGGGGATATACTAAAAAAAAGCTCTGTTTGTTACAACAAAAAGCAATTACTCCGTCTATTTTTATTCTTTTATTTTGAAAATTAAAATTAAAAGCATATTTTTGTTTCATATCGAAATAATATCTATTACATATTGAAATTTTATAAAAACGATATAAGTTCAGTTTAATGCCCCGAAAAGGCAGTTTGCGGTTAGCCTCCATAGCCTAATTTCGGTTTCAGAAGAGACTTTTGCAATAACAGAAGGTTAACATAAAATGAAAAGAATATTACATTTCGATAACAACGGCGCACAGGAGTAAATCTTAAATATTTTTGCAGCCGGAAAGACTCCGAGTCTTCGAATAATAAACGACCTTCAGAAACCTCAAAATAACCTTGACTATGAAAAAAAGGTTGATGCTACTCTTTCTGACCTGCTACGGTCTTTGTGCCACAGTTTTTGCTCGCCCGGTACGGGGAACCGTCAGATGCAACGGCAAACCGATGTGCGGAGTGACCGTAACCGACGGCTACACATTTACCGAGAGCGATGTACAGGGTGTATTCATGTTTGATGCAGACGACGAGGCGCTGTTCATCAGCCTCGTAACTCCGGCCGGGTATCTGGCCCCTTTGGAAGAGGGTGTTCCCCGGTTTTACCGTCCCTACGATCCAGCGGCGAAACATTACGATTTCGAACTGTTGCCATGGCCCGGCTCCAAAGCGTGTTACGAACTGCTGGCCGTCGCCGATCCCCAGCCCAAAACCGAAACGCATTTCGAACGGCTCTGCACGGAGATCATCCCCGTATTGCAGACGGAAACCGCCGCGAAAAAAGCCCGAGGTATCGCCCAGGCAACGATCTTGTTGGGCGACATCGTATGGGACTCCCCTCAGTTGTTCGCCGGCGTGAAAGCGGAGTTCGCCTCGCTCGGCATCCCCGTATACGGCGTGATCGGCAACCACGACCATGACCTGAACAAATACACCGACCGGGAGGCGACGGAGAATTACCGCAGACATTTCGGCCCCACGTACTATGCGTTCGACATGGGACACACCCATTACATCGTGCTCGACGACATCATCTACCACGGGGCGAAAAAATACGAGGAACAGATCGATTCGATACAGTTGCGCTGGGCCGCAGCCTATGCACGGCACCTGCCTGCTGGATCGCGCGTCTGCGTGGCGATGCACGCTCCGGCCATGAAATCCTGGCTCGGGAACCGCGTCATGGAGTCGGCCGAAGGGCTGATGGACGCCTTTGCGGGGCACGAACTGCACTTCATCACCGGGCATACGCACCTCAACTCGAATTACGACATCCGCGAGGGGGTCATGGAACACAACGTAGCTCAGGTCTGCGGCAACCTCTGGTGGGATCCGATCAACTGGGACGGTACGCCCAAGGGCTTCCAGCTGTTCCGCGAATGCGGCGGGGAATTCTCGTGGGAATACCGGAGCCTCGGCGAGTCCCCGGCACGGCAGATCCGCGTATGGCACCCCGGCCAGGTGGCCAAGCATCCGGCCAGCGTCGTGGCAAAGGTATGGAACTGGGATTCGTACTGGACGGTCGTATGGTATGAGGACGGCCGTTACCGCGGCGCCATGCAGCGTACGACGCTCGACGACCCGGATTATACCGCGCACATCGACTCGCTGAAGGCCGCCGGAAGGAAAATCTCCAAAGTCCAGCGCCCACGCCCGACGAACTTCTATTTCACGGCACGCCCCTCGGCATCGGCCCGCGAGGTGGAGGTGGTCGCCACCGACCGATTCGGCCGCCGCTACTCGGAGCGCATCGCACTCGGGCACGCAGACTGACGTACAGGACACCAACACCAAAATCATCAATAGCCTATGAAAAAACTGATTACTTTAATCGCCGGGTTGCTGCTCGTCGCCCTGCCGGTCGGACTGGCCGGTTGTGACGACAGCGACAAGGAGATCTACAACGATGGCCGGCTGGTCACCGATGTAGTTATTCCGACCTCGATGACCGTCTACCGCGGGATGGAGGTTTCCGTTTCCGTTTCCGGCTACGGCTTCGCCCAGGGCGACGCCATCGCGTTACGCGCCGGTGAGGATCTCCCGGCAGCGACCACGGTAGCATCGGAAAAACTGCTGACGTTCGTCATACCCGACGGCGCGGCAGACCAGACCGTCTATAAGGTCGTGCTCAACCGGGCACAGGACTACCAGGTGCTCGGATCGAGCAGGATGACCGTACAACTGGCCATCGACGTCGACCTGGGCAAGACCATCTCGGGCAACTGGGGCGGCGACGCCGTGATCCGCGGCCGCGGGTTCATGGCTACGGACAAACTCTTCCTGGAACAAGGGGGGGGGGAAATTCGAAGCGCCGGTCAAGGGTGCTGACGATTCTTCGCTGACCTTCACCATTCCCCAGAACGCCGCCGACGGCGACTGTGAATTCACCCTGCAGCGCGGCGCAGAAGAGCAGGCACTGGGCTCCGCCAAACTCAACCTCTCCCTGGGCGGCGTCACCGTACCGGACAAGGAGGGCGCGACGATCAAGGGTATCGTCCACCTGGCAGGACAAGGCATCGCCGACGTCCTGGTCTCGGACGGAGACCTGATCACCAAGACCGACGCCAATGGTTTCTATTGGCTCAATTCCGAAAAACGCAACGAACTCGCCTTCGTCATCCTGCCTGCGGGCTATGACGTCCCCACCGTCAAGGCGATGCCCCAGTTCTGGCAGCCCTGCACGCTCGACGTAAACACCGTCGAACAACTCGACTTCCAGCTGCTCAGGGCCGACAACGACTCCCACACCATGCTCGTGGCCACGGACATGCACCTGGCCAACCGCAACTCCCCGAAAGATTACGTCCAGTTCGCCGACGGCTTCGTCAAGGAGTTGACATCGGCCTACAACTCCGCCGCACCCGGAAAGGTATACTGCCTCAACCTGGGCGACTTCTCGTGGGACGGCTACTGGTACGACAACAAGTGGGCGCTGCCCGAATGCAAGCAGAGCGTCGAGGACTTCAACTTCCAGATGTGGTCGGTGATGGGCAACCACGACAACGACCCCTATGTAGCCTCCGATTTCGGCGCCGAAGGCCCCTACCGCCAACACATGGGCCCGGTTTACTACGCCATGAACATCGGCCGGATACACTACATCATGCTCGACAACACCGAGTACCTCAACACGGGCGGCTCGCAGGGTACGGTCGGTTCGCGCAACTACAACCGCCGCTTCGACGACCGGCAGCTGGCATGGCTCAAGGAGGAACTCACCCATGTCGACAAATCGACCCCGATCGTCGTGGGATGCCACTGCCCGCTTTACTCGTACAGCGGAAGCGGCGGCGTGAGCGTAGCGCTCCAGACCCAGGCCGACATCGACAAAATCCTGAGTTGCTTCGCCGGCTTCAGCAACGTGACTTTCCTCACGGGGCACACGCACGTGAACCGCAATATCCAATCGCCGACCTATGCGAACGTCTACGAGCAGAACATCGCGGCGGTCTGCGGCACCTGGTGGTGGACGCAGCAGTACGGCAACAACAACGTCTGCACCGACGGTTCGCCCGCGGGTTACAAGATCTTCACGGTCGACGGAACCGACCTCAAATGGCAGTACAAAGCCACGGGGCTTCCCATCGAAAAGCAGTTCATCACCTACGACATGAACGAGGTCAAGGAGTACTGGGCCACCGACGCCACGGCACTCAAGGCCTTCGCCGCAGGCAACGACCTCCGAAACCGCGACAAGGATTATTCGACGGTGGGCGAAAATGCCGTCTACATCAACGTCTGGGCCTATGAGCCGGGCTGGACGGTTTCCGTGACGGAAAACGGAACGCCGCTCGCCGTGAAACAGGTCTGGAGCAAGAAAGACCCGCTGCACAGCATTTCGTACGACATCCCGCGCGGCGCGGTCAACAACGGCACGCTCACCTTCCCCTCGACCTCCTGCATGCATATGTTCGAGGTTACGGCCTCTTCGGCATCTTCCACGCTGGAGATCTCGGTTACCGACCGCTTCGGCAACGTCAGCACGGAGTCGATGACCCGGCCCAAGGCGCTCACGACCGACGTGACCAAATAACCCTCAAAAAACCTTAAGACAATGAAGCGTATAATGAACAAATGGTTGTGGTCGTTATTATGCGTCACGCTCCTGGGAGCCGCGGCGTGCAGCGACGACGACACCGAAGGGGATTCGGGGAACCCCATCCCCCCGGCACTCTCCACCGAAAACCTGCCCGATGCAGGGCTGAAGTTCCTCTATTCGGCACTGACCCCGCATACATTTACCATGAGCGTCGACGCGCCCTGGGAGATCACCAAGACCGCAGGCTGGTTCGTCGTCACCCCGAACAAGGGCGAGGCGGGCCAGAATATCCAGGTCACCGTCACCCCGACCCTGAACCAGGGCGAGGCGCGCGACGGCGAATTCACCATCCGCGCCAACAGCGGCAACAACCTCCATCCCTGCCTGACGCAGAAGAGCATCCCGCTTTCGCAGGACGCCTACCTGGCGGCCGGCATCGTGATAACGGGGCTCGACGAACGCCTGCTGGCATTCGAAGCCGAAGATACGGATCCGGTGGTCTTCACCGTCGAGGCATCCTACGACTGGACGCTCACGGTGGAGAACGAGACCTGGCTGACGGTCGCCCCCAAGAGCGGCAAGGCCGGCTCTGCGGCCGAAGTCACCATCACGCCCAAGGCCAACACCACCGACGAACGCCGCGAGTCGAAGATAACGATCACGGCCGGCGACGCCGAATTCGGGGAGAACACCGCCGAGGAGATCATCGAGCTGGTTCAGGCGCCCTACATGCCCAAGGACACGCATGCCGAGGGATACGTCTTCTTCAGCGACGACTTCCAGTGGATTCCCGACAACTGGGTGAGCCCCTACACCAAGTACGGCTGGCCGAGCGTGTCGATCGACGGCACGAACGGCAACGAGTTCGCCCTCTCGACCGACGGGATGAAAGAGGCCGTAGCGGCCAAGGGTTACACCTACACGCTCTCGGTATATGCCCGTTACGAAGGCCATGTCAAGCTGGGTAAGACCGCCAACATGGGCGCCATCACGATCCCCGCGCTCACGGGCATCGACGCCGGCAAGGCCGCGACGCTGCTCGTGCAGTTCGACGCAGCCGCCTATTCGTCGGCAGGCGGCACGGTGGACAACGGCGACGACCACATGGACGTCACGATCAAAGGGCCCGGCACGATCGGCGACCTGGTGGAAACCACCGCGCTGGTCGAGGTGAAGAACGTCTGGGAGTGGACGCGCTACTCGCTGATCGTCTACGGCGCTACGAACGAAACCCGCATCACCTTCGGCAGCGAGCGCGAAGTGAAATGCCGCCTCTACCTGGACAACATCACCGTGACGCGCGCCAAGGATGAGAACCCCGAAGCCCCGGCACCGGAGGCACTCGTCACCCCGTTAGACAAGGAGATCGTCAACACTTCCGATCCGAGTCTCTTCGATGCCAACAGCATGGTGGTCGCCGAAGGCGGCACGCTGACCTGCTCGGTGCGCGTCAACAAGGCCTGGACGGCAGAGACCGACTGCGACTGGCTGACGATCACCACCGTACGCTGCGGCGACGCAGACCCGTCGACGGTAACGGGCGCGAACAACGGCGCATCGCTCTCGAACGGCGTGGCGACCGTCAAGGCCACGGGACTGCCCTACGTCACCACCAAGGTGGAAGTAGGCAGGAACTCCGGAGGCGAAAGCCGCACGGGCCATATCATCATCAAGTCGGAAGGCGCAGAGATCGAGAAGGTTGCCGTCACGCAGGCTGCGGAAGGAACGTCTGTTACCGGGATCGTCATCACGGGACTCACGGAAAACCAAATCCCCGAATTCGCCGCTGATGCGACCGCAGAAACGACTTTTACCGTCCGTGCAGATACTGACTGGACAATTGAGGTTCCGGTGGCAGAGACCTGGTATTCGGTAACGCCGCTCTCCGGCGCAGCCAATACCGACGTCACGGTAACCGTAACGCCGACGCCCAATACCGGCGGCGCACGCGACGGTTCGTTCACCATCCAGTCGGGAACGAATACGGAGACGATTCTCCTGTCGCAGGCACCTTCGGCTTCAGCCCTTCATTTCGAGTGGTCATTCCCCGCAACCGCTGAGGAAAACAACCTGGTAAGCCGTACAGAACGCTGGTATAAAAGCGATGACGGGAAAGCCCGGATTGACGCCGTACGTGCCGTGGACAATCCATCGAATCCCGACATGTCCTATTCGCTGGGATACGACAACGAAATCGGCAGAATCCTGATGTACGGATTCGCACTGGACGATTACTGGCTCTTCACGCTGCCGGTCAAAAATTTCAAGGCCAATACGACCCTCAACCTCCGGGCGCTGATCTCCTCCTCGGCATCGGGTCCAAAATTCTACATCCTCGAATACTCGGCCGACGGACAAGCCAGCTGGACGTCCGTCAACACCACGAGCATCGAGGACAAATCGGCCAAAGATACCGCGCTGCGCACGATCGTTTACACGCACATGATGCCCGACACGCCGGCCAACGGCGATGTGATCGTCGATGACGACATCACCATCCCGACCGCTGTCGCCGACGGCAACATCTACCTGCGACTGAGGGTGTGCGATGCCATGGCCGGCAACAAGGCCAAAAACATCGTCCCCGCAAACGGCGGCACAACCCGCATGAAAACCAAAGAGGGCATCTGTGATGCCATCTCTGTCACAGAAGTACAACGCTGACAGGAAAACGGCTGCGGCCGCCCGCAGGACGACCGCAGCCGTTCGACAAGAAACCCGAATAAAAAAATCAACAATATGAAGCTTAAAACATACATACGGAATGCTTTGGCAACCGCGGTAATGTTGCTGGTCGCTTCGGCCGCCTGGGCCCAGAGCCGCAACATCACGGGCATCGTGTTCGATACGGACGGCAAAAGCCCGCTCGTCGGGGCCACCGTCATCCTGAAGGGGAGTGCGACGGGCACGATTTCGAACGCAGACGGAACCTATACTATCCATGTCGGCAGCGACAACGACGTGCTGGTCTTCCAGTCGCTGGGTTATGACCCGCAGGAGGTCACGGTCGGAAGCCGCACCACGATCAACGTCACGCTGAAAGAATCGGCGCAGAAGATCGACGAAGTGGTCGTCACGGCACTCGGCCTGACCCGCTCGGAGAAATCGGTCGGCTATGCCGTTTCGAAAGTCTCGGGCGACGAACTCACCAAATCCATATCGAGCAACTGGGTGACGGGGCTCAACGGCAAGGTCGCCGGTATGTCGATGTCCTCGGCGGGCACCGGCCCCGGCGGTACGGTACGTGTGACGCTGCGCGGCGACACGTCGCTCAACTACGGCGCCAACGAAGCGCTGTTCGTCATCGACGGTATCCCGATGAGCAACGGCACGGTAGCCTCCGGTTCGGGCGCCAACTATGCCAACAGCAACGCCCCGGTGGACTTCGGTAACCCGATCTCCGACCTCAACCCCGACGACATCGAGAACGTCTCCGTCCTCAAGGGGCCCGCCGCAGCCGCGCTTTACGGTTCGATGGGCCAGAACGGCGTGGTGCTCATCACCACCAAGTCGGGCCGCGAACAGCGTGGTATCGGCGTTACCTACAACGGTTCGGTGACCTTCGAGACCGCAGGCTTCTGGCCCGAATTTCAGGAGGAATACGGCCCCTCGGCCGTCACCACGTCGCTCACCAACCGCGTCGCATCGGCATGGGGCCTTCCCGGCACGATGACCTACGACGGGCAGCCCGTCCGCCAGCAGATCTCGCGCTACACGTACGGCGAGCATTTCGACTCCAGCAAGCTGCGCTATCTCTACATGTCGAAGAACTGGGAAACCGGGGAGTTCACCCCCCTGCCGTGGGTATACGCCGACGACTGGTTCACCGGCCTCTTCGAAACGGGCGTTACGTGGAGCAACTCGGTGACCATCGACGGTTCGACGGGCAAGGGTACGAGCACGCGCTTCTCGTTCACCGACCTGCGCAACGACTGGATCACGCCCAACTCGGGCTACGAACAGCAGACCTTCGCACTGGCCCTGAACCAGAAGATCAGCAAGGCCATCAAACTGGCGGCAAAGGTCAACTACATCCGCAAGAACAGCGACAACATGCCCATGTCGGGTTACAGCCAGGGTTCGCCCATGTACGGCCTGATCTGGGGCTACAACACCAACCCCATCTCGGCTTACCGCGACGAGTACATGCAGGGCCGTTATACCTATGCCAACTACCTGGCAGGCAGCGGCGAGGACAAATACAACACCACTTCGGGGCTTATCTACAACAGCCTCGAGGGCCACAACCCCTACCGCACGCTGTACGAGGAGCTGAACAAACTGGATCGTGACCGTTTCTTCGGCAACGTGAGCATCGACTTCACGATCCTGCCCGAGCTGACCTTCACGCTGCGCGGCGGCTTCGACGCCAATATCGAATGGCGTTCGCAGCAGAAACCCTTCATGTCGCTCGACAACCGCTACGGCATGTACCGCGAGAAGACCATCCGCCGCTACGACTACAACTCGGACTTCCTGCTCCAGTACAACAAGCTGTGGGATCGCTTCGGCGTCACGGCGGCATTCGGCGGCAGCGTCCTGCGCAACAAATACTACTCGACCACCATCACCGCCTCGCAGCTGAGCAGCGAAGGCCCCGGCATGTATTCGTTCGCCAACGCCGCGGTAGCCCTCGACACGTCGCCCTACCGCAGCAACCGGCAGACCAACAGCCTTTACGGCTTCGTCAACCTGTCGTGGGACGACACCTACTTCCTCGACGTCACGGCCCGCAACGACTGGTCGTCGACGCTGGCTCCCTCCAACTGGAGCTATTTCTACCCGTCGGTATCGGCCAGTATCCTGCTCGACAAGGCGTTCAAGATCAACTCCCCTCATGTCAACATGATCAAGCTGCGCGGTTCGTGGGCACAGGTGGGTAACGACACTTCGGTCTTCTCGCTCTACGACGACTACTCGACCACGGACTATCCGGGCGGCGTCACGCTGCCTACGGCCAGCAACTACCCGTACATCCTCCCGGAAAAGACCAGCAGCTGGGAAGTCGGCCTGGAAACCAAGTTCCTGGGCAACCGGCTCAATGTCGACGTGGCGCTCTACAAGACCAGCACCCGCAACCAGATCATCAGCGCCGAAACGAGCGCCGAAACCGGCAGTACGTCCCGCAAGATGAACGCCGGCCTGATTACCAACAAGGGTGTCGAGGTCACATTCCGCATGGTTCCCGTCCGCACGAAGGACATCAACTGGGAGATCAACGGCAACTGGTCGCTCAACAAGAACAAACTCAACGAGCTGCAGAACGGATGGGATCCCGCAACGCCGTTGCAGACCTCGACCTCGACGACCATCGGCAGCCGTATATTCGTCTACTCGTACGTGGGTAAGTCCATGCACCAGCTCTATTCGGCCAGCCACTACGAGTACGCGCCGGAGGGTTCGACCTACACGGACGAAAACGGTAACCAGGTCGACTGCTCGGGCATGCAGATCATCAACGCCAAGACCGGCTACCCGCTGCTGACCAAGGAGACCGACTCCAAGAAGTTCGAGCACCTGGGCAGCGTACTGCCCGACTGGAAGGCGGGCTTCGGCACGACGTTCCGCTACAAGAACCTCTCGCTGAGCGCGCAGTTCACGGCGCAGGTCGGAGGCGTGGCCTACTCGGTGACCAACTTCGCACTCTCGTACCAGGGCAAGCTGAAGAACTCGCTCCCCGGACGTGACGACGGCCTGGTTCTGCGCGGCGTCAACGCCGTGGACAACGGCGACGGCACGGTTTCCTACCAGAGGAACACCTCCGTCACGGAGAACATCTACACCTACTACCAGTCCTACAAATGGGTGCGCGACAACGGCCGCGAAAACACGTTCAGCACCGACTTCCTCAAGTTCAAGGAGCTGCGCATCGACTACCAGCTGCCCAAACACCTGTTGGCCAAGACCCGTTTCCTGCAGGGCGCATCGATCGGGTTCTTCGCCACCAACCTCTTCTGCATCACCGACTGGCCGCAGTTCGACCCCGAGGCGGCAGGTCTGGTCAACGGTACGAACATTTACCCCGGTATCGAAACCGTCACCTTCCCGATGACGCGTACCTACGGTATCAACATCAAACTTCAGTTCTAAAACTGCGAACGCCATGAAATACGCAAAATATATCCTGATACTCGCGCTGCTCGCCGCATCGGGCGCATGTACGAACGATTTCGAGGATTACAACACCAATCCGAACAAGCAATCGGAAGGGTCGGTAGCCCCCATCGCGCTGCTCGAACCGCTGATTTACAGCTCCACGAACAGCTATTCGTCCTACATGCTGAGCATCGCCAACGAGATTTCGCAGGTCACCGTGGCCAAGTCGACACCTCGCCGCGAACACTGCTACAACCTTGCCGACGGCAATTTCAAAGCCATCTGGAACCTCGGGTACAAATGGGCCGGCAATGCCAAGCACATGTACGACCTGGCCGTGGCGCAGGGCCAGCCCAACTTCCAGGCCATCGGCCTGACGCTGAAGGTCTATAACATGTCGATCCTCACCGACATGTTCGGTTCGATCGCCTACCGCGAGGCTCTCAAGGGCGGCGAGGGCATCAACACCCCGCATATCGACTCGCAGCAGGAGGTCTATACGGCCATGCTGGAGGAACTCGAGCTGGCCAACTCGCTCTACAACGCCAGCCTGGGGCTGGACGACCCGACCAAGGACGGCATCTACGGCGGCGACATCGCCAAGTGGCAGAAATTCACCAACACGCTGCGCCTGCGCCTGCTGATGCGCGTGAGCGGCCGTAACAACGCCTTCACCCCCACGGTCGGCGAGCAGATCAACCAGATCATCTCCAACCCGGGCAAATACCCCGTCTTCGAGTCGAACGACGACAACGCCACCGTGAAGTTCTCCGGCAGCGCGGAGTATTACAAGACCTATTTCAACTCCAGTTCGTTCCCCGACGACAAGAGCCTGTCGAGCGACCACCACATCGCCGCACAGCTGCTCGACCTGCTCTACGACGCTTCGGACGGCTTCGTCGACCCGCGCCTGCGCATCTGGATCAAGCCCCGCTACATCCAGTATCCCAGTGCGACCGAGCCCGACGTGATCCGCGAAATGATCGGCGCCGTCTCGGGCTGTACGATCAACTACAACGGCATCACCTCCATCAGCGAACGCGAACCCTACCTGCATTACGAAACGCTGGTGGGCGACACGCGCCCCAACCACATGCTCGACTACGACGAGCTGCTCTTCATCAAGGCCGAAGCAGCGATGAACGGCTGGATATCGGGCTCCGCCAAGGAGTATTACGAAGCGGCGATCACCGCGTCGTGCCAGAAATGGGGCGAATACGGCATTTACGCTTCCTATCCCGAACTCAACGCGTCGAACAAGATCGAACTCAAGACCGTAGCCATCACGCAGAAGAACATCGCCGCACTGCTGGCGAGCGACCAGGTAAAATGGAACAATACCCAGCAGCGCCTCGCCGAGCAGAAATGGCTCTCGCTGTTCTGGGTCATCGGCTTCCAGATGTACCACGAAATGCGCCGCACGGGGTATCCCGAGTGCAAGACCGGTATGGGAACGATCGAGCTGAACGCCACGGGCGGAAAGTTCATCGCCCGCTATCCCTATCCGTCGATCGCTATCGCCAACAACCGTGCGAACTATACGGCCGCATTCGAGGCACAGGGCGGTACCATCAACGACAACACCATGGTCTTCCCGATATGGTGGAGCGGCCAGGCCGTCGCCAAGGATGCCGGGCAGCCGTGGGAACACTCGTTCCGCAAGAATGTCATCGCCGAAGAGAACCTATAATCTAAAAACGAACGCACTATGAACGCGAAAAACATAATCCGCAACATGAGGGGCCTGGCCATGTCGGCGCTGCTCCTGATCCCGGCGGCCTTCGTCTCGTGCAGCGACGACGACACGGAGGGCGGCAGCCCCTACTTCCGGCTGGAGAATACCGTCGTATCGAGCAAGCTGGTGACCGCCTCCTCCGACCTGGGTTTCGACGCCGAGGCCATCATCGGCGACGCCACGCTCGAACTGATCCGTTACGACATCCGTTCGAACTGCAACTGGAGTGTCGAATGCAACTCCACGGACGGAGACTGGATCAAATTCTACCCCAAGACAGGCCAGGGCGACGGCAAGGTACGCTTCTGCCTGGAGGACAACGATGCCAACACCCCGCGTTCGGCGACGGTCGTATTCCGCTATGCGGACGGCAGGCAGACCGAAACGACCCTCGTCGTCAACCAGAGCGCCAACGAACCTTACATCAGGTTCGTCGTCAACAACATCGAGACGAACGAGATCGTAGCGGGACGTTATGCCGCCCATTACGACATCAAGGTCGCGTCGAACGTGACGCCGTTCTACGAACCCGAAAAAGCCGAATGGGCAACCTTCACCGAGACGGGCAACGGGACTTTCACGCTCGACATCGAGGAGTATCCCGAGCAGCCGGCATCCCTGAGCCGTGATTTCAGCATCGCCTTCAAGGGCAGCGGCCAGTACAAGGACATCAGAGCCGACCTGAACATCCTGCAGGACATCACGCCGCAGATCGAGATTACGAGCGAGGACATCGGCGACGACCTGGCACTGCCCCCGTTCCCGGCCTACCAGCCCAATGCATTCACCTTCAAGGTGAAATCCAACTGGGACTGGACGATTTCGGTTGCCGAGAACGCATGGATCGAGGTCACGCCCTCGGCCGGCGAAGCGGACAAGGAGTATGTCATGACGGTGAAAGCGACCAGCAACCTTTCGCTCGACGAACGCTCCGCTTCGTTCTCAATCATCTCGGACGAGGTGCTCGGCACCAAAGCCGTCAAGGAGATCTTCGTGACACAGGAAAGCCTGGCGGAAGGCGGGCCGCTGGAAGGTCTGGACGCTCCGGTAAAGTGGTTCTTCAACGGTGCCTCGGGCACGGACTACACGGTTCCGAAAGAGCAGTTCGAGCAGAACAACAAGCTCATGGCCTCGTCGGGCGTAGGTTATATCTCCTACTTCCACACCTTCAACTCCGACGGCAGCCTGCACCCCAACAGCACGCGCATGATCGGCGGCACGGGACAACCCTACGTCACGGGAGCATGGAAGGGCGACTACTGGTTATTCGAAGTTCCGGTCAAGAACTTCAAGTCGGGAACGAAGGTTCGTTTTACGGGTCTCACACGTATCTCCGGCACCGGACAGAAGTACTGGAGCCTGCAATATATGGACGGTACGAGCTGGAAACCGGCGACCGACACGCAGACCGCAACCGTCAACGGGGAACAGATCACCTACACGCATCTGGTACCGACGGCCAACATGCAGATCGACGTGACGATGACCTTCGCACGCGGCATTAGCGACGGCAGCGTCAAGATCCGGTTCTATTGCGAAGCCAATACCACGGGCGGCACGGAACCCAACGGCGGTACGATCCGCTGGGCAAGTTCCGCCGATAACGGGTACAACGACAGTCCGGTCATTCAGGTTGTCGAATAACACCGGGCAATCTCCACAGGGTACAGGGAGGCCTTCTGGCCTCCCTGTCCTTTTATTCCGGCCCCGGGCGCCCATTGCCGAAGGCCGGGCCCATCAGGCCCAAAGCGCATCCCCATCCGTCCATGCCGTGCGCGGCAACCCGGGGCATATCGGGCAGCAGGAAGGGGTGCACGGACACGGAAACGGGCACACAACTCGCGGGCACACGAGTTCAACGCGCACAGCGTACGGCGCTGGACACACGCGGTTCACGGTACGAGGCTCACCGTCTCTCAGCACACGGCGCACAGTCTACAATTCACAGCGCACAGTTCATGATTTGCAGTTCACGGCTCACGGGCGCAAACGATAGCGATACGCACCACCGGAAAAGCCGCAAAAAAGGGAGCCGTGCGAGGGCTCCCTTAAATGTCTGTATCAAAGTTCGTCAGTTGATGTTCCGCCGGTCGGGTTCATGGTCGGGGGAAGCGGCTTCCATGTCGATCTGCAACTTGACCATGTTGATGGCCGTCGCAGCCGCTTCATCGCCCTTGTTGCCGTGGCGGCCGCCGCGGTCGAGCGCCTGCTGCATGTCGTTGACGGTCAGCACACCGAATGCGATCGGCATGTTCCACTGGATCTGCAGCTGGGTGATACCCTGCGTCACGCCCTGGCAAATGAAATCGAAATGGCGCGTATCGCCCTGGATGACACACCCGAGCGCGATCACCGCGTCGACATCGGTATATTCGGCGAAAAACTGTGCGCCGAGCGCCAGTTCGAACGTCCCGGGGACATATTTGATCTGGATGTTCAGGTCGGGGCATC
>ENA-OOZT01001518-OOZT01001518.1-human-gut-metagenome-genome-assembly--contig:-NODE-1518-length-15612-cov-1.979752_pt1 | contig 15612 bp, 8 predicted proteins | sample MGYA00241192_ERZ501407 | MGnify/ENA primary metagenome ERZ501407 (study PRJEB25962, sample SAMEA2042911) | human gut metagenome | biome: human gut; feature: human-associated habitat; material: faeces...
GGAAATCCTCAGGGTTTTCGGTTATAACAAGTTATATTAACTTATTACAATTAGAACATCGGGTCGCCATTCAGGTGGTTGTTGTCAGCATCATAGATGATAGCCAGAACATCGCCGTACTTCTTGGTGGTCTTGTTGTACTCGAGAACGATCTTAGCATTAGCATAGTACTTGCCGGAGGTGTGCTCCTCAGCCAGCTGGATGCCATCAAGGCCGCCTTCCATGCCTTCCTGCTTGTCATCGTTAACTGCGATGTATACGCAGTCCTTATCCATAGAGTAGGTATCCTTGCCGCCGTTGAAGCGAACTACAACGTCGCCTTCCTTAACCTTATCGATACCAGTGATAGCGACGTCCACGATCTTAACATCGTCAGCCTTCTCAACATTGATGAAGCCAACGCCGTCATCGGTGTAGATCAGAATATCGCCAGCAGACTTCTTAGTGCCGTTGTTGTCGTCAACCTTCAGGGTTGCGTTCTCAGAACCAGTCCAAGCCTCGTAAACAGTAATGTCATCGTTGTCCTCGTTGTCCTTGCTGCCTGCATAGGAATCAGAGGTCATGTAAGCGTACTTGTAGTCAGAGCCAGCGCCGTCGTACTTGCTATTACCAATAACTACTGCAACGCGAACGGTTTCAACGCCGTTGGTCTTCTTGGTAGCATAAGCAACCTGAGAACCGTATTCGTTGGACCAGTCGTTTACAGTCTTACCGGTCAGAACCTTAACGGTATCCTTTACGTTGTTAGTAGCGTCTGCCGTGTCATACAGAGCAAATACAACTGCGGAATCGTTAATGGAGTAACCATCAATCTTGTTCTTATCGGTAATCTTGCCAGAGTCAAGGTTCTTAGCAGTCTCGTAGCCAGCCTTGTTGCTGCTGCCCAGAGCCTTCAGGCTGTAGTTGCCGTTGCTGCGTACAGAGTAGGTGTACAGCTTATTGACAGAATCCTTGTCAATAGCATTCGTAGACTTTACGTCCTCAGTATCCTTGGAAGCGTTCTTGGACAGCTTCTCAACGGTGATGGTCTTGGAGGAGCCATCCAGGAAGTAAGCCTTTACCTTCTGGGTAGAGCTGCTCTTCAGGCCAGAAGCGTCCTCGAAGTCAGTTACCAGCAGGATGTCATTAGAGGAAGCCTCGGTCTCCTTAGCGTTTACAACATAGTTGCCAACGATAGCGAAGTCGTAGGTGCTGCCAGTCTTAACAGACTGAGTGTCATCGTACTTGTAATCGGTTACGATCTTGTACCAAGCATCGCCAATCTTAACTTCAGCCGGAGAACCGGTCTTTGCAGACTTGAAGGAAGTAACCTTGGAAGTGGTTACGTCAACCTTAGCGATTGCAGTGTCGTCGGAAGAGGTGTAGGTACTAGCAGTACGAACAACCCAATCGTCCTTAGCGAAGCCGTCGTAAATATCAACGTCTTCGATGTCCTCGGAATCAAAGCCGCGAACGGTAACCTTAGAAGAACCAGCGTAGGTAATCTGGCTTGCAACGGCCGGGGTAACAACTACGGTATCAACCTTATTGTTGCCATTGGTATCAACCAGCTTAACAGTACCAGTAACCTTGTCACCGGTGGTCTGCTTCTCGATGGTAGCTACGGTATCGGTGGATACACCCTTGTTAGCGTAGATAACCTTCAGCTTATTGTTGGCCTTATCCAGCTTGTACTCGGTGCCGTTCATCTTGGTCTTCATGGAGTCGGAAGAAACGTTCTCCAGCTGACCAACAGTACCGGTAGCGATTACCTTGGAATCGTCATCAGCGTATACGCCGTAAACGTCCTGATCGCCATTGGTCTTAACGCGAACCAGAACCTTAACCTTCAGGCCAAGCAGATCGGAAACGTCGGTCGGAACCTTGGTGAACTCCTGCTCCTTCTTGTCATCAGCATACTTAACCTTATCAGCAAGCTTGATCTCGTAGGTGTCCTTACCAGAGGTCTTCTTAACAGAAGTCAGAACTTCAGCAGAGGTCTTGTACAGATCCATGTACTTCTCGCCGATGGTCTTCTCACCGGAAACGTCGGTAGCGTTCTTGAAGTCGTTGATGTCGTTAGACCATACAACGCGCTTCATGTCCAGTGCGTTGTACAGAATCTGTGCAGCGTACTGACGCGGCAGAGCAGCGTTCAGATCAGCGTCAACATCCTCGAACAGGTTGTTCAGCTGACCGTACTTCATGGTGTTCTGAGCCCAAGCTGCGCCGGTCAGGCCAGCCTTCTGAGCATTGTAGCCAGCAGCTACCAGTACCATCTTTGCAGCCTCGAGACCGGTTACGGTATCGTTCGGAGCAAACTTGGTTACAGACTTACCAGCGATGATGCCGGTGTTCTGCAGGTAACGTACATAACCCTGTGCCCAAGCTGCGGTCGGCAGATCGGTAAACTTGGTCGGCAGGGAAGCGTAGGCATTGGCATTGTCGTTGCCGCCATTCATGATCGTAAAGATCATCTTTGCCATCTGAGCACGGGTAACGGTGGTTTTCGGCTTGAAAGAGCCGTCTTCGTAACCCTGAATTACGCCCAGAGAAGAGAGCATGTCTACAGCGGTGGTTGCCTTGATGTCAGCCTTGTCGCTGTAAGACGCCGCACCAGCAAACATGGTGAATGCACAAGCAAACGCCAGCACCAGTGCGAGAACCTTTTTGAGATTCTTCATAGGGGTTTTCCTCCTTAAAAATTTTTGTACGAGTTCTCACTCGTCGTTAAGTATATTACCATAGTCAAACACAGGGGTCAAGCGCAGTTCATCATCCGTAACATGAATGTAACATTACCTGTAATGTTACATTTAGGTGCGTTACACTTTTCCCCGCAGAGCAAACACCATTATATAATAATAAGGTATCCCTTCCTTCCATAGCAACTGATATTGCAAATTTTTCTATTGCAAATTTTCCTGTTTCCGCTTATACCGAATATGCTTTATAACGCAATTAAAAAGCAGCGTTGCCACACTCAGGTTTGGCACCACAAAGCTCTATCCCGGCCTTATGTCGGGATATCTTTGTATTATAGGAGAATTTTCTATGAATTATCGAATTGGTTTATATCTGGACAATGATAAAATCGGTTGGGCCGCAATTCGTGAGAATGAAGAAGGCCCTGCTGAACACCTTGAACGTATAGGTGTGCGCTTCTTTCCTATCGCCGAAAGTTCTTTCAATGGCTCTACTCCCGGTGCTGAACGACGCATGTATCGACTGGCTCGCCGACGCTACACTCGCCCAAAATATCGCTTTGCCAAACTGCGCAAATTATTCAGTGAAACTGGTTTGCCTCCTATGAACGCACTTGTCCACAGGCCTGTGGATTATTTGTGGCAGTTGCGCACAGAAGGCTTGGATTGTCAATTGTCTGCCGAGGAATGGGTTCGTGTGCTATACCATATTGCTCACCATCGAGGTTTCCAACCTGGAACAGGTGAACAACTCTCTGAATCTTTTTCCAATAGTGCAAAAACCCGTAAGGCAATTCATAAGAATCAGCAACGTATGGACGAGCAAAACTATCGTACTGTAGGTGAACTCTTCTATCGAGATTCTCGTTTTCGCCCCAACGGTCTGTTTTCACCATATAACCAGTGTCTCTCGTGATATGATTCGCGAAGAAGTAGTATTGCTGTTCCATACACAGCGTATTTTAGGAAATCCATTTGCAACTGAAGTCTTTGAACAGAAATACACTGAAATTCTCTGTCGTCAGCGCTTTATCATAAGTGGCCCCGGACCCAATAGTCCTTATGCCAGCCATAAACGACGTTTTGGTGGTATCTACTGCCCCTTAGAACCTCAAAGAGAACGCTGTCCTGACGCTGCTCCTCTTGCAGAACGGTTTCGATTTTTGTGTATGGTCAACGCACCTTATTCTATTCCACCTCACACGCAGCCAATCGCAAAAACTGAAGAACAAAAGCGACAAATCCGTGCTGCCGCTACTAAAAATCCTACACGGCTTTATGCGGCTACCAATAAAGTGCTAGACCTAGATTCCCAAACTCCCTTAACATTATATCTTGATGAAATCCCCTATTCGGCGCCTCCATGAATAATTGGATCATACCCCACGGTCGCAGATTGCTTTCTGCACTTTCCAAGAAATTTCCGGACGAACAGGGTATTCTGCACAAACATTGGGAGGACCTTTTGCTTCTCTTCGTCTCTACTCCTGAAAAAGATTGGAAGCAGCAGTTAAAGGAATTCCACTTCTCCAAAGAACTGTGTGATGCGTTGGTCAAAGCCCATCTTGTACAGCGAGCGCGCTACTCTCGCAAAGCGTTAGGGCGTATAGTGCCACTTATGGAAAAGGGTATGTATATGGAGGAAGCGCGCGATAAATGTTATCCCGACAATCCTGTATCGAACACTTCAACCACATTAAATTTCAAAAATTTCTATCACGTCACACGTCCTGCCACTGACCGTACACTGTCGCAAGCTATTGTTCTTATCAAAGCATTAATCCGCGAATATGGTATGCCTACGCACATTCGAATCAGCACATCATACGAAATGGGGAAGCCATTGTCTCTCCGTAAGAAACACAAAAGGATTCAGGAAAATCGAGATAAAAAGCTTGCACCGCTTTTCCAGACTGCATCCGACTTTCTCCAACGTTCTATAACGCAGGACGAATGTACTCGAATCATTTTGTGGTCCCTGCAAAATCACGCATGTATGTATACCGGTACGATGCTTACCTTTGCACAAGCATTATCACCAACTGATACAGCAGTCGACCACATTATCCCTTACTCCGATTGCTCTGATCATAGTTATAATAATCTCGTCTTGGTATTACGCTCTGCTTCTACCAATCGCAATCATCTGCCAGGTGTTACATTTGGCCGTGATATTCGCTACAGAAACCGCGCATCCGAGCGTTCCAATCGAAAATGCCGTATAAATCTGTTAGTATCCCAATGGACTGAGCAGGATAGCATCAATCAACGTCAGCGCTCACTAAGCAATCCTTCCCCTCTACTCACCGGTTTTGCCCTTTTTCTGCAGCGCACATTATCTGCCCAAGATAACACACTCTCTTCTGTTACGCCTGTTAATACCGGTACGATCGGTTTGCGTTTGTCACGCGTGTTTGAACAAGTTCCACCTGCTATGGACTCTGCCGGCCAAGCAATTCTCACCGCACTCAGCGATTCCCATACCTGTGAACAACTATCTGACTTTTTCGCTGATGACTACGAAGGATCCCTATTCCAACCATGGCCTTCATTCCATAAGGAATTTTCGACACTCTGTTCACCAGAGTCACCCTGTTTCTCACATATGTCACAGCATAAAGTACGCGGTGCTGCACATCGCGATACATTAATGCGTCATCGTGATAATGAGATTGTAGCTAAACGAGCGCTTACTCAGTTGAAATTGGATACCAATAATGAAATCGCTGACTATTTTCAACCAGAACGTGATCGTTTACTATATTCTGCTTTACGCAATCAACTTATTGCACACAACGGAAATGCTGCTGAAGCCTTTGCAGAACCTTTTTACAAGCCAAAAGCTAACGGTGATATTGGTCCTTTAGTCAAATCTGTTCCTATCATCCAGCATCCTCGTGCTTTTGTATCTGCCCGAGGAGGTATTGGCACTCATGGTGATATGATTCGAATCGATGTATTCCGCACTTCCAACAACGAATATTATTATGTGCCTATCTATGTCAAGGATACACTTCAGCCAACACTTCCACTCCGTACAGTAACTAAAAATCCAAATCGAATGTTGCTCATGGCAGAGTCCAATTTTATCTTTTCTCTTTATTCCAATGATGTGATTTATATTGAGATACCGGACACAATAACTCTGAAGAGTGTGTCTTCCAACGATACTATTAATATCAATCATGGATATTTTCTTAGAGGCAATGTCTAAATAAAGAGTGGAACCTTTGAGATCGCTACACTCGATAAACAGTATATTCGTACATCGATTCCTTTCTATAGTCTTCGCTCACTATATAAGTGCGAAGTCGATCCTCTTGGAAAGATACGCAAAATCACAAGTCCTGAAAAACGCATGACCTTTCATCTCAAATAATCCATACAAACAAGACCTGTACACAACGTACAGGTCTTTTCCCATTCAAGAACTCTGGAATTTCCCAGTTCTTTATCATTAACGCAATTAAAAAAGCACGGGAGCTACAGTCTTAAAAAATTTTGTATCCATAGTATAACATAAAATACTCTATGTGCGCAAGTATACTCCCTACTCTTGCGACATTATGTTACTATAAATAATTGCAAGTGCCCCCCTCGGCTCACTTGACAATGGTTTCGCTGTTACTGAATTTAAACACCGTCATAAACAGGATTTTTATGTCAAAAAGCAGCGTCCAGTTCTCAATATAGTAAATATCATGCTCAATCCGTCCTTGAATCGACGTATCACCGCGGAAACCGTTCACCTGCGCCCAGCCGGTAATGCCCGGCCGTACCTGATGTTTGACCATATACAGCGGCACGCTTTCCTTAAACTGGTTTACAAAATACGGCAGTTCCGGCCGCGGTCCGACCAGACTCATATCGCCCATCAGCACGTTGAAGAACTGTGGTAGCTCATCGATCGAAAACTTACGGATGAATGAGCCGAACTTGGTCTTACGCGGATCACTGTTGGTACTCCATCCGGTATTTTGTTTATCATTCACTCGCATAGAGCGGAATTTGTACATATAAAACGGCTTTTTATTCAATCCCACACGTTCCTGCTTGAACAGGATCGGGCCTGGCGAGGACAACTTAACACCAAGCGCTGCGAACAGCATAATGGGCGATGTGCACACGATCAGCAGCAGCGAGCCAACAATATCCACCGCCCGCTTCAGGAACGCGTTGCCGATATTATCCAGCGGGATATGACGCAAGTTGACCTCATCGATTGACGGGCGCGACGGCATATACTTATTGTAAAACGGGATAAGCGACATTTTCACGCCGTTTTTCTCGCTGCTTGCAATAATGCTCTGCAGATACGGGTACTCGTCTGCCTCCAGTGCAATGACCACCTCATCCGGTGCGGCATGCTCGAGCACATGTGCCAGCGCATCGTATGTACCGCGATAGGCAATGCCCGGCAGGCAGTCGCGCGGCGCAAGATAGCTGTCCACGCAGAAACCCAGCGTGCGGTCGTTCTGCACCGCACGGCAGTACGCCTGCGCCTGTTCCCCACAGCCGATCAGCAGCACATGCTTCAGATTATAGCCGTGCTCACGGAACGAACGCAGCAGCCGTCGCAGAAACCATCGTTTGACCGCCACCGCGATCGTTGCTAGCGCAAAGAACACAAACAGCGTCCAACGCGACAGGTGAAACTGCTTGAACGCAAAGAAAAATGCCAGCAGAATACCGAAAATGATGGTGTTGCTCCGCAGCAGCAAGCTGAACTCCCGTAAAAAGTTTTTGGCGCGGAACGAATCATACAGTCCCATCAGACCGTACAGCAGCCAGAACAGCGGCGAAACACACAGCACCGCCATCAGATAATACGACAAGCCGATGTGCCCGGGCATACCGTGGAACAGCGTAAAACGGATAAAATATGCAAGGATCATGCAGGGGAAAAGAATCAACACGTCAGTCAATCCGTTGATTTGATTGAGTGTCCGCTGATTTTCTTTGATCAACCTCGGTTCCTCCTATTATATGTAATCGATACCAATTTTATAAGTTTATCACATCCGGCATAATTTTACCACCTGTAAACGACTTTTCTCGCCAAATAAATTCTCTCCGGCAAGACGATAATATCCCACCAAACCTTGACAAAACAGGCGTTTCGGAGTAATATTTTGCTATAAATACGTGCGCAGGCGGCGTAAGTTGCCTGCGTTTTTCTCTGAAAGCAGGTCACACTGTGAACGGTAACAAAAAGCTACTATATATTGCCTCATCATTTGGGCATTTAGCGTCCTTTCATCAGCCCTATACCGAGTGGCTGGCACAGCAGGGCTACGAAGTCCATGCGGCGGCCGGCGGCGAGCAGCGTGCATTGCGCGGTGTCAGCCGATACATCCCAGTGCCGTTTGAAAAAAGCATGTTCTCGCCGCGCAACTTTGCGGCGGTCCTGCAGCTCCGCTCGCTGCTGCGGCGTGAAAATTACACCATGATCAGTCTTCACACATCGCTTGCCGCGTTCTTTGCGCGTCTGGCGGTGCAGCTTTTGCCGAAAAGGCAGCGTCCCGTGGTGATGAACACCGCACACGGCTATTTGTTTGATGACCGCACTCCCTTGCTCAAACGCACGCTACTGCTTAGCGCCGAGCGCATGACCGCGCCTGTCACCGACTGGCTGCTGACCATGAACCAGCAGGACGAGCAGATCGCCAAGCGCTATCGGCTCGGACGGCACATCGTCCCGACGCCGGGCATGGGCATTGCGCTCACGCGGTTCTCTCCTCCCTCACCGGAGGAAAAACGCGCCCTGCGCCGTGCGATAGAGCTACCCGCAAACGCACTCGTGCTCATCTATGCGGCGGAATTCTCCAGCCGCAAGAACCAGAAAATGCTCATCAGCGCCATGCCCGAGCTGCCGAGCGCCGTGCTCCTTCTGCCCGGCCGCGGTGCTCTATTAGAGGACTGCCACACACTCGCGCAGCAAAAGGGCGTTGCCGACCGCGTTCGTTTTCCCGGATTTACGTCCAACATCGAGCAGTACTACCGTGCTGCTGACCTCTGCGTGTCCTCCAGCCGCAGTGAGGGACTTCCCTTTAATGTAATGGAGGCCATGGCTTGCGGACTGCCCGCGGTACTCTCTGATGTCAAGGGGCACGAAGATTTAGTGCGTTCGGGCGAGAACGGTCTTTTATTCCCCTATGACGACCAAAACGCCTTTATCCGTGCCGTAAAGCAGGCCGCCGAGCCTGTCCTGCAGGCACAGATGAGCGCTGCCGCGGTACAGACCGCCGTTCCCTACGGCATTGATGCGGTATTCCCCACGCTCACCGCGATTTATTCTCAAGCAATTCCTAATCAACCTAAGGAGGTTTCAGAATGACTGAAAAAACAGCAAAATCCAACGCCGGAAAAGGCTGGCTGTGCTGTGTGGCGATCATCGCCCTGTGCGTGATTAGCTGCTTTGCACAGAACGGCACCTACACAACCAAAAAGGTGCTCGGTCTGCTCGGTGCGGTCGGTATCATCGGTATGATGCTGTTCGCAGACAAAGCACGCATCAAGCGCCTGATGAGTCCACCGTCGTTTGCACTGCTGGCCTATCTGCTGCTGGAGGCTTTATCGACGTTCTATGCCCGCTCGGGCAAGTTCGCCATCGCGGAATTCTCCTGCAATCTGATTGCCTTTGCGGTGTTCATGGCCATCGTGCTTTTCTCCGACAATGGCAAGCAGTCCTTCCGCCGCATTGCAGCGGTGCTCGCAACAGCAGCCGCTCCGGTCGGCCTGCTGTCTATTGACGCGGCATCCTGCAACATTCTTATGCGCCCCGTGCGTCCGCTGCTCGAGTTTGTCGGCCGCGGCTACGACAACACCGGCGCGTACTTCTACTCCCGTCTGAACACCATTCTCGGCAATCCGAACATCTACGCAGGTCTGATGTCCGTCGCGTGCCTAATGTCCCTGTGGCTGGTGCTCACCTCTGAGAGCCGCAGACAGCGTATCCTGTGCACGGTTCTGCTGATGGTGAATGCAGTTTCCTACCTGCTGGCGTTCTCGATGGGCTCGCTCGGCGTATTTGTCGTAGCATGCGTGCTCATGCTCGTGCTTTCGCCCAAGGAGACCCGCTCCGGTCTGTTCCTGCTGTTGCTCCAGACCGCGGTTATCGCGCTAATCGTCGGCGCGGTATCGGTCAAGGGCTTCGGTGACACGGTCACCGGCTCTCCCCTGCCGATGATCATGCTCGTAGTCGGCTGCGTCGCTGCCTGTCTGCTCGAGATCGGCGTGCGCGGCAAGCTGGCCGAACGTCTCGCAGATAAGGGCAAGCTGCTGATCGGTGCGGTTGCTGGTATCGTGGTCGTGATCACCATCTATCTGATCGCGGCACTCAATGTCACCGGTGCGTACACCTTCGGCACCGAGGGCGATTTCCGCCGTACCGCGGACCTGCCCACCGGCGACTACACGCTGAGTGTGGATGCCTCCGCGCCGGTAAACGTGCGTGTTGCGTACAAAAACACCAACAATCTGGTGCAGAATAACGAAACCGACCTTGCAAATGCCTCCACGGATAACGATATTACCTTCACCGTGCCCGAGGACAGCAAGCTCGTGTTCTTCTACATCTCCTGCGATCAGCCGGGCGTGACGGTCAATACCGCCACCTACACCGGTGCAAAGGACGGCAGTGTCAAGCTGGGCTATAAGCTGCTGCCCGCCTTCATTGCAGACCGTATTCAGGACCTGACCGCAAACGGCAACGTCGTACAGCGCGGCGTATACCGTCAGGACGCCATCAAGCTGTGGAAAACCGCACCAGTGTTCGGCCGCGGTCTGGGTGGCTTTGAGAACGGCGTTGCCTCGGTGCAGGATTACTACTATGAGACCAAATACGCCCACAACCACTACGTTGAAGCGCTCTGCGACCTCGGTGTGCTGGGTCTGCTGGCGTTCCTGTCCATGCTGGGCACGGCTGTCTGGGCGCTCGTCAAGAGCCGCAAGGAGAAGCCGCTCATCGTCATGCTGCTCGCGGCCTGCGTGCTGCAGATGTTCGGTCAGGCCGTTACCGACGTAACGTGGTCATCTGGCTCCTGCCTGCCGATGTTCTTCGCCGTACTGGCAGCTATCACCGTATTCTGCGCGGATTCGCTCCGTCTCAAACTGCCTGAAAAGAACAAGGGCGGTGCGGTCCGCTGGCCGGTAACCGCCGTCTGCGCGGTATTCACTGTGCTGATCGGTCTCAACCTAATCGCGCAGAGCAAACTAAACAGCGACAATCTGACCCTTGATGACCTCAAGCTGGGCGCAAAAATCGACCTGTTTGAGGCAAACGACTACAAAATGTCCTATCTGATGAGCAACTACGACGACGAGACGCTTGCTGCCAAGTACGCCGCATCGCTCTCCCGCGTACAGTCCAACACAATCGCTGTACTGCTGGCGCAGTATTACGCCAACACCGGCGATTTCAACCGTGCATTCGATATTCTCGACCGTGGTGCGGAATACACCCGTGCCAACGCCGAGCAGTGGCAGAAGATCTTTCGTCTGGAGGAGGCCATCGTCGATCCGGTCGGAAGCCTGTCCGCGGTAGAGCGCATCAAAGACGATACCTATATCAAGCGTGTTGTAAACTCCTATAACAAGCTGTGCGAGACAAACGCACAGCAACTCGATGATGTTACGCTGACCGAGCGCAACAACACCTTCCTCAACAAGGTGCTGGCCATCTCGGCAACCGATTCCTACGATATGCGCACCGCAATGAACACGTTCTCCAATCTGGTGCTGGATACCGCTTCCGCGCCAGATGTCAACGCTGATAACCAGCCCGACTTCGCCGAAGTCACCGAGGGCAGCGCATCGTGGAACGAGGGCGGCGCATTCACCGCAGATACCGACTGTACTATTTCCTTCACCGCAGTCATCAAGAACGACGGTGATTATGCTCTGACCGTACAGAGCAGCAACGCCGCCGGTATCACCGCCGAGGTAGGCGGCACTACCGTGACGTTTGATGCGGCTGGAAAGGGCACCACTCCGGTGCATCAGCTCGGCGATGCAGACAGCACAACGACCATTACCCTGCACGTTCCGGCAGGCACTACAGTCGAGCGTGTAATATACACTATGGAATAATCATTGCACCTTTCCGAGGTCTTCCAAGGTTACTGGTTTCGAGATACTTCTATTCGAACAACCCTACAAATAAAGCAATCGCTGTATGCGGAAAACAATCCGCATACAGCGATTATTTTATTTATAAAAATAATTTTCCGTCACATATAAAACGATCTGCTGTGAATATGGACTCAATACGGGCGGTGCATCCTTGTTCCTTGATTTTATAGACCATGCTCTATCAGAAGACGCGTCAAGTAAAATTCGCCAAAAGGCTCCTGAAAAAAAATGAAGTTAAGCTACGGTGGTCAGTGTGGCCGCAATGGATTCATGGCTTATGTAGACTCTGGAGACAGACCAGTCCTCAGCGTATTCCATGAGATACGTTGTCACCAGACGAACATAAGAACTTTCATTCGGAAAGATTCCAATCACGCTGGTACGTCTCCGAATTTCACGATTCAATCTTTCAATCATGTTGGAAGACGAGATTTTTCGCGCATCCAGCATTGGGAATGCATAGAAGACCAGAGAATCTTCCAATCCATCTTCAAGACACTGAACCGCTTTCGGAAAGCGTTTGGCGTAGGAATCGATCACATCATATGCCTGCTTTCTCGCCAGCTCCGCCGTGGGCGCCAGCCAGATTTCCTTTAGTACCGCGGCAAAGGCTTTCTTCTCTTTCTGCAGCACATAGACAAGAATATTCCGCACGAAATGCACCTTGCAGCGCTGCCACGAGGCGCCGGGAAAGGACTCACGGATTGCCGAAACCAGCCCGGAGTGAGCATCGGAAATGATCAGCCTGGGCGTGGACAGACCGCGGTCTTTCAGATTCTGAAACAGCACTCCATAGGAACTTCTGGATTCTTCGGTCATGGGTTCAACGGCGATGATATCTCGATGTCCATTTTCGTCCACACCGCACACGATAAGCACCGCCAGGCTGACAATTCTGCCATCTACACAAACTTTTTCATACAGTGCGTCCACCCACAAAACCGGGTACACCGTACTGGCAAGAGAGCGATTACGAAACTCCTCGACCTGCTCATTCAGTCCTTTTGTCATCTCGCTGACCTGGCTTCTGGATAAATTTTCAATGCCGAGGCTATGCGCCAGCTTCTCCATTTTCCGGGTAGACACGCCTTGCACAAAGGCTTCCTGAACCACCTGTACGAGCATCGCTTCACTGCGCTTACGCTCCGTGACGAAGAACGGAATGTAGCCGCCCTGACGAACCTTGGGCACCATGAGGTACATTGTTCCCATCCGGGTATCCAAGCGGCGTGGACGATAGCCGCTGCGGTATCCGCTCCTGCCGTCCGTGCGCTGGATCTTCTCTGCTCCCAGCTGCTGATCGACCTCGGCCTCCATCAGCTCTATGCACAGCCATTCCAACATGCTCAGCATCGGATCCGGCTGCGTCACACATTGCAGTAGCAATTCTGTCAGATTTGTAGTATTCTTTTTGTGAGCCATTAGGGTCTCTCCTTTACATCATGATTTTTTCGACAACTATCATTTTACAGGAGCCCTGATGGCTTGTCTATTGCCTATTTGCTTTTGCGAACTTGATTATACGCTATCAGCGGATTTATTATAAAGGTTTCCGCCACCGGAATGCTGGTTCCCTTAAAAGCGGATTTGCGGTTTCCTATTTCCGGGCAGTAGAGACACGGAGCCCGGATTATTCAGTAAAGGAAAATGTACTTTCTTATATCATTAAATTAACATTTTTCTTAGCTTTGTCCAATGCTGAATCAGAGAATACATTTTGACTATTCATATGGGTTGCCAAAATAATGTACTCCATCAAAAATATATCTGTGTACATTTTAAACGTATCTATATTGGCATTAATACTGTTCATTCGAGCAGCAACATTACCGTGAAAGTTGTTACAACGTGAAGCATAAAGTATTCCAAACAGAACAAACGATAATCTTTCTTCATCTGTGAATCTATATTTTTGTTTTGTTTTTTCCTCATCATGAAATGTAATCTCAGTTTCTTCTCCGAGCATAAGTATTCTTAGCTTTGTTCCAAAACTGTGTATTATTCTTCGACTTTTTTCTTTATCAGCTTCATTAATCCCCAAATTCACCACATTCCCATCAAGTATCGGATTACAAATCTGGCAGTATGCTTTTCCATAAGCATTATCTAAGATTTCCAATAGCGCTGAAATCTTTCGTTTTAACGATTTATATGAAGATGCTCTGTACTTTTCTGCAATTCCATTCTTCTCCATCGCATATCCTTTAAGCATATATGACGCCACATAATGAAATGTCTTATTGGGTAACTTCTTAAAAAAAGGCTCTAAAATTGTTTTATATTTATTATTCCAGTTTTCTAAAATTGCATCTCGAACAATCTCAATACCCTTTGTATCTTGGCAAAATTTTATATTGCTGTCGCTCAATTCCTGAACATAATATGAGTGGTTAATTGCTTGCCAGCAGAAAAGTGCCGCCAAATCTGGTCTCTGCGGTAGAACATAATAACTATCAAATAGATATGTTAATATTTCATATGGATAAGATGTCCTTTGCGTTTCCCAGTTTTCATCATATAGAAAGTTGAGATTTTCTAAAATATTATTATCATCACATGGGAGAAGATATATATGATCATCTTTTGAATATTTTTTTGCAAGTCTTAAAATACTATCCATAATAATTAATACCTAATAAATTTATTTTTTCATATCTCTGTAATCACATAAAATACTGTCAAGCAACAAGCATTATCTGCGCAACATCTACTTTTATTATCTATAATATATTGTCATTGACATACAAAGATCAATTCTGTTTTTCTGGATCTTCATACTCCGCACACATCAACTCAATCTTTGCTTTAAATTCACCTTTTTTCATTGGGATAATATAGATACCTCGGAAGAATCAATAGTTTCACTGATTATCTGCCATTGTTCCTCATTTGCTGCACCAAATAGCTCCATTCCCACTGGAAAATAATACATTGAAAGAATTGCATCACGCACTTTCGCTCTTGCTTCTATTAAGTCCTTATATGTAGAACTTATAAACACCTGATATTTCTTATCCATGTGCATAGTTTCCTTTCAAGTGCCCTTCACATTCTCAACAATTATGTGTACTACTCTATTTTTATAAATTATACTACAAATTTATAAAAATTTCCAGCATTTCTTCCAACACTGTATAACACTTTCCGTGTATAAATCACCACAAGAGCTCCCTCCGCGCAGACTTTCAGCACCGCCTTTCTCGCGTTTCAGTTTTGCTATACCGCAATAAAATGCCAGAACTTTTAATGTAAATATACTACGCAATTCCCGCGATAATATTTATCTAGCGATCCTAAAATGATAGCTTATTGCAAATTTCTGTAATCGAATCATCTTTGACTACAGCCCACGGAGAATCATGGCCAGCCATACAGTTCGTGTCATATCGTTCACAAAGTATTGGAAGTGGCAATTCGATAACATCCACTGCCCTTTCGGCTGGGGCATCACTGCTGCCTAATCAGAACAGATTTTCCTATATATAAATATAAGAAAACCAACACTTATGTTGAACTGAGTTGTACAGTATTAAACTTGATAGTATTTATTAAATTTCCAGAAGTATACCCTTCCGGATTCCCACTCTGCCAGCGCCATGTATCTCTGCACATAGCCGTCAGGTCACGTTCTGCCTTCCAGCCGAGCACCTTTGCGGCCTTATCTGCGTTCGCCCAGAACTCCGGCAGGTCGCCTGCACGGCGTGCGCCGAACTCGTGCTTGATTGCAACGCCGGTCGCGTTCTCAAATGCGTGAACAATCTCCAGAACGCTGTACGGCGTGCCGGTACCAAGATTG
>ENA-OOZT01001555-OOZT01001555.1-human-gut-metagenome-genome-assembly--contig:-NODE-1555-length-15237-cov-2.352259_pt1 | contig 15237 bp, 17 predicted proteins | sample MGYA00241192_ERZ501407 | MGnify/ENA primary metagenome ERZ501407 (study PRJEB25962, sample SAMEA2042911) | human gut metagenome | biome: human gut; feature: human-associated habitat; material: faeces...
CCTTTTTTCGCAAAGCCTTATAAATAGTATTTAAACTGAGTGCTGGAAATTCTCTTTGTAAAATATTATTCAATTTTTTTCCATTATTTTCTTCATTAATATTAATCGTTTTCATAAATTGAATTATATAGCAAATCTGGGTGAGTGTCAACACTTTAGAAGATTACATAATTTTCACGTTAATAAAAGGCTAAAAATAGACATTTTCTTGACTTTGAATAATAATTGTGCTATAATTCTGTTATCAGATTTTGCATTCTGAATTAATCTTTTGCTAAAGATTAATTAGAAATGCTAATTCTAGAAATTAAACGTACTTACAAACAAAGGAGAAAAATTATGAAATTTGAAAATTGTAAAGCTGCATCGTCCGAGATTCAAGTTGAAGGCATGCGCTCAGCAACAAGTGTTCGAGACGCGGCAAACAGATTGTCACGGACAAAGTATATGGCTTCCGAGGTTATCGTAAAATATAACGATTTGTTTAATATGCAAATTGGAAATCTTCTTGGAGGCATGAAGGCAACTTTGGACACATTGCCGGAAAGCTATGCAATGCACCAAAAAGTGAACAATGTACCTCTTAATGAATGGATAAAGCAGGAAGTTAATGAGCGAGTTTTCTTTCGCTTTTTACAGGTGTATAAGAATAAAGAGGACTATTTGGAGGCAATGAAAAGACAAAGGGAACTTCTTAGGCACGACATTATGTTAGGAGAGTATGAAGAGGAATTTGCTAACAAGTTGATTGCTAGAATATTTCCCAATGGAATTGATAAGTTTGTTACGAGCTTTGCATGTGCGTACAATACAACATTTCACATGATTGCAAATGAATCCGGAGTACAGACTGCAATTACCGAACCCATGACGCAGGATATTTGGCGCAACTGGGAATATTTTTGGAATCCTGAGGAAAAAGAGTATCGCCTTGATGGTGAATTTGCTCAGTTTTATGATGGAGAAGAATTTTCTCAAGAATTGGATAATGGTAATAGGCTTATTAAAATTAATGAAGGAGTGTATGAAGCACTAAAAAATGTAAAAAGGACGTAATATTTCTAAAATTTAGCATGCAAAGGAGCCTCGCGTTGCGGGGCTCTTTTGCTAGAAAAAATATTGAAAATAAGGATAAAAAAGCTTGCATTTACTTATCAATCATGGTAAAATATAAAAAGTGTGAAAAACACTACTTTTTAATTTACAGAAAATTAAAAAGACCTTACTTACACGAGATGTGTAGGTTATATTATCCGAAAGGTAGGTGAAAATAATGAATAAATACGAGAGCGTAATCATTATTAATCCATCTGTAGACGAAGAGCAAGTAAAGGCTTTAACAACAAAATTTACAGATATGATTAATAAAGACGGAAATGTTGAAAAAGCTGATAATCTTGGTAAAAAGAAATTAGCTTACCCTGTAAAGAAAAATGCAGAAGGATATTATGTAGTATTATACTTTACAGCAAACCCAAGCATAATAGCAGAGTTAGAAAGAAATTACAGAATTACTGATGATGTTATTAAATTCATGACAATCAACGTAAACGAATAATTAGAAAAAATGGAGGTCATTTATGAACAAAGTTATTTTAATGGGAAGACTAACAAGAGATCCAGAAGTTAGATATACCCAAACAAGCAACACTTTGGTAGCCTCATTCTCACTTGCAGTAAATAGAAGATTTGTAAGACAAGGTGAAGAAAGACAAGCAGATTTTATAAATTGTGTTGCATGGAATAAAACTGGAGAATTCGTAAGTAAGTATTTTAAAAAAGGTCAACAAGTTGGAGTAATTGGAAGATTACAAACAAGAACTTGGGATGATGACAAAGGACAGAAACATTATATAACAGAAGTTATTGTTGAGGAAACATACTTCGCAGATAGCAGAAGAGATGGAGCTGCTGCAGACATGGACTCAAGCTTTGGAGCAGATGCATCAATTCCAGCTGGTAATGGTTCAGAATTTGAAGTTTCATCTGGTGATGACCTACCATTTTAAGTAGAATAAAAAAATAGGGAGGGATATAATAATGGCAGATAGAAGACAAAATAGAAGAAACAATAGCAATAAAGACGAAGATTATAATCCAAAATTCAGAAAAATGAGAAAGAAAGTTTGCCCATTATGCGCAAATAAAGAATTAGTTTTAGATTATAAAAACGCTGATCAATTAAAGAAATTTATAAATGATAAAGGCAAAATATTACCAAGAAGAGCTACTGGAGCCTGTGCAAAACATCAAAGAGATATAACAATAGCTGTAAAAAGAGCAAGACAAATTGCTATATTACCATATACACAAGAATAGTTTTGTAATAATAATGTAATAAAAAAGTAACATAAAAATTATTGACTACATAAAAAAAGAATAGTAAAATTAAAAATGTAGATAATAATATTAAGATAATGAAAAGGAGAAATAATTGATGAAAAATTCTAAAGTAATTATGGAAATTGTTATAATAATCTCATTATTATTCGCTTTATCAACAGTTGTTTTGGCTGACAACACACAAATTATAATTGGTGGAGGATCAACTAATACACAAAATGATACAGCTACAAACGTTCCGAATGTTGTTATGAATACTACAACAAACACAAATGTTAATACAAACACTAATACATCTTATAGAACAAACACAAATACAGAAACATTACCAAAAACAGGTGTAACAGATGGTTATGTTGTTGCTATACTTGTAACAGTATGTGCTATATCAGCTATATATGCTTATAAGAAAATAAGAGATTACAACATGTAATAAAATGAAGACTGAAAGAACATATGTCAAAAATGATGTATGTTCTTTTTTGATGTTAATTTTTTTATGAAAGATGTAAGGTATTATAACTTATTCTATATTTTCTGCCTGCAAAATTATCCTAGTCTGTTTTATACTATTACATGTCATTAGTGTAACAATTTTCTTACCATTGGTTTCTTGTGATGTGCAAGATAAATCTGTACTTTCAACTTCTTTTTTATCAAAAATTTTATAATCTAAAGCTTTCCCATCTAGTCCATATACTGCAAATTCGTCACCAATTTTTAGACTACTAATTCTTGCAAAAAATGTATTATCTAAATAATTATGCCCAGCAATGCAAAGGTTTCCAACACTATTTGGTAATGGGCCAGCAAATCTGCAAGGTGCTATTTTTAATAAATCTTCGGAAACTTCAGAAAGTATAGGATAATCTAGCTTAATTTTATCTATTTTTAATATTCCGATTACAAAATTTTTCTTTTCTTCAGAAAAATCATTAGAATTTTGTAAAATAGCTGTGTAAGAAGGATTTTTAGAATACAGATAAGAGACAGAAAAAGATGATGCCAAATTTTCAGAGGTTTTATTTTTTTGTGTAATATCATAAATATATAATACAAATAATAATGAAAATATTATTAATCCGATTATTGAAATAAACAAGATAATTTTAAGAATTGCTAATTTTTTCATTATTAAGTATGGTTCCTTTCCATGAATGTGGGTTGAAAAATAATTGCAATTTTGATTTGCACCAAATTTCATTCATAACGTGATTACATACACAAAGTATGTACTATTGCCTTGTAAATTCAGTTTCTTTGCTAAAATTTTATTTTTTTTCAACATCGTTTTACATAATTATTATTATTTTAAACAAAAAAGTAAAAAAAATTAAAAAATTTGAAAAAAAGATACAATTTATGGACAATATATGATAGAATAGGGACGATAAATTTAAGTGAAGGAGAATTGATATGTCCGAAGCAAAATATAAAAGAATTTTGTTAAAATTAAGTGGTGAAGCACTTGCTGGAGACAGCAAAAAAGGAATTGATCCTAATGTAATAGGTGAAATTTGTGATGAAATAAAAAAGGTTAAACAATTAGGCGTTGAAATTGCCATAGTAGTTGGTGGAGGAAATTTCTGGAGAGGCAGAAATGGAAAAGAAATGGAAAGAACTACATCTGACTACATGGGAATGCTTGCAACTGTTATGAATGGTTTGGCATTACAAGATGCTTTAGAGGCAAGAGGAATGTACACAAGAGTTCAAACTGCAATTGAAATGAGACAAATTGCAGAGCCATATATAAAAAGAAAGGCTCTTAAACATTTGGAAAGAGGAAGAATTGTAATATTTTCATGTGGAACTGGTAACCCATACTTCACAACCGATACAACAGCAGCTTTAAGAGCAGCCGAGATTGAGGCAGATGTAATACTTGTTGCAAAGACAATAGATGGCGTATATTCAGCAGATCCAAAGGTTGACCCAAATGCTATTAAATATGATAAGATAACATATTTAGATATTTTAAATAAAGATTTAAAAGTAATGGATTCTACTGCTACATCTTTATGCAGAGATAACAACATTCCGTTATTAGTATTTGGTATAAATGAACCAGAAAACATATTAAAAGCCGTTATGGGCGAGAAAATAGGAACTTTAGTTGAAGGAGAATAAAGATTATGGATTTTAATATTATTGAAGAAAAAATGAAGAAAACAATTAGCGTATTTGAAGAAAATTTAGCTGAGGTTAGAGCTGGACGTGCTAACCCAAACATTTTAAATAAAGTAACAGTTGATTATTATGGAGTTCCAACTCCAATCAATCAAATGGCTGGAGTATCTGTACCAGAACCAAGAATGATAGTTATTCAACCATGGGATATGAGCATGCTTAAGGAAATTGAAAAAGCTATAAACTTAGCAGAACTTGGAATTAACCCAATGAATGATGGAAAGGTAATTAGACTTACATTCCCAGAGCTTACGGAGGAAAGAAGAAAGAGCTTAGTAAAAGATATAAGAAAAATAGCAGAAGAAGCAAAAGTTGCTGTTAGATCAATTAGAAGAGATGGAATAGATACAGCAAAAACTGCACAAAAAAATGGTGAAATGACAGAAGATGAATTATCAGTTGCAGAAGCTAAAATTCAAAAAATGACAGATGCAAACATTGCTGAAATTGACCAAATATTAGAGAAAAAAGAAAAAGAAATAATGACTGTATAAAACAATAAGGCCATTGGGGCGAAAATCTCAATGGCTTATTACGGCTGAAAGGAAATATTTATGGAACAAAATATAGAAGATATAATTAATATGCAAGCTTTGCCAGAGCATGTTGCCATAATCATGGATGGAAACAGAAGATGGGCAAAGAAAAATAATTTAAGCACTCCACAAGGTCACAAAGAAGGAGCAGAAAATTTAAAAAGAATTGCAAAATTTGCAAATAAAATAGGGATAAAACATTTAACTGTTTATGCGTTTTCAACAGAAAATTGGAAGAGATCACAAGAAGAGGTTGGAGCTATAATGAAACTTTTAAAATTCTATTTGTTAGATTTCTTCAATTGGAGTGATGAAAACATTAAAATAAATGTACTTGGCAGGATTGCAGAACTACCAAAGGATTTGAAAGACCAAATACATAAAATAGAAGAAAAAACTAAGAATAATACAGGTTTAGTATTAAATATATGTTTTAATTATGGTGGTAGAGACGAGATAGTAACTGCTACTAAGAATATTGCTCAAAAAGTATTAGACGGAGAATTAAAAATAGAAGATATAAACGAAAAATTATTCTCAAATTATTTGTATACGGCTAATCAACCAGACCCTGATTTGTTAATTAGAACTAGTGGAGAAGAGAGAATAAGCAATTTCTTGCCATGGCAGATTTCATATTCAGAGTTTGTGTTTACAGATAAATTCTGGCCAGAATATAATGAACAAGAATTTTTAAATTCTATACAAATCTATCAAAAAAGAACAAGAAGATTTGGGGGAAACAAATAAATTTATAAACGAGAGGTCAAAATTATGAAAAGAGTTTTATCAGCAGCAGTATTATTACCATTGGTACTTATAGTGTTTATTTTAGGAAATACATATGTGGTAGACGTGTTTATGGGAATAGTAGCTTTAAGATGTATATACGAACTATTCCACGCGTTTGAACAAAAAGGACATCATCCAGTAAGATGGGTTGGATATTTAGCAGCAATCGCAATAATGTTTATACATGTTATACCAGAACATTATGCAAAATACGCTGTAATATCAATCATTCCAATATCTGTTTTAATCTTGTTCATATTAGTACTTACGAAAAAGACGAAAACAGATGTAATAGATATAGCAATCACATTCTTTGGAGTATGCTACATTGTATTATTTTTAATGTTTATGTCAATAATTAGAAACATGGAGAATGGAAAATTCTTAATTTGGTATGTATTTATAGCATCATGGCTTACAGACGTGTTTGCATATTTAACAGGAAAGACAATTGGAAAACATCATTTTACAGATATAAGCCCAAACAAGACAATAGAGGGCTGTATAGGTGGAACATTAGGTGCAACTCTATGTATCATTTTATACACAGTATTAATAAACAAATTTGCTGGATTTAATATAAATGTTGCAGTAATTTCATTAATAGGAATAATACTTAGCATAGTTGGTCAAATAGGAGATTTATCTGCATCAGCCATTAAAAGATATGCTGGAATTAAGGATTATTCAGATTTAATTCCCGGCCATGGGGGAATGGTTGATAGAGTTGATAGTGTAATATTTATTGCTCCATTTACATATTTATTATTTATATTGATGTTTTAGTTGGTTTATGGGTACAACCCTGTAAAAACCCAAATATATTTTCAAGGATAAAAAATTTGATAAGTTTTTTAATTAGTGCAATTAAGATAATATTTTTATTAGGCTTTCTAATTGGAATTCATGAAACAGGCCATTTTCTTATTGCAAAGCTCTGCAAAGTTAGGGTAAACGAGTTCGCAATAGGATTTGGGCCTGTTATATGGAAGAAACAAGGGAAAGAGACTAAATATGAACTTAGATTGATTCCGCTAGGTGGATTCGTGAACATGGAAGGCGAAGCCGAACAATCTGAAAAAGAAGGCTCGTTTACGAAGGCAAGCATTCCGAGAAGGATTGCTATTGTAGTAGCAGGTGCGCTAGTAAATATTATTTTTGCAATTATAGTATATTTTATACTGGCTATGACTGTTAGGGGAAACCTTACTAATGCGGTTGTAGGAAATAGAGTTTTAGATGCAGATAATTTTGAAAATAGGTTGTATTTTGCATCATATAATACAAAAGAATTTATGCTTTCGATTGCAGAAAGTGTAAAGCAACTGTTCACCGGGAAAGTATCGTCGGCAGAACTAGTTGGTCCTGTTGGAATATCTGAGGTAGTCGCAAAAACAAATGGATTTAGGGAGTTTATTTATATACTGTCAGCCATATCAATATCGCTTGGCGTAACAAACTTATTACCATTTCCACCACTCGATGGAGGTAAAATTGTACTAATATTACTGGAAGCAATTCGTAGAAAACCACTAAAACAAGAAACAGAAATAAAAATACAGTTGGCTGGTTTTGCGGTACTTATGGCAGTGTCGATTGTGGTGACGTATCATGATATAGTACGAATATTTTAGTGATTGAAAAATAATTATAATTTTGACTACGTCAAATTTCATTTACAACGCGGTTACATACACAAAGTATGCGCCCTTGCCTTGTAAAATTCATTTTCCTTGTCAAAATTTAATTCTTTTCCAATCAATGATGTGCAATTTAATATAGAAAAATTATAGTTGTTTTCAACAAAAATTAATAAATTGGGGGATTTATTAAAAAATGGATGAAGTTAAAACTTCAAAGACTGTTAAAGAGGTTTTTAAAGACTATAACTCTAACAGTTTTGTTCTTAATGCAGCAAGAGTTATAAGAATTGATTTATATAAAAAGAAAAATTTATTAGAAGTATTTATTGCTTCTAATAAATTAATTGATATTAACGATGTTTTAGAACTAGAAAAGTATATGGAAAGGCGTTTTCAAATTCAAACTGCAAAGCTTACAATAAAATATGAGCTTGAGGAAGAAGTCGATGTGTCTGAAAAAATAGCAAAAGAATGGCAAAGTATTGTTAAGTATATTTCGTACAAGCATCCTATTGCGAGAGCCTTTTTAAATAATAGTGAGATTCAAATTGTTAATAACAATATAAAGGTTACTCTTTTTCTAAATGGAAAAGAGTTTTTAGAGAGCAATAAATTTAATGAGGTTTTTGCCGGGCTAATCTATAATATATATGGCAAAAAATATACAATGACATATGAAGAAAAAGTTTCTGAAAATACGGTTACTCAATATAAAGAAAGATTAGAAAGACTCGAAAAAGAAGCAATACTTGAAATGACCAAGGATAATGGTACAGTTAGTGCTGAACACAGTGAAAAACCACAACAAGAAACAAAGCAATATGCTAACAAGACAGCCGGACAAAGCAAATACAACAAAGGTCAATATAATAAGAGCCAGTATAACAAGGGACAATATGGAGAGAAGAAGCAATATAATAAATCTGCTCAAAATCCTGCACAAGAAGCTCCTATGCCACCAATGCCAGATGCGCCAGAGGCTGTTGCTGTACCGGAAGAAGATACACCATTAATTTATGGTAGAAGTTTGAATTTAAGTGATCCAATCATAAAGATTCAAGATATAGGCGTAGACAGTGGAAACGTAATATTAGAAGGACAAATTTTAAGTGTAGAGCTTGATGCAAAAGATGATGACATCAATCTTGGAATAAAGGTAAGAGAGCTAAAAAGCGGTAAGTCACTTGTTATATTTAGTGTTTATGATGGAACTAATACAATCGATTGCAAGGTATTCTCTGCACCAGAAAAATTGGATAAATTAAAGAAGAGGTTAAAGAGTGCTGCAAGAGTTAGAATTGCGGGGACTGCACAATTTGACCCGTACGCAAAACAGCTAGGTGTTTTGGTAAATACTATTGTAGAAATGCCAGAAGAGAAGAAAGCTGCAAGAACTGATAATGCTAAGATTAAAAGAGTTGAACTTCATATGCATACTCAGATGAGCACGATGGATGGAATTACTCCTGCTAAAAACCTTATAAAACGTGCAATGAAATGGGGAATGAAGTCTATTGCGATTACTGATCATGGAAGTGTTCAAGCATTCCCAGATGCACACAAGATGTTGGGAGTAAATAACCCAGACATGAAGGTTCTTTATGGAGTCGAGGCATACTTGGTTCCAGATAAAGTGCCATCTGTTTCAAACCCAAAGGGACAAGATTTACATACTACATATTGCGTATTAGACTTAGAGACAACAGGCCTTTCGTTTAGAACAGAAAAGATTACTGAAATTGGTATAATGAAGATGAACGAAAAGGGCGAAGTTATCGATGAGTTTGAATGCTTCGTAAACCCTGAAAAGCCAATTCCACAAAGGGTTGTAGAAGTTACAAACATTACAGATGACATGGTAAAAGATGCTGAGACAATAGATAAAGTAATGCCAAAGGTATTAGAATTTGTTGGAGATAGCGTAATTGTTGCACATAATGCAGATTTTGACGTTGGTTTTTTGAAATACAATGCAAAACAATTGGGGTTATCGTTAGACAATACTTACTTAGATACGTTAAGACTTGCAAAAGATTTATTCCCAGATTTCAAAAAATATAAATTAGGAATAATTGCAGATAAACTTGGAATTGAAGTATTAGTTGCACACAGAGCTTTAGATGATGTTGATACTACGGTAAAAGTATTTAGAGTAATGTTAAACATGCTAGAAGAAAAAGGTGCTAAAACTATAGAAGATATAGATAAGCTTGCTGGCGAAAACGTAAATTACAAGAAGTTAAAGAGTTTCCATGCAATAATCCTTGCTACAAACTATGTTGGATTAAAAAATCTATACAAACTAATATCAATATCACATTTGGATTACATATATAAAGGCAGACCGATGCTATTAAAATCAATATATAAGCAATATTCAGAAGGTTTGATTTTAGGAAGTGCTTGTGAGGCAGGAGAATTGTATCAGGCAATCGAAAACGGAAAAGATGATGATGAAATCGAAGCAATCGCAAGAGATTATGATTATCTCGAGATTCAACCAACTGGAAATAACATGTTCTTGGTTAGAAATGGCGTCGTACCAGATGTAGAAGGTTTAAGAGACATAAATAGAAAAATAGTTGCCTTAGGAGAGAAGCTAGATAAATTAGTAGTCGCAACTTGTGATGTTCACTTTATGGATCCAGAAGATGAAATATACAGACGTATATTAGAGGCTGGCCAAGGCTATGCGGATTGCGATTTGCAGGCACCATTATATTTAAGAACAACTGAAGAGATGCTAGAAGAATTCAGTTATTTAGGAGAAGAAAAAGCATATGAGGTTGTTGTTACAAATACCAATAAAATAGCGGATATGTGTGAGCAAATCAGCCCAATATCACCAGAAAAATGCCCTCCATACATCAATGATTGTGAGAAAACAATTAAAGATATTGCTTACAACAAGGCACACGAGTTATATGGAGACCCACTTCCACAGATTGTTGAGGAGAGGCTAGATAAAGAGCTAACATCTATAATTAAAAATGGATTCTCCGTTATGTACATCATAGCACAGAAACTGGTTTGGAAATCAAATGCAGATGGATACATCGTTGGTTCCAGAGGTTCTGTTGGTTCGTCATTTGTTGCCAACATGACAGGTATTACAGAGGTTAACTCGCTTCCACCACATTACAGATGCCCAAATTGTAAGTATTCAGACTTTACTGACTATGGTGTGAAGAACGGCTTCGACTTACCAGATAAGATGTGCCCTAAGTGTGGGCATAGACTCGCAAAAGATGGGCTAGACATTCCGTTCGAAACTTTCTTAGGATTCAATGGAGACAAGGAACCAGATATCGACTTAAACTTCTCTGGAGAATATCAAGCAAAAGCACATAGATACACAGAAGTAATATTCGGAAAAGGTACAACTTTCAAGGCTGGAACCGTTGGTACTGTTGCTGGAAAGACAGCAATGGGTTATGTTAGAAAATATAACGAAGAAAGAGGAATACCGATTAACAATTCGGAGGTAATTAGAGTTGCTTATGGTTGCACAGGAATAAAAAGAACAACAGGTCAGCACCCTGGTGGAATTATAGTTGTTCCAAAGGGAAGAGAAATTTACGAATTTACACCTGTTCAACATCCCGCAGACGACCCAACCTCAGATATTATAACTACTCACTTCGACTACCACTCAATAGATCAGAACCTATTGAAGCTAGATATACTAGGCCATGATGATCCTACTATGATAAGAATGTTATTTGATATTACTGGACAAGACCCAACAAAAGTACCATTAGATGACAAGGAAACAATGTCTATATTTAGTTCTACAAAGGCATTAGGAGTTACTCCAGAACAAATACACAGTGAAGTTGGAAGCTTTGGAGTTCCAGAGTTTGGAACAAAATTTGTAAGAGGAATGCTTGTAGACACAAGGCCAAAGACCTTTGATGAATTAATTAGAATTTCAGGTCTATCACATGGTACAGACGTATGGTTAAACAATGCACAGAGCTTAATCGAAGAAGGCACTATAAAGTTGGAAGATGCTATATGTTGTAGAGATGATATTATGATTTATCTAATTAAGGAAGGATTGCCACCACAAAAAGCCTTCAAAATAATGGAGTTTGTTCGTAAAGGAAAACCATCAAAAGATCCAGAGGGCTGGAAAGGCCATGAAGCAACGATGAGAGAATACAACATACCAGAATGGTACATTGGTTCATGTAAAAAAATAAAATACATGTTCCCTAAAGCCCATGCTGCTGCATATGTTACAAACGCCTTCAGGATTGCATGGTTCAAGGTTCACATTCCAAAAGCATATTATGCTGCATACTTCTCTATAAGAGCAGATGCATTTGATAGCGAGATAATGTGCCACGGAGTAGAGCGTGTAAAGAATAAAATGAAAGAAATAGAACTTGCTGGAAAAGCAGCAACAAAGAAAGACCAAGACACATATGGAGTTTTAGAGATAGTTCTAGAAATGTATGAAAGAGGTTTAAACTTCTTACCAATAGATTTATACGAGTCAGATGCTGTAAAATTTAAAGTAGAAGTTGATGGAATACGTCCACCATTAAACAGTATACCAGGACTCGGAACAGTTGCAGCGCAAGGAATACAAGAAGCAAGACAAGAAGGAGAATTCATGTCTATAGATGATATGAAAATACGTGCAAAAGTCGGCAAATCTACAATAGAAATGCTAGATAAAGCAGGATGCTTGGAAGGAATGAGCCAAAGCAACCAGATGAGCTTATTTGCATAATTTCGCCCCAAAAGGGGCGTCCCTATTGGGCAAAATTATACTGTATGGAGATTAGGAATGGTAGAATTAACTAATATTTTTACATTAAAAAATATAATAATATATTTATTAATAATAAATATAATTGCATTTTTGGCTATGTTTATAGACAAGAAAAAAGCAGAAAAAGATAGATGGAGAATAAAAGAATCTACACTATTAACCTTAGCTTTAATCGGTGGGAGCATAGGAGCAATTGCAGGAATGTATACTTTTCACCATAAAACAAAGAAGCCAAGATTCTTTATTGGAATACCAGTAATAATTGTGTTACAGACAATGCTGATTATTGCGATATCTATAAAATGATATATAAGATATTTATACATACAGCAAATTTGCATGATTTTGGTCTTGCAAAAACATGGTAGACAGCAAGGATATAAGAAAATACATAAATAAAGAGGCTGAATGGAAATCAGTCTCTTTTAATCATATTTTTATAACTCATGTTATTTTGTTATAGCGTAAGATGTCAAGTATATTAAGCAAAAGAGAATAAAATGTAAGTAATATTGGATTAACTAAAAACGCTGTGTATAATTAAGTTAATATAACGATAAGAGTTTAAAAGCATAAGAAAAAGTTCACCAAAATAATGTTTAGAATGTATACATAATAAATTGTACTGTGAAAAATATATGCTTTTATAAATTGATTAACAATAATATATGTGTATAACTTAGAAATGAAAACCTAGGAAATAGATTATCCACAAAGTTATCCACATTATCCACAACTATGTAAATAACTAAAAAATGTAAAATCACCATAAAAAAAGTAAACATAATATAAGACATAAAACGACAAATTATTTTATTATAAATATTGATTTTTTTACATTTTTGTTATAAAATAGAATACATATCTAAAAGAAAGGAAACAAGCAAGAAGATATGAGTAAATTTTTAGAAAGAATTAAGCAAATAGCTAGTGAAAATGAAAAAGTTGCAATGTTTGTAGATATGGATGGAACTATTTTAGGTAAGGAACTATTACAGCATATGATGTATACCCAGAATCAGATGTAAATAAAAATATGGCAGACAATTATCAAACATTGGAACCTGTTAATTATGTTATAGATATATTAAAAAAAATAAATGAACTTCCAAATGTTGATGTGTATATATTAACATTATCAAGAGACAGAAGCATTACAGAGAAAAAGAAAGTTTGGCTAAATAAATACGTTAATTTTATAGATGAAGATAAATGGATTATAATTACAAAAGAATTAGGAGAGTATAATAAAGAAAACAGAGATATAATAAAAGCTGAAAAGATGAAGGAAAAATTAGATAAATATAATTATGAAATATTATTAGATGACGACCACAAAATATTAAAAGAAACTCAAAAAATATTAGGAAATAGTGCTTCAGTTTTTCATATTTCTTCAGCGATTATATAGTAAAGTATATTTGAAAAACATAGGAATGGGGTAGGTATGGACGAATTAAAGGTTGAAATTGCATTAGAGATAATACAAAGGAAAATAGTTAGTTTATTAAAAAGTAACAAAGATATTGATGTTGATACAGCTAAGGAAACTTTAAAAACATTAGTTGAAGAAAGAGAAAAAATATATAATTTAGATGAAGAAACAATTGAAAAGGTTTATAATATATATTTAGACGAAGTAAAGAAAGGAAAATAAAAATGTCAATAAGTACAAACGATTTTAAGTTGGGAATAACCAGAGTATTAACAGATGCGTTTGCCTCTTCAACAGTATCGGAAAATCCAAAAGTAATTTATATTGTTTCAGGGCAAGGAGGAGGAAAAACGTCTGTAATAAGACATAAAAAGAATGAATTAAAAGAAGAGGGAATAAGAGCATATGTAATTGATTCTGATAAGATAGCAGAATATCATCCTTATTATGACGAATTGATATTTAATGAGTTACCTGATGATGTATACAAAATAACAAGAAGTGAGTTTGTAAGACCTGCTGGACCAATTATATATGGAGAATTAATGAGAAGCAAAATAACAGTAATAAGAGAAACTGTTTTAAATAAGTGGGAAGCAGATTTAAAACAAATACAAAATTTTAGAGAAAATGGATATGGCACAGAAATAAATGTTATTGCTACGGATTTGCTAGAAAGTATGTTGTCATGTTATGAAAGAGAATCAGCAATGCTTCTTGCAGGACTACCACCAAGAGGCAGTACAAGTAGAGAAAAACATATAGAGCTACATAATTCTTTTATTGAAGAAATTGAAAAAATGCAAAGAATGGGATTGTGTGATGTAATAAATGTTTACGTTAGGGGTGAGAACATAAATAAACCACCAGTATTAAAATATTCAACTACAAGTAAAACTAATAAATACCGAAACTTTAAAGAAGCGATAATTACAGAAAGAAAACTTCAAAGAGAAGCTTTACTAGCAAATCCAACAACTTATTTAGTAAGAATTGAAAATGCTAAAAAAATAATTGGAGAGTGACAAAATGGGATTATTTAGTAAGGTTATAGGAACACATAGTGAACGTGAAGTGAAACGTGTGATTCCGATTGTTGACAAAATTGAATCACTTGAACCAGAAATGGAGAAGTTATCTGATGAAGAACTTCGTGGCAAAACGGCGGAGTTTAAGAAACGTTTAGCAGATAAAGAAACTTTGGATGATATTTTACCGGAAGCGTATGCGGTTGTACGTGAGGCTTCTAAGAGAACCATCGGACTGAGACATTTTCGTGTACAGTTGATTGGCGGTGTCATTTTACATCAGGGACGTATTACAGAGATGCGTACCGGTGAAGGTAAAACGCTCGTATCTACTCTCCCGGCTTATCTGAATGCGCTCGAAGGAAAAGGTGTTCATATCGTAACAGTAAACGACTATCTGGCAAAGCGTGATGCGGAGTGGATGGGTCAGATTCATGAATTTCTTGGTCTGACAGTCGGTGTTATTTTGAACAGCATGGACAATGAC